>Ga0335077_10003498_pt1 | contig 18996 bp, 14 predicted proteins | sample Lox_Sample_31_FD_207151 | JGI IMG/M metagenome (GOLD analysis project Ga0335077, IMG submission 207151) | Soil microbial communities from Loxahatchee National Wildlife Refuge, Florida, United States - Lox_Sample_3.1 | ecosystem: Environmental > Terrestrial > Soil > Wetlands | place: USA...
CATCGACAAAGACCAACTCAAACGGCTCTCCGGCAGCTTCCATCACCACCCGCAGGCGGTCGTAGAGCTCGGTAACGTTCTCTTCTTCGTTATGAAAGGGGACAACGATCGAATATTTCAGCACGGCCACCCCATTATAAACGTGCGTCGGCACGCCGTATCCCCCGCTCCGTCTGAGACCTGCGATTTTACAAGGCTCGCGGGCTGCCGCACTACTCTACCCCTAGACAATGAATCTGAGAAGCCGTTTGATGCCGGTCGCAAAGATTTCTGCCGGGGTGATCAGACTCACGACCAGGTAACCATCGGACGCAAAGTCGTAGAAATGGCCGGGCTGGACTAGCACTCCGGTGCTCTGCAGCAAGGCAATCGAGGTCTCCTCGTCCGAGGCGGTAACTGGCACACACAGCACTACATACCAGCCTCCCTCGACCTCAAGCCGGGTGCACAGCTTCTGCGCCGCAAGTTGGCGGTCGAGTTCAGCCAGGTTGGCGCGAATTCGAGTCATGAGCTGCTGCTGCATGCTGTGCCGCTCCTGCAGCATGGCAGGAATTGCCCACTGAATGGGCGCATTCATCGACAGATATGTGTCGGCAATGACTTCGAGGCGATTCAGCGCTTCTGCCCTGAGTTCATCTGGCCCAGAGGTGACAATCCATGCCACTTTCATCTGGGGTAGACCGGAGATCTTGGAGAGCCCGCTGAGCGTGAAGGTCAGGGGTTCATTCCCACCCTCTCGTCCAAATCCGGGACGAGAAGAATGGGCCACATGGGCGAACGATGGTTTGGCGGCCTCGTTGAGCGAGTAATCGAGGAACACTTCGTCGGCAATGATCGCCAGATGATTTCGCGAGCAGAAGTCGGCGAGCTCAGCCATCTCGTTCGGCTTGCATAACGATCCCGTGGGATTGTTGGGATGCACCACCAGGACGGCCTTGCATTTTCCCAGCTCGTTGTGAGCCGAGAGCCCTTGTTCGAGCGAAGGAAAATCCAGCTGCCAGCCGTGGTCGTACACCAGTTCGTAAGGCATGAGCTTTGCATCCTGAATGTCGGCCAGGAAATCGAAGAGCGGATAACTCGGCATTGGGACAAGGATGGTGTCTCCGGGATCGCAGAGTAGACGAAAAACGAAACTGTACGCTTCGCTCGTGCTGGTAGTCAGGATCAGCTGGTCGGCAGAGATCTGCACTCCACGTTCGGCGTAGTAACCCGCAATCGCCTTGCGTGCGCTCAGTAGACCCTTGGGAGTGGGCTCATAAACCAGCGCTTCCGGCTTCGCAAGCGCCGCTAGAAGTTTGTCGTTGTCGTACTGCAGGCCGATTGTGGTTGGGTTGGAGGCGGTCAGGTCCAATAATTCGCTGCCTGATTCGCGATACTCCTCAAGAGCGCGGGTGTACGCATTGGTGGTGAGCTTCCAGTTGGTACGACGCGCGAAACGATCGGTCATCCTTCATGGCTTTTATCACGGGAGGGCCTTCCAAAGAAACCACAGTGAACCTTCGAAATCGAACCGCTGCGGGCTTCATTTACTAAAGGCGTCCGGGCACAGCGTTCCCTCGTCCGCGCCCTGACGCGGATCTTCGCAGCGACTAATGTGAATTACCAGCTCGTCAGGGTCAACTTGTCGACCCAGAGCTTGTACTGCGTCTGGCGATAGTCGCCATCCAGCTGCACCGCCACACTGATTCCCTGGCCGCCGTACTTCTGCGGATCGAAGTACTTGTCCACGGTCGAAGTCTTGTCGTCCACCGTCACATTGATGAAATGCACCTTGCCATCCACCCGCTCAAATTGCCACGCCAGGTGATGCCATTGCTTGGACGAGACTTGTGGACAAGGAACATCGGTGTTGAACCACTTTCCTCCGGCAGAGTCCCAGATCTGCCAATCACCGGTGTTGCGATAGCTGCACTCAGTTCCCCAAACGTAGCGCATCCCGCTGATGGTTTGGTTCACGTCGAACTCCAGCGCTTCCGGAGCAGTCGCATCGTCCAAATAGAAATAAAGGTCGTAAGTGAAGTGGGTGGGCTTAGAGTCGGGGCCCAGCTCTCTCCACCATAGCGCGTTGGAATAAGGGGCATGGCCGCCGATCCAGAACATCGACGACGAACCACTCAAGGAGGGAGTTTGCTGGTTCTCCGTCATGCTCGACTGCGCATTGCCGAGTCCGCTGGCGCAAGTTTGTCCATGCAGCTTCGCCGAGCACCATTGCCAGCTGCCCATGGTCTGAATCGCCGAAACCACCTTCTGATTCGGCGGCGGCGGCGGTGCATTCTGCTGCGAAGAATTGGATCCTCCGCCCGAAGACTGGGTACCAGAATTCTGCGTGCCGGTCGACTGTGTTCCTGAATTTTGTGTGCCGGTTTGATTATTCGCCGGCGGAGCGGAAGGGGCGCTTACGTTGGTGGATCCGCTCAACGCCTGGGTACTCGGTGCGGTAGCACCACCACATCCGGTCAACATAAGAAACGTGACGAATGCAGGAGCAACGATTAAGAAACTTAGGGATTGAATTCCAGAAGAAGAACGAAACAAAGCAGGTGGGTTTTCTTTCATCAATGATCAACTCCAAAATGTTGCGGAGATTCGTACGGGAGGGACCCGAAACTGTGCTTAACTTTCGCGATTATAAGGAGTGTAAGTAGCTGATTCGAGAGGTTTTGAACGTAGTAACGGCACAAAATACGCCTAGTCCTTCTCAACCAGTGCAACCGCACTATCGGAACTAAGGTGTTGCCAAATCACGCCCAACGTGCATGTCCTGAGGCCCTTGCATGGAAGCAGGCACACTGTGCCGGGAAGCAGCATGACCGCAGCCTCTGATAGACTCACTCGCGGGGATGGCAGCGTCGACTAGCGCTGAGCAGAGTTCCTGCTTCCGTCCGCACTTCTGACTCTCCGTCTGCCTCTGTGTGCCTCCTGCTACAGAAGGGAGACGTTTCGCCCACGATCATGGGAGAGCGCAATTCTTACGAATTCAGCAGAGCGGGAGAAGAAATATCCCGCGAGGAGGTTTCAGCATGTCCACCGCAGTGAGCACAGCGCAGGTTCACCACAGCGTAGCCGAATTTCTCAGCCGGCCGCGCAAGATGTTCATCAACAATCAGTGGGTTGATTCGGCTTCGGGCAAGACCTTTCCTACTTACAACCCAGCAACCGGCGAAGTCCTCGCCAAAGTTGCCGAAGGCGATCGCGAAGACATCAACCGTGCGGTAAAAGCTGCGCGCAAAGCGTTTGAAAGCGGTCCCTGGGCCGACATGACAGCTTCGGAACGCGGACGCCTCATCTGGAAGCTGGGCGATCTGCTGGAAGAGCGGACGGAAGAGTTCGCGCAGATCGAGAGTCTCGACAATGGCAAGCCACTCGCGGTTGCCCGCGTCGCCGACCTGCCGCTGGCGGTGGACCTGTTCCGCTATATGGCGGGCTGGGCCACGAAGATTGAAGGCAACACCATTCCGATCTCGGCGAAGTCGAAGCGCAACCTCTATTTCGCTTACACGCGCCGCGAGCCCGTCGGTGTTGTCGGCCAGATTATTCCCTGGAACTTCCCGCTGCTGATGGCAGCTTGGAAGCTGGGTCCGGCGCTAGCCACCGGGTGCACTGTCGTGCTCAAGCCCGCCGAACAGACGCCCTTAAGCGCGCTGATGCTGGCGGAACTGATTGCCGAGGCGGGATTCCCTGAGGGCGTCGTCAATGTTGTCCCCGGATATGGTGAGACTGCCGGCGCCGCCCTGGCGTCCCATCCCGACGTGGACAAGGTTGCATTCACCGGCTCGACCGAGGTGGGCAAGATCATCCTGCAGGCGGCTGCCGGAAATTTGAAGAAGGTTTCGCTTGAGCTGGGGGGCAAGTCGCCCAACATCGTTTTCGACGACGCGGACGTGAAGCCCACGATTGCCGGAGCCGCGAGCGCCATCTTCTTTAATCATGGCCAGTGCTGCTGCGCCGGCTCACGCCTGTTCGTCGAGAAGGACATGTTCGACCAGGTGGTCGAGGGTGTAGCCGAGCAGGCGAAGAAGATCAAGGTCGGCCCGGGCTTCGATCCGGAGACGACGATGGGGCCGCTGGTTTCGCAAGAACAGCTGAACCGCGTGTGCAGCTATCTGGAAGCCGGGTTCAACGAGGGCGCGGAGGCTATGGTCGGCGGCAAGAAAAAGGAAGGCAAGGGATACTTCGTCGAGCCAACAGTCATGGTGAAGACCAATCCGAACATGAAGATCGTCCGTGAAGAGATCTTCGGACCGGTGGTGACGGCCACCCCGTTCAGCGATCTCGACCAGATTGTCGCGGAGGCAAACAACAGCGAATACGGCTTGGCTGCGGGAGTGTGGACGCGCGACATCAACAAGGCGCATCGGATCGCGCACAAGCTGCGCGCCGGCACGGTGTGGATCAACTGCTATAACGTGTTCGACGCCGCCATGCCGTTCGGCGGATACAAGCAGTCAGGCTGGGGACGCGAGATGGGCCACGAAGTGCTTGAACTGTACACCGAAGTCAAGTCGGTGTGCGTAGCCATCTAGGCTGCTGTAGTTCGACGATTTGAGCAGTTCTTGAAGGGGTACGGCTTCAGGTGTGTCGTGAAGCTGGATTCGACTCTGGCTTTAGCCTCTGAGGGCACTCACGGCGTGATTCCTCAGCGGCTAAAGCCATTCCATTGACCCGCCGTATGACACACCTGACGGCGTGCCCCTTCAAAGCGTCCTCCGATTTGATTCCGTTCATCAGATCCATTGTCTTTGTCAAAGTCCGAGCGTTTGCAGCGCTCGTCTCTCTTTCTTGGAGGAAGAATGAAAGCCATCCGAGTGCACCAGTTCGGCGGGCCTGAGGTGATGAGGCTGGAGGAAATTCCTGATCCGGTTGCCGGCCCGGGGCAGGTGGTTGTCACTGTCAAGGCGATCGGTGTCAATCCGGTTGAGACTTACATCCGCACTGGCACATACGCCACCAAACCAAACCTGCCCTACACGCCGGGCAACGATGTCGCCGGTGTGGTGAAAGAAGTCGCGGCCGGAGTCACGAGCGTTAAGGCTGGCGAGCGCGTTTATTCCTCACAGACTCTCAGCGGCGCCTATGCCGAGCTGTCGCTTTGCAATGCGATCAGCGTTCATCCTTTGCCGGACAACGTTAGCTTCGAGCAGGGAGCCGGGGTCGGCGTTCCTTATGGCACGGCGTACCGCGCTCTCTTCCAGCGCGGCGGCGCAAAGGCGGGCGAGACGGTGCTGGTGCACGGCGCGAGCGGTGGCGTGGGCACCGCATCGGCGCAGTTCGCACGCGCTGCCGGATTGACCGTGATCGGAACTGCCGGAACGGAAAACGGCATGAAGCTGGCCAAAGAACAGGGCGCGCATCATGTGCTCAATCATTCCTCGCAAGGCTACCTCGATGAGGTGATGAAGATCACGCAAGGGGAGGGCGTCAACATCATTCTGGAAATGCTGGCGAACAAGAATCTCGCGAATGATCTTAACGTCATTGGCAAGCACGGCCGCATCGTCATCATCGGCAATCGCGGCAGCATCGAGATCAATCCCCGCGGCGCCATGGCGCACGAGGCTGACATTCGCGGCGTCATGCTGTTCGGCGCTTCGCAGGAGGAGTTTCACGCCATGCACGCCGCGATCTTTGCCGGACTCGCAGCCGGCACTCTGCGTCCGGTGGTCGGACAGAGATTTGCGCTCGCTGATGCGCCCAAAGCGCATGACGCGGTAATGCAAGCAAGCGGCGCGCACGGCAAAATTATTCTCCTCCCGTGATGTTGTTCCGTCGTGCCGCTGCTGCAGGGCAGTTTCATTGCGGGAAATGGTTTTGGTAATTCGACAGGTAGCGTAGCTGCGGCGCGAGAAATGCGCTACGCTCTGCTCAGGGGTACAGGTCGTTAGATCAGCCTTTATCCCCACACGGAGGCCTTATGGAGCTCCGAATCACAGAAGCGGAACGCGAGTTGCTCGTGCAGGTACTGGAGGAGCGGCAAGCACATTTCCTTCACGAGATTGCAAAAGCCGATCACCACGAATTCAAACGGGCGTTGCGAACGCGCTGCCAACTTCTCGAGGAGATTATCGAAAAGCTGAAGAGAGTGATGGTCGCAGCTTAGAGGATTCCCACGTCCCGTAGCGTTCTGGATGATTAAGTTCACCGCGAGATAACTGCACTTTGCCGCAACGGTAAAATCGAGCCATGCTCCTTCGATGGATCGGGCTTTGTGCGGCAGGAGGGTGCCTGTCTTGCGCCCTCTTACCGAGTGCCGCACAGTCGGCGCTGCAACGATCCGTCAACCAGGCGATGGGGGGCAAGCGCGGTACCGCCATCGTGCTCGCGGTCGACGCAGGCCAGATATTGGCCGCATATCACCTCGACGTTGCAGCCCGACGCCGGGCATTCCCCGGATCAAGTATCAAGCCTTTCACGCTGATGGCGCTGCTTGAGCGGCAGGCAGTCGATGCCCATACGTCTTGGGTATGCAAGCGTCCGCTGAACATCGCCGGGCATCGTCTGGACTGCTCGCATCCTGCAACCGGCCAGCCACTCGATGCCGCTGCCGCGCTGGCCTACTCCTGCAATTCTTACTTCACGAGCCTGGCCACGCGGCTCACTCCCGCACAGTTGCAGGAAAGCTTAATCGAAGACGGATTTGCCTCGGCGACAGGACTGGCACCAGAGGAAGCTGCAGGCAACGTTGCGCTGGCGGCCTCGCGCGATGAGTTGCAGTTACAGGCGATTGGCGATTGGGGCGTGCAGGTTACACCGCTGGAGTTGCTGCACGCGTATCGTCATGTTGCGTTACGCGCGCGAGGGTCGGGCAGTCCTGAGCTTGCGCCGGTTTTCGATGGACTCGCGGGTTCCACTGGCTATGGCATGGCCAGGCTCGCGCAACCTGATGGAAACGTCCGGGTTGCCGGAAAAACAGGCACTGCAAATTCCGACGAAGGCCAATGGACGCACGGCTGGTTCGCGGGATACGCTCCGGCAGAAACGCCCGAGTTCGTTCTCGTTGTGTTTCTGGAACATGGACGCGGGAGCGATGCCGCAGACGTTGCGCGTCACATCTTTGGCGCGCTTGGGGCTAACGAAAAAGCAAAGCCGTCCCTCACGGCAGGCAGGAAGCCGTGAGGCAAGTTGCCCGGCTGCTTCTGGCGTTGTCCCTGGCAACAGTCTGCGGAGATGCCAACCCGGCTCAATCCGCGCTCCCTACAAACCAGAACATTGGAGCGCCTTCCAGCGGCTTTCCGCGAACCGTTCGCGTGCGGCTTTGGTATCTGCATCCTCCGGCCAGCCTGACGTTGCGAGCAGCATCGCAGCAGGCGCAAACGCGCAAATGCGCAACCTGCGCACCGACCGAGTTAAGCGAGCTTCCCCTCACCGCGTCAGGCTCGCAGATGAGAGCCGGCAAAGCCATGGTTCGCGAGTTGCGCGTGACCGGTGTCTTTCAGATGCTGCCTGCGAGCGGTCCACCGGTGCCCACCGACTTCCCGGTCGAGATCCGCGCCTCCGAAGGACGGTTGCACGTCACCGCAACTATGCCCATGGACGAGTACATCGCAGGAGTGCTCGCCGGCGAGGTCGGCAACTTCAAGTCCGAGGAAGCGCTAAAGGCGATGGCCGTCGCAGCTCGTACCTATGCAATGCATTTCGGCAGCCGCCACGCTCTTGAGAGCTTCGATTTTTGCGATACCACGCATTGCCAGGACCTGCGGCTCACCGGCATCAATGCTCACCTGCGACAGATCGTGGCCTCCACCGCCGGCGAAGTGTTGTGGTACGAGGGACATCCCGCCGCCGCCTACTATCACGCCAACTGTGCAGGCACCACGGAGGATGGCCGCTTCCTTCTCGCTAATGACGAGGCGAAATTTCCCTACCTGGTGCAGCATTCTGATGTCTATTGCGTACGCAACGGAGCCATGCAATGGCACAGCGAAATTCCCAAGCGCGAAGTGCAACGGGCGCTCGCAGCGGACGGCTTCGTTGTTCCAGGGGTACTGCGATCGATCTCGGTCGCGGAGCGAACACCAAGCGGACGCGTCGAGTTGCTGCGCATCACCGGGACAAGCACCATTACGATTCCCGGCCCTTCCTTTCGTGCCGCAATTGGACGACACCTGGGATGGGATCGGCTGAAGAGCAACTGGTATGAGGTCAGCGTGGCAGGAGATCACATTTCTTTTCAGGGACGCGGCGCGGGACACGGCGTTGGATTATGCCAGGTCGGCGCGGAGGAGATGGGCGAGGAAGGCAAGTCGTATCGCGAAATCCTCGCCTACTACTATCCCGGAACGAAGCTGGGAGCCAGCGCGCAGTCAATCGCCTGGCAGAAGCTCACGGGCGAGCATATCGAACTGCTGACGACGCGAGCTGGCCCTGACGCTGTTTTCCTTGATATGGCCTCTGAACTCGTCCGCCAATCGCAAGCGATGACCGGGTTAACGTTCCCGGCGACTCCGCAATGGAAGCTCTATCCCTCAGTTGCAATGTTTCGCGACGCAACCGGCGAGCCGGGATGGGTTGCAGCCACGACCCGGGGCCGCATCATCCAGACCCAACCAGCCGACGTGCTGCGCAATGCCGGCACGCTGGAAAGCACCTTGCGGCATGAGCTGCTGCACATGCTGCTTGAGTCGCATGCCAAGCCCGGCACGCCATTGTGGTTCCGCGAAGGACTGGTGCTGTACCTTTCCGAGCCAAATGCAGCCGTCGCGTCAAAATATGCATTCTCCAATGTCCAAGACTTGGAAGATGCCATGCGCAACCCGGCGAGCGAGTCGCAGTTGCGCCAGGCCTACAGCGACGCACATGCGCGAGTGGCGCAACTGGCCAGGAGCTACGGGAAGGACAGATTGATCGCGTGGGTGCAACAGGGACTGCCCAGCGACATCGCGCAGCCACACTAGGCAGACAGGATCGGATCTTCGCGATCGGTACGCTCGGCGGCCATCCACATCAGCCCCAGTCCAGCGGTGATCATGACGACGTAAGCAGCCGCAAAACGAAGTCCTGCGCTCCAGGACTGCTGCCGCAAGGTGCTCAGCTCAAGGACCCAGGTCACCAACTTGTATGGCGCCCACGCAGCCAGCGCCATCAGGACGCAATAAAGCAGCCAATACAGAGGACGGCGCAATACGCGCAACGAGCGCCGCATATGCGCGCCCGAAAATCCTACGGCCGCGATGGTGGTTGCGATCGGAATCCAAACCGCCGGCAGCACTACCCAGAGAAGCGCAAACAGCAGCCAATCGGTAGCGTGCATCACGTTGCGCGGGGGCGGACCGGCATTCACCTTCTGCCGAATCCAAACCGAAAACTGCGGTGTGTAATGGCCCGCCCGGATGATGATCCATGCGACAACCACGAACACCGCAAACCAGACGGCCAGCGGAACGGCATGCCGCCAGCCTCGCCGAAATGCGGGGCCGATTACTGCGCGGTTGCGCAACTCCGAGACCCTAAGCCAAGCCGCCGTTCCCGCACGCAGCCAGAGTACGAAGGCAATCGTCAGCAGCGCCTGCACTGCCGTCCACACCACTTGCCATCCGCGAGCATCGGGAATCAGCAGCCACCAATACCAGGACGCAAGTACAAGAGCGTTGCCGGACACATTCAGCAGCCATAGCTTCAGAACACCGCTCCCGCTTGTGGCTCCCACGTTCATTTCACGCTCACCTTGATCGAGTCACTCGTCGCCAAATACTCAGGCTGATACATGGGCTCCACACGCGTGGGGCTCACGTGGAATTCGCCTGGATTCACCACCTTCAGCAGGTAGGTGTATTCCTTTTGCCCGCGCGGGAAGTACAGGCTGAAGAACGTCGTGCGATCGTCGTACAGTTCGCGGTAGCCCCAGCCGCGCGTCCACCAGCTCGGCTTGTCATCGAGTTCGTACAAGTCGTCGCGGGTGATCGACTCGGCTCCCGACGGGATCGGATCTTCAATCATCAGGTAACGCCATTCGTTCCCGCCCACGGTGATTCTCACCGCCAGCGTGTCACCCACCTGCAAGGGTCCGTTCAGTGGATCCATGTGGTAGACGATGCGATCGCCCTTCTTTAACGAGGTAAGCTTGTAATACTGCCGCACCACGCTGAGCTGGAACGTGCCGGTGTTCACTACCTTCGGCTGGCTGGAGTAGTACTCGCCACGGGTCGACCAGTAGAGTTGCCCATCGCCCGACTTGTTGAACTGCACCCGATTGGTCTCGGGCGCGAGTTGCGAGTCTTTCAGCCTGATCGTTGTCGCCGGCGCGAGTGCATTGTCCAAGGTGAACCTCTTCGAGCCTACTTCATTTCCATTCACCTGCACGGCGGCGGTGAAATTCGGCTTCAACTCCTGCGTGTGTTGAAGGTAGTCCGTCAACCCGTAGAGCACGGCTGCGGTTTGCTGGGTCGATTCCCAGTAGTATCCCTGGTTACGATGATCGACCAGATAGAGCGCAGCCTTTGGTAGCAATGGGTTCTGTGGATCAGCGTCGGTCAGCAGCTTCAACGCGTACGCCGTCGCCTGTGGCGTGGTGTCGCCGTAGTAGTCGAGCAGGTAATTCATGTCGGTCTGCCACCAGGCTTCTTTGTCGTTCTGTTTCACGTTCGACTCGAGTTGCTTGACCAGATCGTTGGCTCGCGAATCGCCGGCCTGCCGCATTGCCAGCCCAAGCAGCGCTTGGCCATAAGGAGTAAGGGTCGAGCGTTGATTCCAAACGGAATCGAGTACGGTGGCATTCGAATCCGATCCGCTGAGCACAAGCGCATAAGCCATGTAGGCCCGCAGATCGGTGCGAACATTCTGCGTCTTCGCAAACTCCTTCAGCAGCCAAACGTGAGCTGTGTCGATCATCTCCCGCTTCACGTCGTAGCCGGCGGCCTTCGCCTGCGCAAGTCCGGCGAGCACATACGCGGTCATGAACGGATGGCTGTCGTCGCTCTGCCACCATCCCCAACCGCCATCGGGATGATGGTAGTTGTACAGCCGCTCAAGCCCGGCCTGCACCTGCTTGTTCAGCACGGCCGGATCGACGTTCGACTTCACACCCAACTTCTCCAGCGCCTCTGAGACCAGGACGTCGGGCAGGAAGCTCGACATCGTCTGCTCGGTGCAGCCGTAAGGGTAAGAAGTGAGATAGTCGAGCGCGCCGAAAATTGTCCCCGCGATAGTCGGCGTGAGCGTGATGGTGAGCCCGCGCGTATTCGTCTCGATGCCGGATGGAAAGACTACCGACTGTGTGGTCTGGGTTGATCCGGCAATCGATCCCGAAGCCGCAGTGGCGAGCTTCACACCGAATGGCTCGACCGGGAGCGTCAGTTCCATCGCATCGCTTTCGACATCGGTCAGCGCCTTGCCGAGCACTCTCGCCGAATCGACATCGAGCACACGCACGCGATAGTCGACCTTGGCCAGCCCGCGGCTCGGAACGGGAACATCTTTCGTTCCGCCATTGACGACCTGCAAGCCAGTGAACTCCATCGAAACGCGCGCTGTTTTCTCCGCCGGCAGATAGTTCTGAACAATAGTCGAGAGAACAATCTCATCTCCGCGGCGGAAGAAGCGCGGCACGGCGAGCCGCACCATCAGGTTCTTGCGGACGATGGTGTTCTCGACAGCGCTGCCGACTTTCGTGTCTTGCGTGACACCGCGTGTCGTGGCGCGCCACGAGGTGATGGCATCGGGATAATCGAACTTCACCGTGGCTTGTCCGTTCCTGTCGGTGCCGATGTCGGCGACCCAGTAAGCCGTATCAGGGAAGGCCTTTCTGATCTTCGGCTGCACAAGCTTCTCAGGCTTGAGTTGCGCAAGTGATTTGTGCGGGCGCACAGCCGCAAGCTCCATTGCGCGTTTGCCTGCCTGCCCGCTGAAGTAGTATGTCAGCGAGGTATCGGTGCTCACCTTGCTGTAGATCGTCCCGTAGAACGCTTTCAGAATGGTCGGTATGGTCTCAGGCTGAATGGCGTAGATCGCCTCATCGACCACGCCGAGGCTGAACTCGGCCGCGACAGGTTTGCCGCTCGCGTCGGTGGCTCTGATGGCGTAGGACGCCGCTTCGCCTGGCTGGTACTGCGATTTCGACCGAGTGAGGTTGACCTTCAACTCGTGTTGCGTCGGGGGCACGACGAGACTCTTGCTGCCTTGGTAGAGCTTGTTTCCGCGGATGAAGGTCGCCGCAACGTAGAAGTTAGGCGCGTACTCCGGCTTAACCGGCAGATCGACGGTGATGCTGCCGCCGCTGCTCCTGATCACCTGCGATCCGTACAGCCCATTGCCTTCCGTCGTCACCAACACTGACGTCGGCTCTTTGCCGGTGACGATCAGCACATGCGCGGTATCGCCGGGCACGTATGATTTCTTGTCGGCAACGATCTGTACCCGCTCCATGCCGGGGCCCATCCACAATGCGCTTTCGCCCGGCGCCCACAGGTAAACCGAGTCCTGCACCTCGCGGTGCTCCGGCGTATTGGCAAAGATGCGCACGCGAAACTCGCCGGCATCGGGGATCACGAACTCGACTTGTCCTTTGCCGCTTGCCTCCGTCTGACCTGGTGTGGTGGAGACGACTTGGCCCGAACGCTTTCGCCAGTTCCAGCGGCTGATCTCCGCTCGGAATGAAGTCGCGATGGGCTTCTTGCCGTAGTCCTGGGCGGTGACGCTGATCTTTGCCGTGCTTCCTTTGTTGTAGACGTAAGCGTCGGGTTGCGCGGTCAGGTAGAAGCTGCCATAGGTCGCAATGGCGTAGCCGCGGCCTGAAATTTCGCGATTGCCCGCGTCAGTGACACGCGCCTCGATGCGATAGGTGAGGTCCTGGCGGTCTTTGCTGACCGTGGTCGGCACCGTAATTTGCAGCTTGCCGTCAGGGTCGAGAACGCCGGTATTCTCCTGCTCCTGCTCGCCGACGCCATAGTTATCGTACTGGCCCTCGGACTGCTCGCCCTCTTCCGCGCCGGATTCGCCCATGTCGTCGTCTTCGGAAGCCCAGCGGTCCGGCGGATAGTACGGCGAGGTGTGCACTACCCACTTCACCTTCGCGTTCGCCACCGGCTCCCCGAAGTAGTAGCGCGCGTCGATGGTCGCCTTGATCGGCTGCCCCTGTAATACCCGCGGCGTCTGCGCCGTGACCTTCACTGCATACTCAGGTTTCTTGTAGTCCTGGACAGAAAAGCTTGAGCCTTCGACGTAACGCTCGCCCATCTTCATGGAGAGGTAATACGTGCCCAGGTGCGCGTCCGCCGGGATCGCATAATCCCAATGCGCCGTGCCGTAATCGTTGAGCCTGACCGTGTCATTCCAGATGGGCTGGTAAGTCTGCGGATCGCGCAACTCGAGACTGACCTCGCGGTCTTGTGGCAATGTGTAGCCGCCAGGGTTCTCCGCGCGAATGATGGTCTTGAAATGCGCTGTATCCCCGGGCCGGTACACGGGACGGTCGCTGTACGAATAGCCGCGTAGATTGAGGTCGGGACCGGCGCCCAGGTTCCATGCACCGGGCGTGTTGATCGCGAACTCGCCATCGTGCGTCACCAGCACCGCGACGTTCTCCGGCTTCTCGTCCGTGATGGGTTTGTCGAGCACGCCCAGGGCATCGGTCTGTCCGGAGGCGACTTCCTTCTGCTCGATCCAGATGCGCAGCTGTGCGCCGGAAATCGGCTCGCCACTTTGGCGATCGACCACATAGCTCAGTAAGCGTCCGGGCGCGCCTTTGGTGATAACTGCGATCTCAGTGACGATGGTGACCGTGTACGCGCGCAGCGAGCCGTTGGTCGCTTCGACGAGATACACGCCGCGTTCGCTAACCGGGACCTTCACGGCCTCGCTCTCCCAGGGTTCATGCGAGCCGACCGTCCATTTCCACACCGAGACGACCTGCTGCTGATTGAGGACAGGAACCTGCGCGTAGTTTTCGACCTGCGGACCCTTTTTCGGATGTGCTGTCTCGCCCAGCCGCCACATGCGAATTTGGTGGCGGTTCTCCACCGAGAACTGAGCGCGCACGAAATCGCGAATCCATGCCCAGATGCTGTGCTTCCAGGCGTGGAATTTCTCCAGCCAAGTGCGCGGTTGTTTGGGCAATGCTGGGCCGCGACCGCCGAAACTGTGCAGTTCCTGAAGCTGACTAAAGAACTTGATGGGATCGTTGATCCGATACGCCCGAAATTCGAGTTGATGAACGTTGTGACTGTAGAGAGCCACTTCGGGCTTGTCGCCCGGCATGTAGGTCTGCTGCGTGCTGAGGGAGAAATACGGCTCGCCTTCGTCTTGCGCGCGCGCGCAAACCGGCAACAGCAGCATCCCGCAGAGTGCGAGTGCAGCGAGGCTCAGCTTCCGCCGGATCACTCGCCCTCCCGCAGGATGTTCCAGCGATAGACCCCGAGAAATGCCGGGTTCGAAGCTACCGGCCGCCAGCGAGCGTCGGGAAAGTTCATCAGTTCTGAAAGCGAGAGCCGCCGAATTTCGCCGGCCGACCTGCCCTGAGGCCCTGTGTGATAGACCACATATTCCTCGCGACCCTGCTCCATCCGGCTGTGCCCGAGGAAAATCATCGCGTGAAATGGCAGATCGTGCCCCGACTGGCGGAAGAAGAGCAAGTCGCCCGGACGAGCCTGTCGGAGGTCGCGTCCCACAATGTAGGTGTTATCGCGCCAAAGGGTCTTGGCGTCAGCAAATTCAGCAAAGGCGCCGTTGTGCAAGTCGTCCGGTGCGAAGGCGCCATCGCGTACCCGAAATAACGATGCGCCCAGCGGCGTGCCGGGATAGTGATACTGGCGAACCTCACCCGGAGCCGCGGATATGATCAGACCTGCAGAGTTCGCCCAGGCCGAATCGTGGCGCCGCAAGGCTTCGCGATAGCTATAGCGCAACAACGAAGCACAGTCCTGGATTTCACCGGCAAGCTTGCTGGCACGGAAGGATTGTGATTCCGCCAGCAGCGTAAACCAGCCGCGAAATGCCTCGCGGTCCGTCGAATCCGCCAGGCGAAGGAAGTCGGGAGTGCCGTCGCCGAAAGAATCGGTCGCGCCAAATAGTGTCGCGGCTTCAATCTTCATCGCAGCCGCATTATGATCTGGCTGCGCCGATCGCAACGAGCCGGCAGCCAGCGCATGACGCAGCGCGAATGCACACGTCACCGCAAGGGCGGTGAGCACGCACAACCGCGCTACCCAGCGAGCTGCGCTGCGCATAAAAAAATTGTCCTCCGCGAGTCAGCGGATTATAGCGCGAGGGACGCCGGGCAACTAGCGGCCAGTGACTAGCTGACGAAGCTCGTGCAGCAGCCGATCAATCTCCTCCGCAGTGTTGTAATGCGTCAGGCCAATGCGCAGCATTCCGCCGCTCTGCTGTACGCCCAGCCGCTCCGCCAGATCGATGGCGTAGTAGTTGCCGTCCCAGGTGAAGATTCCGCGCTCGCCCAGATGCGCCGCCAGTTCGCGGGGCGTATGGCCGTCCATGCGAATTGCTACGGTCGGAGTGCGCTGGTTGAATTTCTCCGGATCCTTGATGCCGTAAAACGCAAGCCCAGGAATTGCCAGGAGGCCGCTGATGAGTCTCTCGCTCAGCTCACGCTCGTACTGCACGATGGCCTCATAGGCCGCCGCCAGTGCCGCACGCCGCGTCGTCGTTTCAGGCGAATGATGCCGGCCCAGATCGGCGAGGTAGTCGATGGCCGCAATCACTCCCGCCATGCCTTCGTGGTTCTGCGTCCCGCTTTCCCAGCGGTCGGGCAGTTCGTCCGTGCACGCGCGCAGCTTGTAAGGCCGCAGCCGTTGCAAGTGTTCGCGCTTGCCGTAAAGGACTCCCATGTGTGGTCCGAAGAATTTGTAGCTGGAACACGCCAGGAAGTCGCAGTCTAATGCGCGTACATCAATGAGTCCGTGCGGCGTGAAGTGGACGGCGTCGATGAAGGCCATTGCACCGGCGCCATGCGCGAGACGCACAACTTCGGCGACATCGTTGATGCTTCCTACAGCATTCGCCGCGTAACCCACCGCGACGAGCCGTGTCGTGCGTCGCACCTTGGCCCGCAAATCGAACATGTCGAGGGTGCAGTCCGCCGCCTGGATATCGGCAGTGCGGACCTTGGCGCCACGCTCCTCCAGAGCCACCCAAGGCGACACGTTGGCGTCGTGATCGAGTCGCGTGACGAGCAGTTCGTCGCCGCTCTTGAGCTCGCGGCCGATGGCGCGGCTCAGGGCGAAGGTGAGCGTCGTCATGTTAGGGCCAAAGATGACTTCGCCGGGATCGCAGTTCAAGAAGTCGGCCATGGCAACGTGCGCTGCGTGATAGATCTCATCCGTACGTGCGCTGGTCGCGAATGCGCCACGCGTGTTGGCGTTCGACGTAACGAGATAGTTGGAGATGGCATCGATGACGCGCTGCGGCACTTGCGTTCCACCGGGAGCGTCGAAGAAAACTGCCGGGTGGCCATTCACGTTCTGCCGCAACGCCGGAAACTGCTCGCGCGCCCAATCGACATCGAACCTGGAAACCACTGCGGGTTTTGTGCTGGAAGACACGTTATGAACTCCTGACTGCATTGATGAAATCGGACAGCATGCCGTAAGCGGTTGCCTCCGGTCCCGGATCGCGCTCGCTGATGATCAGTTCGCGAAAGATGTCAGTTTCGAAACCAACTGACAATGATGTACCTGAAACCGAATACATCGGATCCTCGGGCGTGAGACGCTCCGGGCGGACGTACGCGCTGATCCGGCTGCCGCTCTCACGTTTCGCCCGGCCGATCAGCTTCCATTTCGCGCCGCTCTCATGCGCGGCGCGCAATTGCGCAGCAGTGAGTTCACGAATACCTTGCCGCGGAACATCGTCGAGCTTCAGGTCGCCACCCATGAGCACGTTCACCAGGCCCACGACCTTCACGGCAGCGTCAATACCATCGATGTCGTTGCTGGGATCGGTCTCGGCGACTCCGAGCCGTTGCGCCTCGCGCACCGCATCGTCGAAGCTCATGCCCGAGTCCATGCATTCCAGAATAACGTTGGTCGTGGAATTGAGGACGCCGCGAAAGCCGCGTATCTCGATCGCAGGCAGAGTTTCGCGGAAGAGCGAGAACACAGGTGCGCCATCCATCATCGCCGATTCGTGAAAGAAGCGAACTCCTCGGGCCTTCGCCAACTCTGAAAGCTGGCGGTGCGCGTACACAACCGGACCTTTATTGGCGCTGATGGCATGGGCTCCTGCCTCAAGCGCCGCACGGATGTGCGTGATGGCCGGCTCGCCGGTTTCCGCGTTCAGCGAACTCGCTTCAAACAGAACGTTCGCCTTGTTCGCGCGCAGCCAGTCGATGAGGTCCGCTGCTCTACTGGCTTCTGAATAGTCACCGTTTATTAGCTTCTCGGGAGTAAAGCCGTGCGGCGCAACCAGCCATCCGAGGCGGCGGGTGGCCACGCCGGTGCAGCGAAAGTCGATCTCGTAGCGCTCGCGAAGGTCACGGCGCTTGCGCTGGAGAAGTCCGATGAGGCTTCGGCCAACCGTGCCAAATCCGATCAGGCAAAGATTGAAGCTGCGGATAACGCTTGCTCCTGGGCTGGTTTCGACCGCTATGGTTATTCTAAATAGCGGCAGGGAGATCACGTCATTCTTATGCCCTCAAATGCGCTACAGCAGACGACAGAGCAGCGAGCCTTCGTCACCGTCGATGGCCGGCGGCTCGAGGCATTGCTCATCGCCGCGCGCGACGCGACGCTGCCTATGATCGTGATGCTGCATGAAGGCTTGGGATCGGTAGCGCTGTGGAAGGATTTCCCGCGTGCCGTGGCTGAGCGCACCGGGTGTGGCGTTCTGGTGTATTCACGATATGGGCACGGAAGCTCAGAGCGCCTGCTCGAAAAACGTCCCGTCAGCTTCATGCACCACGAAGCCGAAGTCGTGCTTCCCGAACTGCTGAAGACGTTCGCGATCAGGCGGCCAATTCTCCTTGGGCACAGCGATGGTGGATCAATCGCGCTGATTTACGCGGGTAAGTTTCCTGAATCTCCGCGCGCCTTGATTCTCGAGGCGCCGCACGTATTCGTCGAAGACCTCAGCATCGCAAGTATCACCGCGGCCAAGGTCAATTTTCGGACCACCGATTTTCGCGAGAAGCTGGCCAAGTATCATGCCCACGTGGAAGAGACCTTCTGGGGATGGAACGACATTTGGCTCGATCCGGCATTTCGCTCGTGGAACATCGAACCATCGTTGGATACGATTCGCTGTCCGATTCTGTGCATTCAAGGCGAGCAGGACGAATACGGCACTCCGGCGCAGGTGGAGGCGATTCGCAGTCGCGTTCCGGACACCGAAATTGTTATGCTTGCCGATTGCAAACACTCGGCGCATCGCGATCAGCGGGAGAAGACGCTGAAGGCGGTGGCAGAGTTTGTCAAGCGAGTTTCGAGTTGTGCTTCTTGAAACCCGAAACTTGAAACTCGGAACTCATTGGCTACCGGCCACTGACCACTGGCAACTTTCATGTCCGACTGGGTAAACACATTCAAAGGCGCAGTGCTGGCTTCGGAGTACGACTCGGCCAGCCACATGAACTCGCGCATGTACGTTTCGCGGTTCGATCAGGCCACCTGGGGCCTGCTGCACGCTATTGGCATCACGCCCGCCTCGATCAAAGAGGAAAATCTGCGCATCGCGATCCTTCGCCAGAATTATCAATTCCTGGAGGAACTGCGCGGCGGCGAGCTGGTTGTGATTCGCAGCGGATTTCTTGCTATCGGCGAAAAGTACTTCCGGTTTCTTCACCAGATGTACAACGACGTTTCCGGCAAGATGGTGGCGACATCCGACTGTGTCGCCGTGCAGGCCAGCCTTGAGGCAGGTCGAAGCGTGCCGCTCAGCCGTGAACTTCAGGAGCGCGCCAAGATTCATCTGGTAACTGCCAATGTTCCGCTCAATGCCGAGCTGGGATAAGGAACGCCTTGCTATTTCAAATCGAAAAACTGGTCTATGGCGGCGATGGCCTGGCTCGGCTGCCCGCGGATGAGAGCGGTCGCGGCAAAACTGTATTCCTTCCCT
>Ga0335077_10003499_pt1 | contig 18994 bp, 14 predicted proteins | sample Lox_Sample_31_FD_207151 | JGI IMG/M metagenome (GOLD analysis project Ga0335077, IMG submission 207151) | Soil microbial communities from Loxahatchee National Wildlife Refuge, Florida, United States - Lox_Sample_3.1 | ecosystem: Environmental > Terrestrial > Soil > Wetlands | place: USA...
TGACGAGAATCTTCGAGATATGGCGTGAATCCTCGAGGCCGATGTGGGTCCAGGTTTTTCCGGCGTCCACGGATTTGTACATGCCGTCGCCATAGGAGATGTCGCCGCGCCAGCAGGATTCGCCGGTTCCGACGTAGATGACATTGGGATCGGAGGGCGCGACCGCGATGGCGCCGACGGACATGATGCCGGTTTTGTCGGTTAGGGGCGCCCAGGTGAGGCCGCCGTTCGTCGTCTTCCAGACGCCGCCAGCAACGGAGCCGAAATAGTAGGTTTCCGGATCACCGGCCACGCCAGCGACGGCGAGGGCGCGACCACCGCGAAAGGGGCCGATCTGGCGCCACTTCATGGCCTTGAGGGCGTGCTCGTCGAGCGTCTGCGCGCCGAGAGGCACGCAGGTGATGCCAAAAAGAAAAACAGCAACCACGAACGAACAAAGTCGCAGCAACTTCTTCAAACCGCTCATCATTTGTTTCCTCCGAAAACGGCGTCGCTTACGCCGTTACTACAGCCGATAGTTTTCGCACCGCATGGTACACCCTGTCGCATCCGCTGCACCAGAAACCTGGAAGGGATTGCCCGCGCAGTTCCTGACGCGTGACGGAATGCTTTTGGGTACAATCCCGGCGTGACGAATTCGTCTTCGAGCAATCCCGCGCCGTCTTCCGCAACAAATGTGACAGCTTCCGAGATGGTAAGCGGACGTTTGTTGGACTTTGCCTGGCTGCGTGGAGCGTCCTCTGCGGAACGCAAATCGCTGATTGCGGGCGGATTTGGCTGGATGCTCGATGCGATGGACGTGTCGTTGTATGCGCTGGTGCTGGCGCTGCTGGTGGGCGCGTTCGGCATGGACACGAAAACGGCGGGATCGCTCGGTTCGCTGACGCTGGTGGCATCGGCCATAGGAGGATTCCTCTTCGGGGTTTTGGCGGATCGCATCGGGCGCGTGCGCGCGCTTATGGCCTCGATTCTGGTTTACGCCCTGGCGAGCGCCGCTTGCGGCTTTTCACAGACCATTCCGCAACTGGCGGTTTTTCGGTTCGTTCTGGGATTGGGAATGGGCGGGGAATGGACCACCGCCGCGGCGTTGATTGCCGAGACCTGGCGCGCGGAACATCGCGGAAAGGCTCTGGGACTCATGCAATCGGCCTATGCCATCGGAGAAGCGATAGCGGCGCTAGTGGTACTCGTGGTGCAGCCGCGATTCGGATGGAGGGCGGTCTTCTTGGTGGGAGTTTTACCGGCGTTTCTTGCGTTCTGGATTCAGCGACGCGTGCCCGAGCCGGAATTGTGGAAGCAGCGGCAGGCGCGGAATCCAAAAGTGTCGTTACGAAGGTTGCTCGACAAAGACGTTTTGCCGAATGGCATGCTCGCAACGGCGATGAACGCCTGCACGATGTTCGGCTACTGGGGACTGTTTACCTGGATTCCGGGTTATCTCTCGCTGCCAGCGTCGCAAGGCGGGCGCGGGCTGAGCCTGGTAAAGACGACGGCGTTTTATCTGGCGATGTGTTTTGGGAAGTGGCTGGGCTACTCCCTTTTTGGATTTTTCTCGGACGCGTTTGGGCGGCGCAAACCGTATTTTCTCTACTTACTGATTGCCGCAGCGCTGGTGCCGATGTATGGAATGTCGCGAAGCTCGTTTTGGCTGCTGATGTTGGGCCCGTTTGTGGCGTTTTTCGGGACGGGCTATTTTTCCGGGTACGCGGCGATCGCCAGCGAACTATTTCCGGGCGAGATTCGCGCGGCGGCGATGGGACTGAGCTACAACATTGGGCGCGGACTTTCGGCGGCGGCGCCCTTTGCCGTGGGGGCTTTGGCGTTGCGTTTTGGGATTGGGACGGCGTTTTTTCTGCAAGCAGGAGCGTTCTTACTGGCGGCAGTGCTGGCGTTGGCGTTGCCGGAAACGCGCGGACAAAAATTGGATTGAGTGTTGCTGGAGCGGCGGTTCTTACGCGACCGCGGTTCTGGATTGGAGGCGTGCGCCGTCGGCGCTCAGCGTAAAGTTGATGGCGAAGTAGGGGGCCTGCGCCAGGACTTTGTGAAATTCGTTTTCGTCAGCGTATTTGCGCTTGGGCACGCGGCGCGCCAGGATGCTGACAGGCAGCGGATCCTTGGCGAAGGGATACGGCGTCAGACTGACGACGTTCTTGCCCGTGGGCTGCAGGTCCCAATCAGCTTCCTGGCCGTTCGTGTTCATGGGGACACCGTCGATGGTGGCGCCATCGAGCGGCGCGAGGCAGAAATAGAGGGAGAGGCGGTCGAGAGCCTCGAGGCGCTGAAGATTAGCCTGCAAAACTTGCTCCTCCGAATAAGGCTTGGTGAGCGAATCGGCGCGCAGATCGACTTTCAGGCGCAACTGTTGGAGCCGGAGACGCTGGAGAAAATCGGTGACGAGATGCGATTCGTTGGCGCGCACGTACTTTGCTGAGAAACCGGGCATGGTGGCGCGGGTCTTATCGTAGAGGCCAGAGCAGTGCATGCTGACGAGGAGGCCGGCGTAGCGGTCGACGCGGACAATGCGCTCGATGCCGCGCTGGTACAGCGCGATGTGCTCTTCGGTGGGGATGGACATGAAATTGTACGGCGTGAAGGTTTTGGGGTCGATCTGCGGGAGAAGCTCCCACTCATTCCAGCCGTTGTCGTGCTCAGCGGCAGCAAGGCAGAAGGATTCAAAGGGCTCCGGGCGGCTGAAAAGCTTGTTTCCGAGGGCGCGCGCAAAGTGACCAGCCAGGACCGCATGGTCCGTCTGCCGGATAAGGATGAGTTGGTCACCCTGTTCCTGAATAATCATGACGCTGTCCTCAATTGCAGCGGAGCTGGTTCGCGCCTCCCGGATAAGGCGTGAGCTTTGGCCGCGGGGTTGGCCTGCTAAAGCTCTAAGTACCTGCTTATTATGCTACCGAGGTGGCCGACAATCCAGCGTTATCCTGAGGGCGGCTGAGTAGCCTATTCCCCCTCAGGACCGCCTTGCAACTGCGCGTTAACGTCCCTCAGGATACGCGCGGCGGCCTGCGGCAAAGCCGCCGAAACTTCTTGTGACAGTTCCGCGCCGAGCGCGAAAGATTTTGCCTCGATTCCGTAGACGATCAAGCGCTTTGGCAATTTCTGCAGTACGCGCGAAAGCTCTACGGCGTGTTGCAAACTGAAGGCGTGCGTCGAATCGCGAAACATTCGTCCGTGCAACGGGTGCTCCGTGACATCGAAGCGATGAACGGTGCCGGGTGGCGAGCCGGAACTGACCGCATCCACGATGATTACTGTTTGCTTGCCATTCCAGAGTTCCAGCAAGGCGGCGCCGTCTCCGTCGCTCTCGAACACGCGCAAAGATGGGTGCTGCCGTTCACGGATGTGGCCGGCGACGTGAAGACCCACCGCATCGTCACCGCGCAGAGAGTTCCCGATTCCGATTAGCACGACTTCGGGTTCGACGGACGGACTCACCCAGCTTTCTCTTTATCCTTTGCCGCGCTTATTCGCGCCGGATCTCAAGTTTCAGAAAATGAGTGGAGCAGGATAGACAGGGATCGTAATTGCGGATCACTTGTTCGCAGCGCCAGCGCAGTTCTTCCTGCGGCAGACGAAGATGGCTGGGGATGAATTGGCGCAAATCCTCTTCGATGCGCTTTTGATTTTGCGACGTCGGGGGGACAATTTTGGCATCGAGAATCGTGCCTTGTTCGTCGAGACGGTAGCGATGATAGAGAATCCCGCGTGGGGCTTCGCTGCAACCATATCCGGCGCCGGGGCGCACCTGAACGGGCACCGTAGGTTGGTCCGGGGCCTTGTATTCCGCGATGATGCGCAGAGCTTCGTCACAGGCATAGAGAGTTTCGACGCTGCGCACGATGATGCTGTGAAAGGGATTGCGGCAGATGCGGTCCAACCCAGCGCTCAGCGCCGCTCCCTGGGCCATGGGCGATAGCTGGTCGAAGTTGAGGCTGTAGCGCGCCATGGGGCCGCAAAAGTACATATGGCGGCCATCCAGAACGGAATGCAGAGCGTTGGAGTGCGCAACGTGTTCTTCGGTGAAATGCTGATCGTATTCGCGAACGCCGATGTCCATGCCATCGCTCGAGACCACACGGCCTTCCTGGATGGCATACTCGTCGGGATGGCGGAGCGCGACGAAGAGATAGTCTTGCTCCATCTCGGGGAACGGGAGCTTTGATGTCCATTTGACGGTCTCCGCCGCGACGTCGCGAGCCCACTTCAATTTTTCGGCTAATTCCAGCAAAGAAGCTTTCGTGGGGACTTTGTAGAAGCCTCCGACGCGCAGATTGATGGGATGAATTTCGCGGCCGCCCAGTAGACGGACAATTTCGTTGCCGATTTTTTTCAGTTGCAGGGCGCGCTCGACTTCCTGGGGATGCTCCTTGGCCATTTGAATGGAATCCTGGTAGCCCAGAAAATCGGGGGCGTGGAGCATGTAGATGTGCAGGGCGTGGCTTTCAATCCACTCGCCGCAGTAAATCAACCGTCGCAGCGCGCGCAATTGCCCCTCGACTTTCACGCCGAAGGCATCTTCCATGGCATTGATGGCGCTTATCTGGTAGGCGATGGGGCAGATTCCGCAAATGCGCGAAGTGATGTCCGGAGCCTCGGAAAAAGCGCGACCGCGCAGAAACGCTTCAAAAAATCGCGGCGCTTCAAAAATCTTCAGTTGCACATCAACGACTTTGTCGTCTTTGACCTTGACGTAGAGGCCGCCTTCGCCCTCCACGCGGGCCAGCAGGTCAACGCGAATAGTCTTTGTTTTCATGAGCTTCACTTTCGCGGCGGAAGGCATCTGCGCTGGCGTTGTAGGTGCGATAGATGCGGATCAGGTCCTGGCCCTTCGTGCCTAACGCTTGGAGGTGCGCGCTGAGCGACGCCGTGTTGGGAGTTTCTTTCGGTCCGAAGCAGCCGTAGCAGCCTCGCGCGTAGGACGGGCAAATCGCGCCGCAGCCGTCGTGGGTTACCGGGCCGAGGCACGGCGTGCCGTGGGCGACCATCACGCACACAGTTCCCCGACGCTTGCATTGCATACACACGCTGTAAGACGGCGTACTCGGTTTGCGCCCGGCCAGGAAAGCCGAGATGACTTCCAGCAATTGCTCCTTGCTGATGGGGCAGCCACGCAGCTCGAAGTCCACCCGGACATGCTCCGCGATGGGTGTCGATTTCTTGAGCGTCTCGATGTACTGCGGCTGGGCGTACACAATCGAAATGAATTCGTGTACATCCTTAAAATTGCGGAGCGCCTGAATGCCGCCCGCCGTGGCGCACGCTCCTATGGTGATCAAAACGCGGGAAGTGCGGCGGATTTGGTGAATTCTCTCGGCGTCATGCGGCGTGGTGATGGAACCTTCCACGAGAGAGACGTCGTATGGCCCTTTGACGATGGCCCGCGAAGCTTCGGGGAAGTTGGCGATCTCGACTTGCTCAGCGACGGCCAGCAGCTGGTCTTCGCAATCGAGCAAGGTCAACTGGCAGCCGTCGCAGGACGCAAATTTCCAAACCGCGAGTTTGGGTTTCTTGGTTAGCCGCATCTCAAAGCTCCCGGATGCCAAGGAGGGGCAGAATCTTGTCGCCGCGAAACACGGGGCCGTCCTTGCAAATGAACTTCGCCCCGAACTGGCAGTGCCCGCAGAAACCTACAGCACACTTCATGTTGCGCTCCATGGAGACGTAAATCTGGGTTTGGCTGATTCCGTAGCGCTCCAGCTCGCGCGCGGTGAAGCGCATCATAATTTCCGGGCCACAGACCAGCGCCATGGTTTCTTTGGGGTCTACGGAGATTTTCGGGATCAGCGTGGTCACGACGCCGACGGTCCCGTGCCAACTTGCCGTCGCCCGGTCCACGGTCATTTCGATGCGAAACACGGATTTCGACCACCAGTCTTGCAGTTCCTTGACGTACAAAAGGTCGCCCGGCGTGCGGCCTCCATAAAGGAGGAACACATTCCTGTACTTGGTGCGGTTTGCGAGGATGTGATAGAGCGCGGGCCGCAGCGGTGCCAAGCCAATGCCACCGGCGACCACGACGACATCCTTGCCTTCGGCTTCCGGCAAAGGCCACGCTGAGCCGAACGGTCCGCGAATGCCCAGGATGTCGCCGGGCTTCAGCCTGCCGATCGCGCCACTGACCGCGCCAACCGAGCGCGTCGTGTGAATGAGGGTCTCGGTTCGCCCCGGGTCCCCGGTAATCGACATCGGCACTTCGCCGACGCCGAACAGGTACACCATGTTGAACTGGCCGGCGGCAAACGGGATGCCCCCGCCGCCGTCCACCGACAACAGTTCCACGGTGGTGGTGTCCGGGTTTTCGTGCCGCACCTTTTTCACGCGAAAAGGCTCCGGCACCATCGGATGATGTGCTGCCGCGACATGCGGCCTTTCAGAGACGAGTGTCATTGGGCTTCCGCTTCATCGCCACCAGCATTTTTTCAAGGTCGCTTGTTTCTTTCACCGTGTCATAGGCGTTCAAGAGCTGCAATCGCGTCGAATCCAGCCGCTGCTCGACCGCCAGGGCAAACCGCTTGAGCAGCTCGTAGCCCAGGTCATGGTCCGCTTCGCACTTGGCACGCAGGCATTGCCCATCCAATGCGATGGCGCGCGTGGGCTCGGTCGCGCGGGCATCAAACTTCCACTGATAGGGCGGAGCCAGCCAGGACCAGCCCAGCACTTCGCCTTCGCCCAGGGTCATGATCGTGATTTCGCCGGCGGGCGCGGCGAAAAGTTCCAGGGCCACCTTGCCTTGCCGGAGGAGGTAAAACTGCTTGGCCTCTTCCCCCTCGCGAAAAATAAACTGGCCCGGCTCGAAGCGCACGTTCGCGGCGCAGCCCACGAGGAGTTGAAGGTAGCGTTTGTCCAGCGCCTTCGCGAACGGATGCTCGGCGATGATGTGTTCAAGAGTTTCCATGGCTAGTCTCCGCAGCGTTCTGTTTTTCGAGGTCGCCCTCACGAATGGCTCGGACTTCCTCCGTAATGTCTATGCCCACCGGGCACCACGTGATGCAACGCCCGCACCCCACGCATCCCGAGCTTCCGAATTGGTCTATCCACGTCGCGAGCTTGTGGGTCATCCATTGGCGATAGCGCGCTTTCGTTGTATTGCGCACGCTGCCGCCGTGGATATAGGAAAAATCCACCGAGAAGCACGAGTCCCATTTCTGCCAGCGCTCGGCGTGCTCGCCTTCGAGGTCCGTGGCGTCTTCCACCGTGGTGCAGAAGCAGGTTGGGCACACCATGGTGCAGTTGCCGCAGGTCAAACAGCGCGCCGCGACATTTTCCCAGCGCGCATGCTCGTAGTTTCGATAGAGCAATTCCTTGAGTCCTGCGGTGTCCATGCTGCGGCCCATCTGCCGGGCAGTGTTTTCGTGAATGCTGGCGGCTTTCTGCTTGTGCTGCTCCGTCGCTGCCTGGCAAGGGAGCTTCTGGAGAATTTCTGCACCGGCCGCGGTTCCCGCTTCCATGACGAAATAATGGTTGCCGTCTTCGAGGACTTCGGTCATGGCAAGGTCGAATCCCGACGTGGCCTGCGGTCCAGCATTCATGGACGCACAAAAACAAGTCTTTGCCGCTTGTCCGCAATTCACGGCGATCAGCAGCACGCCTTCCCGCCGCCGCTGATAATTCGCATCCACGAAATCTCCGCCAAGAAACACTTTGTCCTGAATCGCTATGGCATGAAGTTCGCAGGCACGCACGCCAAGGAAGGCTAGTTTCTGCGGGGCGGGTTTTTCTTCCTGAATGGTCAGTCCGTTCCCGTTGCGAGTGATTTGCCAGAGCTTCACCGCCGGCGGGTGCAGGTACTTCTTCCAGGAGTGCGGACCTACGGCGTAGCCAAACAACGCAGCGTCCGAGCGCTTCTTCAAGCGGTAGCTTCCACCGTCCTGCTCGTCCGTCCAGCCGACCGGCAGATCGCGCACGGAATTCAAATGTTCATAGACGACGGCACCCTCGCGAATGGTGGGGCCGACGACTTCGTAACCGCCCTTATGTAAAGTATCCAGCAGGTTTTGGAAGTGTTCCCGTTGAAGGATGAAGTGTTCGGGCATGGTCCCCGGCCCCAGGTGGCGCGGACGGCATTAGATTTGCCCGCCTGGAGCCGACCCTCTGATTCTCAATCGTACTTTAGCTCAGCTAGTGCATGCTTCAAATGTTTTTTGCGTTAACGAGATTAGCTTAGGGATGTCTAATCCCGGTGCAATTACATTTTCGCACGTCGCGCAAAGTGATGGCTGTGCCGTGGATCACGCGAGACTGGGCATGCCACCACAAGCAAAAGGCTTGTATACTCAAGGAGCTAGCACCACTGCGGGAGTGGCGGAACTGGCAGACGCGCAAGACTTAGGATGGTTTCAAACCAGGCCTCGTGATGAGTTGAAAGCACTTAGTTCGGCTCTCATGGGGCCTTTCTGTTTCTCTCAGGCATAGTTTAGGCAGACTGCTCGAATCTCGATTCCAACGATTCCCGTTTCAATTTCGTGCTAACAGGACGTATCAGTGGAATTCTTGTGCGTCGCCCAGAGGAGCGACCTATCGACGCCGCTTAGGATGCCTGCTTCGCCACTCTTCTCTCGCAAGCTTTAGCTCAGTCCACGCCTCCTGATTCTGACGGTCCTTACATCGCTCTTTAGCAGCGCGTCCGAACTCAATCAGGTCACGGTCAGACATCGTGCGGAGTCTGTAGCGTAGGGATTCGTGCGGGTCTTTTATCTGAATCACCGGATGCCTCCGGTGAGGAGACGGGACCAACATTTTACCATGGGGCAGAAGTACGAGAGCGAGCTACAACCATTCGAGTTCACCGTGACAGCGTACTTTGCCGGAGGGTTCCTTCTGACCACCCGTTACGGTGGCGACGGAACCCCAACACGACGGGCGCTGGCGTGTGGCCGACGGTCAAAAAGGCCAAGCCGAACAGGACTGACCGAAGTAGGCCGGGGTTCGCAGTTAATCAGGCGCTTGCGGTTCGGCGGTTATCGGTAAGTGTCAGAATGCTAAAATGGGCTTATGTGCTTCGTTCTCTACGTTGGAACAACTAATGCTTTGCCGCGAAGGAAGTTCAATAAAGATGCTGTAGATTTGCCTGTCGAATCCCTCGCGGAGCGAGACGCCGGAATCATGCAACATTTCAGTAGCCCCGAAGTCCAATACGTTGGTTCCAGTTCGAGTTGTGGTTGTGATTTCCCTCATGCGATGTTCCAAAATGGCGGCTGGCCTGAAATTGAATTCTATAGGGATACCGAGAAGGATGAGCTAGACATTGCGAGGGACATGGTCCATCGCCAGAATTGCGAAGCACTGGTTGCACTTTTGCGAACGACCGGGGATAAGGTAGTTGAACTCTATGGAGTTTGGGATGGAGACTTCGCAAACGTGCCGCAGGCACGGGAGAATATCTCGGTTGATAGGCTCCTTGACCCAGATTTCTATTTCAAAGAGCAAGGTTTCTACAAGGTTTACCTTGAACCGGCAGCTAACTCTGATAAGTTGCGTTACCGGTAAAGTTACTTTGGTCGATTCAACCTTTCCGATTCCGCGTTTACCAGGCACTTTCAAACTTCTAATGAGGAGACGGTCTTGCTTGACAGAGGTTGACGTCGACGGTCCACGGGACCCATACAACTTTCTTTAGTTCGCCCTCGTGCTTGTCCAAGTAGCCGGGCTTGTGCAATTGCACTGTGATTTCCTGCATGTCATCGGGCGTGAGCCACGCACAATAACCCCACTGCTGTTGCTTACCTTCAGCGTCTTTTCCGGGAGGCGAGGGTTCACACTTTGAGAGTTTGGCATCAGTCGCTGCATCCAGATTCCATTGTTTTCTTTGTTCGTCGTAAGCCAACCACGCCACTTGCGCCATATCAGACGCTCTCCAAGTCTCCTGACCTGCGTCCACTCGTTCTTGACGCTCTATGGCAGCGTTTTTATCTTCCAGTCGGAACGACCGATAAAAACTACAGGAGACATGGTCTAAGAGCGAGTAAGGAGGAGAACCTGCTCGACACACTTGTCGTGTAAATGAACTCGACGGCGTCATCTCCATAGTCTGGCCGGGCTTCTGTATGAACCCGCCAGAAAATCCGTAGTACACGGTCATGTCCGGCGAAATCCAGCCCCGTGGATTTGCAAGTCCACCGTTCGGTTTTATGGCCTCACCCCAGTGCTTTGCGGCTATTGCAAGACATCCATTGAAATTTTCACCAAGCGAACACGCCGGAATGGCAGAAAGCGCCTTCAATTCCTCTGAACTCGGCTGCCAGCGTTCAGTTGCGCAGGTATAGGTTCCTCCTGCTGGCACGGTAGTCCGTTTCGAGGACAGACTCGTGACTCTCTCCACTACGAGCAGATGACAGCATTGTTCCATTCCGAAGCCGCCCTTTACGCCGGAGAAAAAGAATCCGCGCAGAGTCGCCGCTACTTCGTAAAGCAGACACTCCGAACCGCAGCCTTCGCCATTTGGCTTGCGCAAGCGAATAGCACCAACTTCGCTCACGAATTGCTCCAGAAGAGCATCTCGTACGATAGGAACGGTCACGCCTCTTACTCGAACATCCACACCCCGTTGCTTAGGAAGAAAGTTGCCTATGTCCCAGAATTGCGCAGGCGAAATCACGTCGCCGCCCATGTCTAGCCACACGCGGGCATAACTGTGCGGCTCACATTTAGCATCAATCACGAAATCAAATTTCCCAAAGTAGATGCGTCCGCTGACTTCCACTAGCTTGCGGTCATAGTTTTCGGGGTGATTCTCCAACTGACAAACGGTCGCTCGGATAGGCGAAAGGGAAGGCGCTTTGGTATCAGCCAGCACCAACTTCGCCATGAAGAGACAACACGCAAGAGATAGTAAGCGCCAAAGCATTTACGTATCTTGTATGGTTACTCCGCTTCGGAGCAAAAACAATGGACCTACGGTTCTATGTGCCTGGTTAGTTGCGTCACCGGACAAGTTCCTCATAGTACTTTCTCTGACCGTATGGACTATGCGGACTGGACCCTTTCACTTCGCCAGGCCGCGCAGGATTTCGAGCCGGTTTGGAGGACGGAAATATGGATGAGTAAACCTGGTGCAACAGAATCTGATGTCGAACGAAGGGCACAAGCTGTATTTGAGGCACTCGATGCCGATATTGATATTTAAAATATCTCCTTGAGTACACAATTCAAAACGGCGCTCGATAAGCTGAATGAGTTCCTCCAGCAAAATTTCAGACCGGAAGAAGTATTTGCTGAGAGCAAGAATTGTACCCGTGCTTGGCCGTATCCCTTCAGGTTCTGTGGCGAGTATTGGTTAACGCCAGAATAGGTCATCCTGCCCGGTCGCAACTACAAGTCACCACGAATAGCGACTGTCTCCGGGCCTTGCGGTTTCGTTATCCCACTACTTTCTTCGCCTGCGCTCTATTCTTCGCCCAACGCGCCTTTTGCGCCTTCGACATCTTGGCTCGTGCGCTTGCCGAGACATGTCGCTTCTTGGCGCGACCGACACCGTTGAGTTCGCGGCCAGTCGAATATCCTAGTGCCTTTGCTGCGGACCTTACTGCATCTAGTTGGTGCTGAAGCTTTCCGAGTTGCTTTTCGAGTTTCCGCTCTTCACGTTTTATTGCCGCAAGAATATTCATTCAAAATCCTCCACGTCGGAATCTATCTCAAGCGGACGGATTGCACTAGGTCGTACTTCGCGCGACAAGTGACTGGGGATTAGTCGGGGGCCTAGTTCGGCTGCGAAGCCAGCTTCTTCTTGGCGAACGGTACCGCGTACGCAGCGGGGGGATTGTGCGCGATTGCTGTCGAGGCCTTGCGGTAGAACTCGATGGCCTTGTCCTTGTCGCCTAGCTTCTCATACGTCTGGCCAATCAAGCACTGGATGAACGGGTCGTTTTGGTTCGCTTTGAGCAGTTCATCGAGTGCCGTCTTGTAGTTCTCACCGTAGAACGCAACGTATCCCTTCAGGTAGGGAAGGAATTGCGCTTGCTCGGGATTGGTTCCCTTATCGAGGATGGCTTGGGCTGCAGCAACGTGCTTCTGTGCCTCGGCTTGGTTGCCACGCCTGGCAGCGATGCGAGCCTGTGCGTGCTCCCAACGAAACTCCCAAAGGTCTTGGCGAGCCGGTTTGATTTCGGGTTCCTTCAGTCCAGTGTCGTGGCCCACCTGATACCAGTGAAGCGCGGCGTCCAAATCGCCTGAGTCAATACAGACGCGAGCGGCCTCGTCGGCAATTTCGCCCTGCTGAAAGAAGTTCTTCACGCCGCCGTAGTAGTCGAAGACCTGCTGTTCGTACTCAACTGTTTTCTTGCAATTTCCATCGAAGGCATACGACATCGCCATCGCCCGTTGTGCCATTGCTTTCTGTTCGGGCGTGTCCGCAACGTCGATTGCCTTCTGGAAATACTTGCGGGCCTCCTCGCCCTGACCCTTGAGGTCGAGGACATTCCCTGCCGCGACGTTGGCCGGAACGGAAGTCGGAGAGGTTTGGAGGGTCTTGCGATACAGCGCCAGCGCATCATCAAACTTTCCCTCGCGCATCAATTGCTGCCCTTGCCGGATGAACTCGGGCTGTTGCTGCTGGCTGCCAGGCGTCTGCGCTAGTAGAGGCGCGAGAGAAGCCGAAAGGACGAGAAAGGCTTGGCAGATTACGGCGATGGTCGCTTTCATGGGCGGGATTATCTCACAGGACTAATGGCTGGACGTTTCCAGTCCGTTGGTCGTCAGCTTGGCTTGATTTCTTATCTCGCGGGACAGTGAAGTCCTCTATTTCAGAAACCTTCCGAATGAGGTTCTTACTTCCGAAAACAAGATAGCGAAGTTAAGTCCTTCATATCCCTTTAGCTTAAAGGTATTGATTCCGAGTACCTTTCCAGCGCGGGACAGTAGGGGCCCTCCACTGTTTCCGGGATTAATCGTTGCATCCAACTGAATGTAATGAATGCCTGAACCCGTCGTTCTCAACGCGCTGACAATGCCTCTGGTGACAGTGCCTGATAGCCCCAGAGGTGAGCCAATGGCAAAGACTTCTTGGCCTATGTGAGGGCTTTGTGTTTCTTCCAGTTCCAAGAAACTACACGAATGCGCATTTGTTGACAGCAGAGCTAAGTCTCGTTGTTCATCCTTCGCCAACAGTTGAGCCGTGTACAGCTTCTTCGATGAGGTCCTCAGAATAATCGTCTCGGCACCTTCAATGACGTGCTGGTTCGTCAGAACCATGCAAGCGTTCGTAAAGAAAAAACCGCTTCCCAGTGCGCCTGTATCTGTTTCGATTTCGACGACACCTTCCATGGCGTGTTCAAGTGTGTTTTCAACGGGACCGGCATCGCTAGCATCAGTATCCTGAAAAGAAATCTGCTTCAAGGTCGGCATTTCTAGAGAGTCGAGAAGTGTTGCGGTGCCTGATGAGGTTTCCTCCAGAGTGGCGTCGTAGACGATGGGGCCGCTCTTCGTTGTGAATGCCTGATATTGAGTGCCATCTGCTAAATCAAGAACGTACATTGACGATGCCAAACGCTGGTTCGAGTCGAGTTGTCTGTCCATTGCAGCCGAGGCGAAAAAACCTGCAGCCAATTCTCTCGCTCCGTTCTTCAACTTATTGAGATAGTTGTTCGAGGCCTGGGCGTTACACTGTTCTATCGGCAGAAGAACTGGTGTGAGATTTTGCAGACCTGACTTGTCCTCTGGTAATACTCCTGCGATGCCTTCATGGCTGTCTTCTACCACTGCCGAGATGGACTCTTCAGTCGCGAACGACTTAGCACCCGCCTTCGAGTAAGCTTGCAGAACTGACGCAACCTGACAGGAACGTGAGGCAACGAATTTTTCAACCTGATATTGTTGCAAGATTTCCTTCTCAAAGTACGGCGGTGTAGCTGACAACTGCCTCTGCAATCTATTTACTTTTCCCCTGGCCAAGCCCAGGGCAAAAGCAGTACCAAAACCCGGATTGTTCTGGTTGTTGACTTCGGCTTGCGCCAGTTCGATTTGAGCCGAAGATAAAGCCTGTTGGAGTTGCGCGTACACAGAGTTTGCGACTTGGTTGTGTCCGGCAACATAGGTCGAATTTACCTGCTGAACGGACTGCTTCGGAACATCCGTTTGCGAACATGACAGAGCCTTCACGCGGAAGGTCAAAGTCCAGTCTTCGCGGTCAGCTTTCGCGATATGACCGAAGCCTTCGAGGATGTCCTGCTTGATTGCATCTTGGTTCACAACGGCAGGGCAATTCGCTGGCTCCTCAATTTCGAAGCGAACTCGAAGTGCTGGATACGAACGCGCAATCAGATTCGCCATAGTCGATTTGAACCGGGAATCTTCTTGAATCCACGGCTCGGCAATGCTTAGCCTTTCAAGAGAAATGCGAGGGCCGGTGACCGCTTGGGCGGGGTTGTTATTTTGACCCAAAACCAGGTCAGCCAGTTGTTGCGAGGCAGACTTTCTAAGTTCCTTAGCACGTTCGTTGCCTGCATACACAATCAAGGCGTAGTCGGTCAGCTTCAAGACTTGCACAAGGTCTGACATTGAGCCAGAGGAGTATTGTTTGGACGTCTGAAGAACACTGTCTGACTCCGCATGCCGCACCTTGCTCCTGACACTCAATACGAAAGGGCAATTGGGCGCTTTGCTCTGTGCTTGGTCCACCTCGGCCATCGCCAACTTGTAGTCGCCATTGTCTAAGTCGGTTTCCGCCTTCTTTGCGATTGTGACCGCTGACATCTTCTCGTCTAAATATCGGAACTCCGGGAGGGCAGGCATAAACCGCCGCACGGAACTCAAGAGCACGTTGGCTTGTTGAACCTCGCCCTTGTCCAGCAGTTCCTCTGCTTCATGGGCCTTGGATGCTGCCGCTCGTATTTCTTCTCGAATCGAAGCAAGCTCCTGCGCAGCGGAGTCGTTTGCACTATTGTATTGAGTTGCGCGTTCGAGCCATTGCTCGTATGTTGCAGGATTTAGAACGACGTATTTATGCGACTCATCTTGTGCGGCTCTGGACGCAAGCTCCCCTATTTGAGCAAGCTTTTTTTGATACTTTTTGCTCGACGAATCCGAGACAGCAGCTGACTTAAACTCATCATAGGCCGCAAAAACTTGGCCCTGCTTTAATAGTTCCTCGCCCCTCTTGTAATGGTCCTTGGGAGTATTTTGCGCGAATGCGAACGGCGCACTTAGGAGGATAAAGAGGCAGCAAATAACAGTTGACCGGGGCTTTGCCATTTCGAGGCTATCTTTCCACAGGGTGCTACACATATTAGAAAACTACCACTTAACGATGTCAAGAATGGAAAGCCCTGTGACCGAAGTGTCGAGGTCGCAAGCGGAAACTTCTTTGGTCCGGCGATGGAGAAAATCCGAGTCTCCGAACTCTCCGAGGATATGTTCCGGGATTACCGCGTCAACGGTCACAAGTCGCTGCAATTCACGGAATGGCGGTGGAAGAAACATCTGGAGCCTGTGTTTGCTCCGATGCGAGCCGTTGACGTGACAACGGACGCAGTCGCCAAGTACATCGACGCTCGCAAAACAGCGGGCGCGGAAAACGCCACAATCAATCGGGAGTTAGCCGCTCTCAAGCGAATGTTTAGCCTCGCTTACCGCAGCACTCCCCGCAAGGTCTATCAGGTGCCAGTGTTCCCAAGGCTGCGAGAGAATCCACCCCGGAGAGGCTTCGTTGACGAGAAACAATACAAACAACTTTCCAATGCCTGTAGTGAGCCGTGGCTTCGTCTCATGGTAGCTCTCAGCTACAGCTTTGGATTCCGCAAGGCGGAGTTGCTCAACATGCGGTTCCGGCAGGTGAACCTACTCAATCGGACAGTCACACTTGACCCAGGCACAACGAAAAATAGCGAGGGCCGCTTGGTCAAGCTGACTTCGGAAACTTTTGAACTGTTAAAGCAGTCGAGGCTATCCAAGAGCGCAGACGATTTCGTTATCACGCGCAACGATGGCCAGCCCGTCAGGGATTTCCGAGTGGCTTGGAGCAAGCTAACCGCTGCGGCCAAGCTGCCAGGGCTACTGTTCCATGACTTGAGACGGTCGGCAGTCCGCAACATGGTCAGGCGAGGAGTGCCGGAAGTGGTAGCAATGCGAATCTCAGGTCACAAGACACGCTCCATCTTTGACCGCTACAACATCGTGAACGAGTCGGACCTCGCAGATGCCGCACGCGCATTGAACAGGGTTCCATTCGAGAGTCTGGGCATACTTCGGGCACAGTTGACCAAGCAAGCCAAACAGATGCAGTACAAACGGAAGCGGAACATCAGTATAATCAGTAAGCTAGCACCACTGCGGGAGTGGCGAAACTGGCAGACGCGCAAGACTTAGGATCTTGTGGCCGAAAGGCCGTGGGGGTTCAAGTCCCTCCTTCCGCACCAAGCCTCGCTTGCAGCAAAAACCAAAGCCCCGGAATTGCCAGGTCTGATGGAACCTTCGTTTTTGCAAAGAAAGCTTCAGGGCGTTTCGCGCTCTCTTCCGCAACTCCGGCGGCGATGGTCACTTCGTCATGGAATCGCTCTGGGTTTCGCCCTTGTCCTCTTATCCATAACGGGAAGCCAAGCCGCCACAGGATCTGCGTGGTCTGGAGTGCTGCGCGACAAAAAAGGAAACCCGATCGCGGAAGCGACCGTCAAGCTGCACGACAAGGCCAACGGTCATGCGTATTCCACTAAGACGTCGGCAAGTGGAGAGTTTTCGTTCACCGTTCTCGTGCCAGGGACTTACGAGATTTCTGTTACCGCACACGGTAGAACGTTCACCGCAGCGAGTCCTCTGGTTGTGGAGGAAGGCAAGTCGGAAAGCGCCGCTTTGGAACTCTCCGTCGAGCGACAAACGCTGGTCGTCACCAAGACGCCGCCGACTGCCACGGTTCAGGCCAGCGGCGGGGAGCGCCTGACCAGTGGAGAGGTTTCCGGCCTGCCGCTGAACGAGCGCGACTTCAGCAAGTTGCTGCTGCTCGCCGCCGGCACCATGACGGACACTAACGGCGCGGCGAACTTCACACAGCAGTTTGCCGTGAATGGCCAGCGTGGTGCGGCTTCCGTCTTTGCTATGGATGGCGCGGACACCACGGACCCGGAACTTGGCGGCGCGACGTTTGCCAACTTCAACGTGGACGCCATCCAGGAAGTGCAGTCCAGCTCGGGAGTCATGCCCGCGGAAATCGGGCACGGCGCGGCGGGATTCAACGACGTCATCACGAAGTCTGGCACGAACGACTTCCACGGAAGCGCCTTTGAATTCGTGCGCAACGCGGCCTTCGATGCGCGGAATTTCTTCGACCATCCCACCGACGGGCGCCGGATTCCGCCCTTTGCGCGTAATGAGTTTGGAGTTACGAACGGCGGGCCGGTGGTGCTTCCGGGAATTTACGACGGGCGCGACAAAACGTTTTATTTCGCTGAGTATCAAGGCTTCCGGCAGGTGCTGGGCACGACGCAGGTCTTTGCGGTTCCAACGGCACAGGAGAGACAAGGAATCGATACGACGACCTTTGCGGGCGACACGCTGTTTGTTCCCGTGAATCCAGCGGTCGCCTCGGTGCTGGCTGGTTATCCGCTGCCGAATGAACCGCAAGGCCCTTACGGTGCGCGCACCTATGCAACGTCATCCAAAGTTGCGACGGACACCGATCAGTTTTCCGTGCGCATCGATCATCGCATCTCGGAGAAGGCCACTCTTTTCGGGCGCTTCAGCCTGAACCAAGTGAACGGCCCAACCACGAATCCGGATCAAACGGCGATCAATCCCAGTTTTGGCGTGAATTTTTTCGATCATCAACGAAACGCAGCGCTGCGCTATTCCCGGACGATTTCGCCTCATCTCACTTCGGTCACGTCGATCGGCTACATTCGCAGCACGCCGATTTTTCCCACGGTGAATCACACGCAACCTGAAATGGCCTTTGCCGACGGCCTCTATGACAACTTCAATGCCGCGGACGGCTCCATCTTCGGCTCCTACGGCAATCTGTATCAGTTGAAGCACGACATGGCCTACATCCATGGGACGCACAGCCTGAAGTGGGGAGTTGAGCTGCGCTTCAATCGCGATTCCACGATCTTTGGGATGAACCCGAACGGCGTTTACACCTTCGGAGGAGGCCCGGCCTATGCGAACGTCCTAATCCCCTCCGCAAGCGGACAGCATGACATTGAGCCCGGCCAACTTTTACCCGATTCGCTGACCGAGCTATTGAGCGCCACTCCGTATTCGTATGCCGTTAGTGCCACGGCCAGTTTAACGCCAACGGGCGACAAGTTTGACGAGGCGGCCGTCCGGCGCGAAGCGTACAACTTCTATTTTGAGGACACCTGGAAGGTGAATTCTCGGCTCAGCCTGAACTACGGCATGCGCTACGACTTGAACAGCCGCATCAAGGAAGCCCAGCACCGCACTTCCATCGCCGCTCCGGTAGACGCCGCGGGCAATCCCACTTCGTTTTTCGCAGCGGGTGCGCACCAAATCTTTTTGTACAACCCACAGCCCATTTATCCGCTCGACTGGCATGGCTGGGGACCGCGCGTGTCCTTGGACTTCGCGGCGACAAAGCGCACTACCCTTCACGCCGGCGGAGGTATCACCACGATCCTCCCGAATTTGTGGCTACAAAATTATGTAACCGGCAGCTTTCCTTTTGTTTTTCAGCCGATTGTCACGGCGTTGCCGGATGTTCCCGTGCCGTTTCAAAACGCGGTCGTGCCCGAAACGCTTCCCCCGGTTTACACGACGCAGGGCGAGCCACTGTTCGCCTCGGGAAGCAGCGCGAATCTGCCCGCCAATATTCCGATTGATCTGCAACGATTTCAGAATGACCTAGCGGCCATCACGCCGGGCCACGAAGTGCAGTTGTTTACGCTGGGCATCATCGACCGGCATTTCGGGAATGGTTACATCGGCAGCTACAGCGCCGGAATCGACCACGATTTTGGGAGCCTGAAGGTCAGCGCTTCGTATGTGGGCACCGCCGGAGTGCATCTTGCGAGTGTGCTGGTGCCCAATGGATATTCCGGCGCCG
>Ga0335077_10003501_pt1 | contig 18984 bp, 17 predicted proteins | sample Lox_Sample_31_FD_207151 | JGI IMG/M metagenome (GOLD analysis project Ga0335077, IMG submission 207151) | Soil microbial communities from Loxahatchee National Wildlife Refuge, Florida, United States - Lox_Sample_3.1 | ecosystem: Environmental > Terrestrial > Soil > Wetlands | place: USA...
ACCAAGCCAGGCCCGTTCCATGAGTTCTACGATGCGCTGCTGGCCAAGGGCATGCGACCAGAGATGGCCAGGCTAACCTTGGCGCGAAAGATTGCCACCACGGTATGGATCGTGTGGAAGAGAGGAGTGAGCTTCGACGCCCACTATCTGAAACCACAAACAGTTTGAGTGTCTCGGATCGCATCCGCTCCATTTCCAGGGAACTCCCTGGCGGTGCCGTAGCAATTCTCGAGACACCCAGGTTCGAGAGTGAGTCTCAACCGGTTTGCTAGGCGCAGCGTCCCTCGGTCGTGCAGTCTCCCAGTCGACCCTAGGCCCTCTCGGGTAACCTGAAAAAGTCATGGGCCACGAGTCCCCGATAGAACCATGGTCACCAACTTGACCGTTGTTCGGCTTTGCTGGTTTCGGAATTGATCAGCTTCGTTGCGAACGTGCAATGAAAACCGCTGGTAGAGAAAATCCAAACCGCTGGGCGTTATGCCCAGCGACCGAGCTTATGGTGCGGAAGATCAGAACAACCCTTGCTCAATCGATTGGGCTGCGCAGCAAAAAAATCTTCCAGCCAACGGGGACGTGTTTTTCCTTGACTTCCAAACCGGAAAGTGAGCTCCTAGTACTCCCATCTGAAGAGAGCCGCCCGCTACAGCGCGTCGGCTCCATGCCTGGATTAATGTGGCACGTACAGGGCGTCGAGTTACCATTTGGCTCGTTGCAAGTTCGTGATATCCACTTCCGTGAGCGGGAAGAAATGGTTTGTGTCCGATGCGAATATCGCAGGGCGGCACGGAGCTGGGCGGCCGCACATGAGCGTAGCTGGATCGCTGTTGTGACGCAGCCCAAGCACATGACCAAGCTCGTGAGCAGTTACGTTTCGAAGTACGTTAGGCAATGAAAGTGGAGGAATGTCCGCACGTCGCATCCCGACCAGCCCTTTGTGGTCACGGCTCCACAGCATCCCGAACGAGATGAAGTCGCCATTTGAGAGCACCACTAGAATGTCGCCCGAAATGTCCTGAAGTTCATTTGGAATATCACGTTTCGACCGGCCGCTCAGCACCGCTTCGCTCATTTGGCGAAGAGCATCGTCGGGGACGGGCTGAACAACCCGCGCAACCGGACCGAGTCGAACGTTTACTCCGGCGTTTGCCAGCTGCTGATTCCAGAACTCCACCGCTTCCTCGACGGCGGCCCACCGCGGATCACTGCGGTCCGTCCCTACGACCGTTACGGACAACGACCTCGGCGCGCCGGAGGCCAAAAGTGCCATCGCCAGAAAGACGGAAACAATGATGAGAACGCGCTTCATTTGTAGTCTCCGATCGTCCGTCATTCGACGCCAAAGAGCTTCTCAAAGAGTTCGGCTGACAGCTTGGCCCCTTCTTCGGTTAGACACACAGACTTGGCTTTCGTCGCAGGGTCTGTAATGTAGCCCTTCTGGTGCAGTGAATCCATCACGGACCAAGGGAGGCTCTTCCACGCCCGGATACCTGACCTGTCAGACAGATTCATCTGGAGCAAAGCCAGAACCGTCTGCTCCAGTTTCTCGTCATTGATCTCCATACGCCACCTCAACTGACGCCAGGCCGTTCTTCTCCTGGATTTCATACTCCCGCTTTGCGGCTGTGTCTAGGAGATTGCGCTGCTCAACGAATCGTGTGATTTCCGATTTCTCACGTTGGGAGTTGACCACTATGAAAGGAAGGACAAAAAGGAGAAAACAGAATCGGCAAAGAGCAAAGCTGGCGCTTCCTGATCTGGAGCACGTTAAATCGGCTGTGCTGGTGCGTCTGAGATCACCGGAGTCGCAGCGGAGCTATCGACGCTCCATGGAGACCTTCATCACCTGGTATTGCTCAGAGCCTCGGTTGTCCTTCAACAAGACCGTGGTAACTCGCTACCGGGTTCACCTCGAAGAACGCCTGCTGGCACCGCGTAGATTACCATCCGAGCTTTCAGACGATTGCATTTTTTGTTGAAGAGACTGGTGAGTATGGGGAGCAGGATTTGCACCCGCCTTCTCGGCAAACACAGGGCGGCTTCGCATAGTAGGCAAGCAACGGACTCCCATTTACTGCGCCGCTCTGCACGGTACGGTACGCCACTTCTCAGAACCCTTTTCCCTTCAATCACTTCCGCATTCGTACCGTACTGCACAGGGGGGAGGGGGGACAGGCACGACGCTCTCCAGCCGTTTATGGACGGGTGTCCAAGAATCGCTTGCCCGGGCTCGCCGCGTCTGCAGCAGACATTTCACTGGTGGCCTTGTGCTCGATGGAATCTAAATCACCCGCGGCCTTAATCGGCATCCGCCTTGGGCTGGCTTACGCGTCGCGCCGCGACGTCGCAGGCATTCGACGCTCAAGTGGGTACACCCAGCCGCGGAAGCACCCACCGCACCAGCACGATGTATCCCGCCATCATTCCCAGAAACATCCACAAGTCGCTCACGTTTTCGCCTCAATCAAAATCGTCATCACTGCGCCCGCTTCAGTTTGCGCTACTCGACTCGCGCGATTGTTCCGGGGACGAGCTCACCGGCACCAGTTGTGGTTTGGCCAACAGGTTCCCGGCGCCATCAAACACTGGCGACAAACTTCCAGCCGACTCGACCGTACTGCGCGCCAAGGCGTCGCGTACGCGCGCCCGGTTCAGCCCAGCGGTGCGAATCGCCGTGGCAATCAATCGCACAGCTTTGTAAATCTGCTCCGGCATTCCCGCCTGGCCATGCTCCGCCCCAATGATCGGCACGCGAACGGCCGTGTTTGCCGAATTGGCCGCGGGATTCGACAGGATCGGCAGCGCCGCTTTCTCGCACGCATAAATCAGGCGCACCGAGCGAGCGCCTTGCACAGTATCCAGCACTTCTTCGAAGACCAGGGAACTGGTCCAGAACACGACCGCATCGGGCTGGCTGTCGCGTAGCTTTCCTTCGACTTGCCCCGTGTCCACCAGTTCGGGATCGAGCTCCAACTCCGCGGGAGCCTCGACAGCGAACCCCCTCGCCGCCCGAATGAACGCCAGCTTGCCGGCTCGCCCGTCGTGATCTGTGCTGGAGATCAGCAGCACCTTGCTGCTTTTGTTCCGGCCGTAGATTCCCTGCGCGATGGCATCAGCTTGCTGCTCGTCGCTCGGCACCACGCGAAAGATCCACGGAATATTGATTTGCGTCGTGGTGGCGTCGCTGGCCAGGGTGACAATCGCTATGCCCAGTTTATTGGCGATCTGTTCTGCCTGGTGCGCCAGATTCCCGTTCGACCCGATGATTAAAGCGAGCGACTCATCTTCGCTGATCAGCCGCATCATTTCCGTGCTGCTCTGGCCCCAGTTCCCCGTTTCATTCCTGACCGCCAGCGAGAAGGATCGACCATCGGGAAGCGGCCCACGTTGATTTTCGTCAGCGACGGCTTGTTGTGCCGCTTTCCGCAGCGCGCGGCCTTGCTCGGCATTCGCGCCCTGCAGCGGCAACAGAATTCCAATCGCGGCTGTTTTGCTGGTGATGTCCGACGAAGTGGCGCGGCCCGGCCCGCGATAGTCCACTGCCTCGCGGTCCATCTGTGCGTACCCGGTGTGTAGTGTATCGGGAGCTTGGCAGAAAGCGCGGCTTCCGTACAGAACAATGGGCAGCATAGTTAGGCAATAAACCGCAACTCGCCCGCCTTGCATCACCTAAAGCTGACCTCCACTCTTCACGGCCACTGCCGCGTCCGCGCGCGGACTCCAGTAAACGAAACGCCCGCCTTCGACGCGCGCCAGACCAAGCGGCGCAATGTTGTTCAGCGTGGCGTCGAACCGCTCCGTCCCCGCCACCCCATCGTACGTCTTATTCGCGTACTCGCGAAATGCATCCATCACTTTCCCGCGATTGAGCCCGGCTTTTTCCACGGCCCCGATCAGGATATTCATCCCGTCATACGCATAGGCAGCGTACGCGTCGGGATCAGTATTGTATTTCGCGCGATAGCGCTCGACAAAGCTCACCCAGCGCCCATCGGTCCGCGAGAAATCCAGCGGCGAAGTGCAAACAAAGCCTTCCGCCGCGTCGCCTGCAATCGCCAGCATTTCTGAATAACCTGTACGGCTCGAACCGAACACCGGTTGCTTCATTCCCGCCGCGCGCATCTGTTTCAGAATCAGCCCGGCTTCTTTGCCCTCGCCCCAGATCACCACCGCGTCCAGCTTCGCGCCTTTTAACATGCGGACCTGCGCCGCGAAATCAGTGTCGCCGCGGTCGAATTTGGTCTCAAACACCGGCACGTGCCCCATGCGTTTCGCTTCGTCGAAAAATTTCGCTACTCCCATACGCGCGTAGCGCGTTTGCGTCCGGATCACTCCAATCCTTTTCAGCTTCCGTTGTTTGAAAATGTAATCCGCAAGCGTGTATCCCTGTTGCCGGTCATCGGGAAAATCGTGCATGACCCAGGGAATCCGCGTCTCCGTCACGGTTGGATCTGTCGTGCCCGTATCCATAATCGGAAATTCAAGCTTCAAACTGACGCGCAACATGATGTGCGTCGACGCACCATCAATCGAACCTACCGTCGAAATCACGTGCTCATCGAAAACCATCTTTACGGCCTCTGCCGACGACGCGCCCCACAACGCCGCGTCGTTGTGAATCATCAGTGCGTACGGCTTCGCCGCAGCCCCGGCGGCACCCCGGTACCCGCCGCGCGCATTGGCCTCCTCAATCGCCAACTGATCTCCGCGTAGCATCGCGATCCCGTAAGGTGACTCTGGATTATTCTCAATCGGCCCCAGGAATCCGATGTTCACTGTGGGAGATTTGAGCATTTCCTCGTCCACGCGATCACGCGCCGCGCCGTTGTACTCCAGCGTGTTGGGATCCATGAACCATTCTTTGTAGGGCTTCGAAAAATTGCGGTACGGTACCGCTTCGTCCGGCATGTTCGCGTAGCGTTTCGGCGCTTCTTGCTGCGGCGGCGCGGTGCTCTCCGGTGCTTGTGCACGCACAGAAGCGGCCCAGAGGAGGCAGGTCATGGCAAAACCGCAAATGAGTCTAGACAGCACAGGCTTTGCCATCCGCTTTCTGCCCGGCGCGATTCCGGGCGAATTCGACGATCCTTCCCAGCGCCGTCGGGCTGATCGCTTGTGCTGCGTCGCACTTGGGCCGGGCCGCTCCCGCCTTTTCGCTGGCGATTTCGATAATCAGTCCGTGGCAGCCGGATTCCAGCGCGGAACGGCTGGCCGGTTCCACCATGCTGGCGACACCCGTGGCGTGACTCGGATCTACGATCACCGGCAGGAACGTTTCCTTCTGTACCGCAGGAATCACGTTCAAGTCCAGAATGAATCGCGAATACTCACCGGAGGGGTACGCTTTAATCCCCCGCTCGCACAACACGATATCGAGGTTCCCTTCTTTCGCGATGTACTCCGCGGCGCCCAGCCATTCGCACAGGCTTGCGGCCATGCCGCGTTTCAGCAGCACTGGCTTGCCGAACCTGCCGACTTCGGTCAGCAACGGATAATTCTGCATATTCCGCGAGCCGATTTGCAGCATGTCCGCATACTCGCCGACTTGTTCGACCAGCCGCGGGTCCATCACTTCCGTGACGATCGGCAATCCGGTCTGCAGGCGGGCTTCGCGCAGAATCTCCAGCCCTTCCAGCCCCAGTCCCTGGAAGTCGTGCGGAGATGTACGCGGTTTGTATGCTCCACCGCGCAGCATGTCGCATCCAACTGCCTTGACAGCATGCGCGAGCTCCAGCGTTTGCTCCACGCTTTCCACCGAGCAGGGACCTCCGATAATCACCGGCCACCCGGCGCCAAATTCCACATGTTTCACGCGGACCGCGCGCGCCTGTTCGCCGTCGTACTTTGCGTTGGTCCTGCGGCACACCAACGGGCAAATCTTCGTAAAATCCGTGCCGGCTGAGGCTCCCGCAATGCTCATGGCTTCCTTCCTTCTCGCGTCAAACGCGAGGGCAGCGTTCCTGCGGCCCGGCCTTACTTCCGGTCGGTATCAAATATGGCCATCGCTTCCATTTCGACCAGCAGGTCTGACCGGCAGAGAATGGCCTGAATCCCCGTCGAAGCAGGAATTGGATTCAGCCCCTGTTCGGCGAAAAACTTTGTGCGGATTTCGTTGAACGCGGCATAGTCGCGCTCGATGTCGCGCAGGTAGCAGGTAGTGCGCACCACGTCTTTCCAGGTGGCGCCTTCCGACGCCAGCAGGGCCGTGATGTTCTTGTAGGTCCGCAGCGTCTGCGCGCGGAAGTCGCCTTCATGAACGGTATTTCCTCTTTCGTCGATGCTGGCGGTCCCCGAAATCAAGAGCATCGTGACCCCCTTGATGTCGATGCGAAAGCCGCGAGAAAACGAAGACGGCCGAGGATAGTCATACGCTTCGTTCAGCACTTCTTTCGCCTCGATGGCCTTCTTTCTTACGATCTCCTTTCCCGGAGTGACCACGGGTTCAACGGCTAGCTGACTTGTGCTCATTTCGATTTCCTTCCTTGTTGGATTGGTGATTGGGTTCACGCATGCCGTGACTCAAGCCTTTGGCCGTCGCCACCCAAATGTCGTCGCCTTGAAACGTCATATTCAGAACGTAGTTGTGCGCCAGCGTGGTGTTTGACCGGCGGTGCTCCACTTTCTTGTCCGCCGTCGTGATCACCATCTCCCCGCCGTTTCCCTTCTCCGCGGGACGATAGGTAACCCATGCGCCGGTCTTGAAGTTGAGATAACTCAGGCCCTTGTCCGTGCATGCCCACACGTCGTCGCCGCGCGATTGCACGGCATTAATGAAATCCGAAGCCAGCGCGCTATCTGTGGAAAGATAGTTGTGCCAGTTGTGGCCGTCGTATCCACTCAGCCCAAAATATGTGGACGCCCACACCATGTTGGTCTGTGAGTTGTAGGCTACGTTGCTCACGATGTCGTGCAGCAGTCCCTGATTCTGAAACAGCACGATTTCCATCTCGCCGTCGGGATCGTTGTACGGCTTCCACCAGCCGCCCGCGATGTCGTATTCGAGCAGGCCTCCGCCCCACACCGCGAAGTACACCTTTTTGTCCGTCACCGCGATTCCGTAAGACCACGGCTCGTGCATTGGGGCGTTCTTCTCGCTGAAAATCGCCCACTCGCCCGTACGCGTGTTCAGCCGGCTGATTCCCGCGGTGGTCGCCGCCCACACAAATTCCCCCTGAACCGCGACCGCGTACACAATGTCATTGGCCAAGCCGCTGCTCAGATTGTTGTAGTTCTTGAATTGGCCGCCCGAGAGCCGGCTCACTCCGCCGAATGTCGCCAGCCACACATCGCCGGTTGCCGGATCCACCGCGACTCCCGTCACCACGCGATTCGCCAGCCCGTCTTGCGGCTTGTAAACCTTCTGCACTTTCCCTTTTTCAATCAGCACCAATCCGTTCTCCGTCCCTGCCCAGATGCGCTCGCCATCCACAGCGGCCTGGAACACTTTGTCGTCGGGCATGCCGTTCGCGGTGGTGAAGTTTTCCCAACGCGTGTAGAGAGGCGATTGCTGCGCTCGGCTTTGTGCGCACAACAACAACGCCAGTCCGGTAATCGTTCCCAGCGCGATTTGGCGGTATTTCATTGCCTCTCTCCACACTTCATAACACCTTCAGAAACTCGATCAGGTCGTTCAACTGCTCTTTCGTCATGTCCGAAGTGACGCCATGCTTGTCGTCGTTATTAAAGACCGTCCAGATTTCTTCGAGCGTCAGCGCTTCGCCGTTGTGCAGGTACGGCGGCTTTTCGTAAATGCGGTCGAGCTGCGGCACGTCGAACAGGCCCGAGGTGTCGTATTTGTTGGCCGTGCCGACATCGAAGCTCCTCAGTGCCGTGTAGTGCGTCGCCGGCGGATGGCAGTTGTCGCAGTTCTTCTGAAAGAAAATATTCTTTCCGCGTTCTTGCGAAAGCGTAAGCTGCCCGTCCGACGCAAGGTGCCGGTTCGGCGGAAGCGGAATCGCTTTGATGAAGGCCACCAGTTCGGCGAGCTGTTCTTTGTTGAACCCTTCGGAGTGGAACAGGAACTTCGCGATGCGCGGCCCGCACTGCGTTTCCAGGTCCGGATTGTGGCCGTTCCACTTGTAAGGCGCGGTCTCGGCGATGCCCCGCAGAGTGCGGTTCGCCACACGATCCTTGCCAAGTTCCGGCGTCTCCAGGTTCCAGGAAACTCCATCAATATGATTGTCGGGATGGCAGGTCACGCATGCGAACTGCCCCTGAAAACAGAATTTGGCGGAGTGAAACAGTTTTTCGCCCTTCCGCAGCGTGGACTCTTCCTTCGGGCCACCCAGTTCGATTCGCCCCTCCACCCGCGTACTCCCCAGATTAACGACGGTCAGGCTGTCGTCCAGCCGGTTCACCACGTAGGCGCGATCTCCTTGGCGTGACACCGCCACCGCCGTAGGATTCGCTCCGGTCTCCAGCCTCTTCTGCACCAACATTGCCGCTGAATCGAGCCGGTTGGCCAGTTGTTCCGCCGGCACCGCCTGCATCCGCTGTTTGAGCTTCGCCGTATCGATCACTGAAACCACGTTCGCTTCCGACGCGGTCACCAGCACCCGGCTGCCATTGGAGGTGAACGCCACGCCATTCGCTCCCGCGTAATAGGTGTCGATATCGTCCAGCAACACTTGCGCGATTTCGTACTCACCCTTCGCCGCGCGTGACGGATGCAGCACCAGAATCCCGTGCGTCAGGATCCAGCCATTCGACACTTGAATCAGCGGATTCAGATTCTTTGGCCGCAGGAACGGAATGATCAGGTCATTGCCCTCGGCCGCGGGCCCCTCGGCGATGTGCCGCAATTCGATGACACCCGGAATGGGGACTCGCTGTGCGACGATCTGCCTTTCCGCATCGATGATCGTCAATTCAGAAACGGGCGCCTGGTCCCATGGCCCCAAGTGTCCCAGCATGTTCGACACGAAAACGTACCGGCCGTCGCGCGACAGCAGCACGTTGTGCGGCGAGCGCCACGACGCCAGCCTCTTCTTCTCTATCCCCGTCGCCAGTTCAATCACCGACACGTCGCTGCCAATGCTGTTGGCAACGTACAGCGTTCTTCCGCTCCGGTCGGTAGTCAGCCCAACCGGCCCCCAACCCACCGGGATCGTGCGCGTGACTTGCAGCGTTTTCGCATCGATCTCCGTGACGTTGTCGCTCCACTCGTTTGAAACGTACAACTTCTGCCCGGAGGGCGACTGCGCCACGTCTTTTGGTCTGTGCCCAACGGAAACACGCTGGACCACTTTCTTCGTGCGCACATCGACTACCAGCAGCGCGTCTCCGTCTTCGCACACCACATACAGCCGCGTGCCGTCGATCGAGAACTTCGCCTCAACCGGCGTCAGATATCCCGCGTCAGAATTGCTCGCGCTTGCTTGCATCTGTTGCCCGTCTGCCACGGGCCAGCCGACAAAAAACACCATGAACAAGACCCCAGCAATAACCTGCAGCATCCGTAGCCAGGTGGCTCTGCTCATGGCTTGCCACCCTTCACCGCGAAGTTTTTGCGCTCGCCCGGTTCCGTAATGGTCAAAAACTGGTCCGCCGCCACGTGCTGCAGCGTCTGCTCCACCCCGCTCGGCCATTTCACCGTGAGCATGTCCACTTCGCGATGCGTGCCCAGCCCAAAATGCGGCCGCGGATCATTCTGCGAGAGATAACCGGAAGACGGCTCGTTCTCCACAACTTGCTTGAAATCGCCGGCCACGGCTTCAATCCGCGCACCGTACCCATCGCGATTGCTCTTTGTGCCGATCAATTTGATCGTGAGCCAGTGATAGCGATTCGCCGGCGCCGGAGGAACTGCGCGCACCAGCATCCCCTTGCCGCCCAGCGCCACGATGAACGCATCGATGTAGCCGTCGTTGTCGAAGTCGCCGAAACACGCCCCGCGCCCGACCTTCTTGATCTTGAAATAGCTGCCGGCCTGCGCAGACACATCGGAAAACGTTCCGTTGCCGTTGTTCCGCAGCAGGGTGTCTTCCATGGGAATCAGCCAGTGCAGGCCCCCATTTACCACGAACAGGTCTTTCAGGCCGTCGTTGTCGAAATCGAAGATCGCGTCTCCCCACCCGACATACTGGCCCGCCATCCGCGCGATTCCCGAGTCCGCCGTCGTATCGATGAAAAATCCATCCTGCAACGAATTGCGAAACAAGCGGTGATAGCGCATATCCGAAACAAATAAATCCAGCGCGCCATCGTTGTCGTAGTCCGCAAAAATCGGCCCCATCGCCGATGGCGTGTCGCCATTCGTCCCATACGCCACGTTTTGTTCCAGCGACACGTTCGTAAACGTGCCGTCGTGATTGTTGTGGTAGAGGTAGCTCTCCATCTGGTCGTTTGCCACATAAATGTCGGGCCAGCCATCGTTGTCAAAATCGCCGACGGTCACTCCCATCGCGCGCCCCACCGGGCTGGCAATACCCGCCTGCTCGGAAACGTCCGTGAACGTGCCGTCGCCGTTGTTGTGGAACAGCCGGTTGCTCTCGCCCTCATAGTCGAGCGGCCCGGCAAACGCATCGGCGGTGTAATAGAGCCGCTTCGCCTTGGGGTCGTACTTCAGATAATTGCCGACAAACAGGTCCAGCTTGCCGTCGCGGTCGTAATCGATCCACGCCGCGCCCACGCCGAACTGGTGATTCTGCACTCCCGCTTTTTCCGTGACATCGGTGAACGTGCCGTCGCCGTTGTTGTGATAGAGAACGGCGGAATTCCAGCCGGTCACATACAGATCTTCGAAGCCGTCGTTGTCATAATCGCCGGCGGCCACGCCCATCGCGAACCCTTTGCCGGCCACCCCGGCTTGTTCGGTCACGTCCGTAAACGTTCCGTCGCCATTGTTGCGATACAGGTGATTGGTTGCGTCTTTGCCATCCGCTCGGCTGTGGTCGGTAACCCCCTCGATGTACCGGCCGCTCAATACGTACAGGTCCAGCAGCCCGTCATTGTTGTAGTCAAACCAGACGGCACCGGATCCCGTCGCCTCCAGAATCGAACTCAGCGCCTGCTCGCCGAAGGAGTGCCGGAACTGGATCTTTGACTTCTCTGTCACATCCTCAAACGCAGGAAAATGCGACGAGGCGCTCTCTTTCGTGTCCGCGCTCTTAGGAGTTTGCGCAGCGCTGCAGACCGCCAGCAGCAGGCTCATTGCTGCACGCACTAACGCCGCACGTAGATTCCTAGTGACCATGGCTCTCTGCCGTCTGCCCGCCCCCCGCCGAACCGTTCAGCTTCGTCGGAGGGTCCTGCCGCCTGAGCACCATGGGCCAGCGGTTCTCCGGCGCCAGCGCCTTATCTCCGTGGCAGCCGGTGCAGCCACGCTGCTCGCCGGGACGGGTCCAGATCCAGCTCCGCTCTTCGCGAATTACTTTTCCCTGTTCGTCGAGCAGCACGAACCGCACAGCTTCGTTCGCGGGCACCTGCACATAAAACGACCCGTCGGCTTCTACCACCGCTTCGCCGAGCACAGCTTCACCCGAGTTCCGCTGTTCGATCACACGAACACGCCGGACCGGGGCCGCACGCTCCGCCTTGTCCATCGAATTCGAAGCATCCAGAGAAATGAAATATCCGGTCGGCGAGTTCGGGATCAGGTTGCTCCAGAATTTCTTCGGAACCGGGCGAGCCGCAACGGCAACCGGTTCGATGCTCTCTAATTTCAGATCACCGTAGATCTTTCGCGTTTCTCGGCTACCATCGCGGGAGATAATGGACAGCTCATAGCGTTGCGCCGGCGCTGCTTTGCGCGCGACCACGATCGCCTCACCCTGCAAAGCGTTCGGCGAGCGGTACGAGCTTCCCGGCGTGCCGATTCTTTCTTCGTGCAACGCGCCGCGCTTTACCACCATCAAAGCGCCGGTGCTCTCCGTGAAGATAATCGATCCGTCTTCCAGTTCGCCGGCTTCCCCGCGGATGGCTTTGACGGAATGCTCGCAGCGCAACGAGTCCAGTCCGGTCCCATCCGGCCGCAACGTATACAGCAGGCGGCTTGCGCCCGCCGCACCCGCATCCGTTAACGGAGTATTGGCCGAAGCCACGATTCGGCCGTCGCGCAAAACTGTCTCCAGCCACCAGTCGCCTGGCCCGAACGTAATCGCGTGGACGTTCGATCCGTCCAGCCCGCTGACCTCGAGCGATGACCGCCGGTGGCCCGATTGCACCGACTCGCTCGTAAACGCGATCTCATCCGCCGGCAAATATGCGGGACGCACGCAATCCCCTTCACATTTCGTGATCTGGCGCGCGCCGCTGCCGTCCACATTCATCTCCCAGACCTGCCAGCGGTCTCCCCGCGTTTTTTGTGCCGCAAACAGGATGCGCGTTGCAGTGAAATCGATCTGCGGGTCGGCGGCGGTAAAGAATTCCTCCGTCAAGATGCGCGGCGATTTGTCATTCGCGCCCGGCGTGAGCAACATGATGCGACTTCCCTCTGGGAATCGTTCCGCGCCCGTCACGCTCGAGATTCTCGGCGCCTGCACGAAGACGATGGATGGGAGGTTGCGAGATGCGGCGGCACCGCGGCGGTTTGCGCCGGAACCCGCCCAAAGATTCGCCGCGAAAATCACGATCCCCGCCAGCAACAGCCGGGAAATTCTTTTGCGATCTGGAAGTGAGTACCTGCCCGCGATCATTGGCCCATGCGGCGGAGCGACCGCAGTTTCCTAACCATTCTGATTTGGATTTTCACAGTTACCGTCCGCCACCCCAAAGAGGTCGAACGGGTTCTTGATGTCAGTACACAGCGGGAAGGGTGAAGGAACAATAACAGAAACGCACTAGGAGAGGGGGAAGTGTGCGGCACCGCACAAGGTTACGTGACGAAACTGCGCGACAACTGTGATGGGCGTCACAATTCCCCACGCTCCACCCTCTTCCTTTTCTCTTCGGCAAATATGTTCGGTAACCGCCGCCTACCGCCCTTCCAGGTAGTGTTTCTCCGCCAACACGCGCAATTGCTTCGCCGCCGTTTCCGGCGTGATGTCGCGTTGCGGCATCGCCAGCATTTCGTAGCCCACCATGAACTTCCGCACCGTCGCCGATCGCAGCAGCGGTGGGTAGAAATGAGCGTGCACATGGAAGCCGGGATGTTCCGTTCCGTCCGTGGGTGCCTGATGGAAACCCATGGTGTACGGAAATGCGGCGTGAAACAAATTGTCGTATCGAATCGTCAATCGCCGCAGAATGTCCGCGAGCCCTTCGCGTTCTTCCGCAGCCAACTCCTGGAGCGACGCGACGCAGCGCCGGCCGATCAGCAGCGTTTCGAATGGCCATATCGCCCAGAATGGCACCATCACTACGAAGTGATCGTTGCTGCAGACCAGCCGTTCTTTTTTCTCGAGCTCCAGCTTTAGATAATTTCCCAACATGCTCTCGCCGTGCTTCTCAAAATACTTCCGCTGGATGCCGGCTTCGCGGGCGAGTTCGTCTGGAACCGCTTCATTCGCCCAGATCTGTCCGTGTGGGTGAGGGTTGCTGCAGCCCATCATCTGCCCGCGGTTCTCGAAAATCTGCACGGAGCGCACGTCGGGCAAGCTCGCCAATCTCGCAAACTCGTTGCACCACGTATCCACCACCTTCCGAATCGCCGCGACGCTCATCCGCGCAAGCGTCAAATCGTGCCGCGGCGAAAAACAAACCACGCGGCAGCGCCCTTTTTCGCTGCGCGCCAGCAGCAGATCGCCTTCGCGCAGTTCGCCTCCCGGCACATCGGGCTTCAGCGCCGCGAAATCGTTCTCGAACACGAATGTACCCGTGTAGTCCGGATTCTTCTGGCCGCCGGCGCGCGAATTTCCCGGACAGAGATAGCACAGCGGGTCGTACTTGAGCGAAGTCTCCGGCGCGCTCGGCTCCACCTGGCCCTGCCACGGACGCTGCGCGCGGTGCGGCGACACCAGCACCCATTCCTCGGTCAACGGGTTGAACCGCCGGTGGGGGTGCTCATTCAATTCGAATGTGTGCTCTGCGCTCATTCGTTCTTCTTCGCATAGCCGTTGGGAAACTGGCGGTGCCATGCCCAGGCGCTCTTCAGGATGGTATCGAGGTCCGGGAATTTCGGTGTCCACTTCAGCTCGCGCCGGATCTTCTCGGCACTCGCAATCAGCACGGCCGGGTCTCCCGGGCGCCGTGGCAATTCCTTCACAGGAACTGGCTGGCCGGTCACGCGGCGCACTCCCTCCACAACTTCCCGCACGCTGAAGCCTTTTCCGCTACCCAGGTTGTAGATCAGGCGGTCGGAATTTTCGAGAGCATCGAGCGCCAGCAGATGCGCGTCGGCCAGGTCGCTTACGTGAACGTAGTCCCGCACGCAGGTCCCATCCGGCGTGGGATAGTCCGTGCCGAATACTTCACTGTGCGATTGCCTTCCCAGCGCCACCAGCATCAGCCGCGGAATCAAATGGGTCTCCGGTTGATGCGCTTCCCCGTGCCGCGGCGACGCCGCGCCTGCCGCGTTGAAATAGCGCAGGCTGGCATACCGCAATCCATGAATCCGGTTAAACCATGCCAGCATTCGTTCCACCAGCAGCTTCGATTCGCCATACGCATTCGTGGGCTGAAGCGTGTCGTCTTCCTCGATCGGCGTCCTCGCCGGATTGCCGTACAGTGCTGCCGTCGACGAAAAAACAAATCGCTTCACACCGTGGGCCAACATCGCTTCCAGAACCGTCAGCGCATTCGCGGTATTGTTGCGGAAAAACGTTTCGGGAGACTTCATCGATTCGCCCGCTTCGATAAACGCCGCGAAGTGCAATGTCGCCCCGAACCCCTTTTCGCGGAACAGCGCGTGCAGTCGATCCCGGTCCGCTAAATCGGCAACCACGAGTTCGGCTCCCGCCGGCACCGCTTCCCGATGACCCCGGCTCAAGTCATCGACAACCGTAACGCGATGCCCCGCGCTGACCAGTTGCCCCGCCACCACGCTTCCGATGTACCCCGCGCCGCCGGTAACTAGAACATTCATCGCGTCCGCCTCACGCCATCCGATGCCGTGCACACGTAAATCTCCGGACGATGTCCTGTCGCGCGTTCGTAACCAGCCTCTATCCTGGCCCGGAAGTCTTCTACGTTTTCCCGCTTCACCAGATTCACGGTACACCCGCCAAATCCCCCGCCCGTCATTCGCGCTCCATACACGCCATCCACCTCCTTCGCCAGGTCCACCATGACGTCCAGTTCGCGGCAACTCACCCCAAAATACTCCCGCAAGCTCGCATGCGACTCCGTCATCAATTGCCCGAATCTTCCCAGATCGTGCCGGCCCAGCGCCTCTGCCGCGTCCACGACTCGCGCATTTTCGCTGATCACGTGGCGGCAACGCTTGCGGATCGCTTCCGGCAGGGCGCTCGCATATTTCTGAAACTCCTGCAGCGATACATCCCGCAGAGCTTTCACACCCGGCCGTCGCTCCGCGAAAAACCGTGCCCCTCCCTCGCATTCCAGGCGGCGCCGGTTGTATTCGCCCCCCGCAAGGCTATGGCGCACCATGGTGTTACAGATCACGAGCCGCACATTCTCTGGCAAAGGCTGATGACTGTACTTGAGACTGCGGCAATCCAGCAGCAACGCGTGGTCCCGCAAGCCATGAACCGAGACGAATTGGTCCATGATCCCGCAGCGCGCCCCGACGAACTCGTTTTCCGCACGCTGGCAGAGCAGTGCGATGTCCACGCCTTCCATTTTCTCGTTCATCACTTCCAGGAACGCCCAGCAAACCGCCACCTCCAGCGACGCCGACGAACTCAGCCCCGCTCCTTGCGGCAAGTCACCGGCGATGAGCAGGTTCGCGCCTGGTAGCCGCAGGCCCCGCTCTTTGAGCTTGGCCGCGACACCCACCACGTAGTCGCTCCAGTGCTGGCGAGCGGCTGCCGGAACTTCCGCAAGCGCAAACTCCACTTGCTCCCCATAATTTTCCGACCAGATCGCCAGGCGCGCGTCTGTCCTCGCGGCAATCGCCACTGTGGTGTGAAATTGAATCGCCGCCGGCATCACGAACCCGTCGTTATAGTCGGTGTGCTCGCCAATCAGGTTGACGCGCCCGGGAGCCTGCACCTCGATTGGTGCCGCCCCAAACTGGGCTACGAATTTTTCCGCCAACGATTGCGATGGAGCTGTTGTTTTCGATGCCGTCACAAAAGGACCGATTCCTCACCGCCAAGTATATCCGCGAAAGCATTCGTTTTTCAGCGCCGCCAAGGAAATTTCAGTTCCCTGGCGCTCGGCTGCTATTCTGGAATGACCAATTCAGGAGACACTGCTCACTCGTGCCACCCATCATCAGCGCTCAAGGCCTCGCGAAACGATTCGGTGTGGCCCCGCTCTTTCAGAATGTGACTTTCATGGTCTCGGATGGAGCGCGCATTGGCATCATTGGTCCGAACGGATCGGGCAAATCGACGCTCCTCGACATCCTGAGTGGCCGAACCGCTCCCGACAGTGGTGACGTGGCAATCCGCAAAGGCGCTCGCCTCAGCCTGGTCCGCCAAATCTCCGAATTCGCCCCCGGTGAAACGGTTCGCGACATCATCAACCGCTCGCTCGACCACGCCGGCGTTCTGGAATCCGATCGCCCGAGACGCCTTGCGGAAATCCTGGGCCGCGCCGGCATCACCGATCTCGACACCGAAGCCGCGATGCTCTCCGGCGGCTGGCGAAAGCGTCTCGCCATCGTCGAAGCTCTCGTTCACCAGCCGGACGTCCTGCTCCTCGACGAGCCCACCAACCATCTGGACCTCGCCGGAATCGAGTGGCTCGAATCCGTGCTGCGCAACGCTTCCTTCGCCTCCGTCGTGGTCAGTCACGACCGCTACTTCCTCGAGAACGTCGCCAACGAAGTCGTGGAACTCCATGCCGCCTACGAGGATGGTGCGTTGCGCGTTGCCGGGAACTACAGCGACTTCCTCGAAGCCAAGGAACTGTATCTCCACGCGCAACGAAATCGTCAGGCGGCGCTGGAAAACCGTGTGCGCACCGAAATCGATTGGCTGCGCCGCGGCCCGAAAGCCCGCACCACAAAATCTAAATCGCGGATCGACAAGGCCCACCAATTGATCGGCGAACTCGCCGATTTGAGCGCCCGCACGCGCACCGCCGCCACGCAGATCGATTTCACCTCCTCCGATCGCAAGACCCGCCAATTAATCACCCTCGACGACCTCAGCTATTCCATCGGGGAACGCAACCTGCTCGCACGCCTGCACTTCATCGTCACTTCCGGCATGCGGGTTGGCCTGGTGGGCCCAAACGGCAGCGGAAAGACCACGCTGCTTCGCCTGCTCAAGGGCGAGTTGAAACCGCAACACGGCAAGATTCGCCAGGCGGAGTCCCTGCGCATCGTTTATTTCGACCAGAATCGCGTTCTCGATCCGGACATCACGCTGCGCCGCGCGCTCGCGCCCGATAGTGACTCCGTCATTTATCAGGATCAGGCGATTCACGTGGCCGGCTGGGCCGCCCGCTTCCTCTTCACCGGCGAGCAGCTCAACCAGCGCGTCGGCCGGCTCTCCGGTGGGGAACGCGCCCGCGTGTTAATCGCCCAACTAATGCTCCAGAAGGCAGACGTCTTGCTGCTCGATGAGCCGACCAACGATCTCGATATCCCCACCCTCGAAATTCTCGAAGAAAGCCTGCTCGAGTATCGCGGCGCGCTCGTGCTGGTCACCCACGACCGTTACATGCTGGACCGCGTTTCGACGGTGGTCCTCGGCCTCGATGGCTTCGGCCACGCCGAACGCTTCGCTGATTACTCGCAGTGGGAGTACTGGCAACGCTCCCAGCAAGCCACCGCCAAAGCGGGGAACGCGGATCAGGGGGCACGGAAGCCGAATGAACTGCCAGCCTCTCAACCCAGCAAGCGCAAGCTCACCTATAAGGAAGCGCGCGAGCTTGATACCATCGAACAACGCATTGCCGATGCGGAAAAAAATCTGCAAGCCAAGCACGATTCTCTGCTGGATCCCGCGATTATGAGTGACGCGGCCCGCCTGCGCGCTCTCTCGATGGCGTTGGAAGCGGATCAGACGACCATCAATGACCTGTACGCTCGCTGGGCGGAGCTCGAAAAGAAACAGCAATAATCCGCAAGCAGTTCCAGGCAATTCTCACAGCACCAATTTCGAAATGAACACGCTTCCGGCCAGAGCCTGGCTTATGGCGTGTCTCAGGTCCGAATACATCCGCGATTTCAGCACGTAGGCAAGTCCACCGCTCTCCATCGCCGCTGACACACAGTCTGCGTCCTGCTGAATCGTGAGGAACACCACTTTTGCCGAGGAACCGCGATCTCGAAGCTCGCGCGCGGCATGGAATCCGTCCAACTCCGGCATCATGATATCCAGAACGACGAGGTCCGGTTGCAGTTGGAAAGCGGCTTCCACAGCCGCCCGCCCATCGCTCACCTTTCCCACTACCTCATAATCCACTGCCAGAATCCGTGAAGCGTGTTCCAGCACACCGGGGTGATCGTCTGCGAGCAATATGCGCGGGCGCGACGCCATTTCCACTCCTGAAGCCTGAGCGATGCGGGGGTAAACCTGTATTTAAATCCATTCAATGCTGCAAACAACTGTGAAAACTGACAGTCAGGACAGATCGGCGGTCTCGAGGGTTTTTTGCGGGCCGCGGATGTCGCGCAAATCGACCAATTTCCCGAGGGTTTACATGCTCTTAACAGGGTTCGCTTTCCGCCCTGATGAGGCTGAAAATAAAAGTGTTAGCAGAGCGCGATCAGCATCTCCTTGGATTACTGTATCGTCACCAAAAACTGTTAAAAATGACAGTTCCCAACCTGTGCTTTTTTCGGCATCCTCGTTGCCGGTGGGGGCATTCTCCTAGACGCTAGTGGGTGTCTCCTCTGCGCTCGAAAGCCCAGCACGATCTGTGCTTACTTTCGAGCAACCCAGGCGGTTCGCAAGTTTCGTTTCGTTGATTCAACGGGGCGGAGTGCTTCTAGAAATTCTTGGGCGGAGAATTTCTAGGCCGCGATGGGTTGCT
>Ga0335077_10003502_pt1 | contig 18983 bp, 17 predicted proteins | sample Lox_Sample_31_FD_207151 | JGI IMG/M metagenome (GOLD analysis project Ga0335077, IMG submission 207151) | Soil microbial communities from Loxahatchee National Wildlife Refuge, Florida, United States - Lox_Sample_3.1 | ecosystem: Environmental > Terrestrial > Soil > Wetlands | place: USA...
GCGGGGGATTTCGAGAAGGCGCAGGACTACCTGACCAATTCCCTCAGGGCGGCTCCTCACGAACCACTCGCCATGGTCAACCAGGGCCTGCTCTATGCCCTTACTGGGCGTAGGGGCGAGGCCGAGGTGATGCTGGAGGAAATAGGGAAGGAGAAGAACGAGGCAGTCAGGAACTATGGAAGGCTGTTCATCAGCGCCGCGCTTCGCAATTTTGACGACGCCTTCAAGGCACTGGACAGGGCTGCAGACACGCACGCCTGGCCATTCCTCATGGGGTCGCTTCCCATCTTCTCAGAGCTCAGAAGGGACCCGCGTTATACCCGCTTCGCCAAGAAGGTGGGACTCCCGGCTCCCACCTCTGCGTAAGGCTCATATACCCCAATCGGTTGTATACCACCAAGTGAAGTAATGTGTCTGCAACCGCTATTCCAGCTATGACGTCGTCCGGACAGCCCGTCCTGATTCTAAAGGAAGGGTCGAACCAGAGCAGGGGCAAGGAGGCTCAGAGGAACAACATAGCCGCTGCGAAGCTGATTTCGGAGATTGTGAAGAGCTCCATTGGTCCGCGGGGCATGGACAAGATGCTCGTCGACTCGTTGGGTGACGTCACAATCACGAACGATGGTGCGACGATGCTGAAGGAGATAGACGTCCAGCACCCGGCAGCGAAGATGCTCGTCGAGGTCTCGAAGACGACGGACAACGAGGTCGGTGACGGCACAACCTCCGCGGTGGTCCTCGCGGGTGCGCTGCTCGAGAAGGCTGAGGAGTTACTAGACAAGGACGTTCACCCGACTGTAATCGTGGACGGATACTCGAAGGCCGCAAAGAAGGCGATGGAAGCCCTAGAAGATGTGGCAGAGAAGGTCAGCCCAGACAACAAGGACTGGCTCGTCAAGGTTGCGAGAACCAGCATGCAAACCAAGCTCGTTTTCAAAGAGGCCGAGGAGCTGGCGCAGCTGGTAGTCGACGCCACCCTTGCGGTGGCAGAGAAGGTCGACAGGGGGTATAGGGTCGACATTGACAATGTGAAGGTGGAGAAGAAGCCAGGAGGCTCCCTGAAGGACACTAAGCTGATTCAGGGAATAATCTTAGACAAGGAGGTCGTCCACTCAGGCATGCCCAAGGCGGTCGAGAAGGCGAAAATCGCGCTTGTCAGCGCCCCGTTCGAAATCGAGAAGACCGAATTCGACGCCAAGTTGAACATCAACGACCCGTCCATGATGAAGAAGTTCCTGGACGAGGAGACCAAGATGCTGAAGGGCATGGTTGACAAGATCGTCGAGGCCGGTGCCACCGTCGTTGTTTGCCAGAAGGGCATTGATGACATCGCCCAGCACTACCTTGCAAAGGCGGGAGTCCTCGCGGTGAGAAGGGCGAAGGAGTCTGACATGACCAAGCTCGCGAAGGCGACTGGAGCGAGGATCGTGAACAACTTCGAGGATCTTTCTTCGACCGACCTGGGGTTCGCGGCCCACGTCGAGGAGAGGAAGGTCGAGGAGGACAAGTGGGTGTTCGTCGAAGGGTGCAAGAACCCGAAGGCCGTGACCATCCTGATCAGGGGAGGGACCCAGCGCATAGTCGACGAGGGAGAGAGGTCGCTTCACGACGCCCTGATGGTGACCAAAGACGTCATCGAGAAGCCGGCGGTGGTGGCTGGCGGGGGGGCGGCCGAGGCGGAGGCTGCGGCTCAGGTCCTGAAGTGGGCGGACAAGCTATCGGGAAGGGAGCAACTGGCTGCCCAGAAATTCGCGGAGGCGCTCGAGTCGATACCAATCGCCCTTGCGCTGAACGCAGGAATGGACCCCATAGATGCACAGGTGGAGTTCAGGGCGAGACACGCGACCGAGAACGGAAAGTGGTTCGGCATAGAGGCTGCTGACGGAAAGGTGAAGGACATGTACCAGCGCCAGGTGTTCGAGCCTCTGGCCGTGAAGCTGCAGATCATCAGGTCTGCCACAGAGGCAGCCTCGATGATTCTGAGAATCGACGACGTCATCGCCGCAGGGAAGACCAAGGCCCCGGCAGGACCTCCTGGAGGTGCGGGTGGCATGGGCGGCGAGGGCGGCGGAGACTTCGACTAGACCTGAAGCGTTCCAAGCCAACCAAGGCTTATTAGCCGAAGGCGGCTCACAGCGCACAATCCGTTGAACGAACCCGAGGAGGTGGAGGGCGAGCGGCGGCTTGCCGCCATCATGTTCACCGACATGGTCGGCTTCACGGCGCTGGCGCAGGAGGACGAGGTACTGGCGATGCACCTCCTCGACGAGCAGAGGAAAGTCGTGCGCCCCATACTGGCCAAACATAACGGAAGGGAGGTGAAGACCATAGGAGATGCTTTTCTCGTCGAATTCGCAAGCTCACTTGAGGCTGTGAACTGCGCCGGAGAGATTCAAGGCGCAGTTGGCGAGGCGAGGCGCGCGGAACAAGCGAGGAAGATTTCGGTCAGAATCGGAATACATCTAGGTGACGTCATACACGCAGGAGGCGACGTCGCGGGAGATGCTGTCAACGTCGCGTCAAGAATCGAGCCACTCGCGCCTCCTGGAGGAATCTGCGTGAGCGCCCAGGTGAGGGATAGCGTCCTTAACAAGACCCGCTACAAGTTCGTCTCACTGGGAACCCCGAAACTGAAGAACGTGTCCGCAGCCATCGAAGTGTACCAGGTGTCTGGTTTCGGACCACAGCTTGAAAAGGCACCCCCGGCGGTCCAAAATCTGAAGGACAAGATTGCTGTCCTCCCCTTCACCGACATTTCCCAGGAGAAGGACGAAGAGTACTTCGCCGACGGGCTGACCGAGGAGCTGATTTCCTCTGTGTCTCGGACCCAGGGACTCAGGGTCATCGCGAGGACGTCCATAATGAAATACAAAGGCACCAGTAAGCCTGTCTCAGAAATTGGCAGAGAGCTGGGAGTCGGGAACATACTCGAGGGGAGCGTGAGGAAGGCAGGGAACAGGGTCCGCATTATTGTCCAGCTGGTCGACCCGACCGAAGAGGATCTGAAGTGGTCGCAGCAGTACGACAGGGAAATCAGCGACATCTTCGCGATACAGAGCGACATCTCGAATAGGGTTGCCAATGCGCTGAGACTGCAGATTCTTGGTGCGCCGTCGTCGGGAGCATACACACACAACCCCGAAGCATACGTCTCTCACCTTCGGGGAAGGCAGTCCTGGAACACGAGGACGGAGATAGGCATTCGGCGGGCGATAGATTTCTTCCAGAAGGCGCTCGCCGAAGATGACACGTTCGCGAGGGCCTACGCCGGCCTTGCAGACTGCTATTCGACCCTTGCTCTCCTAGAGTTCATTCCTCCCGGGGAGGCATATCCGAAGGCAAAGGAAGCCGTTGGAAGGGCGCTTACACTGGACCCGATGCTCGCCGAAGCGCACACGTCCCTGGGGCTCATAAGGTTCCAGTATGATTGGGACTGGAAGGGAGCCGAAGAGGAGTTCAACGAGGCTCTGCGGATAAACCCGAGCTATGCTCCCGCTCACCATTTCTTCGCCGACTACCTGAAGGCGATGGGGAGGTTCGACGAGGCGCTCTCAGAGATAGGGAAGGCACAGGAGCTCGATCCTCTGAACCTGGCCATAAACACCGGAGTGGGGCACGTGCTCTATCTCTCGAGGCAATACGACAGGTCGATAGAACAGTACAAGAGGGCAGTCGACCTTGACCCTAACTTCACGCTCACCCACATCTGGTTCGGGAGGCCCTACCTTGAGAAGGGGATGTATCCCGAGGCAATAGCCGAGCTTGACGCGGCAGTCAAGCTCTCCGGAGAGGGCACTCTCGCCCTGGCGATGCTGGGACACGGCCTCGCCTCCGGGGGGAGGGGCGAAGACGCCCGGAAGATCCTTGAGCGGCTCATGGAGCGCTCGAAGACCCGCTACGTGCCTTCCTACTGGATCGCCGTAGTGTACAACGGCTTCAAGGACAGGGAACAGGTTCTGAAGTGGCTCCGCATGGCCTACGAAGAAAGGTCCAGCTGGCTGGTGTGGTGCAATGTCGAGCCCAGGTTCGACTGGCTTAGGCGGGATCCCGAGTTTTCTGCCCTGTTGGCTGCAATGAAGTTCCCCTAGAGGCTTCAATCGTTATATACGCTCAGAAGGCCTTCGGGCCTCAATGCAGGCCCAGGACGTTCACGCGACAGCAGAGAAGATCCTCGATGTAGCAGCGAAGAAGTTCGCAGAGAAGGGTTTCTCCAACGTCTCCGTGCGGGACATCTGCAGAGAGACAGGGACCACTCCCCCCGTAATCTACTACTATTTCGGGAGCAAGAAGGGCCTCTTCGATGCGGTGGCTCGTAAACAGATTTCGATGGCTGACTTCATACGTAAGCTGTCCAGTGCTACAGAGTCCAAGGATTCAAAGAAGGGCCTCGAGTCATTCGTGTCTGTCTACCTTTCGTCGTTCCCCGAGCACACCTTCAACGTCGGCCTCTACATGCGTGATTCGGCCATGCTCGACAAGCAAAGTGCGCAAATAGTGTCGGAGGACCTCGACAGGATCAGGGAGCTTGCCGTCGGGCTCGTCAAGAGGTCTATGGCCAGTGGCATGTTCCGAAAGACTGACTCCGAGCTCGCCACCGATTGCCTACTGGGGATGTTGAACAGGGTCATCTTCCAGCACATTCACTTCGCCAAGATCTCCGACAGAGAGGCCTACGGTCGTTTTGTGACGGACTTTTTCACGCGAGCGATGAAGTGACCTCCAGGGCTGCAGGACGATGGGCTCCGTCGCCATTTCGATGGTCGCCCTGTCTCGACAGCCACCCCGCGCACCTGGATACCCTGAATCTGGGGGCAAGCTGGACTGCGCTGGTTTCATAGGCACCCGCCTAGCTCAACTTCGCCGCGTATTCCTTCAACATCTTCCTGTACATGCTCCTGGGCGGGAAGCCGATGCTGCACAGGTAGGTGGAGAACTTGACCTTCTTCTTCCGGTCCGTGATCCCCTTCTCGACATCTCTGATCTCCTGTCCAACCACGGCGTAGCTTGTCGCGTAGCCGGGAAAGCCGCCCTCGTGGGCTGGGAAGAGCTGGAAGTATACGCTGCTCCTAGGTACGCCAGTGTAGTCGTGGGCCCAGTCGACAAATTCCAGTAGCGTCTTCTTCCCGGTGTTGACCCAGACATCCCCCACAACACGGAGGAACCTCGTGATTCTCCACCGGCGGGTCATGAACTCAAGCTCAAGGTTGACCTGCTTGAGCCCGCCGTACTTGTCGAGCATCTTGATGTATGCCTTCTCAGTGGGCGTGAGTCTCTTTTTCGTCTCGAGCCCCTTGGAAACCTCGAAGAATTCCAGCTCCCTGTTGAAGGAGAGCCCCTCCGTGATAGGGGCACTCGTCAGGGCGGCTGCCATCACCTGAAGCATGGGAAGCTTCCCCACGAATTCGAGCGCACTGTTCGAGTGGTGCACGCAATGGCCATACTCCTCGTGGACGAGGAGGTTGATGAGCGCAGCCACGGACCTGTCCGGGTCCCTCTTGGGGTCCGTGGTCTGGAAGAAGACTTGGAATGGCTTCTTGGTGTATGTATCGAAAAACTGGGCGGCGCCAGTTGGCATGGTCCCTGTAAGGTAGGAGGGGGTCTCGATGACCTTGGTGTTGTACTTCGGGTTGATTCTTGTAACTTCCTGGTCGACCAGCTCCCTGATCACTTTTCGGATTCCGATGGTGAGGGCCACCAGATTCTTGGGGTCCAGGGCGTTCCTCTCGATGATCTTCGCTTCGACCTCTTCAGGCGTGGGGTCGCACCTGAACTGCCTGGCGAGCGTTTGTGCAACCTTCATGAACTTCGGAAGCTCGTCGTCAATCCATCCGATGGCGTTCTTCTCCAGCTGTTCCGGAGTCTCGCCGTAGTCGAACCCTTTCTTCAGGGCGCGGGGGTAGAACTCCTGCCTGCCAAGGTCGAAGCCCTTCCGCCTGAATATTCGCTCGACGTTCGGGAATTCCCCCTTCCCCCACCCCTCCAGTGCGAAGAGCTTTACGTAGTCGGAGACCCTATCCCTCAGTGCGTCGCAGGCGTCCTTTACTTTGCGGCTCTTACTTTCGCCTTTCACGGTGCCCAGGATGTCAAGGACGCCGTCGAGCCTGTAGAGAGTCAGTGCCTTCACCGCAACGGGAATCTCCTTCTTCGAGTACCTCGCTTTGCACGCGGCGACGTCCTTCAGGGCGTAGTCAAGCAGCGAGAGCATGTGATCGTCGTTGACCCCCTCCTTTGCCAAGTGTGCGAAAATGGTCCCCACGATGTCGTCGAGGACTGGCTGCGGCTCATCGAACATGATGCCAGTCTCGAGGGCGTCCAGCACCTTCCTCTGGAGCTCCGTCTTCGCCTTCGCCCTAAGTGCGCGAACCTTCTTCAGGGCGGCCATGACATTCGCCTCTGAAGCGATAAACAGCTTGCCGGCGTAGTCGTTGAACCCCATCAGATAGGCTCCGGAAGGACTGATCTCCTTGACGAAGTCCAGGATTTGGTTATCGAGGGAGTCAGAAATCACGGGCCCAGGGACCCCAGCCCGGCTATTTCTAGTTCACGGAACGCCTAGGCGGCAACGACGTCCAGTGGCTTGAACTTCTCAACCGTTTCGGTCAGCTCCCTCCCGAGGCGCTTCTGCCACTCAGCGAACCCCTTCGGCGATTCTGGATAGGAGAGGTTGATCTCCACCAGAGCCGCGCTCTTGGCGACAGTGTAGCGGAGCCCCCTCGCAAGAGAGAGCTGGCCCAGCACCCTGAACCACATCGCCGGGTTCATGAAGCGGGCCTGGTTGAATTCAGGGTGCTTCCTCTCTGTGATGGCGTTGACATCATCCTCAGAAAGGAAGTGCTTCATGCCGTAGTTGATCTGGTCGTTGGTCACGGTCTGCAGGTAGCGCCTGAGGACCTCGAAGCTGGCCATGGGGTATCCATGGGTGCTCATGTAATCCACGTTGTACTTCCAGAGCCTTGCCTCGCTGGTGTCCCCTGCCTCGAGCGCCTCCGCCACGACCCTCCCGAGGATGGTCCCCCCATAGATGGACGGGCTGATGCCACCTGCGTCTATGGGCCTGGGCATCCAGGCCGAGTCTCCAACAACCGCGAAACCGTTGGCGACCATGCAGTCGTTGTGGCGCCTGACTGGGACCTGCCAGTTCCCCTTCGTGTTCCCCGAGTTGTCGTCATCGGAGGGCTGCGAGTATTTCTTGATGACTGGATTGTCGGCGAGGTACTTGTCGATTAGGCTCTGGAGGTTGTCGTTAAGGCCGTACCTCCTGTTCCTCCTCGCGAGTCCTGAGTGAGATACGCCAAGGCCTATGTTGACCTTCTTCTTTCCCTTGGGAAATATCCAAGCGTATCCAGCTGGTGCTATGAACTGGTCGAGATGTATGATGCAATAGTCGGGAGAGAAGAATGCCGGGTCGTCCATTGCGGGTTCGAAATCGAGTATGTACCTCCCGGTTCCTACGACGTCGTCGGGGTCAATGTCCTTCTCCATCATGGATGATATCGGCATGAACCTCCTTAGCGTCGAAGACGAACCCGTAGCGTCGATCGTGACCTTGGCCGTGTAGCTGAAGTTGGAACCGTCTGACTTCCTGCCGGTGACCCCGGTAATCCGGCCGTCGTCAGAAAGGAGCCTCTCCGCCGTGGCACCGAAGATGAACTCCGCTCCGAACCTCTTCGCGTCGCTGACCTGCCTCCTCGGGGCGACCTTCCTGTTGAAGAGGTACCCCTCCCCTTCGAAGAGGACCTTCGTCTTCCTGTCTGGGGAATAGACGTAGACCCCGCTGACCGGGTGCTCAAGCTCCGGGGAGCCGTACCTGATGCCGACGTGCTCAGCCAGGTAGTCCAACGACCTCTTGCTGGTGGCGTCGCCGCAGGTCCATCCGTTGTTCGTCTTCTTTCCCGGCTCGCTCTCCTTGTTCCTGTCTACAATGAGGATCCTGGCCTTCCCCTTGGAATGATAGCCGACGGAAGCGGCAGTGATGAGGCCAGCCATCCCCCCGCCCGCTATTATGACGTCGTAGTCGGGCTTGGCCATGCTGGGCAAACTCCCGGTCGGTTTGAATCGTCCATGTATAACCCTTCGGTCGTCCGGCATGGCGTCATCTCATCGTTCTGAAAACAGAAGGTGAGGCCGCCCGGCCGAGGCCGAGCTGCCTTGATCTGTCTATTCGCTTGTGAAGACGGACTGGCCTGTGTTGTTCGGCACTTCGGGCAGGGACTCCGCCATGCGCTTTTCGGCGATGGCCGAAGCCTCCGCCAGGATCTTGTTGGCCTCTTCGCTGTTCTCCGGCTGGTAGAACGAAGTGCCTGTTATCTGGCCGACGTCCACCATGATGGAGTTCAGCTGGGCTCCGATCTCCCCTAGTGCCCCCTGGGCGTCCGGCATTGCCTCACCTAGGGTGGCGCGCACGTTCTTGATCACCCCGATGGCCGGAGCGATGGTGGCTGCGAAGTCTCCGATGTCAGTGACCGTCTGCAGCCTCGTTGTGATCTGCTCTAGGGCGATCTTGGACTGCGTGACGATCTTCTCCATCTTGCGGACCTCGGAGAGCTCGTTGGAGTACGCCTTGCTTGATTCCTGGTCGTGTGCCTGAACAGCAGTTACCGTCTTCTTGAAGATGGAGCTCTCGCGTTGCTTCAGCCGATTCATGGCCTGGTCCAGACGGTTTATCTCCCCAGTGAGCTGCTGGGTAGCCTTCTGGATCTGAGGACGCATCGGCTGGGGACCGCGAATCGTGTCGCGGACCTGCTTCCCGAAGGGCTCCGTCTCCTGAGCCTTCCATCCCTTTTCGAACTTGCTGCTCATCGTGATATCCGGCCTGATATTCACCGAAGCGGACAATACTGACTATAGCAAGAACGATTGACTTTCTGCTTAACGAAATACACCATGAAAGTGGTGGAGAAAAACCGAGGGAGAGCTCCTAGTCGATCTTGTAGTGCTTTGCTATCTTGACGATGAGGAAGATGACGAGGGCAACGATGAGGAATGTGATGAGGGCGATGAGAAAGTCGCCGATCTGGAAGCTCTGATTTGCAAATGGGACGGTGTAAGTGCTCAGGTTACCCACGCCGCTGAGGGCGATGCCGATTACAGGGAGTAGCAGGTCCTTGACAAGCGCCTGGACGAGTCCACCTAGGTAGACCCCCAGGATGAAGGCGACGGCGAGGCCCAAGACCTTGTAGTTCTGGAGAAACGCTCTGAACTCCGCTGAGAAGCCCTTCGGCTCGGGTGGTGCTGGTGTCTCAGGCTTTGGCGTTAGGAGCTCTCTTATTTTCTGAAGCTCGGCAAGAATCTCCGCGTCTGAAGCCACGGCGCAGCCCAATCCCCGCGTGGTTATAGGAATTGGCCATGCTTTCTGTATGGTTATCTACGCCGGTTCTTCACGCGGGCAAAGACATGGGTGAAAGAGGAAGCGTTACGGAGACTTCCAAAGGATATCTTTACGCCCTCGTCGGCTCAATCTGCGGCGGTGCCCAGCCCACCATCGTCAAGTTCCTCCTTGGCAGCAACGACCCGGTATCGATCACGGGTCTGAGCTTTGTGCTGTCGGGCCTGATGCTTGTCTTCTACCAACCGAGGGTAAAACCCGCCAGAGGGAGCATCCCCTACATCGTGATGTTCGGCCTTGTCGGCGCCCTTGTGGCACCCTTGGCTTTCATAATAGGCCTGAGCGAGACGACTGCCGTTAACGCATCTCTGCTCGCAAACGGTGAAATCCTGTTCACGACGATTATTGCATACTTGGTTTTTGGGGAGAGGATGTCAAGGGCACAGGCGACGAGGGGGCTGTTGATACTGGCAGGGATTGTCGTCGTCTCCACAGACCTTGACCTTGCGCACGTGGAATTCGCCCAGGGTCTAGTCGGGAACGTGCTGATTCTCGGGTCGACGTTGGGATGGGCTGTCGAAAACAACCTCATTGCGGTCGCGACGAGAAAATTCGACGTGTCGAGCTTGAGCAAGTTCAGGAACCTGCTGGGGGGGCTGGTCCTTTCCTCCTTCGCCCTGGTCGCGGGCATACCATTCGGGTTCACGCCGTTCGACACGTCTGCTCTGATCCTGCTGGCGGTATGCGTATCTGTGGCCACCTTCATGTTCATGGCCGCCCTCAAGAGGCTTGGAGCGATCAGGATGCTGCTCGTCTGGTCTACGTCGACCGTCTTTGGGGCGGCTTTCGCCCTGGTCTTCCTTGGGGAGCAGATAACCCCTGCCCAGCTAGCAGGGGGCGTGATGATTCTGCTCGGAGTCTATCTATTCCGGAGGAGCGAGCGGCCGATGTACGTGCCCTGATGCTGGTGCCCTCCGCCTTCAGGCGCATTATCTGTCCGCGCTCACCGGCCAGTAGTTCAGACCCCAGTAGATGACAGGGATGTCAGCCACGTGAACGTTCTTCAGGAGCTGAGGAAGGACCCTCAGGTTCTTGAAGGATGGGGAGCCGATCTTCAGTCTGTAGGGTCTGGGTGAACCGTCGCTGATTATGTGGTAGGAGTATTCCCCCCGTGCAGCCTCAATCCGAGAGTAGACCTCTCCAGGCGGAACCCTGGGCTGCGGACCAATCTTGAGACGGACCGAACCCTCAGGGAGCTTTTTGAGAGCCTGCCTAATTATCTTGACGGCTTCTCTCATGTCAAGGAGCGCAACGTAGGCTCTCGCCCAGCTGTCCCCTTGGTTCAGGACTGGGACCTTGAACTCGAAATCCTCATAGGAACTGTATGGCTCATCCTTCCTGACGTCGAAGCTCAGACCTGAAGCTCTCGCGACAGTCCCCGTGGCGCCGTACGCTATGGCGTCCTCTCTTGAAAGATACCCAATCTTGTCGGAGCGCTGGTGCACCATAGGGTTGCTGAAGAAGATCTTCTCGTACTCGTCCATCCTCTTGACAAACCAGTCACACGTCTTGAGCCCTTTTTCTATGGCGTAGGCGGGGATGTCGTTCCTCACCCCGCCCGGGATGATGTATGCAAAAGTCACCCGAGCGCCCCCGATGCGCTCACCTAGGTCTATCCAGAAGTCCCTGTCCCCCATGCACCAGGTGATCATGGTCGTGTGCCCCATGAAGTACCCCTGGATGGCCAGGAAGTACATGTGGGAGATTATTCGGTTGATCTCAGACATTATGACACGGAGGTACTGGCCCCTTGGAGGAATCTTGCTGTTCATTAGCTCGTCTACGCCGAGGGCGTAGGGAAAGAGGGTGTTGGAGCTATCCAGGATTTCAGGCCTCTCCAAGTGAGGGACATTTTGGATGTAGTTCCGATATTCCCCCATCTTCTCCTCCCCCCTGTGGACGTATCCGGGGTCGGGCTCGGAGCGTACGACGTAGTCGCCATCGAGCCAGAGCTTGATGCGGAAGTGCCCCGCGCCCGGGTGCTGCGGGCCGAGGGACACGGACATTATTCTGTCTGCGTCCGGCGAGTACTCTGATTCTACTGCCACTTTCTCATCTTCCTGGGGAGACGTAGTCTTTGCGAAGCGGCGGCATGTCGTTCCAGTCCTCAGGCAGAAGGATGTGGCTCTGGTTCGGGTGCCCCTGGAAGTTGATGCCGAACATCTCGTGGGTCTCCCTCTCGTGATACTCCGCACCCTTCCAGACGTCTATCAGCGTCGGGACGACCGGGTTATCGCGCGCCACAAGTTCAGAGAACGCGAGGATGAAGTCCTCCTGGCCTGGTGTCGAGGAGCCAACGAAGTAGTCCACTTCCAGCAGGTTCTTCGCGATCCAGTCGACGCCGCTCACGGTGCTGATGTGGTCGAAGCCGAGTGTGTCCCTGGCGAAAAGGCCGACCTCTCTGATTCTCGTGGGGGTCATGGACACCTTCAGGCGCCTCTGTTTCATCCATTCGACCTTCACGTCTGGGAAGCGCGAGGTGATCTGCGACGCGAAGCCCTTGGCCCTTATCGGTTCGGGCTTGGGCATGGGCGCAGGAGCCGGCGAAGCTGCCTGCTTCTGGGGCTGTGCCGCCGGCGCAGGGGGTGATGGAACTGCGGCCGGCGCGGGCTGAGTATTCGGCTTGCTCACGCCACTGTCACCTGCCGCTGAGGGTCGGCATCCTGCGAATCTTCTCCTGCAGGAGCACAAGCCCCTGGATCAGCGCCTCGGCCCTCGGAGGGCAGCCGGGGACGTAGACGTCGACAGGGATTATGTCGTCTATCCCCCGGAGCACGTTGTAGGAGTCGAAGTAGAGTCCGCCTGTTATCGAGCAAGCGCCCATGGCGATCACCCACTTGGGCTCGGCCATCTGGTCGTAGATCAGCTTTAGACGCGGCGCGAGCTTGCGGGTAACCGTCCCCATGACAATGATCAGGTCGCAGGCGCGGAGGGATCCGAAGGCCTCCAGGGCGCCGAAGCGTTCGATGTCGAACCTCGAGCCTGCGGCAGCCCCGACTTCTACGGAGCAGTTGTGGACCACCGCGTTCGAAACGAGATAGGTGTTGTCCGAGGTCTCGAGGTTCCGAACCTCTCCGGAGTAGGGGAGCTTCGTGATCTTTCTAATCGGGACGATGATGAAATCTGAATTGACCCTGAAGTCGGCCACTTTCTTCGAGGTCAGTAGCCGTAGAGAATAGGCATCCTTTGTCTTCACAGTTCTTCCCTCGATCACGGCTGTTCTCTCATGGGGCACTTTCCTGATTCGCGCGAAGTAGCCCAGTCGAGCATATGCCATCTGTATCTGCAGAGCCAGGACCTTGGAAGTCGTGCTTGCCCGGTCGAAGACTGGTCCCCTCTTGTCAACCGTCACGTTCTCATTGCCCTTACAGTAACCGCTAAGGAACGATTGCAGAAGAGACACGTTCTTGTGGTAGAGAACGAAGTCTGGGATCTTCTTGTTCTCCGCCAAGTGTCCGCACCACTCCCGAAGCGCCCTCGCCAGGATACTGGACGAGAACCTTACGACGAGTGAAGTTTTCCTCTCCCTGGTCTGTGGTGAGTAGCCCAGGGACCACGCTAACGCCGAAATGCGCTTCGCAAGGTCCAACTCGTTCCTTCCCAGAGAGAAGAAGACGTCATGGTTCTCGGTGATCCAGCCTTCGGCGACGTAGATTCCGAGCAGCCATGAGGTCTTGGCTGTAAGCGGAAATTCCAACGGTGGACTCTCGCCATGGCCCTTGAGAATAGAAAGCCCGCGGCTGGTGGAATAGGGACCCAGTGGTATCCCGTTCAGGTCAATGTGTCCCTTTATCCTTGGAATCAAAAGACAGTCGTGGGTTGGGAACACGAACTCTCCCTTCGCTCTTGGCCGTGGTGCGCTCACCAACTCCTCGGCCTTCTTCCATATGGTTCCAGGAATGTACTCGCCTTCGCCATCCCTGACTACCCGCGAAGCGGTCAGAATTGGATGCTCGGGCGTAAGGCGGATGGGAAGCATCCCACGCCCGGTGACCTCTAGCATGTGCCCGCTGTATTGCCTCTGGAAGGTCCTGGTAACCGTAGCGAGCCCCGATGCAGATGTCACCAGATTCCCCGGCTCATACTCCGAAATCAATTTGTTGTCCCCGAGAATGACCGTGTCTGGGGGAACGCAGCATGCCGTTTCCAGATGGACTGGCCATAGGGAATAGAGGCGCCCCCAGTTGGCCAGGTACCGCATCGGGTCTCCTATGGCGTACTGAAGTATGTCGTCAATCTTGCCGACCAGCACCTGGAAGGCTCCGGTCTTCTGCTGTTGGGCGGCTACCACAGCTCACGCCTCCCCGCGAGGACGAGGGCGAATGCCATGGGGACGAAGAGCATCGCCATGAAGAGGGTAATCATCCAGTCGGAGGAGAGGCCCAAGTTCATTGGCTTGTACGCCGCTGCCCAGGCATAGAGGAACATCCCCAGTACGTCGAATACAATGAACATCAGGAGGTAGGCGTAGTACTGCATCATGAAGTGCATCTTGCCAGCCCCCTGGGGAACCTGGCCGGTCTCGAAGGGGAGCCCCTTGATTGGGTTGGGGTGCCTTGGCGCGAAGAGCCGCGGGAGGATCACCACTGGCAGTGTGAACATCACGCCCACGAGGCCCATGATGAACACTGTCCCAATGTCCCCAAAAAGAGCCATGGAGACGCTTACGACCTCTTTACGCTATTTAAGATTGGCGTCAGAATTTCACATGAAACAGAGCCGGTTTCAGTCGACGCCGTGAACCTCCTCTGCTTCAGCCTTGAGAAAGCCGTCGAGGAGCTTCGACTCCCGGAAGAAGTCGCGGATGGAAAGGACCCCGAAAAGTGTTCCATCGTCGTTCTCTACCACGAGGTGTCTGATTCCGTTATCCATCATCAGGCGGACGGCCTTGGACGCCCTGTCCGACCGCTTGACGCTAACCAGCTTCTTTGTCGCAACGCTCTCCAGTGAGGCGGTGAGCGCCGTCCCCTTGGCTACAGCGCGGACGATGTCCCGTTCTGATATTACCGCCTGCGCACTTACCGGGCTTACAGTTCCGGCGATGACCAACAGGCCGATTTTCTCCCTGGCGAAGACCTCGGCAGCCTGACGGATGGTCGCCCCCGGGCCTATGGTCACCGGTGAGCGCTTGACAAGAGCCTCGACCCTCAATGCTTAATGACCGCGGGTGCTGTCCTCTGCTCGATAGGGATGTACTCGGCATGGGTCGGGCCGATGTACTCGGCCCTCGGCCTGATGAGCCTGTTGTCAGCGTACTGCTCCAGGACGTGCGCCAGCCAGCCAGGAGCGCGTCCGACGGCGAAGACAGGAGTGAACAGGTAGCTGGGCACTCCCACGTGATTCAGGGCGAGCCCAGAATAGAGGTCGACATTGGGGTAGAGGTTCTTCCAAGTTTTCATCATCTCCTCGGTCTTCTCCAGAATCTGGAAGACCTTCTTCTCCTTTTCAGATTTCGTAAAGTGCTGGGCCATGTTCTTGAGGATGGCTGCCCTAGGGTCCATGGTCTTGTACACTCTGTGGCCAAACCCCATGATTTTTTGCCGCTTGGCTAGCATGGCGTCTACGTAGGACTCTGCGTTCTCGGGCGTCCCAATCTCTATCGTCATCTCGACGACCTTCTCATTGGCACCGCCGTGCAGAGGCCCCTTGAGGGCGCCCACAGCTCCCGTCACAGCTGAGTAAACGTCGGAAAGTGTGGAGGCGATGACCCTGGCCGTGAACGTCGAGGCGTTCAGCTCGTGGTCCGCGTGGAGAATGAGCAGGGCGTTCATCAGCCTCTCATCATCCTTGTGTGGCTTCTCCCCCGTCACCATGTAGAGCAGGTTCGCGGCGTAGCCGAGGTCGTCCCTCGGCGCGAGGACCTCCTGATTATGCTTGAGCCGGTGGGTCGAGGCGACTAGCGTGGCCATCTTCGCGGCTATGGACTGGGCCTTCTCCTGAGGCGGATACATGGGGTCGTCGAAGATGCCCAGGGCTGCGACCCCGACGCGCAGCGCGTCCATGGCATCGCAGTTCGTTGGGAGGCTCGACATGATCGAGAGCACGCCCTCCGGCACGGCCCTCTTCGCGCTCAGCTCACTGGAGAAATCGTGTAGTTCCCCCGCGGTCGGGAGATGCCCGTTCCAGAGGAGGAAGGTCGTCTCTTCGTAGGTGGACTTGGGTGCGAGGTCGGCGATGTCGTACCCCCTGTACAGGAGCCTCCCCTGCACTCCGTCGATGAAGCAGATGGAGCTCTGTCCAGTTACGACATCCTCGAGGCCCTTCGATTGCGTCACCAGGCGGTGAATCACCTGGTCCAGGGGTTCCCCCCACTTTGCGAGCGCGATAAGTTTGGCGTGGGTGTCCTCGCTCACCTTGACAACCTTCGATGCGGGCTGCTGCTTGGCCAATTGAGTTACCAAGGTTACTTAGGTTACCGGGGTATTTGAATCTCTTGCTCATCCATGTCCTTCGACGCGACAAGGAGAAAGTTCAACGAAACCACCAGGCCATTATATTCCTTCAGACGTGGGTACGCGAGCTCCATGAGCTTGAAACTTTTCTCCGGCACGGTACCGCCTTCCTGATGGCGTCACTATGCACAGAGCGGAAGTCAACGAAAAGAGACAGGGGGGCAGCACACCTGAACGAGACTGATTTCGTCTCCACGACAGTTGTCTTGGCATTCCTATATTGACATCGTGGAGATGATTGAATGGATTTCGTTTCTTCCTGCGTAAGATTGCCAGAGACTCTTGACAAATTGCGCCGAGGGGGCGAAAGTGACCGGATAGTCGAGGATCAGTGAGTAGGGGCAAGTTGGCTGGTAGGCTTTTCATCGCAAACTAGAATAACGTCAAGGGACGCCGGTGATTGGTTTCCACGACATTGAAGCTCGCAGTCGTCGGCGCAGGCGTCGCTGGTGCTTACATGATGAACCGGCTCCCTGCGGGAGTCGAGGCGGAAGCCTTCGAGATGAGGACCGAGAAGAACTGGTACACGGTCTGCGCCTGGGGGACGAGCCAACCGTTCATCCGAGACATGGTCAAGCAGGCGGGTTTCAACTTCGACGACTACGTCCTGCACAAGGGGAAGAAGATGCGTGTCGATCTTGGGGACGACGAGCTGAACATCAACCTGACTGGACTGGTCACCTATGACAAGCACAGGCTGACCGAGGACATGCTGAAGGGGAAGAAGGTTCACTGGGGGGCACAGGTCAAGGAAGCGAACGGAAACCTCGCGGGATTCGATAAGGTCGTCGACGCGACCGGCCTTCAAAGGTCACTCCTGCCGAAGATCAAGGACGACCTGGTTGTTCCATCACTTGAGTATCAGGTGAAGTCGAAGAAACTGCCCTACGACGATTTCGTGATCAAGCCGTATCCTGGACTTTGCGTCACCGGGGAGACGTTAGTAATGACGAACCCTGGTACGAAGCCAATCAGGGAGGTAAGGGCGGGAGACCGGATTCTCACGATGGCTGGATGGACTGACGTAACGAAGACTTACAACAGAAAGCACACAGGGGAGGTTTTCGAAATTACCCCATACCTTTGCGACTTTCCGGTTGGATTGACCCCCGGACATCTAGTATGGGTGATGGACAGAAAGTCGGGGAAAGTTGGGTGGAAGGAGGCACAGAATCTACGGGAGTGCCACGGAAAGAGGTCTGGCGACTACGTGGCAATGCCGATTCCTTCGTACCCAGACGTGCACAGCCTTAGAGTCAGCGATCACACCAAGGGATTACTTGTGGGAGAAATGCTTTACCCAATGGGTAGAAACCAATTTGAGGCAGAATTTGCTTATCGCCAGCCAATAAAGAACGAAATCAAAGCGACCCCCGAGTTGGGCGAATTCTTCGGCCTTTACATCTCGCAAGGTAACGCATTCCACAACGGGATCATCCTCAGCAACTACAACCCAACAATCATGGCCCAGATGAAGGGGCTTGGGGAAAGGCTCTTCGGCATTGAAGGCAAACAATATGTTCCTCATCAGATTCAGTTCAATTCAACCCTGCTGCGCAGGATGTTTGTGGAGTTGTTTGGCGAAGGTGCTTACAACAAGAGGATTCCCAGAATCGCTCTCGGTTTCCCGCGCGATGTCAAACTTGCTCTCATCAGAGGACTGTTCCGAGGTGAAGGCTGTAGGGAAAGGAAAGGGTATGACTTCCTTTCATACACGACCAAGTCAAGGGGCCTTGCTATTGGTCTCTGGCAGCTCTTGTTGAATGTGGGAGTGGTCTCTTCCGTCTCTCACTCCCGCTCGAGCAGGAGCTTCAGGGTAAGGGCATCCGGCCGACAGCTCGAGATGTTAGGGGACATATTCGGGCAATTGAAGCTCGCTCCTCGGGTAGGTGCACCACGGAAGTATTTGGTGAGAGACGGTGTACTCTACTTTGCGGTTAGAAAGGTACATCGCCTTGAAGCGGCCGAAAGGCAGGTCTACGACTTGGAGACAAATGGCTCATACACCACCAGTTTCGTAGTCCATAATTGCGGCTATTGGTGGTACTTCCCCCTGGGGGAAGGCGTGGCTCACGTCGGTGCCGGCGACATTCAGGGGAGATACCGCTACGAGCTGGACGATTTCGTTAAGAAGTATGACTGCGAAGTCCTTAGGAGGATCGGGAGGCCGGTGAGGGTGACCCCACCGAAGTTCGCCGAGCCGTTCTTCGATGGCAAGGTGGTCGGAGTCGGAGAGAGCATTGGGACCGTGTACCCAATGCTTGGGGAAGGGATTATCCCGAGCATGCAGTGCGTGAACCTGTTTGTAGACCATTTGGACGACAGAGAGGGGTACAGGAGGGCAGTCTTAGACCACTTCGCGATCTACGCGAAGGTGTACGAGTTCATCAGGGCAAAGGTGGAGAACAGATTCAGCCTCATAAGGATGTGGCCCACTCTCCTTTCGATCTACTGGTACATGAGAGAGAACGAGAAGCGATACGGGCTCCAGACCAGGATGTCCGACTTCTACAAAATAGCTACGAGGCTCTAGTTGATTTCGGAAGAAACCAGGACTCATTCAGGTCTGCATGTGATAAAGGGCGCTGCCGAGCGGGTGCTCGGAGCCAAGAAGACCGCGTCAGTCTACGTCTCTGGCGGCCACGGCAGGCTGACGGTCCGGTACGAGAGGAAGCCGACGGACGAGGAGATGAGGAGAATTGAGAAGGCCGCCAACGACAAGATCGCCGAAGGGGCAGAGTTGCTCGAGTTCGAGATGGAGAAGGTGGAGGCCGAGGGTCACTTCGGGGACGCGATCTACGACCTATTCCCGCTTCCGCCGGGCACCAGCAGGCTCCACATCGTCAGGATTCCAGACTGGAACATCAACAGCTGCAACGAGCGCCACGTTGAAAACACGCTGCAAATCGGGAAAATCAGGCTTGGGAGGTCCAAGTACAGGAACTCGAAACGGGAGCTTGAAATCGAATTTGACCTGGTCCAATGAGAACAGGTAATATCCTGGTTCTTACAGGCTCGGGGTTGGGCCCGTAGCGCAGATCAGTGGTCGAGCGAAATACGGATAGCGCGGCAGACTTCGATAGGCCGAGCCTCCTATTCACTCGAAGAGAGCTGTAGTGAGCGTCCAGCTCGCAGAGGTCGTGCGT
>Ga0335077_10003503_pt1 | contig 18983 bp, 17 predicted proteins | sample Lox_Sample_31_FD_207151 | JGI IMG/M metagenome (GOLD analysis project Ga0335077, IMG submission 207151) | Soil microbial communities from Loxahatchee National Wildlife Refuge, Florida, United States - Lox_Sample_3.1 | ecosystem: Environmental > Terrestrial > Soil > Wetlands | place: USA...
CAGTTCGTCGTTCCGGCAGACCGGGAGATGCCGGCGCTGCGCGAGATGGCGGCCCGAGTCAAAAGGATCGTTGATCGGGCCAATGGCCCGGACGCAGCGCTCGCCGGCGGCGTCGACTTTCGCTCAGCCGTCCTTGATTTTCCCCGCACCGGCGGTCCCACGCTCGAGATGATGGTGTCGTTGCTGGAAGCGATCCACGATCCTACGGTCTTTGCTCCGCAAGACTGGGTTGCGATGCTCACCGAGATAAGGGCAGAGACCGAGGAGCGCCTTGCCTATGACGCCAAGCTGCTGGAGGCCTTTCAGCGGAGCCTCGTCTCCGGAGCGCCCGCTCTCGAAGAGTCGCTCGTGCGATGGGACGAGCGGCCCGAGGCGGCGGCTCATTGGAGCCGCTTCCAAAGCACTTTCAATCGCGCGCCGGGGTTCTGAAAGCGATCTCTCCGCCCTCACCCGACCTGCCCGAGATGCCAATCGAGAATTTCCGCTCCCGTCCACATCACCACGGCATCGTGGCCGAGGATGTGGTCGTAGAGCGCTTCGAGATATTTGATGCGGTGAGGCACGCCGGTGAGATAGGGGTGGATGGAGATCGCCATCACGCGCGGCGCGCTGGCGCCGTCCTGATAGAGCCGATCGAAATGGTCGCGGCCGCGGCGCAGGATCTCATCCGAGGGCTGTTGCTGCACGGCGCTGATCACGACGTCGTTGACCTCGACCGTGTAGGGCACGGAGATGAGCCGGCCGCTGCGCGTCCGGATCGGCACCGGCTGCTCGTCGAGCACCCAGTCGGCGACGTATTCGATGCCGAGCTCGGCCAGCAGATCGGCCGTCTCTACCGTCTCGGTCAGGCCCGGGCTTTCCCAGCCGCGCGGCGGCGTGCCTGTGAAATCGGCGATCGCCTTGATGGTGTCGGCGATGGCGGCGCGCTGATCCGCGACCCGGTGCATCGGCTTCTGCACGAAGCCGTGGCCCATGAACTCCCAGCCGGCTTCGCGCGCGGCGGCGCACGCCTCGGGATAGAGCGAGCAGACGCTGCCGTTGGCGGCGAAGGTCGCCTTCAGCCCGCGCGCCGCCAGCGTCTCCAGGAACCGCCAGAATCCGACCCGCATGCCGTATTCGTGCCACGCCCAATTGGGCACGTCCGGCAGCAGCGGCTGGCCCATCGGCGGCGGCAGCACCGCACGCGGCATCGCGCCCGCGGGGCTCCAGTTCTCGACATTGACGATGGTCCAGACCGCAACACGCGCGCCGCCCGGCAGGCGCAGCGCCGGGCGCCGATGGATCGGCTGGTAAGGCACGCGATCCCGGATCGCCCGCGCCAGTTCGTCGTCGTTCATCGCGCGTCTCCTCTCTCTAGCCGCTCAGCGCTCCGGCGGCCCGATCGCGACCGGCTGGCGGCTCAGCGCGAGGGAGAGACACCGGCCCGGCGTCAGCGGCCCGTAGCGCGAGGCGAGCAGCGTGTCGAGCAGATTGTCGGATATGGCGCCGGTGATGAAGCCCTGCGCCCCGCCGCTGCGCGCCGCCTGCTCGCGCACTTGAACGCGCAGGACGCCGCACGGGCTGACCGTGCCGTACCGGAACAGGATCACGCCGGCGCCGATGATCAGCGCGAGCACGACTATGCCGATGAGCTGCATCCCCCGACGCACCAGGCCACCCCCAGGCTACCGCGCACGGTGCGCGTGCGGCACCACCGAGTCAAGGCAGGCGCGCTCCGGTTCCGAGCCACTGCTTGATCAGCGCAGGCACCGTGCCGTCCGCCATCAGCGCCGCTTGCGCCGTGTCGATGGCGTCGCGCAACGCCGTGTTGCCCTTCTTCACCGAAATGCCGAGGCGCTCGCGGGTGATGCCGGTTTCGACGACGGCGAGCTTCGGCCGGTCGCGCACGAACCATGCGGTCACCGGTGCGAGCTTCATGAAAGCATCGCAGCCGCCGGTCGAGAGATCGCCGAGCGCCTTCTCGATCTCGTCATAGGCATAGACGCGCACCCGTGCGGCGCGATGCTCGGCGACCAGCTTCTCGGCGACGGGCTCGCTCGTATTGCCTTTCTGCACGCCGATCACCAGGCCTGTCAGGTCGTTGATGCCGTGTACGTCAGGATGGCGGCTGGTATCGACGACGAGGGATTGGCCGGAGACGACATAGGGCGCGCAGAAATCGGCGATCCTTTCGCGGCCCGGTGTGATGGTCGTGCCGGAGGCGATGCAATCATAGGCGCCGCTCTCGAGACCGGCGAAGATGCCGTTGAAATCCGCGCCGGTATAGCGCACCAGCTGCCATTCGCGGCCGAGCTTCGCGGCGATGCGCTGCAGGAGCGCGACGTCGAAACCCGCCGGGCCCTGCTCGGTGATGAGCTCGAACGGCGGATCGGGCAACGCCGCCCCCACTTTCAAGGTCGGTGCGGCCTTGCTGGCGCGCGCACCGAGCATCGCGGTTGCGAGAAGAGAGGAGGCGGCGAGCATGTGGCGGCGCTTCATCTTTCCCCCTTTGGGTCGCCCCGCGGCTTCGATCGCCGGGCTTCCTCGGCGAGGCGATCAATCGCCAGCTTCGGCGCGATCAGGCCCAAGCTCATCGCCAGAATGATGGTCGCGGCCGTCATGCCGTCGGCGATGGTCGCGTTGATGAGGGGTACGCCTGCGGGCGTGCCGCTGGAAAGCTCCAGCAGCCCGCTCGCCATTCTGAACAGGAACACACCGGGGATCATCGACACCACGGCGGCGAAGCCGATCGCCGCGAACGGCATGTGCCAACGGCGCGCGACCGGCGTGAGGATGAGACCGACGACGACGCAAGCGAGCCCGGCGCCCATCGCGCTGCTGGCGTGCAGCGCGACCAGCGACCACCACCTCAAGGCATGGGCCAGCATGCCGACCGCCATGGGCCAGGGCAGCATGGAGAGCGGGGTCGAGAAAAAGACGCTGTAAGCGGCAACGGCAATGCCCGCCGCGATCACGTCTTGCCATAGCGGCACGGCCCTGCCGGCCGGATCGACCGGCAAGGAGACGCCGAGAAGCGCCAATCCGAGCAGCAACCCCGTCACGATCGCCAGGGTCACGAAGGTTGCATAAGTGAGGCGGGCGACGCCGAGATGGATGCGGGCGCTGATCACGTCCAAGGCGCCATTGAGCACATGCGGCCCCGGCACCAGAACCATGCAGGGGCAGACCGCAACCAGGCGCAGCGACGAGCTCAGCTGAAAGCGAACCGCCAGCGCGCCGATCACGCCGGCCAGCAACGATGCGCAAAAGGGTTGCAGGAACAGGTTGGTGCTGTACCGCGCCACACCGCGGCGCAGCACGGCGCCGGCCGCCGCGCTCACGAAAATGAGCACCGCCGCGATGAGATGCTGCACGCCGAAGATCACCGCGAGCGCGACGGCCCCCGCCGCGGCAGCGAGGGTGAAGAGCCAGGTCGGCGCGAGCGGTGCCTTGGCGATCGTGGCGATCGCGGCGGCCGCGGCACTCGGCGCCAGCTCCCCGGCGCCGATGTCGTCGACGACACGCATCGCCGCCGAGACGCGGTCCATGTCGACGCTGGCGGGATCGGCGGCCGTCGTGGAGACGAATTGGCCGCTCCCATCCTCGGCCTCGAGCTGCAGCTCACCCCAGCGCGGCAGGACCTTGACGCTGAGGCCGAGACTGTTGCCGAGTCGCTCGGCTGCGGCCACCGTCTGATCCGTCGCTTGGCCGTTGATATAGAGCACCCGGGCCAGCGCGAGGACGAGATGGGCACGCTCCGCCAGCGTCATCTCCGCTCCTCGCAAAGCCTGCCTCGAGTCCCGCATCGTCGGTAGCGATCCCACGCGCAATGAACAACCCTGAGGTCCGCCGCGTCACCCGTCCGTTCTCGAGGCGATCTCGCCCTTGGTCTTTCGCGCCGCCTGTGTTTTCATAATCGTCTTCCGCACGTTTTGCATCCACCGGCTCTTGCGGGCCGCCTCCTGTGGCGTCGTCCGGCTCTGGCCCCCACGCTGGCGGCGGCGCCTCTCCACCAGAGGAGACTCGCATGAGAGGAAATCAGGACGTTTCGGAACCGGATGTCGCTGTCGTGGGCGCCGGAATCATGGGCGCCACCTTCGCGACGATGCTGAAAGAGCTTCAGCCCGCGTTGCGGATCGTGGTTTTCGAGAGCCTGGGCGGCGCGGCGCTGGAGAGTTCGGATGCCTGGAACAACGCCGGCACCGGCCATGCCGCGAACTGCGAATTGAACTACACGCCGGAGCTGAGCGACGGCACGATCGGCATCGCCAAGGCGCTCGCCGTCAATGGCGAATTCGACCTTTCGCGACAGTTCTGGTCCTATCTCGTGCGCACCGGCGCCATTGCCTCGGCGCGGTCCTTCATTCATCCCGTGTCGCATATGAGCTTCGTGCGCGGCGCCGACCGGGTGGCCTTCCTCGAGAAGCGCCACAAGGCGCTCGTCGCACATCACTGTTTCGAGGGCATGGAATTCACCCAGGACTGGCGCAAGCTGCGCGAGTGGGTTCCCCTCGTCATGGAAGGCCGCGAGTCCAGCGAGCCGGTCGCCGCCACGCGCATGATCATCGGCGCCGATGTGAACTATGGCGCGCTCACCCGCAGCCTCTTTCGCCATCTCGAAGGGACGGAGAAAGTCGCCGTCCATTACGGGCACCGCGTGACCGGCTTGCGCCGCGAGCCCGGCGGGCGCTGGCGCCTCGAGGCCAAGGACGGCAGCGGCGGCGCGCGGCGCGACGTCTCGGCGAAATTCGTCTTTCTCGGTGCCGGCGGCGGCGCGCTGCCGCTGCTGCAGACATCCGGCATACCGGAAAGCCGGGGATATGCCGGCTTTCCCGTCAGCGGCATCTGGCTGCGCTGCGATGACCCGGGGCTGAACGAGCGCCACGACGCCAAGGTTTACGGCATGGCCGCCCAAGGCTCGCCGCCCATGTCCGTTCCCCATCTCGATACCCGCATCATCGAGGGGCGGCGCTCGCTGCTGTTCGGCCCCTATGCCGGGTTCTCGACGAAATTCCTGAAGCATGGCTCCTGGCTCGATCTCTTCCGCTCGCTGAGGCCCGACAATATCGGGCCGCTGCTCGCGGTCGCCCGCGACAATTTCAATCTGACCGAATATCTCGTCGGCCAGGTCCTCCAATCCTCGCGCCACCGCTTCGCCGCGCTGCGCGAATTCTTCCCGGATGCCAATCCGGCGGATTGGCGGCTCGAAGTGGCGGGGCAGCGCGTCCAGATCATCAAGCGGGATGCGCAGCATGGCGGAATTCTGGAGTTCGGCACCGAAGTGGTGGCGGCTTCCGACAAGTCTCTCGTCGCGCTGCTCGGCGCTTCCCCGGGCGCCTCGACCGCCGTCTGGATCATGATCAGCGTGTTGGAGCGGTGCTTTGCCGAGGAGCTGAAATCCGGCTGGGCCGTCAAGCTGAAGCAGATGATCCCATCTTACGGCGAATCGCTGAGCGATGACGCCGAGCTGCTGCGGCGGGTGCGGGCCGACACCGCAGGCGTGCTAGGTCTGCGCAATATTTCCGCCAAACGGGCAGATTCGGAACCGACGATTCTGCCCCTGGCCAAGACGTCGTGATCCCCTTGCTGCTTTGCTGCGCATGACATGCCGCGCCGCCCGCGCAAGAGTAGCGGACGGCGACACGGCGCAACCCACAACAGGACGGAGCCCATGGACGACAAGACACCCCCCGCTTTGCAGGAGCTTCCGATCGGCATCGAGGCCAAGGGGCTGCGTCACGAGACCGACTCCATGGGCGGCATCGATGTGCCGGCCGACCGCTATTGGGGCGCGCAGACCCAGCGCAGCCTCGTGCATTTCTCGATCGGCGACGACCACATGCCGAAGCGCGTCTATCACGCCTATGGCTATGTGAAAAAAGCCGCGGCGCTGGTGAACGCCGCGGAGGGAAGACTGCCGCGCTGGAAGGCGGAGGCGATCGTGCGCGCCGCCGATGAAGCGATCGCCGGCAAGCTCGACGAGAATTTCCCGCTCTATGTCTGGCAGACCGGGTCGGGCACGCAGTCGAACATGAACGTCAACGAGGTGCTGTCGAACCGCGCCATCCAGCTGCTCGGCGGCAAGATCGGCAGCAAATCGCCGGTGCACCCGAACGACGACGTCAATCTGGGGCAGTCTTCGAACGACACCTTTCCCACGGCCATGCACATCGCCGCCGTGATGGAGCTCGAGGAACATCTGCTGCCGCATGCCGGGGCGCTTGCGACCGCGATCGAGGCGAAGGCGAATGAATGGAGCGACGTCGTCAAGACCGGACGCACGCATCTGCAGGATGCCGTGCCGCTCACCGTCGGGCAAGAATGGTCGGGCTGGGCGCAGCAGATTCGCGACGCGCTGGCGCGCATCCGCGATGCCGAGCCGGGTCTCTACGAGCTGGCGGCGGGCGGGACGGCGGTCGGCACCGGGCTCAACGCGCCGGCCCATTTCAGCCGCGAAATCGCGGCGAAGATCGCCGAGCTGACCGGCCGGCCCTTCGTCACCGCGCCCAACAAATTCGCCGCGCAAGGCTCGCTCGATGCGATGGTGGCGGCGATGGCCGCGGTGCGGGGTCTCGCCGTGGCGCTGATGAAGATCGCCAACGACATGCGCTGGCTCGCCTCGGGACCGCGCTGCGGCCTCGGCGAGCTGCTCTTGCCGGAAAACGAGCCGGGCTCCTCGATCATGCCGGGCAAGGTCAATCCGACCCAGCAAGAAGCAATGGTGATGGTGTGCATCCAGGTGATCGGCGAGGACAACGCCGTCGCCTTCGCCGGCAGCCAGGGCAATTTCGAGCTCAACGCCATGCGGCCGATCATCATCAACAACTTCCTGCATTCCGCCCGCATCCTCGGCGATGCCTGCGAGAAGCTGCGCCATTTCTCGGTCGACGGCACCCGCCTCAACCGGCAGCACATCGACGAGATGGTCGGCCGCTCGCTGATGCTGGTGACCGCGCTCAGCCCCGTCATCGGCTACGACAAGGCATCGGCGATCGCGCACAAGGCCAACGACGAGGGCCTGAGCCTGCGCGAGGCCGCGCTCAAATCCGGCTATATCGATGCCAAGCGCTTCGACGAGGTGGTCGACCCCACCAAGATGGTGGGCGAGGGTGTCGGCGGGAGCTGAGCCAAATCCCGATAGGGCCATGTTTCTAATTTCGCCTTGCCCGCGAAAGCGGGCATCCAGGAGCTTCCGCCCCGACGCGCGGAGCGCATGGCTCTGGGTCCCCGCTTTCGCGGGGACGGCGGAAAAGACATTGGGATCGCAGTGTTCTTCGAGATGTGTACATACCGGCGGCCGACGCCGGCCCGGCATCCTTGGAAGATTGATGCATGTCAATGTGCTCCCGCCGAGAAAAGGCGTAACTGCGGAAGGCTAGGGGCGCTTTCGGCGCCGGCGCAGCGGCAGGGCTATCGCCTATGGATTCACCACGGAGGCACCGAAGACACGGAGATTGGGTGTGTGGCGCGCCAAGCGCGCCATTCTTCCCTTCTCCGTGATCTCCGTGTCTCCGTGGTGAATCTTTCCCTGCGGCGGGCGCGGTGACAAAGGCGTTTGCCCTCGGCGCAGCGCGAGCGAGGTCTGGCGATGGCCCACAAGCAAGTCCTGTTCCGGTCGGTGGCGCGGGAGAAGATCCTGCATGGCGCGACGCTGCTCTGCGATGCCGTCCGTGTCACCTTGGGACCGAAATCGAAATCGGTGCTGATGCAGAAGAGCTGGGGGGTGCCGGTGGTCTGCAATGACGGCATGACCATCGCCAAGGAATTCGACCTCAAGGACCCCGAGGAGAATCTTGGCGCCCAGATGCTGCGCCAGGCGGCGGAGAAGACCGGCGACAGCGTCGGCGACGGCACCAGCACCGCGACCGTTCTCGCCCATGCCATGTTCGCCGACGGGCTGCGCAACGTCGCCGCCGGTGCCAGCGCCATCGATCTGAAGCGCGGCATGAACGCCGCCGCGACCGCGGCGATCGAAGCGCTGCGCGCGCTCTCCCGACCGGTCAAGACGCGCAAGGAAAAGGCGCAGGTGGCGACGATCTCGGCGCACAACGATCCCGTCATCGGCGATCTCGTCGCCGACGCGATGGAGAAAGTGGGCGGCGAGGGCGTGATCACGGTCGAGGAATCGAAGACCACCGAAACGGTTCTCGACGTGGTCGAGGGCATGCAGTTCGACCACGGCTTCCTCTCGCCCTATTTCGTGACCAACGTCGAGAAGATGACGGCCGAGCTCGACGAGCCCTACCTCCTGATCCACGAGAAGAAGCTGGCGGGGCTGCAGCCGATGCTGCCGCTGCTCGAGGCCGTCGTCCAGTCCGGACGCCCGTTGATCATCGTGGCGGAGGATGTCGAAGGCGAGGCGCTTGCCGCGCTGGTGGTGAACAAGCTGCGCGGCGGGCTGCGGGTGGCGGCCGTCAAGGCGCCCGGCTTCGGCGATCGGCGCAAGGCCATGCTCGAGGACATCGCCATCCTCACCGGCGGTCAGCTGATCTGCGAGGAGCTCGGCATCAAGCTCGAGAATGTCGGCATCGACATGCTGGGCAAGGCGAAGAAAGTGGTGATCACCAAGGACGCGACGACGATCGTGGGCGGCGCCGGCGGCAAGCCGGAGATCGAGGGCCGCTGCAAGCAGATCCGGCAGCAGATCGAGGAGACGACCTCGGATTACGATCGCGAGAAGCTGCAGGAGCGGCTGGCGAAGCTCGCCGGCGGCGTCGCGGTGATCCGCGTCGGCGCGCCTTCGGAATCCGAGATGAAGGCGAGAAAGGAAGCGCTCGACGACGCCATCAGCGCCACCAAGGCCGCAGTGGCGGAGGGCATCGTTCCCGGCGGCGGACTGGCGCTGCTGCGCTGCATCGACGCCGTTTCGCGCGAGGAAGCGAAATATGCCGGCGACGAGCGCACGGGGATGCAGATCCTGAAGCGCGCGCTCGAAGCGCCGACCCGGCAGATCGCGGAGAATTCCGCCGCGGATGGCGGCGTCGTGGTGGCCCGCATGCTGGCGGCGCCGGGCAATCAGGGCTTCGATGCCGCACGCAAGGAATATGTCGACCTGGTCGAGGCCGGCATCATCGACCCGACCAAGGTGGTGCGCATCGCGCTCGAGAACGCCGTTTCGGTGGCGAGCATCCTGCTGCTCACCGAAGTAACGATGACCGAGATCCCGGAGAAGAAGAAAGAAGCGGCGCTCGAGCCGGAGATGGGGATGTAGCGACGGCGGCGATGCCCGTCCTTCACGTTGCGCAGGGCGCGGGCCCGCGTTTGCCGCGATCGCGGAGAAGATCGGCGCCAATACGCGTTCGATCATGGTGAGGGTGGTTGCGCATCCGCCGCCGGGAAACTGCGAGCTGACGAGGCACGAATGCCAGAACTACCGGAAGTCGAGATTTTCAAGCGCCATCTCGACGCCACCAGCCTCGGGCGGCGGATCGACGAGGCTGTCGTCAACGACCGCCGGATCATCGGCACGGCCGCGCCCGGCGAATTGGCGGCGCAACTCAAGGGCGCGCGGCTGACGGCGTCGCGGCGTTACGGCAAGTATCTCCTCATCGATCTCGGCAAGAGCGGCTGGCTCGTCCTGCATTTCGGCATGAACGGCTCGCTGCAATACTACGGGAATGGGGCCGAGGAGCCGCCTTACGACCGGCTGCGCCTCGATTTCACCGGCGATGGGCACCTGGCTTATGTCAATCCGCGCCGCATCGGCAGCGTCGAGCTGGTGCCCGACGCCGATGCCTTCGTTGCGCGCGAAGGGCTCGGCCCCGATGCGCTCGACCCAGGGTTCGGCGCCGACGACTTCGCGCACGCGCTGCAAGCGACGAAGCGCGACGTGAAATCGGCGCTGATGGATCAGGGGCTCGTCGCCGGCATCGGCAATCTCTATTCCGACGAGATCCTGTTCCAGGCGCAGCTCCACCCGAAGACGCCGACCGATGCGCTCGATCGCGCCGCGCTGCGCCGGCTTTTCACCAAGATGCGCAGCGTGCTGGAGATCGCGGTGCGCGAAGGCGCCGGCTCGGAGCAGATGCTGGAACGGCTGCCGCGCGGTTTCCTGCTGCCGCAGCGCAAGAAGGGCGGGCGCTGTCCGCGCTGCGGCGGCGCGATCGCCACGCTCAAGTCCGGCGGCCGGACCGGCTATTTTTGCCCGCATTGCCAGCCGGCGCCGCGCTGAGCGCCGCTTCCGTCGCTCGGTCGCGAGGGATGGCGCGCTCTTCCCGCGCCTAGAACCGGCGAGGACGAACTGAAATCGGCGCTCGTGCGTTGACAATCGGACAGGCACGAGTGCCGCGTTTGCAAAGACGATCCATGGTCGCTTCTGCTGCAAGACGGGCGCTGGCGATGGCCGCGCTGATCCTGTCGCTCGCCGCGCTCGGCGCATCGCCAAGCCGGGCGGGTGTCGAGGCGCCGATCGGCTCGGTCGCCTTCCCCCCCGAAAGCACGGCGCTGCCGCCCGCTGCCCAGCCGCTGTTGGACGGTGTCGCCGCCCGCCTTGCCGCCCATCGCAACCTGCGCATTGAGCTGCAGGGCTATGCCGGAGGCAGCGATCGCGAGGCGCGGGCGCAGCGCCTGTCGCTGGCGCGCGCGCTGGCGCTGCGCCGCTACCTCATGTCGCGCGGCGTTCCGCAGGTGCGCATCATCGTGCGCGCGCTCGGCAACCACAGCACCGGCGGGGATGCGGATCGGGTCGACGTCTTTCCCCTGAGTTGAAAAGGCGCACCCGCCCGACGGGGACGCCGCGCCCGGTTGCCGCGTAGAACAGGGCCGGCAGACATTCTGCCGCGGGGCGAGGTGCAACCCGGCCGCTTTGGCCCCTGACGAACCCCCGCGAAAACTCTAGACTGGGCTGTGGCGCTTCGGAGAACGATTATCCTTATGAACTCACCGCCTGCGCGCCTCCTCGGCGCCGTCGCCTTGGCCCTGCTGCTCGGCAAGGCCGCCACCGCCGCGGACATGGTGCCCTATCGCGCGCGCTATGATCTCAGCCTGCAATCGACCCAATCGAGCAGCAATGTCGTCGGCGCCGGCGGCGTCATGCTCGACGAATGGGACGAGACCTGCAGCGGCTGGACGGAACAGGAACATTTCTACCTGCGGCTGCAATATGACCAGGACGAGTCCGGCAACGACACGCTCGACACCTTCTCGAACTTTGTGAGCTGGGAGGCCAAGGACGGGCAGCATTTCCAGTTCGAGCTGCGCCAGGCCGAGTCCGACCGGCCCTTCGACGAGGTCAAAGGCAAGGCGAGGCTCGGCGTGCACGGGCGGCCCGGCGTCGCCGAATTCACCAAGCCGCAGGAGACGGTGCTGTCGCTGCCGCCGGGAACGGTATTTCCGGCAGCCCATACCCGGCTCCTCGTCGCGCGGGCCGAGGCCGGCGATCATCTCGTGACGCGGCACGTTTTCGACGGATCGGACGTGCAAAGCGCCGGCCAGATCACCGCCGTGATCGGGCCGAAGCTCGCGCCCGGCGCCGACGAGGCGGAGAAGCTGCCGGAAAGCCCGCTGCTGAACCGCCCCTCCTGGAAGGTCAGGCTCGCTTTCTTCCCGCCGCCAGGCGCCATCGATCCGCCGCAGCGGCCCGACGCCGTCCCCGATTACGAAGAGAGCGTCCGCCTGCTCGATAACGGCATCGCCGAGGACATGCTGTTCGACTATGGCGACTACGCCGTCCGCGGCAAGCTGGAGAAGATCGAGGCGTTGCCGCGGCCGCATTGCTGAGCGCGGCCGCGGCGGCGCCGCGCCTCAATTGAGCGGAACCGTGCCGGTGTAGCGGATGATGTAGAGGCCGCCCGTGAAGCGGTCGTTCGCGTAGATGAGGCCATTCTCATCGACATAGATGTCGTTGATCTGGATCGTGTGCATCGTGTTGCCCGGCGGCGCTTTCGGGATGATGTAGCCGATCTCCACGGGATGCGACGGATCGGCGATCGAATAGGCGCGCACTCCGCCATTGAAGTAGCTGCCGACGACGGTGTTCACCAGCGTGCGCGAGGTCGCGACCGGCCGGTTCATGTCGATATTGTGCGAGCCGAAGCGTCCGCCGGCGTGGCAGAGCTGCGCCTGGTCGGGCACCGGCGGGAAGGGGGCGAGCGGATAGGGGTGCTGCTCGTTCGCGATGTCCCACACCCAATTGCGCTTCGGCCAGTCGGCGCAGTTGTTCTCGGTCGCCTCTTCGCTTTGGATGGCGATGCCGCGTGCGGGAAGCGCCAGCACCGTATGCGCGAAGCCTGAATCGAGCGATTGCCAGGAACGGCGAACGATGGCCTTCGGGTGCGTCTTGTCGCTGATGTCGAGGATCACCCAGCCGCCATCGATCCAGCCGACATAGGCGCGGTCCGGCCGCTCCTTCGGAATCGTCAGCGAGTGCATGCGGATGCCGTTATCGGGCCACTCGACCCGGGGCGGCGCCGCCGCCGCATCGCCGACCCGCGTGCCGGGCAACCACCAGCGCCCGACATCGTGGGGATGCTCGGGATCGGAGACATCGACGATCATCAGGAACTGGTCGTCCTTCGGGTCGCGCGGCGTGAAGTCGCGCGCCCCGGTCGAGAGATAGGCGTAATGCCCGTCGGTGAACCAGACGTAGTGCGCGCCGCGCGAATGCGGCCCGGAGGTGTCGAAATGCGACAGCTTCTTCGGGTGGGCCGGGTCGCTGACGTCGTAGATGTCGATCCCGGCATAGGGCTGGCCCGGCTTTTCCGTCTGATGCGCGACCACCAGCGTGTTGTTGCTCAGCCCCAGCGAGTTGCAGCGCACGAAATCCGCTTCGACCGGGACCTGAGTGATGACCGTGGGCTGCTCCGGCTTGGTCACGTCGATGACGCTGAAGCACATCGGCGCCGATTCATGCGCGAGGAAGAGCACGCGGCGGCCGCCCGAATATTGCTGCAGCGCCAGACCCTCGCCGCCCTTGCCCGCGCCGTTCAGGTCGCTGTGGCCGATGATCTGCATGTTGCTGGCCGTGGCCGCGGCGAGCCAGTCCGTGGCGGGCGCCGGCGCCGGCGCCGCGGCGGCGGGCGCGGGGGCGGCGGCGCCAGCGGCGGGTGGCGGAGCAGCAGCGCCGCCGGCAGGGGGCGGCGCCGCGGGGGTGCCAGCGGGCGGTGGCGCGGCCGGGCTGGCGGCCGGCGGCGCGGCAGCGGGGTTGGCGGCAGGCGCCGGAGCAGCGGCGTTTTGGGACCATGCCGGAGCAGCGACGGCCACTGCCGCCAGCAGCGCGCCAAGCGCCGCGAGCACGCCCAAATGCTTCCCCATCGAACCCTCCCTGCGGTTTCAGAGACGCCGCCGCGCCCGCGTCGACAACAGCGCGAACCCTACCCCGGATTTCTCACACCGTCATCCTGGGCTATGATCCGCGCTTCCGATCCCGGCGACGAGGAACATGCCATGACGGTAACGGCCTCTCCCCAGATTTTGCGCTTGCAGCGGCTGCGCTCGCGGGTGAGCGAGGCGGAATGGCAGGCGCGGGTCGATCTGGCGGCCTGCTATCGCCTCTGCGATGCGTATGGCATGTCCGACATGATCTATACCCACATTTCGGCGCGGGTGCCGGACGCGCCCGATCAGTTCCTGCTCAACCCGCACGGGCTGCTCTTCGAGGAGGTGACGGCATCCTCGCTGCTCAAGGTCGATCTCAATGGCAAGGTGATCTACAAGCCCGAAGGCGACTACGGGCTGCATCAGGCCGGCTTCGTCATCCACAGCGCGCTCTATCGCGCGCGGCCGGACGTCAACGCCGCGATGCATACGCACACCATCGCCGGCATGGCGGTCTCGGCGTTGAAATGCGGGTTGCTGCCGCTGACACAGACGGCGACGCGCTTCTGCTCGCGCCTCGCTTATCATGATTTCAACGGGCCGGAACGCGATCCTAACGAGCGCGACGCGCTCGCCCGCGACCTCGGCGCGATGAACTACATGATCCTGCGCAATCACGGCCTCTTGACCGTGGGCGCCAGCGTCGCCGAGGCCTTCACCGCCATGTATGGTCTGGAGCGCTCCTGCCAGGCGCAGATCGCGGCCATGGCCTGCAACACCGCGCTCAACGAGATGGCGCCGGCGGTGGTGCAGAAATCGGTCGGCATGTACGCCCCGTCGGTGATCCGCCGCTACGGCCTCCTCGAATGGCCGGGCCTGCTGCGCAAGCTCGACCGCAAGGATCCCTCCTACCGCGAGTGACCGTCTACGGATTTGCGACGTTCGCCGCCGGCGTCCGATACGTCGACGGCACGATATCCTTGACGCTGCCGGCGCGTTTGGAGAGCCAATAGCTGTAAGGCGGCGGCATCAGCTCGAAGCGCCGGTCGATGCCGAGCTTCTGCGCTGCGTCCATCGGCCAGTTGGGGTTGTAGAGAATCTCGCGCGCGAGGGCGATGAGATCGGCCTGGCCCTGTTGCAGGATGCGCTCGGCCTGATCGGCATGGACGATGAGGCCGACCGCCATGGTCATGATCGCTGCGTCCTGCTTCAGCCGCTCGGCATAGGGCACTTGATAGCCGTAGCCGACCGGGCCGGCGCTCACCACCGGCCGGCCCAGCATGCCGCCCGAGCTGCAATCGATGACGTCGACGCCCTTGGGCTTCACCAGCCGCGCCAGCGCCGCGCTCTCGGCCGGGCCCCAGCCGGCATCGTCCTCGACCGAGAGGCGGAGGAAGAGTGGCTTTTCCGCCGGCCACTGCGCGCGCACCGCTTCCACCACTTCGATGGCAAAGCGCATGCGGTTCAGCTCCGAGCCGCCATAGGCGTCGCTGCGGCGATTGGCGAGCGGCGAGAGGAATTGATGGATGAGGTAGCCATGCGCGCCATGGATCTCGAGCACCTCGAAGCCCGCCGCCTCGGCGCGCCGCGCCGCGTCGCCCCACGCCGCGACCGCTTGCTGCACCTCGGCGGTGCTGAGGGCGCGCGGCGGCGGCTCGCCTTCACCGGCCGAGATCGGGCTCGGCCCGATGATCTCCCAGTCTTCCCAATCCGCGATCTCGGGCGACGGCGCCAGCGGCTTTCCGCCTTCCCAGGGGCGCTCGAGCCGCGCCCGGCGGCCGGCATGGCCAAGCTGGATGCCCGGCACCGCGCCGTGCTGGCGGATGAACTCGGCGATCGGGCGGAAATGGTCGATGAAGGCGTCGTCCCACAAGCCAAGATCGCCGATCGTGCCGCAGCCGCGCCGCTCGACCTTGGTCGATTCCAGGAACACCAGCCCGGCCCCGCCGGCGGCGAACCGGCCGGCATTCATGAGATGCCAGGGTGTGGGAAATCCGCGCACGCCCGAATATTGGTGCATCGGCGCGACCACCACGCGGTTCTTGAGCGCTACCTCGCGCAGCGCGATGGGCGAGAACAGCAGCGGACCGGTCATAAATCTTCCTCCCCATCGATCACTACCCTGACGCGCCGCAATGGTACAGTCTTGAGCGCGGAAGACCAAAGGAGGGAGCCCCATGACCACGGTGACCATCGGCGCGGCCAGCCTGACCCGGATCGAGGAGCTGTATGCGGCCGATTGGGACGCGCCGGCCTTTTTTCCCGATTGGCGTCCGGAAGTGGTCGCACCGCATCTCGGCTGGATGGTGCCCGATCACTTCGACCCCGCGAAGAACTGCCTGAAGCTCAGCATCCATAGCTGGCTCATCCGCATCGGCGGCCGCACCGCGCTGGTCGATACCTGCGTCGGCAATCACAAGACGCGGCCGACCCGGCCGAAATGGCATCTGATGGAGTCGCGCTATCTGCAGCGCCTCGCCGCGGCCGGCGTCCGGCCGGAAGAGATCGATCTCGTGATGTGCACGCATCTCCACGCCGACCATGTCGGCTGGAACACGCGGCTCGACAATGGCCGTTGGGTTCCGACCTTCCCCAAGGCGCGCTACGTCTTCAGCAAGGCCGATTACGATCACTATCTCGCGCTCGACCGCGACGCGAAAGCGCCGGTCAATCACGGCTCCTTCCGCGACAGCGTGCTGCCGGTGGTCGAAGCGGAGCAGGCGCAGATGGTGACCGGGGCCCAGGCGATCGACGAGCATCTGATGCTGGAGCCGGCGCCGGGCCACACGCCGGGCTCGATGGTGCTGAAGCTTGCTGCGGGCGGCGGTGGCGGCGCGCTGCTCTGCGGCGACGTGCTGCATCACGCGATCCAGGTCTACCATCCCGAATGGAACAGCTTCGTTTGCGCCGATGCCGCGCTGGCGCGGCAAAGCCGGCGCAAAGTGCTGGAGCATTGCAGCGGCACCGGCGCGCTGCTGATGCCGACGCATTTCGGCGCGCCCTTCGTCTGTCACATCGAGGCGAAGGCCGGCGGCTTTTCCCCGCGCTTCGCCTGAGGGAGAGCGCGCATGCGCGGCCTTTCGGGCAAGATCGCGCTTGTGACCGGAGCGGCGGGCGGCATCGGCCGCGCGATCTGCCGCCGCTTCGTCGCGGAAAGCGTTCGCGTCGCGGCGCTCGATATCGACGAAGCGGGGCTCGGCCGCCTCGCAAGCGAGCTCGGCGAGGCCGCGCTCGTGCCGGTCGCTTGCGACATCAGCAATCACGTCGCGGTCGCCGAAGCCGTGAGCGGCTTAATCGCGCGCCTCGGCCGCATCGACATCCTCATCAACAATGCCGGCTGGGATGCGCCGAAACAGTTTCTCGACACCACGCCCGAATTCTGGACAAAGGTGATCGCGATCAACCTGCTCGGTCCGCTCAACCTGCACCACACCGTGCTGCCCTACATGGTCGCGGCGAAAGGCGGCGCGGTGGTGAACATCGCCTCCGATGCGGGCCGTGTCGGCTCTTCGGGCGAGGCCGTCTACAGCGCTTGCAAAGGCGGCATCATCGCCTTCACCAAGACCCTGGCGCGCGAAAGCGCGCGGCACGGCATCCGCCTCAACGCCGTCTGCCCCGGGCCGACCGACACGCCGCTGCTCCGCTCTTTTCTCGAAGAAGGGGAGTATGGGCAGAAGCTCTACGAGGGGCTGAAGCGCGCCATCCCGCTGCGGCGCTTGGGCGAGCCCGGCGATCTCCCCGGCATCGTCGCCTTCCTCGCCAGCGCCGATGCCGGCTTCATCACCGGCGAGGTGATCAGCGTCTCCGGCGGCCTCACCATGCATGGCTGAGCGGGGCGGCGGCGGGAGCCGCGACGTGCATCCTGCGAGGGGATCCGCTTCGTTCGGTGCTCTACCGCGTAACCCCGGGGATTCATCGATTCTTAAAGTGGTCCCACTAGCGTCAATACCCTCAGAGAAAACTGAATTGAGGGAAATGCGATGGGCATTCTATTCCCCCTTGGCATCGGTTTTCTTGGGTTTGGCGCCTACGAATACAGCCAGTACGGCTTCACCGAACATGTCGGCATCTTGTTTTTCATGGGCGCGCTGAACATGGTCTACACGCTGTTCAAGGTCGCCCGAAAGACCTGAAACCTAGCCGCACTCTTCCGCGAAAGCGTCGATCAGCGCGTTGAAGGCGTCGGCCTGCTCCCAGTGCGGCGCATGGCCTGCGTCGGCGATCTTCTGAACCGCGCCGCGCCAGAGCGTAGGCATCGACTGCGCGGCGATATAGGCGCCGTTCACGAGCTGCTCGTCGACGCCGTGCAGCACGACGAGAGGCTGCCTCAGCCGGCCGACGACGGCGACTTCGTCGCGATAGCCTTTCGGAATGCTCGCCCCAAGCTCCGCCCGCGCCCGACCATCGGTCCGCAGCACGTCTTCGACGAAGCTTGGCGGAATGTCGGAATATCCGGGCTTGAAGAACGCCGCGACATAGGCCTCGGCCTGCGCCTGGGTCATGCCGGGGGAGAACGTCGATGCCATCGCGGGATGCGGAAGGAAGGCTTGCTCCATCGCCGGTGGGACGGCGAGCGGTGGCGTGCCGAAGATCGCGAAGCCGGCCGCCTTGGGCAGATCGGGCGCGGCTTCGAGAACGATATGGCCGCCGAGGCTCCAGCCGACGAAGATCGCGTCCTCGAGCCGCTGCGCCTTGGCGAAGGCGCGGAGAATGCCGGCATAGCCCGGCAGCGAATAGATGGACAGATCAGCCGCGTCGGCCGATCGTCCATGGCCGGGAAGATCGAACGCGACGAGGCGCCGCCGCGCGCCCAGCGGACTCGCCAATTGCCGAAGATAGGCGCGGCTGGAGGCGGAATTGCCGTGGACGAGCACGATCGGCCGTCCCGATCCTGCCGATTCCTGGAACGCAATCGCGCCTGCGACGGATTGGAATGCGCCGGTCTTCATAGCCCCCTCGTCCTTCCCTCGAACGCAGCGATGGTGCACACGAGCCTAGCAAATGTCGTGCATGACACCCTAGGGGCAGATATATCCCGTCCCCGCCGGCGCTTTGAAGCAGCCGACGGATTCCGGCACCGTGTGCTTGGGAAGCCAGAGGATGACGTCGGGCAGGTAGATGGTGAAGGCGATCGTCGCGAAGAACACGACATAGATCGGCAGCGAGGCGCGCAGCGCCCGCGCGAAGCGCACGCCGACGAATTTCGACGACATCAGCAAGGCGAGGCCATAAGGCGGCGTGATCAACCCGAAAGCGAGGGTGGCGATCAGCACCACGCCCATATGCACGGGGTTGATGTCGGCTTGGCGCGTCAGCTCGTTGACGATCGGCATGAAGATGATGACCGCCGGGATCGGCTCGATGAAGTCGCCGACGATGACGAACACCACCACCAGCAGCAGCATGACGAGATGCGGATCGTTGCCGGCGAGCGCGCCGATCCAGCCGGAGACCACGATCGGCCCGCGCAGATAGGCCAGCATCCAGCCGAAGGCGGCGGCCGCGGCGATGGTGATGAGCGGTAGCGAATAGATCAGCCCGGCATGGCAGAAATCGATCGGCAGATCGCGGAGATGCCCGCGATTGAGCAGCGGGATCACCACCAGCAGGATCCAGGCGACGGCGACGACGCCGGCCTCCGTGGGGGTGAACCAGCCGGTGGTGATGCCGCCGAGCAGGATCACCGGGATCATCAGCGGCAGCACCGCTTCCGCCGCCGCGCCGGCGAACTGCCGGAACGTCGCGCGCGG
>Ga0335077_10003504_pt1 | contig 18979 bp, 17 predicted proteins | sample Lox_Sample_31_FD_207151 | JGI IMG/M metagenome (GOLD analysis project Ga0335077, IMG submission 207151) | Soil microbial communities from Loxahatchee National Wildlife Refuge, Florida, United States - Lox_Sample_3.1 | ecosystem: Environmental > Terrestrial > Soil > Wetlands | place: USA...
TTGCGGCTGAGCCGCCGCGGCGCAGTACGCCGTGCGTTTCCCGCAACAGTGCCAGTGGCTCCTCGAGGTGCAGTATGTTGAAGAGCATCGCGAAGCCGACCGAGCCTGCGGGCCGACCCGAGCCGCTGCGCATGAAGTCGCGCTGCTGCACGATGACGTTGCCTAATCCTGCGGCGGTGGCGCGCGCGGCAGTCGCGGCCACCATGTCCGGATCGATATCGAGCGCATACACCTTCGCGGCGGTGCACCGGGCCGCCGCAACGGTGAACGTGCCATAGCCGCAGCCGAATTCGAGGATGTCCGCGCCTGCCGCGTCACACTGCAGGGCCGCGAGCACCCGCGGCGCCTCGAAGAAGTCCTCCCAGGCCTGCCGTTCGGGCATGCCGCTCTCGCGGATCTTCGCCATGGGTTCAGCCCGTGACGGTTGTCAGCGGTTGTTCCAAGGGTAGCCGGTGGCCAGTGTAATCGCTCCGCGCACGGGGTAGACGCGCGGATAACCGAGCACAGTGCCGGCGCCGCCGTGCGCGCGGGGCAGGGCGGATCCCCGCTGCAGGGCGAGGAGCGTGACCTCAAGGGCCTGCAGGTCCTCGAATCTCAGCACCGGCGCGCGCACCGGTGCAGGCGGCTCGGCCATGTGGGCGGTGAAGATGCGGGTCGCCGGATCCAGAAGCGCGAGCAGCCGGCGCGTCGTCTGCTCGTAGGCGCTGCGGCTCGCTCCGGGGTAGAACACGTACAGCGGCCCGGGGTACACGAAGTCGCCCGCGAACAGCTGGGCGCGCGAGCGGTCATAGAGTGACAGCGAGTTGGGTGTGTGACCCGGGGTCGCGAGCACCAGCAGCGCGCGGTTGCCGAGTTCCACGGTCTGGCCATCGGCCCACCAGCTGTCGACCTGGAAGCTCGGGGCAGGCAGGTCCTCGAGGAACCCCAGAAACTCGTAGCGCCGTAGCTGCAGGCGCGCGTGATGCGTGCGCGCCCGCAACGCCGGCGTGTCCAGCAGCGCAGTGCGCTTGAACCGACCCAGCGCCCCGACGTGATCGAAATGCAAATGCGAAGGTACGACCGTAACCGGAAGGTGCGTGAGCGCGCGTACCACGGGCGTGATGTCACGCGTTCCCGAACCGGCATCGAACAGCACCGCCTGTTGCCCGCCGAGGATCAGGTAGCTGTAGTTGCCCTGATAGTAGCGTGGCTCACCGATCGCAAAGGTGGTCGGGTCGATCTCCTCGACCACGAAATAGTCATCGAACCAGCGGCCGGCAACCGCGCCGGCTGGGGCTGCAAGCACGGGCGGCTCCCTCCCGAGAATGCGCCGCTGATATTCCGGATAGACGTAGGGCGCCAGCCATGCCGCGAGCGCCAGCGTACCCAGGAGCGAAGCAAGTGCCAGCCCAAGACCGGACCGTAGCTTCATGACGCGTGTGTCGGCTGCGGCGGCCAGGCAGCCAAGTCTTTTCCGGTCGACGGATGCGGCATGGGTGCTACCTCCGCCCGTACATTAGCTCGCGGCGTGGCCGGCCGCCCGTGCTGCGAGGCGGCCAACGGCCGAGGCCTGGCATCTGCAGCAGCGCCAGGCCTCGGCGGAGGCAGTCAGGTTGCCGGCGCAACCAGCGCCGGTGCGGGTGGTGCGCCTAGTGTTGAACGATCGGAATCCGCGAGCTCAGCTGCAGGTCGATCATCATCGCGATGCGGTTGTCGAGCTGGGCGAACGCCGCGGCCTTGCGTCCGCCGATCGCCTGCGCCACCACGGGGATGTATTTCTCCCGCAGCTGCACGCTGGCGAGCTCGACGTCCTGCCAGTCCTTTACCAGCTTGAGCGCCTGCTCATCCGAGAGCGTGCCGTAGTTCTGGGCGTACTCCTGCAGCGTGGCGTATCTCTTGTTGTTGATCTTGACCAGTTCTGCCGTGTACTTGTCGTAGATCGGCCAGAACTTGGTGGCCTCGGCATCCGAGAGAGTCAGGTTCTGCGCGATCAGCTGCTTCTTCTGGGAGCGGATGTCCTTGCGCATCAGATCGATGCTTTCCGCGACTGCCGCGCGCTTGTCGTCGCTCGAGGCCGGCGCCGCCTGGCTGCCGGCGCTCTGCGCCGAAGCGCTCGCTGCGACCGCGAGCCACAGGCTCGCGCCCACTGCCGTCAGGAATTCTCTCTTCACCAGCGCTCTCCTTTTTTATTCCGTGGGACCGGCTACGCGTGAGCAAAGTGCCCAGCGCCCGGGTGAATCTGAAACTCTAACACAGCTGTATTGGCGCCTGAGGACTGAACCCGCCCCGAGGCACTTGCTGCAGTGCGCAGTGCACGCCTGCGCGCGCGCTGGCTCCCGGCTGAGATCGACGCGGTTGCCGCCGGGAAAAGGCCCTATGATCGCCGCGTCCAACGCCCACGCCGGCGTTCCAAGAACATTGCACGCAAACAGGGGACCTCGAGATGCGATTTTCACTGCGGAAGTTACTCGTCGCGGCGCTGGCCTGCGGCGCGGCGGGCAGCCTTCAGGCCCAGCCCCCGTGGAGCGGGCAGACGTTCTTGCCCGACTACTCCCTGCTCAAGGCGATTCCCACCAAGCACGGTCAGGACTACGTGTTCCTGGATCAGAGCTTTGATCCGAAGAGCATCAACGGCCAGGTGATGATCGACCAGCCGGAGGTGCTGATCAGCCCCGGCTCTCCATACGGGGGCGCCAAGCCCGACGACCTCAAAGCCATCGCCGAGTTCGTGCGTGGCCGTGTGGGCGCGCAGCTGACGGCGCGCGGCTATCAGGTCGTCGACGCCAAGGGCGATGGGGTCATCTACCTGCGCATCGGCATCACCGACCTCAAGCTGAAGAACAAGCGCACGCCGATCCTGGCCTATACGCCCGTGGGTTTCGTGCTGCACACGGCCGTCAAGGCGATGGAGGCGTTCCTGCAGAAGATGGACATCACCAACGTCGAGCTGCAGGGCGAGTGGCTCGATGCCAGCAGCGGGCGGCAGGTCGCCGAAGGGGTGGCGACCCGCGGCGAATCGGTGCCGGGCGGGGCGGGCAAGAAGATGTCCTACCGGGACTTCGAGACCACCATCGATGACCTCGGCGCCCGCTTCGCCTGTCGCATGGACAACGCGCGCGTGGCGCAGGAGCAGCGTATCGACTGTTCCGACTCACAGGCCCGGCAGGCACGCGCGCCCATCCCGCTGCACTGAGCCGGCGGGCCGCTCTCGCGAGTGGCCGCCCGGAACGGCTATGCTGACCCCGTGCCGGCACCGGGCCGCTCACGGTTCGTGCATCACTCAGGCTGCGCAGCACAGGCGGTGATGAGGATTTCTGTCGTTTGGCATGCGGCCGTGCAGGCGCACGAGGCTGCGCCTTTGTGGCAAGACGCTGCGCGGCGCCCGTCGGGGTTCGCCGCCGCGCTGCTGCTGGCATTGGGGTTGTGGCAGGGCCCGGCGCACGCGCAGGACCTCACGCCCCGTGCGTACGTGGTCGCCCCGGTCGGCAGCAACGCGGTCGTGCTGACGTACTCGCACCTCGGCGGCAGCGTGCAGCTCAGCAGTGCCTCGCCGCTGACGGGTGCGCACTCGGACGTCGATCTGGCGATCGCCGGTTACTACCGCAGCTTCGACTTCTTCGGGCGCTCGGCTAACTTCACCGTCTCGGTGCCGTATGGCTTTGGTGACTTCAAGGGGACCGTGGCCGAGGTGCCCAAGGAATCCCGGCGCTCCGGCTCGCTCGATGTCATAGCCCGCCTCGGGGTGAATCTGCTCGGCGGCCCGGCGATGCAGCCCGCCGAGTTCACGAAATGGCGGCAGAACGTGCTGCTCGGCGCGAGCCTGACCGTCGTGGCGCCGACCGGGCAGTACGATCCGACCCGTCTGATCAACTTCGGCGGTAACCGCTGGGCGTTCAAGCCAGAGCTGGGTTACTCACAGCGCTGGGGCAACTGGGTGCTCGATGCCTACCTGGCCGGCTGGTTCTTCACGGACAATTCGGAGTACTTCTCCCACAACAGCTATTTTCCTGGCACCCAGAGCCGCGAGCAACGGCCGGTCGGCGCGGTCGAGGCGCACCTTAGCTATGACGTGCAGCCGCGCCTGTGGATCTCTCTCGACGCCAACTACTGGTGGGGAGGGGAGATACAGCTCAACGGCGTGACCAATCCCCTGACCGAGCAGAGCAGCTCGCGCCTCGGGGTGACCGCATCAGTGCCGCTGACCAGCCACCAGTCGATCAAGCTGAGCCTCAGTGACGGTGCCTACGTGCGCTACGGCGGCAACTACCGCTCGATCTCGCTCGGCTGGCAGTACGGCTGGCTGAATGCGCCGCGGCGCTGAACCGGGCCACGCGCGGCAGACGCGGCGCTCAGCGCTCCTCGCGCCCGCCGCCCGCGACGCAACCGCCTGCGCCCTCGGTACAGGTCACCAGATAGCTGTGGCGCTTGCCGCAGCCGCTGACACCGACGGTATATTCCGCCCGCTCTGGCGGAGAGAAGCGCGGGCCGGCCGCGGGCGGTACGACCTTCTCCCGCGAGATGACTTCCGTGTTGACCTGGGGACAGTTGAGCTCGAACTGTGCGCGCCGCGTCGCCACCTGCACCGCCTCCGGCTGAGCACGATCGACATACGGTGTCGTCTGGCACGCTCCGAGCATCATCAGTGCCGCCGGCCCCAGCAGGCGCGCGGCCCTCGCCAGTGTCCCCATGGTTCGTTACCTCGCCCCAGTTGTTCTGCTTGTTCTCTCGCCGGCCAGGCCGATGCCTGCTCGCGGCGTCCCAGTCCACGTTAAGTCTAGCAGCTGACCGAGTCCGTGGCCCATGCCAGCGGCGCGGCGATTCTTCCGGGTGTCGAGAGGTTTCGCTAGACTTTCCGCAGATCCCGGCCGATGAGTCCCCTGGACCCAACGTGATGCATGCGTGACGCCTTCAAGTGTGATTCCGATGCCGCGTGTCTCGAGGTGCGCAGCTCGCGGCTCGCGTCTGCGGTGCCACACGCTCCGACGGCCGCAGGCGCAGCGCCTGCGGCGCGTGCCAGCGATGTCCCGGCGCGGGGTATCGTGCCGATCGTGATCCGGTTCGGGCGTCTGGGCGACATGGTCATGCTGACCTCGCTGCTGCATTTGCTGCGGCAGCGCTATGGCAACCCCTGCGAGGTCTTTGCCGCCGGGCCGTGGAATGCGCCGCTGTACGCTGAGCACCCGGACGTCGTGCGGCTGTGGACCCTTGGGCGGCACACGCCGAGTGGTCTCGGCCTGAGCTGGTGGCGCGCCTGGTGGCAATTGCGCCGCAGCGGCAACCGGCCGGTGTACGTGTGCGAGTATCGGCCGCGACAGCTGCGGCGCATCCGGCGCCTGCTGCATCTGGCCGGCGTGGCGCGGGCACGCTGCCTCTTCATCACCCAGGACCTGAGCGACGTGCAGTCGCACTGGGTCGATCGACTGGCGCGCTTTGGCGCGCGCACACCGAGCGCGCTCGCGCACACCGCGGCGGTTGCACAAGTCCCGCAGGCGGCGCCGGCGCCGCGCCTGTTTGTTTGCGCGGCCGAGCTGGAGATCTCACGCGTCTGGCTCGCACAACAGGGCTGGGGAAATCGCGAGCTCATCCTGATCCAGCCGGGGAACTTCCGCACCATGAGCGCGCATCGCGAGCGTTACCGCCACAATGATGACAAGGCGTGGCCTTTGGAGGCTTGGGTGAGCCTGATGCGGCGTCTTGCCGCCGCGCGGCCCGAAGCCGTGCAACTGCTGTGCGGGGCGCCGGCGGAGGCCCCACTGCTGGGGCAGATCGTCCGAGCGGCGCAGCTGCCCCGCGCCGGCGTGGCCGCGCTGCCGCTACGGCCGTTCCTGGCGCTGTGTCGCTTGGCGCACAGCATGATCTCGATCGATACGGGGCCGGCGCACGCCGCCGCAGCTCTCGGCGTGCCGCTGACGGTCATGTACGGCGCCGAGGCGCCGCAGCAGTGGCTGCCACGCAGCCCGACCGGCTCTGCGGTGCTGGCAGTCGGCGGTCCACCGCGCAACCGCGTTGCGCAGATCACGGTCGCGGAAGTGTTTCAGTCGTGGCAAGCGGTGGTTGCCGGCCCCGCGCCGAGCTGGATGTAGCGCAAGTTGTTCACCACGCCGCTGAAGCCCACCGTCTTGTTCTTCTGTCGCCTCGGCGACATGGTCATGGTGACGCGCCTGCTGAACCTGCTGCATCGGCGTTACCGCCAGCCGTGTCAGGTCATCGGCACGGGTTCGTGGACCTCGAGCGTCTATGCCGGCAATCCGGATGTCGCGGACGTGTGGTCCTTCCACCGCCACCTGCCTTTCGTGTTCGACCGCGCGTGGCGGCCGGTGCGGCGCGCCCTGCGTGCGAGCGCGCCCGGACCGATCTATGTGTGCGAGCGGCACCACCGCCAGCTGCCGCGCATCCGGCGCCTGCTCTGGTTGAGCGGAGTCGATCCGGCGCGGTGCCTGTATTTGACCGATCCGGGACCGGCGCATCTGGTGGATCGCCTGGTGCAGCTCGGGACGCGCACGCCAGCGGCGCTGCGTGCGGCAGACTATCCGGTGCCGGCGCTCGCGACGGTCGCCGGCCCACGACTGCAAGTGCTGGCGGCCGAGCGCGCCGCCTGCGATCGCTGGCTCAGTACCAACGGCTGGAGCGGCCGTCCGCTGGTTCTTCTGCAGCCCGGCAATCACCGCAGCATGGGCCTGCGGCGCGCGCGCTGGCGCCGCCGCAAGGTCGATGACAAGTGGTGGCCCCTCGAGCACTGGGCGCAACTGCTGCAACGGATCCACGCCTACCGGCGGGACACAGTGCTGATACTGCGCGGTGCACGCGAGGAGGTGCCGATGCTCGAGGAGATCCGCGCGATGGCGAACGTGGCGACGGCGGTGGTGGTCGGCAACACGCTGCGTGAGCTGTTTGCGCTCGCCGCCGTCGCGCACAGCATGATCTCGGTGGACACGGGCCCGGCGCACGCCGCGGCAGCCCTGAGCGTGCCGTTGGTCGTGCTGTACGGTGCCGAGGCGCCGCAGCAGTGGCTGCCGCGCAGCCCGGACGGAACGCCGGTGCGCGCCGTCGGCGGGCCGCCGAACTCCACGCGGGCCGACCAGATACCAGTCGAGGTGGTGTTCGAGGCCTGGCGCGCACTCGCGGAGGAGCAGGCGCAGCACCTGAGTGGCGGTCCCGTGCGGCTGCTGCGTTCCTAGCGGTAGGGATCGGTCCTGCTAAGGAAGCGCTGCACGTAGTCGCGCACCCCCGTTTCCAGGCTCGTGAACTCGCGCGTGTAGCCGGCGGCCCGCAGGCGCGCGACGCGCGCTTCGGTGAAGTACTGGTACTTGTCGCGCAGCTCGGTGGGCATGTCGATGAACTCGACGCGCGCCGGCTGGCCCGCGGCGCTGAACAGCGCGTGCGCCAGCTCGAGCCACGTGCGTGCCCGGCCCGAGCCGACGTTGAACAGGCCGGACACCTCCGGCGTGTCCAGCAGCCACAAGATGACCTCGACGCAGTCGGTGACGTAGATGAAGTCGCGCAGCTGGCCGCCGTCGCCGAACTCCGGCCGGGCACTGCGAAACAGGCGCATCGGCTCGCCGCGCTGCACCTGGGGAAAATTGCGCGCCACCACGCTCTGCATCGTGCCCTTGTGGTACTCGTTCGGCCCGTAGACGTTGAAGAATTTCAGCCCGGCGCACTGCGGTGGCAGCGCGCCACCCTGCATGCGCAGACGTGCGATGCGCCGGTCGACGAGGTGCTTGCTCCAGCCGTAGGCATTCAGAGGCCGCAGCTGGGCGAGCGCCTGGCAGCTGGCATCGTCCTCAAAACCGCAGCTGCCGTCGCCATAGGTGGCCGCCGAGGAGGCATAGATCAGCCGCTTGCCGGCATGCGCGCACCAGTCGAGCAGGTCGAGGGTTGCGCGTACGTTCTGGCGCACGATCAGGTCGACGTCACGCTCGGTAGTGCAGCTGTTGGCGCCCAGGTGGATCACCGCCTCGATGGCGCGCTCGTGCCGGCGCAGCCACTCCGGCAGCGCCTCCGGCACCACCAGGTCGCAGGTCTCGTGCTTGGCCAGGTTGCGCCAGCGCTCGTCCTGGCGCAGCCAGTCCACCACCACGACGTCGTGGCCGTGCTCGCTCAGTGCCGCGACCAGGTTCGAGCCGATGAAGCCGGCGCCGCCGGTGACGACGTACACGAGCTCAGCCCGCCGGCTCGCCGCGGCGCGCAGCGCCGGCAGCGGCGAGGGTCAGGTGCGCGGCCTCGAGCAGGTCGCGCACCACGAAGTCTGGTTCCACCCACAGGCCATCGGCGGCGCGGCCGTCGGCGGAAACCAGCATGCTGATTGCGCGCAGGCGCCGCCCGAGCTCGATGTCGCTGCTCTTGTCGCCCACCACCACGCTATGTGCGGGGTTGAAGTGCAGTTGCGCGGCGGCCTCCAGCACCAGCTGCGTGGCGGGCTTGCGGCACGCGCAGCCCGAGTCCGGGGCGTGCGGGCAGAAGTACAACCCGTCGATGCGCACGCCCGCCGCCTGCGTCATCTGCAGCAGCCGCGCGTTCACGGCCTGCACCTGGGCGAGGCTCAGCATGCCGCGGCCGATTCCCGACTGGTTGCTCACGATCACGAGCGGGTGGCCGTGCGCCTGCCACAGCCGCAGCCCCTCGAGCGCATGCGGCAGGAACTGCAGGCGCCCGGGATCATCCAGGTAGCCGTGGTCGACGATGATGGTACCGTCGCGATCGAGGATGACGGCCCGCGGCGCGGCATGCGTCACGCCTGATTGCTCGCGGCAATGCGCCGGATGGTCTCGCTGGTGCTGTGCGCCGGCAGCAGCTCGGCGAGCACTACCTTGCCGCCGCGCTGCAGGACCAGGTCCGCACCGACCACCGACTGCATGGTGTAGTCTGCGCCCTTCACCAGCACGTCCGGTTCGAGCGCCGTGATCAGCGCAAGCGGGGTGTCCTCCTCGAAGATGACCACCGCGTCCACGGCCTTGAGCGAGCTGAGTACCATGGCGCGCGCGCCCGCATCCTGCACCGGCCGCTTGGGGCCCTTCAGCCGCCGCACGGAACGGTCCGAATTCAATCCCACGACTAGGCGATCGGCCGCGGCCTTGGCCTGGTTCAGCAGCGATACGTGTCCCGGGTGCAGCATGTCGAAGCAGCCGTTGGTGAAGGCCACGCGCAGCCCGAGGCGGTGCCATGCCCTGACCAGCAGCTGCGCACGCTCGAGCGTGTAGCTGCTGACGGAGGGGCCGCCCTCGTCGGTGCCCGCGAGCCGGCTGAGGATCTCGCCGGGCGAGGCCGTCGCGGTGCCGTATTTGCCGACCACGATGCCGGCGGCGACGTTGGCGAGGCGGGCGGCAGCGACGATGTCGGCGCCGCTTGCCAGTGCCACGGCCAACGCCGCCATGGCGGTGTCGCCCGCGCCGGTCACGTCGTAAACCTCGCTCGCCAAGGTGCGGATGTGCAGCGCCTCGCCGGTTGCCGGGATGATCGACATGCCCTGCTTGCCGCGCGTGGCCACCACCACGCTGCAGATGCCCTGCGCGAGCACGTCACGCGCCGCCTCGACCACCTGCTCGTCGCTGTTGCAGGGGTGACCCCAGGCACTCTGCAACTCGTGCTGGTTGGGCGTCAGCACGGTGGCGCCGCGGTATTTGCCGAACGAGCGGCTCTTCGGGTCGACCAGCACGCGCCGGCCGGCCTGGCTGGCGGCCGCGATCGCGCGCCTCGTCACGTCCTCACTGAGCACGCCCTTGCCGTAGTCGGACAGCACGACGATATCCACGTTGGCAAGCGCGGCGCTGAATTCGGCCAGCAGCGCCTGTGTCACGGGCTGAGCGAGGGGCGTCGCCAGCTCGACGTCGGTGCGCAGGATCTGCTGGCGGTCCGCAACGTAGCGCGTCTTGGTCGTGGTGGGGCGGGCGGCATCGGCGATGAGCTGCACCGTGAGCCCGGGCTCGCGTTGCAGGTGCTCGCGCAGCTCGTGCGCGGTCGCATCCGTGCCCACGACACCGAGCAGTATCACCTGCGCGCCGAGCGCCACGGCGTTGCGCGCGACGTTGGCGGCACCGCCGGGCATATCGAAAGTGCGCTCGAGCGCCATGACCGGAACGGGGGCCTCCGGCGAGGTACGCTCCACCGAGCCGTACACGAAGCGATCGAGCATCACGTCCCCGAGCACCAGCACGCGGGCGCGCGGGAAGGCGGCGAGGATCTCGAGCAGCTGCACGTCGCTCATGGGCAGTTCCGGCCGCTCACAGTGCCGCTTCGAGGGCTTTGCACAGCATGTGGGTCACCACGAGGTGCATTTCCTGGATGCGTGCGGTCACGGTGGAGGGCACGATGATCGTGGCGTCGCACAACGCCGGCAGCGCGCCGCCGCTGCCGCCGGTCATGCCGGTGGTCGCGAGCCCGCGCGCCCGTGCCTCGCGCAGCGCGGCGAGCACGTTGGGACTGCGCCCGGAGGTGGACAGGGCGACCGCCACGTCGCCGCGCCTGCCGAGCGCGGCGATCTGACGGCTGAAGATGGCCTCGAACCCGAGGTCGTTGCCCGCCGCGGTGACCAGGAGCGCATCGGCACTGAGCGCCAGGGCCGCAAGCGCGGCACGGTCCCGCTCATAGCGCACCGCCAGCTCGGTGGCGATGTGCTGCGCGTTGCCCGCGCTGCCGCCGTTGCCGAATATCAGCAGCTTGCCGCCCGCCCGCAGCGCGGACTGCCAGATCTCGAGCGTGCGGCTGAACGGCTCGTGCAGGCCGCGGACGAAGGACTCGAAGGCCTGCCGGTGCTCCTCGGCTTCCCGCTGCAGAAACGCTTCGGTCTCCATGTTCGTGGTCTGTTCCCCCGCGCAGTCACGCAGTTGAGCGCATCAGGGCGCCCGATGCAATCGGCCGGTCGCTGCCAGCCGCGCGGATGCTCTTTGGAATCAGCCCTTTAGTCAACGGGCCGGCGCCGGACGGCAGGGCTCGGCGCTCGCCCCACGCCAAAGAGTTAGCATGCCGGGCGCGAACGCGCGACGGGAGCGCACGATGGCCGCGGCAGAACAATCAGGCCCGACAGCCTCACCGCTGCTGCAGTGGCTCGCCCGCTGGGCGGAGGGCCCGCCGCGCAACTTTCTCGCCACCCCGGCCGGCGAGGAGATGAGCTATCAGGCGCTCGCGCAGTCGGTCGCGCGCTATGCCACGGCACTGCAGCAGCTGCATGTGGCGCCGGGCGAGCGCGTCCTGGTGCGCCTGGAGAAATCGCCGCAGCTGTTCCTTATCTATCTGGCGTGTCTGCGGCTCGGGGCGGTGTTCGTGCCCGTGAACCCCGCGTGCACGGCGCCGGAGCTGGACTACCTGCTGCGCGACGCCGCCCCCCGCCTCGCGCTGGTGTCCGCGGGCGAGAGCACCGGGCTCGAGCCGCTGGTCGCAGCTGCCGGATGCGCACGGCTCGAGACGCTCGGGCCGGCGGGCGAGGGCTCCCTCGGCGCGCGTGCCCGCCAGGCCGCGCCGCACGCAGCCAGGGCGGTGGCGGCGAGCGCCGTCGCCGCGATCCTCTACACCTCGGGCACGACCGGGCGCCCGAAGGGGGCGATGCTCAGCCATGCCAGCCTGGCCGCCAACGCCGCCGCCCTCGCGCAGGCCTGGCATTTCACGGACACCGACGTGCTGCTGCACGCGCTGCCGCTGTTCCACGTCCACGGTCTGTTCGTGGCGCTGAACACCGTGCTCGCCTGCGGCGCCAGGGTGCTGATGCTGCCGCGCTTCGAGGCGGCCGAGGTGCTGCAGCGGCTGCCCGCGGCCACGGTGTTCATGGGCGTGCCGACGTACTACACGCGGCTGCTGCAACAGCCGGCGCTCGATCGTGACCGCACGCGCGCGGTGCGCCTGTTCGTGTGCGGTTCTGCGCCGTTGCCGGCCGCGACCCACGCGCTCTTCCTGGCACGTACCGGGCACTCGATCCTCGAGCGCTACGGCATGACCGAGACGCTCATGAGCACGTCCAATCCCTACGATGGCCCGCGCCTGGCCGGCTCTGTGGGCACGGCGCTGGCGGGGGTGACGCTGCGCGTGCGCGCGAGTGAAGGCGTGGCTGCGGATCAAGGCGAGGTCGGCATGCTCGAGGTGCGCGGGCCGAGCCTGTTTGCCGGCTACTGGCGTGACGAGGCGCGTACGCGCGCTGCCTTCAGTGCCGACGGCTGGTTCCGCACCGGGGATCTCGGCCGCATCGACGAGCGCGGCTATGTCTGGCTCGCCGGCCGCGCCGGCGACCTCATCATCAGTGGCGGCCTGAACGTGTACCCGCGGGAGGTGGAGGAGCAGCTCGAGGCGATCACGGGCGTGCTGGAGAGCGCGGTTTTCGGCGTGCCGCATGCGGATTTCGGCGAGGCCGTCACCGCCGCAGTGGTGGCCGCTCCCGCTACGCAGCTTGCCGAAGCGCAACTGCTGGCGCAGCTGCGGGCGCGCTTGTCCGCTTACAAGTTACCCAAGCGCATCGTGTTCGTCGCCGAGCTGCCGCGCAATGCCATGGGGAAGGTGCGCAAGGACCAGTTACGCGCGCGCTATGCCGGTCTGCATGGCGGCTGAGCGGTCTGCCGGCCCACGCCGCTGATGTACCCGCCCGCGCACGCAGCATCCGCAGGGCGCAGCTTCGAGGTGCTGCGGGCGTTTCTGCGCCTGGGCGTCGGCTCCTTCGGGGGGCCGGTGGCACATCTGGGCTACTTCCGCCGGGAGTTCGTGCTCCGGCGCGCCTGGCTCACCGAGCAGGCCTTTGCGGAGCTCGTGGCGCTGTGCCAGCTGCTGCCCGGCCCGGCCAGCAGCCAGGTCGGCTTCGCCATCGGCCTGACTCGGGCGGGCTATCCCGGTGCGCTCGCCGCGTGGCTCGGATTCACGGCGCCCTCGGCGCTGCTGATGACCGCGTTCGCCGTGGCGGCCCCGGCCCTGGGCGCTGCGCCGGCCGCCGTGGTGCTACACGGACTGCAGCTCGTGGCCGTGGCCATCGTCGCGCAGGCGGTGCTCGGCATGGCACGCGCGCTGTGCCCGGATCTGGCGCGCGCGTGCATCGGCGTGCTGGGTTGCCTGGTGGCGCTGGCCGCCGGCAGTGGAGTCGCGCAGGCGCTGGTGCTGCTGCTTGGCGCGCTGCTCGGAATCTGGCTGTGCCGGGACACGCCCGCGGAAACGATAGCGGCACCACTGCCCTGCGGGGTGTCCCGTCGTGCCGGAGCCGTAGCGCTGGGTGCTTTCCTGCTGCTCTTGGTCGGACTGCCACTGCTCTCCCGTGCGTGGCCGGGAAGCGCGCTGGCGCTGCTCTTCGCCTGCTACCGCAGCGGCGCGCTGGTATTCGGCGGCGGCCACGTGGTGCTGCCCCTCCTGCGCGCGGGATTTGTGCCGCCCGGCTGGGTGAGCGATGCGGATTTCCTGGCGGGTTATGGCGCAGCACAGGCGTTGCCCGGCCCGCTGTTCAGCTTCGCGGCCTACCTCGGTGCGCGCGCCAGCATCGCTCCCGGCGTCGTGCCGGGCGCGCTCCTTGGCTTGTGTGGCATCTTCGTGCCCGGACTGCTGCTGCTTCTGGCCGCCCTGGCCTTCTGGCCGCAGCTGCGCGGTCGCTGGCTGGCACGCTCAGCGCTCCTCGGCATCAACGCAGCCGTCGTCGGTCTGCTGGCAGCGGCACTGTATCGGCCCGTATGGTTGAGCGCGGTGCGCTCTGCCGGTGATGCCGCCATCGCGGCGGCTGGCCTTGCGCTCCTCATGCTCGTGCGGGCGCCACCCTGGCTCGTCGTGCTGCTCACGGTGTGCGCGGCGGCACTCGTGCGCGGTGGGTGAGCACATCAGGGGGCATGCAGGAAGAGCCCCACGGTGAGCGCCAGCCCGATCACCACGATCACCAGGCGCAGGGCGCGCTCCTTGACCTTCTGCAGCATCAGGCCGCCGACCACACCGCCGATGATCGCTCCGGCGCCAGCGATGGCAGCGGCAAACCAGCGCACCTCCGGGGAAAAGACAAAGATCGCGACGGCCGAGGCGTTCATGACGCCCGCGAGCACGTTCTTGGTGGCCCCGGCGTTGCGCAGCGCCAGTCCCGCCGCGGTCAGGGCGGCGAGCATCAGAAAGCCGATGCCGCCGCCAAAGTAACCGCCGTATACCGAGATTGCGAGCTGGGCGCCGGCGGCGCCGAAGCGGTGCAGCGGGCGCGGGCGCGCGGCCCGGCGGCCAAAGCTACCCCAGCCAAAGACGGCCGTGGCGAACAGCACCAGCCATGGCACGAGGCGGGCGAAGAACGTGGGCGGCGTCGACAGCAGCAGCAGCGCTCCCAGGGCGCCGCCGATCAGGCTGATCAGCACCAGGGTGCGCAAACTCAGCTCGCTCGCGCCGCAGACATGCCGGCGCCCGGTCCAGCCGGTGGCGAGTTGCGCCGGGAACAACGCCACCGTGGAGGTGATGTTGGCAGCACGCGCGTCCATGCCCGTGAACATGAGTGCGGGGAGCGTGATGAAGGAGCCGCCGCCGGCGAGTGCGTTCTGGATGCCGGCCCAGAGGGCGGCCAGGAAGAGGATCAGGTAGCGCATGCGCGGCACACGGCCGCCCCCCCGAGGCGGGCCGGCCGCTCAGGCGTTGCCGGCCTCGTGCCAGGCCTGCAGCGTGTCGCTCTCCTTCTTCGGCTCGAGGCCCGCCCGCAGCTTCGCCTGCCGCTCCGCCGGGAGCGTCTTGAACCAGGCGAGCGTGTCGCGCACCGTGACGTCCAGCGGCCGGCAGGTAAGCCCGGTGCGCTGCGCGGCCGCCGTCGAACACAGCGAGGCGCCGGCGAACTCGCCCTTGGAAGGCGACCAGGGCGGCAGGTCGAGCTCCTCGGGCTTCCAGTGTACGGCCAGGAAGTCCTCTGACACCCAGGTTGCCTTCGTGTGCGCCTCGGGCGAGGCGCCCAGGCTCGCGTTGACGAGATCCCCCATGGTCAGGGCCCGCGGCGGGGTGACGGCGTTGAAGTACCCCTTGGTACGGCGCACCACCAGCTCCATCATCCACGCGGCCAGGTCGCGCACGTCGATGATCTGGATCGGGTCCTGCGGCGTGCCCGGGGCCAGCATTTCCCCGCCGCGCGCGGCACGTACCGGCCAGTACGTGAAGCGGTCAGAGCGATCGAGGGGACCGACGATGTAGCCGGGTCGCACGATGCAGCTGCGGCCCTTGAAGGCCGCGGCCGTGTAGCTCTCGCACAGCGCCTTCATCGGCCCGTAGGTTTCCTCGGTGATCTCTTCGATGTTGGGGTCGCTGAGCACGGCCGTCGGGGAGTGCTCGTCGGTCGGCTGCGCGAGGCTGGCATAGGCGGAGATGCTGGAGATGAAGAGGCAGTAACCTACCTTGGGGGCCAGCAGCTCGGCGGACATCTTGACGTACTTGGGAATGAAGCCGGTGTCATCGACTACCGCGTCCCAGCGCCGCCCGCGCAGCGCCTCGAGCTGTCCCTTGCGATCGCCGATCAGGGTCTCGACCCCCGGCACGCCCGCCGCGGCGGTGCGTCCGCGGTTGAAGTGCGTCACCTTCCAGTTGCGCTGCAGCGCCTCCTGCGTCAGGTACGGCCCGATGAAGCCCGTGCCGCCCAGGATGAGGAGCGTGCCGCCCTGCGCGGTGCCGGCCGGCAGCCCGCGTGGCAGCGCTGCGCCTGCCAGCGCCCCCAGGGTAAGCTGCAGCGCCGCACGCCGCGAGCTCACGGCCGCAGCCCGATCACTTCGCTCAAGGGGGCGGCGGCTTGCGGTGCTGCCTGGCGGAAGTCGCGGCCCAGCAGCGCCGCCACGGTGGCCGCGATCTGTGCCTGGTGCACCTCGCCCGTGTTGCTGCGCTCGCCGCGCGCGGCGGTGTCCGGCCCCATGACGGCGATCCAGATGTTCTCGGAACCCTTCTGCTCCACGCCGTGCTCCTTCCACTCGCTGAGGCCACCGCCACGTCCGTGGTCGGTGGTGATGATGAAGGTCGTCTGGTCCTTGTAGCGCGGCAGCGCCTGCAGCGTGTTCCACAGCTCCTCGACGAACTGGTCGAAGCGGTGCGCGGCGCACAGCACCAGGTCATAGCGCCCCTGGTGAGCCCAGTCGTCGGTCTCGCCATAGCCCACGAACAGTGCACGCGGCTGACTGTGGGCGAAGGACTCGATCAGCAGTACCTGCATGAAGGCATCGTAGCCATCCTCGTCGTCGAGGCGCGTCATGGTGGCGTAGAGGCGGTTGAACAGCGCCTCGCGCGGCCCCAGCGGGCTGGCGTAGGGAGCGTCCCAGCCGACGGTGAGCGGCAGCTTGCTGCGCGTAACGTTGAAGATGTCCTTGAAGGTCGCCCAGGTGGCGAACACGGCGACGCGGCCGTGGAACTCCGGCAGGCCGTTGAGCCACTCGAACACCGACACGTTGGGGTTGGGTCCGAACTCGTTGGAATTGATGCGCGCGTCGGCGTGCCCGGTCGTCATCTCGTTGTAACCGGGATACGAGAAGGCCAGCCCGTTGGTGACGCGCGCGACGCTGCCGCGGCTCTGGTTGCCGAAGATCTGGCCGCGCGTGGCCACGGTGTTCCACAGGAATGGAAACAGGGCGCGGCGCCGCTCCTGCGGATCCTCGCGCCAGAACTGCTTCTTGAGTTCGGCCGCCTTGTACCAGATGCCCCCATGCTCCTCATTGAGCAGGCTCGCATCCGCGCCCGTGAACACCTCCTGCCAGCGCACCCCGTCGCTCACGATGAGCACGACGTTGCGGGTCTTCAGCGCCGGCGCCTGCGCCAGGGCGAGCAGCGGCGCCGCCAGCAGCAGCAGGGCCCAGCGGGCGGGGGCGGCAGCACGGTGTGTCATGTGTGTACTCCCGCGCGCTGAGGCGAAGCAGTAGCGCGCAGGAGGGAGAGTAGCCTGCCGCAAATTGCGGCAGCAACTGCGCCGCACCGGCGCTTGCCGCATAATGAGCGCCATGCAAACCCACGCCGGCCCCGAGCGCAGCGCAGCCCGCGCGGCGCCGGGCGCACGCTAGAGCGCATGCCGGGGCGCCTGCCTGCAGCGCGTGCTGCCGGCCCGGCGGCGCTGTTGCTGTCGTTTGGCCTTGCGGGAGCACGCGCCGAGGCACCCAACGAGACGCTCACCGTCGGGCAGCTCACCCTGCATCACTGCGAGACGAGTGCCCCCTGGTGCGGCACGCTGGTGCGCCCCCTGGACCCCTCCGGCGCCACGCCGGGTAACCTCACGGTCTACTTCGAGTTCTATCCCCACCGCGCCGCCGGCGCGGCGGCCGGCACGCTGGTGGCGACCGAGGGCGGGCCGGGCTTTCCGGCCACCGAGTCGCGCACCGAGTACCTGGCGCTGTTTGAGCCGCTGCGCGCCAGCTACGACGTGCTCATCATGGATAACCGCGGCACCGGGCGCTCCGGGGCGCTCGACTGCCGGGCGCTGCAGGAAGCCGCCGTGCTCACCGAGGAGAACATCGGCGAGTGTGGCCGCTCACTCGGGCCGCGCGTATCCCTGTACAGCACGGCGCTGGCCGCCGATGACCTGGCCGCGTTGCTCGAGGCGCTGGGCATCGAGCGCATCGGCCTGTACGGGGACTCCTACGGCACCTATTTCGCGCAGGTCTTTGCCCTGCGGCACCCGCAGCGGCTGCGCGCGCTGGTGCTCGATGGCGCCTACCCGCTGGATGGGCCGGACTACCCGTGGTATCCGCACTACGCGCCGGCGATGCGCGAGAAGTTCAACCGTGCCTGCGCGCGCTCCCCGGCCTGCAGTGCGCTGCCGGGCAGCTCCCTGGAGCACATTGCGCCGGCGCTGCAGGCGCTGCGCGCCCATCCGCTCGCAGCGCACGTGGCCGGCGCCGACGGTGCGACGGCCGACTTCACCGCCGATGCCACCCAGCTTGCCATCCTGATGTTCGGCTCCGCGCCGGCGTACGCCTCGGTGCGCGAGACCGATGCCGCGGCGCGGGCCTTCGTCGCCGGTGACCAATTGCCACTGCTGCGACTGATGGCCGAGACGCGCGCCGGAGTCGACTCGCGTGATCCGAGCCACGACCCACGCCAGTTCAGCGCCGGGCTGGCCGCCGCCGTCTCCTGCGGCGATCCGCCGCAGGTGTTCGACATGACGCTGCCGCCGCCGCAGCGCCTGCAGGCCCGCGACCGGGTCATGTCACGGCGGCGCGCCGAGGCCCCCGACAGCTACGCGCCGTTCACGCTCGATGAGTACCGGCGCATGCCGCTTGACTACGCCTTCATCGACCAGTGCGTGCTGTGGCCGGCACGCAGCGCCAGCTGGCCCTCGGCACGCCTGGTGCCCGATGCGCCTTACCCGGAGGTGCCGGTGCTGGTGGTGTCTGGCGACCTCGACAACATGACCAGCATGGCCGACGGCGCCGCCGCCGCGGCGCGCTTCCCGGCGGCGCATCACGTGGTGATCGCCAACGGCTTCCACGTCAATGCGCTGCCGCACTCGCGCAGTGAGTGTGGCGCGCTGCTGGTGCGGCGCTTCTTCGCCGCGCTGTCGACCGAAGATGACAGCTGCGCGAGCCAGGTGCCGCCGGTGCGCCTGGTGCCGCGGTTCGCCCGCTATCTGCGCGAGCTCGAAGCCGCCGAGCCGCGGCCGGGCAACCTCGCCGACCGGCAGGGACTGCAGGCGGTGAGCGCGGCGCTCCTCACCTGCGAGGATGCGATCGCGCGCGCGCGTGCCAGCGGCGCCGGGCAGGGCGTTGGCCTGCGCGGTGGCATGATCACGGTGAGTGCCGAGGCACAGGGCTATCGCCTGGTGCTGCACGGGGTGCGCTGGACCGAAGATCTCGCCGTGTCGGGCTCGATCGACTGGCCCGGTCGCAGCGGTACGGTGCGCGCCAGCGTTACGCTTGACGGACCGCGCGCCGCGCGCGGCCGCCTTGAGTTGCAGTGGCCCGAGGACGTGCCGCGGGGGCGCGCGAGCGCGAGCGGCACTCTGGGCGGTCGCGCCGTGGCGGCCGAAGCTCCCGCACCCTAGCCGGACGGGGCGCTGCGCACGCGGGGGTGCGCCGGCAGGCGTTCCGGGTCCACCACCAGCCAGGCCACCGCGCTCACGAGGGCG
>Ga0335077_10003505_pt1 | contig 18979 bp, 14 predicted proteins | sample Lox_Sample_31_FD_207151 | JGI IMG/M metagenome (GOLD analysis project Ga0335077, IMG submission 207151) | Soil microbial communities from Loxahatchee National Wildlife Refuge, Florida, United States - Lox_Sample_3.1 | ecosystem: Environmental > Terrestrial > Soil > Wetlands | place: USA...
CGCGGGAGAGAGCGCGAGGCTCATAGTTGACTGGGGAATATCTAGTCCAGTAAGGTTAACTTAGCAGTTTTGTACCCACGGAGGTCCTATGTTTGAAGGCCTATTTCAACCCATGCATCTTCTGGTGATTTTTTTTATCGCGTTATTGGTGTTTGGTCCCAAGAAGCTTCCTGAACTGGGCAAAGGAATTGGCGAAGGCATCCGCGCGTTGAAAGAAAGCATGAAGGACCATCCCGACCAGCCGACAACCGCCTCAACCGAGAACAAGAGCAGCGAAGTTAAGAGCTAGATCGTCTCGCGCCCTCCATTTGCGGATTTCCTAGCATTCCTCCTTCTGGATGCGTAATCCTGGCGAAATCGCCCCCTTGTTACCTAACCGCACCATCAGGTAAGTTGATCCTTCAGCTCCACACTTAATTCCCAGGTCCAGAATTAAAAATTGTTGTCGGGAGGATCCATGCGCCGACTCTTTGTGTTCGCCATCATGGGTATGTGTTTTTCGTGCCCATTTGCCTTGGCCGACCAGGTTGTACTCACCAACGGTGACCATCTCACTGGAACGATCACGAAATCTGACCAGACGAGTCTCACACTCAAAACCGACTATGCTGACGAGATTACGATTAAGTGGAGTGCAATTCAGGAGATCAGCTCCAGTCAAACACTGCATGTGGCAAGCCAAAATGGCAAAACTGTCGCGGGACCTGTCACAACCGCAGATGGCAACTTTGTGGTCGCGAGTCCGACGGGCACAGTCAATGTTCCCAAGACTGAGGTTACCGCTTTGCGCAGCGACCAGGAGCAGGCCGCTTACGAACAAGGGCTGCACCCACCCTTATGGCGAGGATGGGCGGGAGGTGCAACTGTCGGCTTCGCGTTGACGGGGGGCAATAGCGACACTCGAAGCTTGTCGCTGGCGTTCACGGGTGATCGCAAAACCTCGCACGACGAAATTACGATGTACGAGAATACGATATACGCAACCAATAACGCTCCCGGGGCAATTCCCCGCGTAACAGCAAATACAAACCAGGGCGGGGCTCGTTACAGCAGGAATCTGACGACACGCTTATTCGCTTATGGCAGCGCAGACTTTCAGAGTGACGCTTTGCAGGAACTGAATTTGCGATCGATCTTCGGCGGTGGTCTTGGTGTGCACGTCATCAACACGAGCCAGACCACGTTGGACTTTCTCGGCGGCCTCAACTATACCCGTGAGAGTTATGGCTTCGTGCCTGCTACCGCTACCACTCCCGCACAGGCTCCGATTATTAACAGATTTGCCGCACTGACTATCGGGGAGGAATTGATGCACAAAATTGGCGGATCCACTGTGTTGACCGAAAAAGCCTATTACTTCCCGGACGTGACCCAGAGCGGAGACCAATATCGCACGACCTTTAGTTTTGGGAGTGTAACGAAGTTGAGCAAGTGGTTCAGCTGGCAGAACGCTTTCGGGGATATTTACGTTACCAATCCGCCGCTTGGCACAAAGAAGAACGACGTTCTATTAACAACTGGCTTGAGCGTGACAATCACCGACTAGAGAACTGGTCCGGGTTCGGATCGACTTATTCGATGGTGACGGATTTCACCAAATTCCTTGGCCGATCAACATCCAAACCTTTTTCCACTGCCATGTAATAGGCAAAAAGTTGCAGCGGTACGATTTCAAGAATTGGCGACAAAAGGTCTGAGGCTGACGGCACAAAGATCGTGTGATCGGCCAAGCTGTTAACCTGCTTGTCGCCTTCGGTGGCGATCGCAATGACTCGTCCCGATTGCTCTTTAAAATTTCGGATGTTCGCAACATTTTTCTCGTAACGCAGGACGGCGCCTTGGTCGTTCGGGTCGCAAGTAGCGATAATCACAACCGGCAAATTTTCATCGATGAGCGCATTCGGACCGTGCTTGGTCTCGCCTGTGGGATATCCTTCGGCGTGAACGTAAGACACCTCTTTCAGCTTTAGAGCGCCATCCATCGCGATTGGGTAGTGGATAGCACGCCCCAGGAAAAGAAAATCCTGCGCTGAGCGATACTTCTCTGCGAGGCGCTCGCAAGCGGGAGCTGATTGCAGGACGGTCTCGATTTTGGCCGGAACTTCCATCAACTGCCGTAAATGATCGCGAACTTGATCCTTGCTGAGACATTCGCGGACCTGTCCTAAATACACCGCGAACAGGTAGAGCACGGCCAGTTGCGCGGTAAATGCTTTGGTCGAAGCAATACTGATTTCCTTGCCTGCGTATGTGTAGAGCACGCCATCAGCTTCTCGCGCAATGGTCGAATCAACCACATTCGATATCGCGATGGTGCGAGATCCTTTTATTTTCGCTTCTCGCTGGCTAGCCGTCGTGTCCGCGGTTTCTCCTGATTGGGTGATGACAATGGTGAGCTCACCTTTTCCAATCAGCGGATTGCGATATTCGAATTCACTCGCGTAATCAACTTCGACCGGAATGTTGGCGAGTTCCTGGATCATGTATTGTCCGGCCATACCTGCATGGCGGCTGGTTCCAGAAGCCACAATATTGATCCGACGCAGAGCACGCAGATCGTCCGCATGAATGCGAACATCATCGAGCTGGACTTGTCCACGTTCGAGCGAAACACGAGGAGAGATCGTATCTCGCAAGCCTTGTGGCTGCTCGAAGATCTCTTTCAGCATGTAATGCGGGAAACCGCCTTTATCCGCCATGGCTCTCCTTAGGCCGGTACCTGTTGCGAAATGATGCCGCGAAGAATTACGTTTCTGACTTCACCTTGAGGGCTCAGGACAACGATATCAGCGCGGCAGCCAGCTTCCAGCTTCCCTCTGTTGATGAGTCTCGCGGCTTTCGCAGGATTGAGTGACACCGGTCGCAGTGCTTGCTGCAAGTCCCAATTTGCGAACTGCATAATATTGCGTACCGCCCGATCCATGGTCAAAACACTTCCCGCCAACTTTCCATTCGCTATGCATCGACCATCCTTCACATCAACATCGAGGGTGCCAAGTTTATAGTGCCCGTCGGGCATGCCGGTGGCTGCAATCGCGTCGGTAATCAGCACTGCAAGCCCAGGACCTTTAGCTTTCAGAAACAAGTCAACTGTTGCGGGATGGAGGTGGATGCCGTCTGCGATGATGTCTGCCGTGGCCCGGGCATCGGTCAACATCTGGCCGATGATGCCGGGCTCGCGATGATCGAAAGGACGCATGGCGTTGAAACCATGCGTAAAGTGATGCGCTCCCGCCTCAAGACCTGAACGAGTGGCGGCGAAATCTGCATCGCTATGTCCTAGGCTGACGCAGACGCCGCGCCGTGTCGCCTCAGCGATGAGTTCCTTAGCGCCTTCGAGTTCGGGCGCAATCGTCATCATGCGAATATGGCCGCGCGCTGCCTGCCAGAATCGATCGAAAAATTCTGACTTGGGCGGCAATAAATCGGCAGGCGGATGCACGCCCCGGCGGATGTGGCTGATAAATGGACCTTCAAGATGAATTCCCAGCGGCTGGGCCCGGGCCACTTCTGTGCCTTCATTTCGCTCGGCTCCTTCAATCGCATCCGCTAGATGATCGAGTGCGGATAGAATCCGGTCCAGCGGTGCAGTTACTGTTGTCGGGAAATAACCGCCTACACCATGGCTCCCCAGAAATTGCTCGAAAGTCCTTAAGCCGTTCGCATCCGCGCTCATTACGTCCTGGCCTGCGCCGCCATGTATGTGAAGATCCAGGAAGGCGGGTGCCAAAATCGACTCCCCAAAGTCAATTAGCTGCGCGCCAGATGGGACCGAGCGAGATGACCGCGAAGCTACCTCTACGATGCTGTCGCCGTCGAGGACAACGACAGGTTGTTCCACTGCTTGCATCGGTGTGTGGAGACGGGTTGCGGTGAGAGCGATCATTAAAACGATTATCTTAACGGATTTTAGGCAGCCGGCGGATTAAAGGCGTGCTAATTCGACGCCTCGACTCGGACCAACGAACCTAATCGGCGGCGACCGTTGCGACTGTTTGTATGTTTGCCTTCAAATCAGCAGCCAAGAGCCGGTGAAACAGGTGCTCTCCCGCCTCGCGCCGTACCGATAACCTGCCGGCGCCGTAAGCGCGTGACTTGAGCCCGCGCTGAACGGCTTCGCAGATCCCCAAGTCTTCATCTTGCACGCGAGCTCCGACGGCAACGCTCTGCTCGTTGTAGGCGCGCCTGGCCTCGCTGACATCCCCAAAGTAGAAATCGAAAATCACGCGGCAATGATCAACATCGATGGGCAGCACGAGATTGGTGTCCATGTAACCTTCATAGCAGTTGATCATCAGATTGGGGTACTGCCAGAAATACCACGCGCGATCACCTTTGCGAGTTGCTCCTGTGGCCTTGTCTTCATCCGAAGCAACCATCGGGCTCGACTGCAGACAGTAGCGGTCTTCATTCTCGATCGTGTATTCCTTATAATCGAGGACCGAACTCAATCCTTTGTGTAAATGGGGTACGTGATAGCCGCCGTCGAGATAATTGTCGACAAATACCTTCCAGTTACATGCAATGTCGTAGACGCGAGTCGCGAAGTAATGGAGTTGCCTGACTCCCAGCGGGGCAGTTCTCTTCACGAGTCCACCCAGAAAGCTATTCAGCGAAGTAGCTTGCGGATCCAGATTGACGAAGACGAACTTTTCCCACATGTCTGCTTTCACGGGAACGAGGCCGTTCTGCTGACGATCGAAATTCTTTACCCCATCGAATTCGGGCATACCTTTGAGCGTGCCATCCAACCCGTAATTCCACCCGTGATAGGGACAGTGAAGTAAGGAAGCTTCTCCGCAAGGCTCCGTTACCACTGCCGCCGCGTGGTGCCGGCATACATTGTAGAAGCCGCGCAGAATACCATCATTGCCACGTACAACCACGATTGGTTCACCGGCGACATTGGCGCTTACGAACTGCCCTGGTTTCTCAACCTGCTCGATCCTTCCCACCATTTGCCAGCTTTTGCTAAAAACGGTTGTGCGTTCAAGTGCCGCGACACGGGCATCGACGTACCAGGAGGCGGGAATAGTGAAAGCCTCTGAGAGCGGCGCCCGATCGTTATAGCTGGTGAGAATTTGCTGCACCGATTGCATGGATTGGCCCCTTCATCGCATCGATTTTCCGAGCGAAAACAACATAATCTTACACTCGCCGGAGCCACGAGCTAAATGAGGCTGAGTTCGGTCCTGTGCCGCATTAGGGGTGCTCGTAGGTTGGGCTGGTTGGGGCTGGAGGGGTGTAGTCGCGTCCGTAAAGATTTTTGTGTTCCGGGGATAGGTTAATAGCAGGAACACTCAAGAGTCCTAATGTGGAAGCGGTATCCGAGATTGTGACCTCGCGCGCGAGTGCATTCAGAGTATCGGGCAGGGCGCTCTCGTACCACACCCGAAGCAAATAGGAACCGGCAGGCACGTTGTGTATCAGAACTTGCCCGCGCCGGTCGGAGACGGCGAAATACGGAGTATTCACTGCGACAACCACAGCGCTCATTTCGGCGTGAATATTGCAAAAGATGTAAGAGATTCCTGGCTTGTCAAAAAGCACGTCTCTGGTAGTGCCCGCCTCATAAAGGCCCAAGTCGAAGCGCTTGCCCTCAAAGAGCGAAAAAACATTGTGGAAGAACGGGTCGCGATTCGGGAACTGGACCAGAGAACCGACTCTCACTACGAGCACGTGCGGCTCAAAGCTCTTATTTTTTTGAACCAGTCGCGGCTGTGGCGTCGTCATCGGAGCAACCGAAGTGGGTGCAGCACGGTCCGCTGGCGTCAACCACAGTACAACATTGCTCGCATCATGGGACCGGGATTTACCGCCACGTGTAATTGCTACTGACGCAGTCACCGTAGTTACCTGCGCGCGGGCCAGGCAACACCCGAGGATCAGCAAGGTCACTAACCCGCATGCGAGCATTTGGACCTTCGTCCTCAAAACAGGACTCCCATCATCATGTTCACCTGCTGGGCAGAATTATTCAAACTGTAGAGTTGGAAAGTTTGTAGGTGTCGGTACTCAGTTGAAAACAGCAGGTTCGACTTCGGTCTGTAAACAACGTTTACGAGCCCGCTGCGGTTCTGTACGTAAAACGGTTCACGACCTACCGCCGCCCGCACCTCGGATGCGGTCGGATTGTCGACACCGACCCCAACATTAAATTCCAGCCTGCTGTTGGCGCGGAACTTGAGTTGTGACCATCCCCCGATTGAATCAAGTCCCCGTACCGCGCTAGAAGCTATCTCCTCAGGACCTAAGGAAAAAACGCTCTGGCTGATTCCTCCACCGATTCCGCCAACCGCGCGGCCACGATAGAACTCGCCAGAGAGGCTGAACTTCGAGAACAGAGGGATGTCCCAATCCGTCAGACCTGCCCACCCATCTACATGGCGCCCGAAACCCCAATTTTGGCGGCTATAGTATCCAGCGACTCCGAGTGTAAGTGGTTTGCCGAGAATTCCGGTCGTCCACGCCGTTCGCAGCCCATATGCCGGCTGGCCGGAAGCTTCTCCAGGTCCCGGTGCTCGAAAGTAGGAATTCGATGGAAACTCGCCGGTGAGATTGTCGAGAATTCCGCCCTGAATTTTAACGCTCTGGGTGTCAGATAGATCGAACTGATGCTCTAACCGAATTTGCGGTGTCCACGCCCACAAGTTGCCGGCATAGTTGAAGGCCGGAACTGCCAACGATGCAAAAGATGTGGGTGATAGAGGTGAAACAAAAAGGTCGTCCTGCCCGACGACAAGTGAGGTTTTCGACCAGTCCATGCGAGCGGTCGCGATTCGCAAACGAAAAATTCCGGAATTGACCCCGTTCCAGGTGTTGGCGAAGCCACCTGCAAAGTCGGCTTGCAGGTTGGCGGACGTTTTTGCGCCCCATAGGGTGGGCCCAAACGCTTCAAGACCAATTTCCGATTGCCGCAGAGTTGCCCCAAAATTTACGTTTCCTTGATTCGGTCCGTCGACAATACTCGGAAAGTCCTGGTTATCGGTTCTTCCGCGATTACTGAAAAGGTTCATCAGCACGATGCCGGAAAGTCGTACCCGATATTTCGACGCACTCTCGACCTTGGTCTGATACTGATCTTGCAGCTTACTGTCCAGCAGCTGGGTGGTCTCCTCGAGGTTCGCAACGCGTTGCTCAATCGAGGTGTTTCCTTCGCCCGAGGGCTTTTCCGCGGCTGCCGGAGGTGAAGTACTGACGCCTGGGTATCGATTCGACGGCATCGATGGATCGGTCGGCTGGCTGCGCATCCCCTGCAATTCGCGACGTAGTTCGGCGGTCTCCGCCCGATACTGCGCTGCTTCGGAACGCATATCAGCAATCGCAGCCCGGAGCTCAGAGACCTGCTGCTGTAATTCACGCACCGCCGCACCGACGACGGCATCCGAAGCCGACGGCGCCGCGGGCCCCGGCATCTGGGACCAGGAACTAGCAGCCAACAGCAGGAGTACTCCCATAATTGTGGCGGCTCTCCCTAACGATACGGGAACTGCATCGGTCCGCTTCACAAGCGCCTCCCTTAGTGAGTGAGATTTACAAGACGTTGCTCGCGCTGACAGTGGCAACAAACCATGCTGCACGGCCGCAGCTGAATTGTTATTGTATTGGCAATCCCTTCGTGGTCGTCAAAGGCGGCATCTCCACTCTGGCTTCGCTGACGCTGGCATGAATAGGAGCTGAAGAGAGTGGAAGAGTGATGCGGAACACGGTTCCCGCCTCCGATGTATTTTCGACAACGATTTCCCCTGCATGATCCTGGACAATTTTTTGCACTGCCGTCAGGCCAAGCCCGGTACCGTTCTCTTTACCCACGCTGACGAATGGCTCAAAGAGCTTGTCTTTGATGGACTCTGGGATGCCGCGACCGTTATCAGCCACACGGATTTGCACCCCCTCCGGGACCTCGGCCAGGTCGATGTGGATGCGCCCATCTTCATCAGAAATTGCTTCACAAGCATTGAGCAGCAGATTATAAAGAGCGCGCTCCAGCTTCCTGTTGTCATACCAGCCGTTGCATTCGCCCTCCTGTCGAATGTCGATCCGCGTCGGATGGAAGCGTGGGTGGGTACGGATGGTCTGCACAACCCGTTCCACCGAATTCCGCACGTTGCCAAACGAAAGGCGCAGCGATTCCCTGGTACGCGAGAACTCGAGCAAGGAGTCGATCAGTTCCGTCATTTGGTTGACCGCAATACGAACTTCCTGATACAGTTCCTCGCGCTGTTCGGCGGATAAACGGCTTTCCAGCAAGAATTCGGCATTCGCGACTACTGCTGCCAGAGAATGCCGCAGGTCATGCGAAATGGAACTGGCCATTCTTCCGATGGTGGCCAGGCGCTCCGCATCCAAGAGTTCCTGCTGCGTTTTAAGTAAGCTGGCGCGCATCCGATTAAAGGCGCCGGTTACCTCCGCGACCTCGTCTCCTCCGCGTGCATCCAGGGCATAGTGGTAGTCGCCTGTTTCTAACGCGCGAACGCCGGACACGAGATTCCCCAAAGGTCGCGTAAACGTATGAGAGATGAAAAAGACCAACGCACTTCCTCCCACTACGGCGGCGAGGCCCAGAGCGAGCAGCAGACGATTCAGATTGTCAAGGAAGGCCGTCGCCTGATCCAACGATTTCAGCACGGTCAGGCGAACGGAAGGTGTTTTCCCCTGAGCCAGCTCTACCGAAGTTGCCAGGAAACGTTCCTCCCCTAACTGCAGTTCTTCGGGATCGACGGCTTTCGCGGAGCGAACCATTGGGTGTCGTCCCAGCTCCGCTTCTTGCACCGGGTTCAGAGTGCTCCTGACCACAGCGTCACCGTAATAAAAGGCCACTTGGCTGGCGGCGATGCGGCTTACCTGTGAAGCGACGCGGTCATCGATTTCATAGCCGAGTACCAGAAGTCCCAGAAGGCGGTTTTCGGATTCCGCACCGAAATAGATCGGCTTAATGAATACTTGATACAGGTGCTGCGAACCAAACCACCATTGAATCGAACCCTCTTGATCGAAAGCACTCGCCAGGTAATTTTGCACCATATCCCTGCTGAAGCCCGGAGCGCTAGCGTGCAACGCCACGACGTGGCCTGTACGATCTACCAGCACAAAAAGGTCACTGCCCGCCAATCGCCACCACGAGGTTGAAGAGTCCTGAATCGTGGCCTCGTCAGGTGCCGTCATGAGGGATCGGAGCATGGGCTGATACGCCAGCAACTCCGCCGAATGCGTCAGAGTGAGCTCACGAAGCTGCTGGGAGTTCTGAAAGGTTGTGACTGAATTGTGCAGGTCGGAAAAGATTTCCCGCTTGATTTGCCCTTGAACACTATGGCGCACCAGCAAAAGGCTGGTCGCGGTGAGACCCGCAGAAATCAAGAGCATGGACAGCAGGAACTTAGTGCGGAGGCGAAAGTTCATCGAGTCCCGCTCTCCTTGACTCGTGCAGAGCGCAGTTTACCCATGCGGGCTTTGGTTAACGCACAAACTTATAACCTACACCATGGACGGTGCGAAAGTGCATGGGATTGGCAGGATCGCGCTCCAATTTCTGCCGTAGCTTCAAAATGTGATTGTCTACGGTGCGCGTAGTGGGATAGTTTTGATATCCCCAGACCTCGTTAAGCAACTCATCTCGCGTAATCACGCGTTCCGCGTTTTGCACCATGAACTTCAGGGTTTTGAATTCTTGCGCTGTCAAGGTGATTAGTTCGCCGTCTCGGGTCACTTCCATTTTCGTAAAGTCGACCGAGATGCCATCAAATACAGCGACCTCCCCCGCGTCCTTGCGAACGTTGCGGCGCAAAGCAGCGCGGACGCGAGCCAGCAACTCGCGAGGACTAAAAGGCTTGGTCACGTAATCATCGGCGCCAAGTTCGAGCAGCAACACCTTGTCTGAGACATCACTCGCTGCACTTAGAACAATGATCGGGGTAGAAGGAGACTGTTGTTTGATCTCGCGGCAGACATCGCGACCGGACATCAAGGGCAGACGCAGATCAAGAACGATCACAGAAGGAGTGACTTTGCGGAAGGCCTCGAGTGCAGCCTTACCATCCCCTCGGATCTCAATCTCGAAGCCTTCACTTTCGAACAGGCGCTTCAGCGCCTTCTGTACCGCGTGATCGTCTTCGACCACTAAGATTCGTTCCGCCATGCCGGGCGCTTGTGCGACCTGGGAGAAGTCCTTCGTCAGGCTCCCAGGAAGCCTCTGGATCGTAACTTCTCGGTTAGCCTCAACGCGCATCATGTGATTCCTCGTTGTGAAACATTTTCGAAATACTTCACAAGCTTACTATCTACAAAGGAATTAGATGAGTACTGTGCGGAATTGTTGACAATGTTTTTACAAATTGCAGACATTGCTCCATATCACGGTATCTTGCGGGATCAATTTGGCTTACTTGCGGCCTGAGCGCTCTGTTTGGCGGCCGAGGTGAGGCCAATTCCCGGCACGGTTGCCCCCCGTCCCTGGGCAATTTCTGTGCATAGGTTTGTCATCGTGGATTGGTTGTCCTGAAGAAACATCTTTGCCTGCTGCTTCAGGTTTTCAATGTTTTCTGGGCTCGTATCATCCATCTCAGGAGAGGCAATGGTGAGAGTAGGTTGCAGGCGAAAATGCTGGTGCGGCGCGGAGGCTCCGAGAACTGCATTCAACTCATAGTCGACCGCTTCTGAGACACTGTCCATCATCACGGGAGTGATTTGCAACGCCCAGCCGAGAAGACCCCAAGCCTTCGCCTTCCTGTAGGTGATTCGATCATTGCGATCACCAGTGCCTACCGACAGGATTAGGAATTGCGACGCATCCGGATATAAATTCCGGGCTTCGGCATAGGCCGCCATCGCAGGATTGTTTACGAAAATACCGCCGTCTACGAGGGCGTGTGTTTTGCGATCGGCAATGAGCCGGAAAGGAGGAAAGAAGGTCGGAGCTGCGGATGTTGCTCTCGCTGCGTCACGAACCTTCACATTGAACGCAGGATTCTGGGCGATCTTGTGGCTCTTGAAGAAGTATGGCAGTTGGGTTGCGAGATCGTAGCTCGAGATCAGCAGAGGCGTGAGTGCCGAGGAAAGATCGTTCACACCGAAGAACTTTTCAAGCGTCCTTTCCAACGCAGCCGGTGAGTACTTCGGCCCAAAGAGAGCCCTCAAAGGCGTAAGGAAGCTCTTCTCGAAGATGGCAGGTCCGTTTTCTTCGTACATGCGAAGCAAATCTGCGGGGTTATACGGTTGTCCGCTATTCGCACTGGTTCCGATCCCGAGCGCAATGATCCCGCCGGTTGAAGTGCCAGCGATCAGATCAAAGACTTGGTAGAGCGCGCGGCCAACCCTTTGCTCTATTTCGGCGAGGATGACGGCGGGGATAATGCCTCGAATGCCACCGCCATCTATGGAAAGCACATTGATTCGACTCATACGCTCTCCTCTTCTGCGGGAAAAAATAACGGGCTGCCGATCCCAAAGCATAATCCCAAGCCGATGAGTGCCGGTAAGAATTATCTTTCAGGAGACGGTAAGTGGTGCAGGGTCAGCACGTCGGTTGGTCTTCCGCTCGATGTCCCTCTGGCCAAACGGGTACCGAAGTCAAGTTTCTGGGCAAACTGCCGATGTCTCAGAGCAGAGAGGGAACTCGCAACGTGGACGGATTCGCTCAGGAGCAGGCTCTAGAGTTCAGTAGTCCCTCACGATCGGCTGTCCGTGAAGAGAATCAGCCTCCGGTACGATTTGTGGTTGACCCTAAACGCCGGCTAGTGATTGCCAGCTTTGGCCAACGTTTAACGGCAGCTGAGATTCAGAGCTATGCGCAAAATCTCTGCAACCATCCAAAATTCGACCCATCGTTTTCTGAAATCGCCGACATCAGCAACGTCAAAGAACTTCCGATCGAGGGTCCTGATTTTCTGAAACTTGCTGACCGTATCGACCCCTTCTCGCTCGAGTCGAAACGGGCTTTCGTGGCGCAAACTTCCCTCCAAAAGCACGCAGCACGGATCCACAAAATTCTGCGCGGCCAAAGAAATTTTCGGATTTTCGAGAAGCTGGAAGAAGCCGAGTGCTGGATCAGAAGTTAACCACCAAGTTTCTTGCCGTTTCCCTTCCGACACTGAAGCGAGCACGACAAGATCCTTGGGGATTTCTCTCTGCATGGGAATGATGGTAGGCCCGAATGGATTCGAACTTGAGCCGCTTTGCGGGTGTGAACGCAGCGGGAGTCCCGCACGCGAAATCCTGAGCGCAGCGAAGGACCTCATCCGAGTAAGGATTTAGGGTGGAATGGTAGGCCCGAATGGATTCGAACCATCGACCTCTTCCGTGTCAAGGAAGCGCTCTGGACCAGCTGAGCTACGGGCCTACGATGGCGATGCTGTGCATTCAATTCTAATGGCCTGTGCGCGATTCCGGCAACGTCGGGCAGTCAAATGGTGAGTTTGCGCAAAGGAGATGAAGGAGGAATGGCGCTCTACTGACCAGGATACCGGGCGACAGATTCCTCTTACTAGGGAACAGTGAACTCCACAGCTCCCGACATGTGGTTCTTGATTGTGGGCTTGCCGACTGCCTGCACATAGGCGCTGTAGCTGCCACTGCCCAACTTGTATTGTGAAATATCGAGGCTGCGCGAGCCGGTTGGAAGAGTTTTCAGCGCGACGAGATTTTCGCCGTCAGCGCTGACGTAAGCAACATACTGGCTGAGCGTGTCTTCGTTTCCGCTGATACTCCACTGCAGCTGTGCCCCCGACATTTTGGCTGAGATGCTCAGGCAATTGTCGATGCCGCTTTCAATCTCCGTGCCTTCTTCATAATCATTCCACGTGACGAGCTGCAGAATCGGGAGTTGGTTACTCGCACTGTAGTACCCGTTCATGAGCTTGAAGGTCTGCAGCCAGGTTTCTCCGCATTGTTGGTCAATGATGCGGTTCTGGCCCCAGGACGCGAGGCTGTCGTTGAATCCTTTGTATGCGGCGCCCCACGCCATCTCGTGCGGGTAGGATTTTGCCGTTGTGTAGAACTGATTTAGATAGTTAAAACCGAAATCCGGCGAGATATTGACCCACGACCAGCTTCCTGAGCTGGCGGGATGACTAAAGCCGCTACTATTCTCAAAGATCCAAGCAATGTTAGAAGAAGTTTGAGCTTCTACGGCTTGCCAATCGAAATTGAAATGCAGGTCAAGATCAAACTGGGTAATGATGGGCTTGCCATTCAGGGTGGCATAAGCTGGGGAGTTCGCGTAGTGCTGCAGAACATAATTGGTGAGGTAGATCAGGCTCTGCTGCGGGCTGCATCCCGGACACGGGCTGAGTTGAACCGCTCCCTTGTCGATCATAATCATGACCTTGAATCCGGGATGATTTTCGGCGGCTGTCATCCAAGCCAGCGTAGTTGGTTCGGTCGCGTCGGCCGGGCCGTACCAATCGATTACAACTCCAGTGACGCCGCGGCTCTGCATATCAGCAAGTTGCTTTTCGACCTGCATTGGATCCCAGGAGGTGTAGCCAATTTTCATGTGGCGGTTGTCGCCAAACCAGGGCTGTAGTTCCGCATAGATTTCGGTGTTCGAGCCGGGATATAGCAAGGTATGCATGTCGGCGTGGTTGATGTTCGTTGCCCCTTGATCGTCATTGCTGAGACTTTGGAACGAATCCGCAGCGCTGGTGTTGTTGGAGGTTTGCGCTTCCAGGGTAGTGGAGGATTGCGCGACCGTGACAGGCACTGTAGCTTTTGCCGTTCCGCCGCAGTTATCCCATTCGGCTACCGCTGTTTGATAAGTGCCCGGATTCAACTGAAGGACCGTACTGAGCGTTGCGCCGTTGGTGGAATACGCCAGGGTGTGGGCATCGGTGTAGATGCCCATCTGCTTAATGCCTTGTGCGCATGTGGTAGAGGCCGTCGCGGAGTACTGAACTCCTGATATGAACAGCCCAGCCGTGGGCGCACTGACCTGCACCGATCCGGTCGAGGAAGGGGTATTGCTCGACCCGGGATTCGAGGAAGTTGAGTTCCCCCCAGTTCCGGACGACGGAGATGTTTTTTGCGACGTAAAGTTAGAGCTGCCACATCCAATCGTGCATATCACCATCGCGAAGACAGCGAGCCGTTTCACTGCAAACCTCCCCTTGGCCCGCAGAAAGGGCACGGATACCTGCGATCGCCCCAATGCGATCCAGTTCCGCAGGAACTCTCGGACAGACGAAAACAGCAGGCGAGAACTTCCTCACAGACCCCTTCCGCAAGAAAAAGTGTTCAAACAACCTGTGGTGCGGTAACAGCGACCTTCCGGCGATCTGAAAGGAAAACTAACGCTGTGCGGACTAACGCGAAGAAAACTGAAATCAATGTAGCTGCAGGTAATTGAGCCATCAAGAGAAAATCCGGGGTAGCTGCAATCAGAAGTGCATATAGGTTGCTGTCCCCGAGTTAGGGAACCGACTGAGGTATTTCAATCCGAGCCTCAGGTTCGTACTCCGATCAACAGTCCGGACGGGCCCGGCAGACGCACCCGCCGCACATCCGTGAAGCCAGCTTCCTTGAGCCAATGCACGTATTCGGGCTCGCTATAGCTCCGGCCGGCGCGCGTTCCCACCAGCATGTTGAGAGAAAAAAGAGCAGCAGATCGCGGGGCAGTCTTACTTGAATTGAGAATGAAATCGTGAATTACTAATTGACCTTGGTGTGCAAGGGCTGCGAAGACTTTTTTTATCAACCGGCAGTTTTCCTCCACGGAAAACATGTGGCAAATGGCAGAGAGCAAAACCAGATCGTAATTAGCGCCGAGCGGGTCGCACAGCATATCACTCGCCCTTGCCGTGATTCGGTCGGTCAGTCCCGCTTTTTGGATATTTTCCTGTGCAAGAGGCACAACGTCTGCGAGATCGATAATGTGTGATTCCAGCCCGGGGCTGGAGCGGACAAAAGCAATCGAATATGCGGCTGATCCGCCGCCGAGATCGAGCATGCGCTTTATGCCGGCTCTCTCCACAGCCTTGACCACAAGAGGCGCTCGCTCTCGGGCGTTTCGATCCATCGCGGCGATGAAGTATTGCACCCAGAGGCTCTCGCGAGCATCGGTTTCAATGGACGTTCCAGTGCGAAGACAGTCGCTCAGTTTGGACCAGCGACCCCAAAGGATAGCCGTATGCATGAGTGCATCACGGGCGCTGTCGCGCGAATCTTTAGAAAGAAAACGCGCGCTGATCGGAGTGTTCATAAACACATCTTCTTTTTTGCTGAGCAGATGCAGGCTCACTAGCGCGTCTAACAGAATTTCGGTTGCGCGCGGGTCGGCACTGATCTTTTCAGAAACCTGCTCGGCGGAGTGACCGTCCCCGATGGCGGTAAATACATCCAGTTCAAGCGCGGTCAGCACGGCGCGACTCGGCATGAAGCCGCGAATCATCTCATTAAGGTCGTCGGGGAGAATTCCGGCTTCCTCTCGCGCTTTGACCATCGCACGATAGTGGGCGCGATGCTCGCTGGCCTGCTGTTTCATGCGTTCCGCATCATTCCAGGCGAGGCGGGAAACGGGTTTGCCACCTCGGAGATGAGATGCTGCGATCTCAGGCACGTCGGCTTCTTTGACTCCGCGGTACCAAACGCCGTCGGGGTAAACGATCACGATCGGACCATCGTCGCAAAGACCAAGGCAGCCACAGGTTGTGACCTGCACTTGGTCATCGATGCCTTGCGCCACTAATTCGTGCTCAAGCGTTTGCAATACACCCCACGAGCCGTTGCAGGGGCAGGATGCGACTCCTTCCGGTTTTTGCTGCGTGCAAACAAAGACGTGATGGCAAAACGGTTCCATATGACTCCATGCTGGATCATGCTTGCGCTCCCGGCCACTGTTGCATTGGGATGCGAAAAGGTCGCGCGCTAAGCGCTCGGAAGAAGTCTAAGACGCGCCTCATACCAGCAGCGGTGACTCAAGTCACAAGGCGGGCGGATTTCATCTACTTGGGAAACTCACTTGCGGCCCAGAAACCGAATGCGCGAGGTAAATGCGCGATGGCCGTAGCCGCTAAAGGTGAGGAACTGCGGTGAGTTGATATCGGCATTGACATAAATCGGGTTCAGGTTGCCGGTGATATTGTCGAAACCCCCGCGGAGTGCCCAATAGTAGCCAAAGGCATGAAAGCGTTTTTCTAGATGCAGGTTCAAGCTGAAATACGTGGGGAAGCGGCGTGAACCGGGCGGCTGCACCAATTCCTGCAGATCGTTGTACACATCAAAGGGGAAGCCATTGCGAGCTTCGGCTGAGTACGCGAGATCCAGGTGATGAACGACGGGCAAGCTAAAGAAAGGAAGATAACCCCAGGAAAGAAACCGATTCGGTGCGTCCCAGGGAAAAGGCCCTTGTTGTTGCGGGCTGAGGAAAGGACTATCAACGTTGAAGTCGAGCACCTGATTGGAGCGGGCGCTGGATCGGGCATACGATGCGCTGACCAAATAATACTGCCCAAAGCTTCGCCGCAACGTGAACTGAACAGAATGGTAGTAATCCTGGCGCGTGTTTTGGAGGATGAAATTACCGCCGAGCGCGCCATTTGCCGTGTTGTAGACGAAATCATGAGTTCCCTCACGCTGGATGTATTCGGCTTTGAGGAAAATGTTTTTCGGCAGCTTGCGTTCCAACGCAAGACTCCAGTTCAGAAATCGAGGAGGTTGCAAGGTATTCCGGTCAACCGAGAAGCTGGAAAAAACGGGAGTCGGCATAGCGAGCGGTACGCCGCTTAGATCTTCTGGTTGACCTTTCGAGTTGAAGAAGTAATCGGCCCGTTGGCCGGCAAATGGGCGTGCGATCAAGATCAAGTGGGTCGCATCATAAAGGAGTCCAATTCCGGCAGATATTTTGGTCTCACCCGAGTTGTCCAGAACATACGTGCCGGCGAGACGCGGAGAAATTAGTGGATCGCGCACGATCTGGTCCCAATCGAATCGAAGTCCAGGCTCAATCAGCAGGCGGTCGTGAACCGACCAGCGGTCCTCGATGTAAGCGCTCGCCTCAGAATTGTACGTGGTCGAAAAATTTCCCCCGGAGAAGGTGGAATAACGAACACATGGAGATGGCACAACCGGAATTCCATCGGCATTGGTGGGACATGCGCCATTTCCAGTCGCTGTTGTGGTCGGCCAAAATGAAATGGGTCGCCGGAGAAACTGGGCATCGTAGTCGATCCGGTCGAGATCGGTTCCCAATTGCACGTCGTGATGTCCGTGCCACTCTCGTGGAGGCAGATACAGGTTGGAAATAAGCTGATATCTACGCGCATGGGTCCTCTGGTCGAGGTAATAATTTCCGCCCGCGGTAGTGGTGGTTTGGAAATAGGGTGCTGATCCATGCGGAGTCAAAGCAAGGTTGTACTGATCAACATTGAAACCGGTTTCGAGCAGTTCGCCGCTGCTGAAGTAATGCTGATCTTTTGCAGTTCCGACGTAAACGGATTCGGCGTCTTGAGGATTTGCAGTGGCAGGGTCGAATAGCGAAAGTCCGGAGTACTGATCGTTCAAATAGTTATAAAGAAAACTCGCCGTGACAATGTTACGCGAGGTGACATTTGCTTGGATCTTCGCCAGGTTCCCGGCGCGCCAGTAATGATCAGTATCTTGGCCAGGCGCAAGCTGCGGAATGATGAAATTGCTGTATTCGCCTTCCAGGCCGTCAAAGAACCAGGCCTTTCCCTTTACGATGGGGCCCGAAAAGGTAAAACGGGGAGTCCATTGGTCGAGGGCTAATCCTTTCTTGTTCTGCACCGATGGAATAAAGTTGGTGGCGATCTCGTGGAAATGGTCGTCGCCGATTCCCGTGTTCAGATCCAGAACACCGCCCGAAGCCTTGCCGAACTGCGCAGGTTCGCGGCTTGATTCGACGTCGATTGAACGCAACGTATCGATGCTGACACGCACCAGTATCAGTCCATTTGCCGGCTGAGTCACATTGAAACCATCGAGCACGGTAAGGGTCTGGTAGGTTTCAGCGCCAGCGATGTGCGGTTGTCCCGAGCTGTCCTCTATCACTCCGGGAATGAAATTTAGAACGTTGCGGTAGTCATTCGTGCCGGGATAGGGAATATCGATGATATCCATGCCCGTCAATTCTTCTTTTGAGGCAACCTGCGCGGGGTTAATTTCTGGGATGGGTTCCTGAACATTGACCACCTCATGAATTTCGCGTTGATGGGCCAGCGTGACATCCAGAGTTGGCGTGTCTTGTGGCTGTACGGCGGGCAGTAGCGTAGTGTAGAAGCCCTGCTTTTGTATGCGCAGTTGATATGTTTGCGCAACAAGGTTGTTGAATGCGCATCTGCCGGCGAAATCGGTTTCACACCGCAAACCGGCCGGCTGCTGAGTCGGGTTCAATTGCACAAGGGCCGACGCGACCGCTACGCCATTCTCGTCCGTAGCAATGACTTCAAGGCGGTAAAACGCGTTCTTGGTTCCCTCTTGCTCGCGATGGCTTTGCGCGTAGGTTAAGGTCAGCGCCAGACACAGCGCCAGACACAGCATCGCCAGGCAACAACTGAGCTTGAGCACGCACCGGGCAGAATACATTAGAGGCATTCTCTCTCAATTAGGGCGGTTTCGCGTCCCCGTATTCTTCCGTCCGGAAAGGCAGCGATTTCCGTTACGTCAACCGTTGTGCCACTTCGCAGATTTGCGGAGTGGAGATACATGTTGCCTCTGCTGGTACATAGCCTTAAGGTCGTTGAGCCATCGAGAGGCTTAGCGGACAATCAGGCTATCTGATGCGTAAGGGAGACCAGTGAGGGTTCGAAGCATTGCCAGTTTAATGTGGACGGTTATCGCCGTAAGCGCGCTTGCTGCGGCGAAAGACATAGCGCTGATCTCCAGTAAGGCGAACCACATCGCAGGCGTCAGCGAAGCAGAGCTGGTGAAAATCTGCAAGGGCCAGACGAGTCGCTGGCCGGATGGCAAACCGGTTACGCTGGTCACCCGGGACCCAGCCTCGCCAGAAATGAAAATTGTATTGCAGAAAATC
>Ga0335077_10003506_pt1 | contig 18977 bp, 15 predicted proteins | sample Lox_Sample_31_FD_207151 | JGI IMG/M metagenome (GOLD analysis project Ga0335077, IMG submission 207151) | Soil microbial communities from Loxahatchee National Wildlife Refuge, Florida, United States - Lox_Sample_3.1 | ecosystem: Environmental > Terrestrial > Soil > Wetlands | place: USA...
ACCTCCGCAGGACGTTGATTTCGTACGATTCGTCGGCGACGAGGTCGTCCGGGTCGAAACCATGAAAGTGGACGGTGAGAAGGCGGTGCGCACCGAAAAGGAAATCGATCTCCAGACCCAACCTACCGTCGCAAAGGAAGCCGACGGCCAAGAAGCACCACGCCCTGCTAACGCACCGACCCTGCGGCGTCCGGGCGAACTGCCCGATCCTTCCCAGCAGGATCAGGGCGTGCAAACTACAACCACTCCCTCCAAACGTACTCCCCCACAGGGCCCGGTTCCTCCCGACACTACACCGGGTGGAGCGCCGGTTCCTCAGTACCAATCAATGGGCCGCCTTCCTCTCAAGTTTGCTGATCTGCACACCCCAAGTGGGACGAACGTAGCTACGCTGCAAACCCGGCAGCCTATCATTGAAGAAGCCGCATTACCCGCCATTCTTTAGACCTCACGAGTCGGTGTTATTTTGGGAAACAACCTGATCTCGATTCCTCATTCGGCGTATCAGCTATGCCTGAGGCTCAGGTATCTGTCTCTCCCTGCATAGATCACTGCTAATCTCTAAAAGCAGCGAATACCAGGAAGTCGCGATTTGGATATCAGGGTTCGGAAGCTGTCAACAGGCGAAGGCCGTTATCTGCACGGCACTCGATAGTTCGAAACTGGACTTCGCCTGCTCCATTTTTCGCAGATTCTGAACATGCTTAGGCTTACAGCGGCCCTGATATTTCTCGGCAGAAAGCGCGAGTGGAGTGACACAAACTGTCGACTGGGCCATAGGCTCGTGGGTGGTCTATTTCCCAGTAACGATGACTGGAATTCTATAAGTACTTACACGACATAAAGTCCTGCCAGTGATCCGTTACTTACTTTTGTAACCATCGGTTCTGGCCCGTGGCGTGCGAACATATCTGGCAATCTGGCTCATCGAGACCAGATATTGCTGACTTCGAGGTGAAAACGAGATGCGTAAAGCGAAGGGGTTTTCGTTAATTGAGTTGCTGATCGTGGTTGCGATCATCCTGATCATTGCCGCGATTGCTATTCCGAACTTGCTGCGTGCCCGCATGGCGGCCAATGAATCATCCGCGGTGAGTTCACTCCGTACTATCAACAGCGCCGAAGTGTCGTACCAGTCGGCTTATCCGCAGTCTGGCTATTCCAGCACGCTGGCTCAGTTGGGACCGGCCTCGGCGGCCGCCTGTACTGCTCCCACCGCGGCCAATGCCTGCCTGATTGATTACACGCTGGCCAATGCTACAGTGAGCACGTCGCCCAAGAGCGGTTACTACTTCACTTTCACCACGCTCAATAGCCAGAGCAGTTATGTGAACGATGCTGAGCCCCAGACTCCGAATCAGACCGGCATTCGCGGTTTCTGCTCCAGCGAAGATGGTGTGATTCATCAGGCCCAGCCTGCCGGCTCGGCGCAGACCACAGTCAACGGATGCTCCGCTTTGGCGACCCTGCAGTAGGTCTAAGCAAGTCGACAAAAGCAGGTACAAGCCAAGGGCCAAGTTAACAGATAGACAACTCAAGGACCCCAAGACCTGCGGCATTCACGATCTTGTCACTCACTCCCCCTTGCATTTCCCAGGTTCGCGTTAGGGAACAAAGGTCGAGGCCACGCCGGCAGGGTCACCCGGTAATTCCCCGAGTGCCGCCCGACAGACGCAACGAAAGAGTCGGCATCTTCAGGCCCGGTCTAGGGCTACACAGCAAATTCGCAAACCCCTCACAATCGAATCTTGAAAAAAACAGGGGCCGTTGGCACACCTGATCTCCTCTCCCTGACTTGGCTGCGGGGCATCCTTTCTTTACACTGGAACCGTGCGGATCGCGCTAGGACAGATCAATCCCACCGTAGGAGACTTCGCCGGCAACGCTGCGAAGATCTCCGAGTTTGCGCTGCGCGCAAAAGCCGGTGGCGCCGGACTCGCCCTGTTTCCTGAACTGTCGGTTTGTGGCTACCCCCCGCGTGACCTAGTCGAACGCAGTTCGTTTGTCTCCCGGAACCGCGAGGCCATCGAGCGCATTGCCGCTGCGACCCGTGGCATTGCCGTGGTCTGCGGGGCGGTGACGCCCGCTCAGGCGCAGACCGGCAAGTCGGTGATGAATTCTGCGGTTTTGCTCATGGACGGCGAAGTCGCGTTTGTGCAATCCAAGATGTTGCTGCCTACCTACGACGTCTTCGACGAAATGCGGAACTTCGCCCCTGCCAGCGCCCAGGCGCTGTTCCCCTTCTGCGGCAAGCAGATGGCACTCACCATTTGTGAAGATGCCTGGAACGACAAGCACTTCTGGAACAGGCGGCTCTACACCTTCGATCCCGTCGAAGCGCTTTTGGATGCGGGTGGAACTTTTCTGCTCAACATTTCCGCCTCACCCTTCTGGATGGGCAAGCGCGAACTACGGCGCAGGATGCTGGCCTCCATCGCGCGCAACCATAACGTTCCGGTCGTCATGGTGAACCAGGCAGGCGGCAATGACAGCCTGGTCTTCGACGGGTCGAGCATTGTATTGAACCCCGCAGGTGAAGTCATCGCGCAGGGGAAGTCCTTCGAAGAGGATTTGATCTTTTTCGATCCCGATCGCCTTACCGGCGACCTCCATGAACAAGTGGATGGCGACGAAGCCAGTGTGTACGGCGCGCTGGTACTCGGAACGCGAGACTATGTCCGCAAATGCGGCTTTCGGCAGGTGATTATTGGCCTGAGCGGAGGAATTGATTCGGCCCTGACCGCCGCCATTGCTTCCGACGCGGTCGGTCCCGAGAACGTGATCGGTGTGGGTATGCCGGGCCCCTATTCCTCGCAAGGCTCGATCGACGACGCCCGTACCCTCGCAGGCAACCTTGGGATCCGCTTCGAGCTTCTCTGCATCACTGAGACCTTCGAGAGTTACATCAAGACCCTTCGCAAGACCTTTGCCGGCTGCAAGGAAGATGTTACCGAGGAGAATATTCAGTCGCGCATTCGGGGCACTCTTCTGATGGCGCTTTCCAACAAGTTCGGCGCTCTGTTGTTGAGCACGGGTAATAAGAGTGAACTCGGTGTAGGTTACTGCACGCTCTATGGCGATATGGCCGGCGGATTGGCGGTAATTTCCGACGTGCCTAAGACCCTCGTGTACCGCCTGGCGCGTTATGTGAACTCCCGGCACGCGGTCATCCCCCAGACCAGCCTCGACAAGCCGCCGTCGGCGGAATTACGTCCGGATCAGAAAGACAGCGACAGCCTGCCCTCCTACGACGTGCTGGATGTTATCCTCGAAGATTATGTCGAGGATCTCCACAGCCCGGAACGGATCGCGGCCGACCACGGTTTAGACCTTTCTCTCGTACGAAAGGTTGTTCTCATGGTGGACCGCGCCGAGTACAAGCGCCAGCAGGCCGCACCCGGATTGAAGATTTCCGCCAAGGCGTTCGGTTATGGCCGCCGGTTTCCCATTGCGGCCAAGATCGAGGTCTGAAGGACAACCGAACTGTTTAGGTTCAACCGGGCGCCAGAACAGTCTCGCCATCGGAAAGGAACGCATGTATCGCCCCTTGAGGTTGATCTTTGTATTGATTGCTCTGGCAATATTCGCGACTGCGCAACAGAAACCTGCGCCGCATAGCGCCCGGCCGGCGTCCGCCAAGCCAGTTGCCAAGTCGACTGAGCCGGCAACAGAACTACCTTCGGAAGATACCGTCAACTCATTCATGCGGGCCTCGTTCGGTTACGACCCATCAGTGACTTGGCGGATTCTGGAGATTCAGCCCTCTGGGGCGCAGGGCTTGGCGGAAATCACAGTGTTGCTGAGCAATCCCGGCGGGCAGCAAACCAGCAAGTTCTATGTGACTCCGGATGGTAAGCATGCCGTCCTGGGCGAAGTGATTCCCTTCGGCGCTCATCCTTTTGCCGAAGTGCGCGAGAAACTGCAAAAAGAAGCCAAGGGACCGTCGCGCGGGCCCGCCAACGCCCCCGCCTTGATCGTGGAGTTCGGCGACCTGCAGTGTCCTCACTGCAAGGCAGTGCAACCGACGATTGAAAAACTCCTGGCCGATGAGCCCAACACTCGCCTGGTGTTCCAGAATTTTCCCCTGCCTGGACACGAATGGGCGTCCAAGGCTGCCGCCTACGCTGATTGTGTGGGCCGCTCCTCGAATGATGCATTCTTCAAATTTATTGCTGCCACGTATGAGGCCCAGGGCTCCCTTACTCCCGCCACCGTAGACGAACGGCTCACCGACATTGCGGAAAAGTCAGGCGCGAAGGGCCCAGATACGGCCGCCTGCGCTGCCAAACCAGAGACTACCGCTCGCGTGGAAGAATCCGTCGCCTTAGGAAAGTCGGTCGATGTCACGGCCACGCCTACACTGTTTCTCAACGGACGCCGGATCGGCAGTATGGAGCAGGTGCCTTACGATGTGCTCAAGAAACTAGTCGAATTCGCCGCCAAGGGAAACTGAACCGCCCTGCCACCGTCTAAGCCCCTTCGGCCTGTCTGCACGCGTTTATTCCGATCGCGTAGTCAACATGCTGACGGGCAGAAAACCTCACGAACCGAATCTTGCTGCGGCACGGGCTTTGGCTTTCGCAGCCTCTTCCTCGCGATTCTTGGGCGGCGCAGTGGTTTCGAGCGAGTGCAGGAGGCGTGCCGAGACGGCGGCGATTTCCTCCACGGCGGCCGCAAACGAATCTTCATTCGCCTTGGACGGCTTCGTAAAGCCGCTGATTTTCCGCACGAACTGCAGTGAGGCCGCCCGAATCTCCTCAGGCGTAACCGGCGGATCGAAGTTAAAAAGGGTTTTGATATTTCTGCACATTCGACAATGACCTCAGGTATTGGCAGCCTCTATCTTAGCGACACGAAACGACAAGTTGTACGCCGCCGGGTGGCGTGCAGAACCCGGCGTCGCCGGCCTGGTCGCTGACCATCCCGCAACGTCCTATAATTTTAGCAACTGAGTTCGGAGGAGGTTGCACATGGATGGCATTGTCGTAAGAGTAAACGGAACCGAGCGCCAGATCACAGCCCCTCCAGATGTGCCTCTGCTCTGGGTGTTGCGGAATACCTTGGAGTTGACAGGAACAAAGTACGGCTGCGGCGAAGGACAATGCGGCGCCTGCACAGTCCTGCTGGATCGGAAGACCGTGCGATCCTGCCTGACTCCATTATCAGAAGTTGCAGGTAAGAGCGTCACTACTATTGAAGGGCTGGAGCAGAACGGCGCTTTGCATCCGGTGCAGCAGGCGTTTCTCCGCGAGGAAGCTTTCCAGTGCGGCTATTGCACCTCGGGAATGATTGTTTCCGCAGTGGCCTTGATCAGCAGCAACAGGAACCCAACAGATGAAGACATCGTGCGCATGATGAACGGCAACATCTGCCGCTGTGGCACGTATCCACGAATTGTGGCGGCCGTGCGGGATGCGGCACAGACGGCGCAGAAAGGCTAGGGCGCAGCATGGGCTTGGGTCTCGATCACGATCTCGCATCTGAAATAAAGCAACAGGTGGTGACCGGCGGACCGCGCTGGTTCGAACTTGACCGGCGCGACTTTCTCAAGATTTTCGGCGGCGGCATTTTGATTTGCGCGTGTGGCGCTGACGGATTGGCGCAGGAATCAGGCCGGACGCGAAGCGGGCCGGAGTTGCCGAAGGATATCGCCGCGTGGCTGTATATCGCGGAGGATGGCCACGTGACTGTTTTTACGGGAAAGGTCGAGGTTGGGCAGAACATCCGTACTTCGCTGGCGCAGCAGGTCGCGGAGGAACTGCGCGTGAGTGTGGAGTCTATTTCCATGACGATGGGAGACACCGACCTCGTGCCCTGGGATGCAGGCACATTCGGCAGCCGCACCACGCCGACCATGGCTCCACAATTACGCAACATGGCGGTGGCAGCCCGCGACGTGCTGGTCACACTTGCCGCCACGGAATGGGGGGTGGAGTCCTCAACACTGATCGCTGCCGATGGAAAGATCACCAATCCTGCTACGAAGCAATCGCGCAACTATGGTGACCTCACTCGCGGCCAGAAATTGGTGAAGGTCATTGATAGCGATCCGCCACTCACGCCGGCAATGCAGTGGAAGATCGCCGGACAAGCCATGCCCAAAGTGGACGGAGCAGCGTTCGTCACCGGCCGACACCTGTACACGTCCGACCTTAGCCGTCCCGGGATGCTGTATGGAAAGATTCTTCGGCCAACCGGTTTCAAGGCCACGCTCATTTCGCTCGACGACAGCGCCGCCAGGAAGATCCCGAATGTCACAAGCGTAAGGGACGGCGATTTTGTGGGAGTGGCTGCTCCTGATTTGTGGACGGCTGAGGAGGCGCTAGCGGCCTTGAAGGTACGGTGGAAGGCGCCATCGCAGATCTCCGATCGCGAGCTGTTTGCTTCTCTCAAAACCGGCAGCGGCGCGAGCGATGCCGAACCTCCGAGGGTGACCGGTTCGGTGGCGAAGGCCCTCGCGACGGCCGACATCAAACTGGAGGGGAGTTATAGCGTCGCTTACATCCAGCACGCTCCGCTGGAACCACGCGCCGCCCTGGCCGAGTGGAACGGCGACAAGCTTACAGTCTGGACCGGAACGCAGCGCCCGTTTGCGGTGCGCGACGAATTGGCGGCTGCGTTTCGCATTCCTTCGCAGAACGTGCGGGTACAGGTGCCGGATACTGGATCGGCCTATGGCGGCAAGCATCCGGGCGATGCTGCAATCGAAGCGGCCCGTCTGGCTAAGGCGGCCGGCAAACCGGTCAAAGTCGTGTGGACGCGCCAGGAGGAATTCACCTGGGCCTATTTTCGTCCGGCCGGGGTGATCGAGATCAAAAGCGGCGCGTTGCGCGATGGCACGATCATTGCCTGGGAACACCACAATTACAATTCCGGGCCGGCCGCGATGGATACTCCCTACAATATCGCCAACAAGTTAATCCAGTTTCATCCCGTGGAGGCACCGCTGCGGCAGGGTTCCTATCGAGGGCTGGCCGCGACGGCCAATCACTTTGCCCGCGAGTCCCACATGGACGAACTGGCGCATGCGGCGGGAATAGACCCTCTTCAGTTCCGCCTGAAAAACACCTCGGACGACCGGCTCCGCGCGGTGTTCGAAGCGGTCGCGGAGAAAGCGGCATGGGGCAAGCAGAAATCCGGCCCGTCGCGGGGTTTTGGGATCGCCGGTGGATTTGAGAAGGGTGGCCACCTTGCTACGGTTGCGGAAGTTGAGGTCAATCCTGCACGAGCCCTGCGTATCGTTCGCGTGGTCGAAGCCTTTGAGTGCGGCGCGGTGGTGAATCCGAATGGACTACGGAACCAGATTGAAGGCTCCATCATGATGGGCATCGGCGGGGCGATGTTTGAAGCCGTACGCTTCGAAAACGGACGCATTCTGAACCCGCACTTTTCGCAATACCGCGTGCCACGATTCCGGGACTTGCCGCAGATTGAGGTTGTGCTGGTTGACCGGAAAGATTTGGCCTCGGCCGGCGCCGGGGAAACTCCGATCGTGGGAGTCGCTCCCGCGATTGCGAATGCTGTCTTTGCTGCTACTGGTGTGCGACTGCGGGCCATGCCATTGAAGACAAGCTGAAAGACGCCGCCTGAATCGAGACGTTGGGATCGTATCAACCCTGGACGGGTCCCCGCGATCTTGGCGGACTTTGCACTCAAGGCATTTACCGCAAAGTTCGCAAGAGGGCGCGTAAGAAAATCCTTCAAGCCCCGCCTCCCGCTCGAAAACCGAAACTGTCCTGCTCGCCAACTTTGAGCTTCCAATTTTCCATCTGCGCATTAGACTATGCTACCCGAGCGTGCGGCGAGGGTTTTTGTGAGGTGCCGAAAGGATTTTGCGGATGGACCTGCAGAACGTTTCCAACAAACGCCGCTGGACCATCGTTGGCCTGCTGTTTAGCGCATCCGTTATCAACTATCTCGACCGCGCGACAATTTCATTCGCCCTGCCGCTAATTTCCAAAGAGTTGCACCTGACGCCGGAAATCAAGGGCGTGCTGCTCTCTTCGTTTTTCTGGTCGTACGCGCTGATGCAGATCCCTATCGGCTGGTGTGCCGATCGCTTGAATTTGCGCTGGCTTTACGCCGGCGCCTTCGCGGTCTGGTCGCTGGCGCAAGGGCTTACCGGGCTGGCTGGAAGCCTTGCTGTGCTTGTCGCATTCCGCATTCTGCTGGGTGTCGGCGAATCGATCTACCTTCCCGGCGGCACAAAGATCGTAAGCCTGATGTTTACTGGGAAAGACCGCGGCCTGCCTTCCGGACTCTTTGATTTCGGCACTCGAACCGGGCTGGTGTTTGAAGGCATCCTGGTACCGTGGCTGCTAGTTCGCTACGGATGGCGGCGTACGTTCCTTCTCCTAGGGCTAGCTGGGCTTTTCTGGCTGGTTCCCTGGCTTTGGGTGTTCCCTCGTCGGATACGGGGAACAAACCCGGCCGTCCTGGCTCCACCACAAGCGTCATTTCGAGTGCGCTGGAGAGTGTTCCTGAACCGCGATCTGCTCGGCATCTGCCTGGGATTTTTTTGTTTTGATTATTACTGGTACGTGCTGGTGACGTGGCTGCCCGACTACCTCGTGGCCATCCGGCACCTCAGCATCGTGCGAGCCGGTTTCTACGCTTCCCTGGCATTTTTTACTTTTGGCATTGCGGAGCCTATCGGAGGGTGGATCGCCGACAGCCTGACCCGGCGGGGCTGGGACGAAACGCGCACGCGGAAAGGAATCGTGACTTTCGCTTTCTTTATGGGGTTGCTGCTCATTGCGGCCATGCATGCGGCCAACACGACCGTTGCCGTCGCATTGTTGATCGGGGCGTGCCTGGTGGGGCTTGCTACCGGCAATCTGCTGGTGATTTTGCAATGCTGCGCTCCCCTGGAAAAAGTGGGGATCTGGACGGGCGCTGAAAATTTTGCCGGCAATCTCGCCGGAGTCATTGCGCCGGTTGCGGTGGGGCTGTTCATCCGGCAGACTGGTTCGTATATTCCTGGGTTCGAGTTGGGCTCGGTTGTTCTGCTTGCGGGCCTGCTGGCGTACTGGCTGGTGGTCGGCGAGCTGAAGCCCAAGACTTCCTGATTCCTCTATTCAGCGGGGGGTTGAGGGCGCGACGAATCTGCAGTTTTGCTCCCCACCAATTGCAGATTCCCCGCTTCGCCGCGACGATCATTCGCCAACGAGGTTGAAATTCACAGGAACCACAGTAGGACACAGTAGGCGGGATGCAAGGATTGACATAGGCATTAACATTGTCCCATGGCTAAGAAGACTGGCATGAGCGGTTCTTCTCTGTGGGTCGTCACCCTTTTGTTGCTGGGCCTTGCCGCTTGGATGTATTTCAGAAGGTAGTCCGGGACAACCCCAGTGTCGCAACCAGCCTCTTGTTCAATGAAGCGATCCCTCGCGTTCTCAGCCTTGGCCGTTGTGTTCGTCGCGGCGGCCTGCCATACGGCGAAAGTGCCGGCGCCCCGTGCCGTGGATCTCACCGCCGCCGACGGGGCCAAGCTCAAAGCCACATACTTTGCCGCCGCAAGACCGGGGCCTGGCATACTGTTGTTACATCAATGCAACCGTGACCGCAAGATGTGGGACGACCTTGCGGCGCACCTGGCCGCGTCGGGCATGAATGTGCTGACGCTCGACTTCCGCGGATACGGCGAGAGTGCCGGCACCGCGCCGTATAAGTTGCCCCCTGCAGAGGGTCAGCGGCAGGTCACCGAAATCTGGCCGCACGATGTGGACACCGCGTTTGCTTACCTTACGTCGCAACCGGGCGTCACCGGGAGTGTGGTCGGGGCAGGCGGCGCCAGTTGCGGCGTCAACCAGGCGGTGCAACTGGCACGGCGGCATCCCGAGGTGAAGTCGTTAGTACTGCTCTCCGGTTCGACCAATCGCGACGGCCGCCAGTTTCTGCGCGCCTCACCACAGGTGCCTATCTTCGCTTCTGCGGCTGACGATGATGGCGACGCTGTCGAGGTCCTGCAGTGGGTCGCCGGCAGCTCACGAAATCCGGGAAACCGGTTTCAGCGGTATCAGAAGGGCGGACACGGGATCGAAATGTTCAGTCCGCATCCGGAGTTGACCGGCCTGATCGTGAACTGGTTCGACACCACCTTGGTGAAAACGCCGGGGAACGCGCCGGCCGGCCCAGCGGCTCCGGCTCGCGCAAATGAAATTCTGGAAACGATTGACGAACCCGGCGGTGCGAGCAAGGCCGCGGCAATGCTCACGGAGGCGAGAAAAGGTGATCCCAAAGCGACTCTGTTTTCTGAGACCATCGTTAATCTGATCGGGTACGAGCACCTTCAGGCAGGAGACAACAAGGGCGCGATCGAAATCTTCAAGCTCAATGCCGCTGCGTTTCCGAACTCGCCCAACGTCTATGACAGCCTATCGGACGCTTATGTAGCCGACAGCCAGTCCGGTCCGGCGATTCAGAACGCTCAAAGAGCTCTCCAACTGCTCGACTCGGATACGACCGACCCAGAGGACCGCCGCAAAGCCATTCGCGAAAGCTCTGAACAAAAGCTGAAACAGCTCAAGGGCCACTAGCCGCGTGCCTTGCGCCCTCCGCATTCAGACTTCGACTCCCCAAAGGAAAAATCTCGGGACGCCGAATACACCGAGAACTGCCGCCGAGGGCGCTGAGATTTGCGCCGGGTCAGGTACCCGGAATTATCTTCGAGGCTCGTCCGGTATAATCGTCGTGATACCTCGATGTTTCCTCGCCGCGCCGCAGACGAAGTGGTTTTTCTGATGATCCTTTGTGTTTTGGGGATTTTCTTCTTCCCAGCTACGCAAGGTCCCTACTCGGCCGTCAACGGGCCGGCTACTGCGTTGCAAGCGGCCAGGACCGCGTTCCGTCTGCATGTTGCAATCGTGCACGCGGCGTTGACTATTGCCGAGAAGGCCGCCCCGGCCAGCCTGGTGAGTTTCTGGCGGGGAATGTTTTCAGCGCACGGTCTCGAACTGGCTGACTTTCGGCCGCAATGCGGCGCCATCTTCCGCTGTTGATCTCTTATCGATTGTCTTCTTGTCTTCACAAGTTGGCGCGCTAGGCTGGAGTTTCTGGAGAACCTACAATGCGCGCCGGTTCGTCAACATACTCAGGCCCGACCTGACGCCGGCGAAATTCCTGGATCGGCGGGCGGCGTCGAAAAGTCTTTTCTTAGTCGCAGCGAGGAGGCGCGCCGTGGCGTCCAACGAAGCAAATCACTATGTTCGCTCCTATCTCACGCGCGAGCCCATTATCCTCGGGGTGCTCTCCGGGCTGGCCATTGTGTCGTTTCTGCTTGTAGGTGGCTTGTCACACGTCTACCACGCTCAGCAGGAAGCCCTCGGAAACCGCTGGTTCAACCGCGGAGTTGCAGACCTCAGCGTGGGCCGTTTCGACAGCGCGGTCCGAGAATTTCGTGCCGCGCTGCTTTACGCGCGTGATGATTATGACTATCAACTTAACCTGGCCGAGGCGCTGATTGGGGCCAAGCGCATCCCAGAGGCTTATTCTTACCTGCTCACGCTGTGGGAGCAGCAGCCGGAGAACGGCCTGGTGAACCTGGAACTCGGGCGGATTACCGCACAACGAGGCGAAACAGAGCAGGCGTTACGCTATTACCACAATGCCATCTATGCTGCCTGGACCGGCGACCAGGAAAAAGAACGGCAGAATGCGAGGCTGGAGCTGATCGAGTTTCTGTTGCGAAACAACGCAGATGCCCAGGCGCAATCCGAACTGATTGCGCTGGCCGCGAATCTGCCTGACGATCCATTACAGCGGGCGAGCATCGGCAGCCTCTTTCTGCGGACCCAGGACTACGATCATGCGCTGGCGGAGTTCCGCTCGAGCCTGAGGGCGGCACCGCACAACGCACCGGCACTGGCCGGAGCGGGAGAGGCGGCCTTCCATCTCGGCCGATATTCACTTGCGCAACATTACCTGCAGGCTGTGGTTTCCCAGAACCCCGGCGATACGCAAAGCGCACAACGGCTGAAGACAACGGAACTGGTGCTAAGAATGGACCCGTTCCGCAGGCCGATCTCCGCTGCTCAGCGCGCCCGGATTGTGCTCGAGGCGTATGATGCGGCGGGCCGCCGCATCCAATCGTGCACAACACCGGCAAGCGCGAAAGCCTCTCCCCAACAGGCAGGACGCGAGCCAGGCCTACGCGAGAACTGGCAAAGCATGAAGCCTGAGGTTACGGCGCGTGCTCTCCGTCGGGACCCGGACCTGGTTGAGGACGTGATGGACCTGGTGTTTCGCATCGAACGGCAGGCCGGCGCGATGTGCGGTCCTCCGACAGAAACGGACACCGCCCTGCTGCTGATCGCCAAACTACACGAAGCCAGCTAACGTGAACGGAGAAGCCAACTCGCAGCGAGAAACTCAGTTGGAGAACGGGGTATCCCACCCCAGAGGGGTGATGCCCATACAGTCACGGGGAGCTTTCCTACGCGCAGTCTTTCGGGAAGACCGTTTCTTTCTTGTGTTATCGGTGTTCATCGGAGTCTTTTCCGGACTTGCCGTCGTCTGTTTCCGTTTCGCGATTGACTGGAGCCGGCTCTACTTCTTGGGGTCGGGGGCTACCCTCACGCCGCTGCGGCTCATTCTCGCTCCCAGCCTTGCCGGACTGGTGATTGCAGTGCTGGTCATTCATGTTTTTCCGCTCGCTCGTGGCAGCGGCGTAAACCAGACCAAGGCGGCGCTGTACATCTACAACGGCTATATACCCCTGCGAACTGCGGTGGGCAAGTTTGTCACTGCCGCGCTGGCCATCGGGTCGGGGCACTCGCTAGGCCCGGAAGATCCTTCGCTGCAAATCGGCGCCAGCCTGGCCTCTGCACTGGGGCGGCGCATACGCCTGTCTCGCGACCGAATGCGGCTGATCGCGCCGGTGGGCGCCGCTGCCGGGCTGGCTGCGGCTTTTAACGCGCCGATCTCCGCGGTGCTCTTCGTAATCGAAGAAGTCATCGGGCGCTGGACCGCCGGAATTCTGGGGTCGGTGGTTCTGTCCGCGGTATCGAGCGTTGTGGTGATGCGCTGGTTTCTCGGGTCGGAATCTCTGTTCCGCATTCCGGCGGTCCAACTGGAACGGCCGTCGGAATTGATCGCTTACTCGATCCTGGGCGTTGTCGGCGGCCTGGCCTCGGTTGTGTTTTCCAGCGGCATCGCCACTTTGCGCCCACGCTGTAAGGCGTTGCCTCGCTGGACACAGTACTTCCAACCCGCTGTGGCAGGTCTTCTCATCGGCCTGATCGCATTGCTGGGCTTCCCACAGGTGATGGGAGCGGGGTACGAATACATCGACGAGGCGATTCACGGACAATTCACCTGGCAAATACTGGCGATCCTGGCGGGGCTGAAGATCCTTGCCACGCTGCTTTCCTTTGTCACCGGCACGCCGGGAGGGATGTTTGCCCCGACGTTGTTTGTCGGAGCCATGCTGGGAGCGGCAGTGGGCGGGGCCGAACACGTGATTCTGCCCCACTTGAGCGGATCGCCGGGAACCTATGCCCTGGTCGGCATGGGTGTGCTGTTCGCCGGTTTTCTGCGCGCCCCGATGACCTCCGTCTTCATGGTCCTTGAGGTGAGCGGAAATTATTCGATCATCGTTCCCGTTATCGTGGCTAACACATTTGCTTACGTAATTTCGCGCGGGCTGCAGCCGACGGCAATTTTCGATGCGCTCACCCGCCAGGACGGCCTGGAGCTGCCGTCAATGGAAGAGCAACGCGAAGAAGGCATCCTGCGGGTCGAAGATGCGATGCAACCGCTGGCGACTCACCTCGATTCCGAAGATACGATTGAGAAGGTGCTTTCGCGAATCGACGAGAAGTCGCAAGAAATCCTGCTGGTTCGGATGCGTCCCATCGGCTGGAGCAGTGTCACCCGGCAGGAACTTCAAGGTCTGGCACGGGAAGGCAAAGGCGCGCAGACTCTGGCTTCAGCCCTGGACGGCAGCCGCATTCCCTTCCTGCATCCTGATCATCCTCTGGATATGGCGCTGCGTTATGTTGACCGCTGGCCGCTGGTGCCGGTGGTGAGCCGCGCAGATGTCCGCAAGCTCGAAGGCGTGGTAACGCAGCGCGATGTGCTGCAGCGCTACCGCGAATTTGGTGAGGGGTGAGCGGCATCCGATGCTGTGGGTGGGCGCTTGCGACGGGCTCTGGACAGGCTGGGACCGCGTACGGTGTCGAAAATGCCCCGGGAAACAAATTTGCAGTTGTTCGGTGGGCCTCAGCGGCTAAAGCTGCCGCTGTAAACAAGCCGCCTGGTGCGATAAACCAAAGTCGCCGGCGATCCTTAGCATTAACAGCTTGTTGAGACCTGGCGTTCTAATTCTCGGCACGGTTCAAGTCAAGCTTCCGAACCGCCGGTCAATTCATGAAGGAAAATCGCGGCGTCAGGTTCACGAGCTTCAGCACTTTGTAAACATCTATGTTCACGCCGCGTAATACAACCTTCACGGTTTTCTCATCGGCAGCGCGGGCCACTTCTTCCATTGCGCGGAGAGCACTCGGGTCAATGCGGCGCACAGATGAGAAATCGAAGACCACTTCGCCGTCCGCACCATCCAGCCTGTCACGGCCACCCAGCAGAGAATCGGCCAGGTGTTCGCCGTCAATTTTTACCCACACTGCGATCGTTGCCATAGAATTCTCCGTCCTTATGCGGTTTGCTGCTGCGACGCGCCGGCGGCCTTCGCCGCGCCGCGCCCGTAGTAGGCCTTCCAAAGCAAGTCCACCAGTTCGCTCATCAGCGGCATGCGCGGATTCGACCGCCATGACGGATCGTCGAAGGCAGTCTTGGCCAGGTCGGGAAGGGCCTTCTCGAACTCTTCCTTTGAGATCCCCAAATCCGCAATCGAGCGCGGAAATCCCAGTTGATCGAGAAGTTGCTCGACTGCAACCACCAGGTTGCTCACCTTTTCCTCGACCGTGTGCCCGCCCAGGCCCAGCAGATCGGCGATCGTGGCGTACTTCTTCGGCGCAACGTAGGCCTGCTGGTAAGGCGAGGGCATGAACTTGCTGGGCACGGCAGCGTTGTAGGCAATGACATGCGGCAGCATGAGCGCGTTGGCCCGGCCGTGGGCAACGTGAAAACGCGCTCCAAAGGCATGTGCCAGAGCGTGATTCACCCCCACCGATGCATTGGAGAATGCCATCGCCGCGATGCAGGCTGCGTTATGCATCATGCTGCGAGCCTCTTCGTCGTGGGGTTTCTCGAAAGCGACCGGCAGATACTTGAACACCAGGCGGATCGCCTGCATGGCGCTGGAATCAGTGTAGGCGGACGCGTAGTTCGAGACTCCAGCTTCCAGAGCATGCGTCAGGCAATCAATGCCGGTATCCGCGGTGAGACCCTTTGGCATGGACATCACGAACTGCGGATCGACAATGGCTACATCCGGGCTCAACGAGTAGTCGGCGAGCGTCACCTTGCGTCCGCTCTCCTTGTCGGTAAGCACGGCAAAGGGCGTAACCTCGCTCCCGGTTCCGCTGGTGGTCGAGATGGCAATCAAGCGCGCGTGGTTGACTTTCTCGGTCGGGTATTGCACGACGCGTTTGCGCAGATCCAGGAACGGCGCGGCCAACTCTTCGAGATCCGCCTCCGGCGATTCGTATTTCAGCTTCATGATCTTGGCGGCGTCGATGACGGAGCCGCCGCCCAGGGCGATGATCTGGTCGGCTTTGTAGAAATTGAGCGCCTCCACACCCTGCATGACCACCTTGACCTCAGGCTCTGCGTCAGGAATGACCAGGACATGCACGTGAGTCTCCGGCGAAATGTAACGCCGTACTGTATCCACGTGGCCAATCTGTTCCAACGGCGGGTTGGTGACTATGATGGTGCAGCGCGACGGGAAGTTGCGCACATTCTCCACCGCGTTCATGTTGAAGTAGATCTGATTCGGAACTCGGAACCACATATGGGCTTGTGTCCTCCGAGCCAGGCGCTTGATGTTGAGGTAATGATAGATGTTTACGTTATCGGTGGTGCTGTTGCCGCCGCCGGTTCCGCACCCAAAAGAGAAGGTGGGGACCAGATCGTTATAAACCGCGCCCAGCGCACCGATGGAACCCGGTGAATTCACGATGATCCGCCCGGCATTGAGCACCTCGCTGAATTTCTGGATGACTTCATCGTTGCGCGAAAAGATGACCGCGGTATGTCCCAGGCCGCCGGCGTGGTTCACGTCCACGCACACTTTAAGGGCCTCATCGACAGATTTCGAACGGTATACGGCGAGCACCGGAAACAGTTTTTCCACCGATAAGGGATAGTCGCGGCCCACGCCGCGGATCGGGGCGATGAGGAGTTTGGTATTCGGCTTCACGGAAAGGCCGATAAGGCGGGCGATGTCGGTGGCTTTCTGGCCGACCGCCATAGGTTGCATGCATCCGTTCCTGGGATCGATCACGCTGCGTCCCAGCAGGTCGGTTTCCTTTTCGTTACAGATGTGTGCGCCCAGGTCGGCGAATTTCTTCAGCACAGTGTCATAGATCTCATCATCGATCACGACCGTCTGCTCGGAGGCACAGATGGTTCCGTTATCGAAGGTCTTGGAGACGATGATGTCGACCACGGCGGTATTGATGTTCGCCGTCTTTTCCAAATATACAGGCGTGTTGCCCGCCCCCACACCCATCGCCGGCTTCCCGGAACTGTAAGCAGCCTTCACTGCGCCGGGCCCGCCGGTGGCATCAATCAGGCCGACATCCTTGTGGGACATCAGGTAGGCGTTGTCTTGCAGGTTGTGCGACTCCAGGCAGCTGAAAACGCCTTCGGGCGCGCCGTGCTTCAGCGCCGTCTCGTACATGATGCGCACCGCCTCGGCGCAGCAGCGCCAAGCCTTCGGGTGCGGGCTGAAGATCATGGCATTGCGCGTCTTGATGGCCATGATGCACTTAAAGAGCACAGTGGACGTGGGGTTCGTAATCGGCGTAAGAGAGAAAATAACGCCGATCGGCTCAGCCACCTCCATCAAATTGCGCTCTGGAAGCTCGCGGATGATGCCAACCGTCCGCTTGTCCTTGACGTAGTTGTGGGCAAACTCGGTCGCCACCATGTTCTTGATGACTTTGTCTTCCATCACTCCGAGCCTGGTCTCTTCTACTGCCAGGCGGGCGAGATACTGCGCCTGTTCGAGCCCGGCCAAAACCATCGGTTTCACGATCCGATCCACGTCCTCTTGCGTGAATTGCGTGAAGACGGCGGCGGCAGCTCTGGCTTGCGCGACGAGTTTTTCCAGGTGGGCTATGCGTTCTTCGCTGAGGCCTGCGGCGGTTTGTGACATGCTGCCCTTCTTTCCGATTCCCCCGATTTTCCACGGCCACACCTTCCGCTGATGTTGCGAAGATGAAATCTACTGGCCAACGGTGGTGCGGTCGCCAAGGGTGTCCCGGCGCGCATCTTGCAGGGCCCAGGGCGCTTACCGCAGGACACTGGTTGCAGTATCCGGGGAATGAAAGATTCGGGCAGTGACGGCGGTCACAACGAGTTGTGATGCTGGCGGAACGGCTGCGTCTGGCAGGGGGTGAACCGTGTCCTCAGCTAGCTTTTTCTCTGCGGTATCTGCGGTCTCGGCGGCCTCTGCTCTCTGGGGTTTCGGCGGGTGGTCGAGTTCGTTGAAATAGACACTCCACCCATCGTCACCCTCGCAGGGCCGCCGCGTTTTCATAACTAACCTCTCTGCGCGACAGTCCACTAACGTCGGAGCAGCAAGTCTCCCGCAATAAAGAAAAAAAACATGACTGAGACAACGCCATTCATGGTGAAGAAAGCAGCATTCAGTTTGCTCAAGTCATCAGAGGAGACCAATGAATGCTCGTATAGCAGGAGCAAGGCCACCAGACCTACCCCGGCAACTGCCACCCTCCCCAAACCAAATGCCTGCAGCAGGAGAACCAGCAGAAGCAGCATGGCGAGATGAAAAAAGCGGGCCACCCACAGCGCGCGCGCCACACCCCAATGCCGGGGAACGGAGTGCAGCCCCGCTTGACGGTCGAAGTCGTAGTCCTGGCAAGCGTAGAGCACATCAAACCCCGCGCCCCAGAAAGTGACGGCGGCAGTGAGCAGCAGAATGCGCGGGTCCAGCGAGCCGCGCACCGCAATCCAGGCGGCCGAGGGCGCCATGCCCATGGCAAGTCCCAGCACGACATGTGACCAGCGCGTGAAACGCTTTGTGTACGAGTAGCCGAGCAATATGGCCAGCACCAGGGGAGAGAGCCAAAGGGCCAGGCGGTTCAGCTGCGAGGCTGCAAGTATAAAAACTGCGCATGAAACAGTGACGAACGTCGCTACGAACGCAGGTGTAAGCAGGCCGGCGGGGAGGGCGCGAGCGCGGGTGCGCGGGTTGGCAGCGTCAATCGAAGCGTCGGCCAGCCGGTTGAAGGCCATGGCGGCGGAACGGGCCGAGACCATGGCCACAATAATCCACGCCAGAGTGCGCGCGCTGGGCCAGCCACCGGCCGCCAGCATCGCGCCGCACAGGGCAAACGGCAGCACGAAGATGGAGTGCTCCCATTTGATCATCTCGAGCGTGACGCGGAGGCTGCGAAAGATGGGCACTGCTGAGATTGTAAAGCAGGAGTTCCTCGATGGGTGAAAGGCCGTCCCCAATTTCTTAGTCGTTGTCAGTTTGTGGGGAAGGAATTTGAGTACCCCTGGTCGCCAATGAGCGGCACGAAGCGGCATCCTTCGAGAATGGCAACTTCAGGCAGTCCGTTTCGTTTCTGAACCAACTGCAGTTCCTGGACGTCGGCCGGTCCAACCGGCACCGCCATTCGCCCGCCCTCGCGAAGTTGCTGAAAAAGTGCTTCAGGCATTCGAGGTGCGGCTGCCGAAACTGCGATGCCATCAAAGGGGGCGAAATCCGCCAGGCCCTTACTCCCATCGCCGACCAACACCAGGACGTTGGAATAGCCCAGACGCCGCAGCGTCGCCTGCGCCTGCGCCGCCAGCTTCGCATGCCGCTCAACCGAATAAAC
>Ga0335077_10003507_pt1 | contig 18976 bp, 18 predicted proteins | sample Lox_Sample_31_FD_207151 | JGI IMG/M metagenome (GOLD analysis project Ga0335077, IMG submission 207151) | Soil microbial communities from Loxahatchee National Wildlife Refuge, Florida, United States - Lox_Sample_3.1 | ecosystem: Environmental > Terrestrial > Soil > Wetlands | place: USA...
ACTCGCCGAGCGCCAAGCTGGTGCTTCCCAAGAGCGCAGCAGATGCGGCGCAGCGCGCCGGGATTCCCTTCAATCGCATGACCACGACCGATGCGGATCTGCGCATCGAATACTTCAAGGACAACCTGTACGGGCGCGTGTACGCGATTCCCTCGGCACGCCCGGAGCTCGACTGGACGCCGATCCGCGGTTATCCGTATCTCGGATACCTGATCCGTTTCGGACGCTGGACCGTGTATCATGCCGGCCCCAGTGCGCCCTATGAGGGACTGGCGGACCGGTTGCGTCCGTTCAACGTGAGCGTGGTGCTGGTACCTATCGGCGACGACTATTTTTCCATTCCGGCGGCGGCGGACCTGGCCTGCTCGGTGGGAGCGTCCTGGATCGTGCCGATCGCCGCGGAGCGGAGGCATGAAAACGCGTTCTTGAATCACATGCTGGGGCACCGGCCGGAGCAACAGTTCAAAATCTTCGAGCGCGCGGAAAAATGGACCGTGCCGGAGGAATGAACATGAATAAACACAAATGATTCGCGTGCATTCGCGGCTAATTCTGCTGTTGCTGAACGCCCGCGATTTTTTCCTTCAGCCGGCCGGCGAAACGTTCCACGTTGATGATGAAGCGCTCGTGCGTACCCTCGGCGACTTTTTCTTTCTGATCGAACGCCGCGACTTTGAATTTCACGCGCCGGTTGTCGGACTCGATCACTTCGCTTTCGAAGCGCACTTCCATTCCCATGGGCGTGGCAGCGAGGTGTTTCACGTTCACCTCCGTGCCGACCGAATCGAAACCGGGTTCGAGCAGGGGCAGGATGGAATCGCGGCAGGTCATTTCAAGCAGGCCGACGATGGCCGGTGTCGCCAGTACGCGCGCTCCCTCTAAGCCCAGGAAATTGATGGCGATATCGTCAGTGACACGGCGCGTGTGGCCGCCCTTGGTGCCGATCGGAATGGCAGGCATATGGGATCTATGTTATCTTGAGTCTGTATGGCAATTCCGAACGTCAAACGATACCGCATCACCAGTCCGGACGGGAGCGCCTCAGCCACGCTGATGGCTGTGCTGCCCAAGGATGTCGACGTGAACGCGTATCTCGCCGACGCCACCAAGCGCTACGACTGGAAGGCTCACGCCGAAGCCCAGCAGAAGCAGTTCAAGATCCGCGTAGGCCAACAGAAGCAGAAGAAAGCGAAGTAGTACGCCGGCTGAAGGCCGGCGCCACGCGCTTACGGGTACTTCGTCCTGAGGGAGCGCAGGCTGCGGATGCCTTCCTGCGCGACGTCGGTGTCGCTGTCGGTGGAGAGCGTTTGCAGGAACGGAATACTCGCGCGGTCGCCGGAACGCGCGAGAACGATCGCCATCTGAATTTTTTCGTCCTTGGTCGCGCCGGTGAGCAGCGGATACAGCGCCTGCCGCACCTTCGGTTCGCGCGTCAGCTCGGTCAGAAACGCGCTGGCGACATCGCGGTAGGAGCGGATGTTCAGCGTATTGAAGAGATAGCGCAAGGGGCTGAACTCGGAGGTGTCCACGTTTCCGAGCGAGACCAGAGCGAAAGCGTCCGACAGGCGCGGATTCATCTTGTGCTCGTCCGTAAACGCGTGATCGAGCGCGGTGCGATCGCCTGCGTTCTGCAGGCGGCCTAAACCTTCCGCCGCGGCCGCGCGAAGCGATTCGTCTTTGTCGTTCAAATAACGGATGAAGGTATCGTGATCGCCGGGATCGGCGAGCATTGCCAGCGCGCTCAGCGCCGCCCGGCGGATTTTGATATTGCGGGCATTGGCGAGCGCGTTGCGCACGTCGGGAGCAGCGTCGCGATTGCGCAGCAGGCCGGTGGTTTCCAGCGCGGCGATCTGAATCTTGTCGTCGAGATCGCGCAGCAGGAAGGCGATGCGCGGCGCGGCGGAGGGATCGCGGATCTTCTGGATGGCGATCAGCGACTCGTACATGACAATGTTGTCTTTGGAGTGCAGGGCCTCCACCAGGTCGGGAATGGCGGCGCGCCCGCGCAGGACGCCCACCGCTCGCGCGGCGTTGGCCCGGGCGTCCACGTTCGCGCCGGAGCGAGCGAGTTTGCCGAGCGCCGCGATCACGTCCGGCCGGACATCCACGTAGGGCTCGATCACCTGGTCATTGGTGCTGCTGCCGAACTTGCCCTTGATCACGGTGCCAGTGCGCTGCAGCGCTCCGCTCATGCCGTTCTTGCTGTAGCCGGGCAGGTAGGCGTTCACCAGCCCGTCGGTGGCGCGGATCTCGATCTCGGGATCGGGATCGGAGGTGGCGCGCACCAGCGGAGTGACGGTCTGCGGACCGCCGATGTCCACCAGCGCCTTCACCGCCTCGATGCGCACGCTCAGGTCGGGATCGCCGACGTAGGGCGCGAGCTTGGGAATGGCGTCGAAGCTCTGATGCGCCAGGTCGTGCACGGCGCGCAGGCGCTGCTTGGTATCGAGCTGGGAACCTTGACTGAACGCGAGACAGGAAATTGAGAAAAGAAGAAGTGTTTTCACCTGACAAACTCGACAGAAACGCGGCGCGGGATGAGGCCGGCCTCATGGCCCAGATCGAGCAGTTTCTGCGCGGCCTGGGGGACCAGCTCCCCGCAATCCACGGTGTAATGGTTGACATACATTCCCACGAATTTCTCGGCGAGCGCCGGTTCCATGTCGCGGGCAAACTGAAGGGCGTAAACGAGCGATTCTTCGCGATGATCGAGAGCGTATTGAATGCTCTCGCGCATCAGGCGGCAGCATTCCGATGCCAGTTCCGGACCGAGGTCGCGGCGCAAAGCGTTGGCGCCGAGCGGCAGCGGAAGACCGTAGGTATTTTTCCACCAGCGGCCCAGGTCGATCACGTTGTGAAAGCCGCCGCGCGAATAGGTGAGCTGCGCTTCATGGATCACCAGGCCGGCGTCGGCGCGATTGTCGCGCACCGCTTCGAGGATACGGTCGAAGGCGACTTCCACCGGCTCGAAATCGGGCTGCATCAGGCGTAACGTGAGATACGCCGTGGTGAGCTTGCCGGGAATCGCGATGCGTTTCCCTTTGAGCTCGCCGGGTTCCATGGGCCGGCAGGCGATCACCATGGGACCGTACCCGTCACCGACGCTCGATCCGGAGGCCATCAACCGGTATTTATCGGCAACAAAGGGATAGGCGTGGTAGGAGATGGCGGTGAGTTCGTACTCGCCCGCGCGCGCCTTTTGATTGAGGGACTGAATGTCTTCGAGCACGTGGCGGAACTGGACCAGCTCCGAGCGGATTTTGCGCGTGGCGAGCGCGTAAAACATGTAAGCGTCGTCGGAGTCGGGGCTATGGGCGCAGACGATCTCGGCTAATGCGGCAGTCATTCGTTGGTGGAAACCACAATCATAGCAAGCCGGGATTGAAGGAAGATGACAGCGCGGTTGGCACATCGCGGCGTGGTATGCGAACTGCACAACTGAAACCCTGGAGGTGGCGGAGATGATTCCATCCCCATCGTCACATCATGCTACACATGCAATTTCCCGAAACGTGAGCCGGACGCTGCCGCTGATCGCCCTGCTCGCGGCCCCGATTATCGTCACCGCGCAGAATCCGCCCGCGCGGACTTCTCAAACCGCGGCCACCAGCTCCGCGGGTTCGAGCGAGCTGGAACCCGTTGCCCTGCACGCTCTTCAAAGAATGAGCGAGCAGCTTCAGAGGGCCACCACTTTTTCGTTCAAGGCGCGCATCATGCGCGAGGAACCCGGCACCAACGGACAGATGCTGGATTTCTTCCATTACGTTACCGCCCAGGTCGGGCGGCCCGGAAAAATGCGCCTGGCCGTGGTTTCGGATACTTCCGACCTCACGCTCTGGTACGACGGTAAAAACGTCACGGTCATGCCGGTATCGGCGCGAATGTTCTCCACTCTCGCATCGGCGCCGACGCTCGACGGCACACTCGAGATGCTTCGCGACAAAATGAACGTGCACACGCCGCTGTTTCCGTTTCTTTCGAGCAACGCGTATCAGCGCCTGTCGCAGGGCCTCCAGAGCGCGAACGAAATCGGCTTTATCAATGTCGGCAATGAGCAACTGCTACATCTGGCGTTTACCGAAGCCGACGCCGACTGGCAACTGTGGCTGACCGGACCGCACGAAGTGGTTCCGCGCCGCATTGCCATCATTTACAAAAACGTGGAAGGACAGCCGCGGGTCACGATAGATTTCTCCGACTGGAATCTGAACGCGGAAATTCCCGCGAGCGCTTTCATGTTCGAAAAACCCGAAGGCGCCGTTCAGGCGGATTGGAATGCCCTGAAGCCCCGGCCCGTCGAACCGGGATCGAAGACAGGAGGCGACCGATGAAAAAGAGCCTGATTCCGATGCTGATCGCGGCGACGATGACACTCCCGCTGGCGTCGCCGGTGTTCGCGCGCATCGAGGGATACGGTCCGCGCAGATTCACGCAGGTGGGTCATTATCATGGCCATCCTGGGGGAGTAGTGATCGACCGGAGGGTCGGCCCGGGGTGGGGTGGAGCGCTGGCTGCCGGCCTGCTCGGCGCGGCAGCGGGCTACGCGATCGGAGCTGCCACTGCGCCGCCCCCGCCCGTGGTGGTCGCGCCGCCGGCCGTCGGGACTGTCGTTCCAGCGCTGCCGGGGTATTGCACCACGGTGCCGACGGCCAGCGGAGTGGTGCTTTATGACTGCGGCAACATCTATTACCAGCCGATTTACGAAGGAACCGCGCTGATGTACCAGGTCGTCCCGGGTCCGTGAGAAGGCCCCTCGATTTAAGCCACTCGGGAAGGAAGTTTTTCAGCCCTTCAGGTCGCGCGTAGCCGAGCATAACGCTCGTGCTAGACTCGATTCCGATGGCCCGGCGGGAGATGAGCGACGCCGCACGGCGCGCCGTCATTGCGCGATCCGAGTTCGATGGCGTCATGAAGAAGCTGCTTCAGGCGCGGCGACCGATTTCCAAGCGCGAGATTGCCGAGCAGGTCCGGCGCTACGGAGCTGTTTTGCGCGGAGTCAAACCGCCGGATCGGCCGTAGTCGGCGGCGCCGCTCTCGCCATGCATTGCCGCATGGATGCGGTGAAACACGTACCAGGCGGTCTCATAGCCCACCTTCAGATCACGCTGAAGCTGCGCCGCCGTCATTCGCTTTCCGCCCGTCGTTACCAGCGCGACGGCGACGAACCACTTGGTGAGCGGGAGATGGGAGTCGTTGAACAGGGTCCCGGTTCGGGCGGAGAACTGATAGCCGCAGTCGCGGCACTGGTACAGCCGCCGCGGCGGAATCCGGCAGCCGTTGGTGCGCACGCCTTCTCGCGTCGCGAAGCTGGCGATGCGATGCGAGCCGCAGATCGAACCGTCGTCCCTGGCGCCGATGCAGCGCACGCCTTGGGGCCATCGAACCGCCTCCAGGTAGTCGAGGCATTTTTCTTCGCTGTCGTATTCCGCCGCAACGTTCATGGCTTTTCCGATCGCTTGCGGTAGTCTCCGCGGCTGAAGGCGCGCTCCAGCCAGCAGTACAGCGCGATAAACAGGTAGCGGCTGCCCATCTCCTGAATCTGCAATTTCGAGATTCCGGTCCGGCGATTGCGCCAGGTGATGGGGATGACCGTCCAGGAATAACCCCGCACGATGGTTTTCAAAGGCAGCTCGATGGTGAGGTTGAAATGCGGCGAGAGAAACGGCCGGCATCCGTCAATGACGGCGCGGCGATACGCCTTGAAGGCGTTGGTGAAATCGTTCAGTGGAACGCGGAAGATCGCCCGCAGGAACAGATTGGCCAGGCGGTTGAGCAGCAGCTTATGGCGCGGATAATCGATGACGCCGCCTCCGCGCACGAAGCGCGATCCGAAGACCGCATCCCAACCTTCGTTCAGGCTCTGCCAGTAGCGCACCACGTCGCGGCAATCATCGGATTCGTCCGCCATCATCACCACCGCGGCGTCGCCCTGCATGTGGTCGAGACCGCAGATCACGGCACGTCCGAAGCCGTGCTCGCCCTGATTCTGCACGGGACGCAGCGTGGGGACGCGCTCGCCGGCTTTCTGGAGAATGATCCAGGTGTGGTCCGTGCTGCCGTCGTCCACCGCGACGATTTCATGCTCGATACCGTTGAGGCGCAGCTCGACGTAGAGATGCTCCACGGTCGCCGCGATGCAGCCTTGTTCGTTGTGCGCCGGGATGACGATGGACAGGAGCTTTAAAGGTTCCTGCGAGGTGGGAGGCGGCGGCTTCATAACCCGCTGGTCTCCAGCCACTGCGAATGTGCCTCGGCATGCGCCGCGATCTGCTCCAAAATTTTCTCAAGCGGCGTCTCGATTTTGAAACCGAAGTCGACCGCTGCATCGCGGCTGTCCATGATCAGCCAGGGAACATCGTAGGGACGCGGGCGCGGATCGGAAGCGGGAGGGTGCGGGCCGAAGCGCGCGTCGCACCAGGCGTTGAGCATCGCGAGTGAACAGGCGTTGCGCGCGCCCCCGCCAACGGTGTAAATCCGCTCGCCACGGCGGCGACCCGTGCGAAACTGCGCGTCAATCAGCCCGGCGAGGTCGGCGGGATGAAAGGCGTCGCGTACCTGCTTGCCCGCGCCATCGAATCCGATGTAGCGCAGCGGACGCCGCGCGTGGTGCGCGTGAATCCAATACGAGAAGATCCCCTGGTCCGGCGTTCCGAACTGGCCCGCCCCGGCAAGCACGCCGCAGCGGTCGATCCACACCGGAAATCCGAACGCTTCCCCGTATTCGAGCGCGATCGTTTCCGCTGCAAGCTTCAGGCTTCCGTACAGCGAAATCGGCGGCGCAGTCGAAAAATCGCGCGTGACGCCCTCGGCCGAAACTCCCGGCGGCAGCGGCGCGGAGCAATCCAGCACGAACGCGTTTCTTTCGTCGCGCAACGGAAGCGAGGCGAGCGCGGGAATCGAGTACACGCGGCTGCTCGAAACGAGAATCAGTCCGGCGGAATGTTTTTTGCAATATTCGAGCACGTTCACCAGGCTCGACAGGTTGTGTTCGAAAAGCTGGCGGCTGCTGAAACCCGCCTGAACCCCCGCGAGCACGCTCGGATTCGCCGCCGCGTCGATCACCCAGTCGGCCGCGGGCAGATTTTCGAAATCGCTCGACTGGCGGATATCGCCGTGAATGAACTCCACGCCCATTTTGCGCAGCCGGTTGCGATTGGTTTCCGAGCCGGGCCGCATCAGGTTGTCGATTCCGGCGATGGAGAGACCTTCGCGCCGGCCCAGCAGCGATTCGGCAAGCGCGCTCCCGGCAAAACCGCAAATCCCGGTGATCAAAACGCGCATTTAAACTTTCTCGGCCAGCCGCTCTTGATGGGCTCGCGCGATCTCCTCGAAGGTGCTCGCGAGATCGCGCGTGATGCCCCACGCCGGGTAATGCGCCTTCATCTTGCGGAGATCGCTGTAATAACAGATGTGGTCGCCAATGCGGTTCTGCTCCATGTAGCGCCACTTCATAGGATTGCCGGTGATCGATTCGGCCATTTCGAAGGCTTCCAGGATGGAGCAGGAATTTTCCTTTCCGCCGCCGAGATTGTAAACCTCGGCGATGCGCGGAGCTTTGGCGAACTCGAACATGAAGCGCGCGACATCTTCGGAATGGATGTTGTCGCGCACCTGCTTGCCCTTATAACCGAAAACTTTGTATTCGAGGCCCTGCACGTTGCACTTGATCAGATAGCTCAGAAAGCCGTGCAGCTCGACGCCGGAATGATTCGGTCCGGTGAGGCATCCGCCGCGCAGGCAGCAGGTGGGCATGTTGAAATAGCGGCCGTATTCCTGCACCATCACGTCGCCCGCGAGCTTGGACGCGCCGAACAGCGAATGCTTGGACTGATCGATCGAAAAATCCTCCGCAATGCCGTGCTCGAACGCGGGATCGTCGTAATCCCAGCGCGTTTCGAGCTCCTTCAGCCGGATCTGGTTGGGCCGATCGCCGTAAACCTTGTTGGTGGATATATGGATGAACGGCGTTTCCAGACAAAAGCGCCGCGCGGCCTCGAGCAAGTGCAAGGTGCCGAGCGCGTTCACCTCGAAATCCAGAAACGGAATCGCCGCCGCGCGATCGTGCGAGGGCTGCGCCGCGGTATGAATGATCAGACCGGGCCGCGTTTGTTCGACAAGCTGGAGTACGCCGTCGCGATTGCGAATATCCAGCGAATGATGAATGTATCCGGGCGATTCGCGGCGCAGGCGCTCCAGCACCCAGCTCGTATCGCCCTCCGGTCCGAAAAAAATGGCGCGATGATTATCGTCGATTCCGGTGACCTGATAACCCTGGCGCGCGAAAAAAACCGCGACTTCGGAGCCGATCAGCCCGCACGAACCCGTAAGCAGCAGGGTGCGACTGGACATTGGTTCAGAATATCAAATCCGCGCTTGAGCTAGACTAAAAACAAGTGTCGCAGCCGGCGCCAGGCTACTTCAAGCACGAGCTTGCGGTGGTCGAAACGCAGAATGTGGGCCGAGGGACTCGCGTGTGGGCGTTCTCCCACATCCTTCCGGGCGCGAGGATCGGAGCCGATTGCAACATCTGCGACCACACGTTCATCGAAAACGACGTGATCGTGGGCGATCGCGTAACCATTAAGTGCGGCGTGCAGCTGTGGGACGGCGTGAGGCTCGAAGACGACGTGTTCGTCGGTCCCAACGCGACGTTCACCAACGATAAATTTCCGCGAAGCCGCGCGTGGCCCGAGAAATTCGACCAGACGATGGTGAAATGCGGCGCCTCGATCGGAGCCAACGCGACCATCCTGCCGGGGGTGGTGATCGGCGAGCACGCTTTGGTCGGCGCGGGCGCGGTGGTGACGCGCAACGTTCCCGCCTGGGCGATCGTCAGCGGAAATCCGGCGCAGATTACAGGATATGTGGGAGCGCATTCGGCGGAAACCGCGCGTTCCGCGCCCACGCCGCCGGCGGTCGGGGCGCATCCCTCGCACGTTAAGGGCGTGACTATTTACCGGCTCCCACTGGTTGAAGATTTGCGCGGATTTCTCTCGGTGGCGGAAAATTTTCCCTTCGAAATCAAACGCTATTTCGTGGTTTTCAAAGTACCTTCCCGCGATATTCGCGGCGAGCATGCGCATCGCGAGCTGCACCAGTTCCTGGTCTGCGTGCACGGGGAATGCCGCCTGATCGTGGACGATGGGGAGCAGCGCGAAGAAATCGTGCTCGACGGCCCGGATATCGCGGTGCACGTGGCGCCGATGGTGTGGGCCGCGCAATTCCGTTATTCGAGCGACGCCGTGCTGCTGGTGTTCGCGTCCGACGTCTACAAACCGGAGGATTATATCCGCGAATATGGGGAATTCCGCCGTCTCCGCGGCAACGCTGCTGGTTAAGCTGAACGATTTCGAGCGCCTGTGGGCCGACGCCGGCTCGGACGTCCTTGCCGCGGTGCGCGCGGTGGGCGAAAGCGGCTGGTACATTCTCGGCCGCGAGGTCGTGGCCTTCGAGGGCGAGCTCGCGCGCCTGTGGAATAGCCGGTTCGCCGTCGGCGTGGCGAGCGGACTTGACGCCATCGAAATCGGCTTGCGCGCGTGCGGATGCAAGGCCGGCGACAGGGTTCTGCTGCCGCCGATTTCGGCGTTCGCGACGGTGCTGGCCGTCGCGCGGCTCGGCGCGATTCCGGTTTTCGTCGATTGCGACCGGTTCGGCCTGATGGATCTCGACCAGGCTCGGGAGGCGTTGAGCGCCGATCCGTCCATCCGCTTCGCCGTGCCGGTTCACCTGTATGGCCACACGATAGACTTGGGCGCGCTCGCGGAGCTCAAGTCCCGCTACGAGATTGCGATAGTGGAGGACGCGGCGCAGTCGGTGGGCGCGTCGTTTCGCGGCAGGCCGTGCGGAGCGGCGGGCGATTGCGCGGCTACCAGTTTCTACCCGACCAAAAATCTCGGCGCGCTGGGCGACGGCGGGGCGCTTCTGACCAATTCGGAGCAGCACGCAACGCTCGCGCGGCAGTTGCGCGATTACGGCCAGAGCTCGAAATATGTGCATGAGCGCATCGGCTACAACAGTCGCCTCGACGAGCTACACGCCGCCATCCTGCGACGCGCGATGCTCCCGCGCCTGGATAGCTGGACCGCGACGCGGCGTGCGATCGCCGCGCATTATATCGGCGCGATTCAGAATCCGTTGCTGGAGATTCCCGGTGCGCCCGCGGGATCGGAATCGTGCTGGCATCTTTGCCCCGTCCTGGTCGCGAAGGGGCGCAAGGCCGAGTTCCTGGCACATCTGCGCCGGAACGGGATCGCCGCGGGCGAGCATTACCCGTCGGTTCTGATGGACCAGCCGGCGATGCGCGACGTCTCTTATCGCGAGCTTCGCCCTTGCGTCCGCGCACGCGATTTTTGTGGGCGTGAGGTGAGCTTGCCGATTCATCCGTACCTGACTGCTGACGAAATCGACCGCGTGGTCGCCTCGTGCAACGTGTGGCGCTAGGTCCCGCGCGAGCGGGAGCATGTTTGCCGCGGGTGCGAAAATGAAAATATCGACGATCCCTTCGAGCTTCGGAAAAAAGCCGCGGAACTGCCGCTTGTGCCGGGCGTGTACCTATACAAAGACGCGCACGGCACCGTCATCTACGTCGGGAAAGCCAAGAACCTGCGCAATCGGGTGCGCAGCTACTTCAACGACGATCGCCTGGCGGATATCAAGACCGGCACGCTGATCGGTGAAGCGCGCGAGATCGATTTCATCCAGGTCGATAACGAAAAAGAGGCGCTGGCGCTCGAAAATAATCTCATCAAGCAGTACAAGCCGCGCTACAACATCCTGCTGCGCGACGATAAAACCTACCCCTACATCAAGCTCACCGCGGAACAATATCCGCGCGTGTACGTCACGCGGCGCCTCAAAAAAGACGGGTCGAGCTATTTCGGCCCGTATTTTCCCGGAAATCTCGCGCACCGGCTGGTGCATTTCATCCACCGGCATTTCAAGGTTCCTTCCTGCAACGTCGACCTCACACGCAAGCACACGCATCCGTGCCTCGAATATCACATTCACCGCTGCCTGGGACCCTGCGTCGAAGGGCTGACCAGCGATGAAGAGTATTCGAAAGCGGTCCACGCAGTGCGGCTGTTCCTGGAAGGACGCCACAAGGATCTGGCGCGCGAGTTACGGGGCCGCATGGAAGCGGCGAGCGCCGAGATGCGCTTCGAGGAAGCCGCCGCGCTGCACGACCTGCTCGTCACCGTGGAAGAGATGGGCGAGAAACAGAAAATGGCGGCGGCCGAAGGCAGCGACACCGACATCTTCGCGTACTACGCCGAGCCTCCGCTGATCGCGGTCAACATCTTTCACCTGCGCGGCGGCCACATCGTCGACCGGCGCGAGTTTTTCTGGGAAGACCAGCGCGAATTCGACCCTCCCGAATTTTTCTCGTCGCTGCTCAAACAGGTGTATCTGAACGATCCCTACATCCCCGCCTTCATTCACGTGCCGGTGGAGTTCGAGGAACGCGAAGTCCTCGAAGAGCTGCTTTCGGAAAAACGCGGGCGCAAAGTGGAAATCCACACGCCGCAGCGCGGCCAGAAGCGCGCCATGATCGAGCTGGTGGAATCCAATGCCAAGCATAGTTTCGAGCAGCGCTTCCGCGTGATGAAACCTTCGTCGAAAGCGATCGAGCAGGCGCTTCAGGACGCGCTCGGCCTGGAACACGCGCCGCAGCGCATCGAGTGCTTCGATATTTCTCACATCCAGGGCACCGACAAGGTGGCCAGCATGGTGGTGTGGGAAGACGGAAAGATGAAGAAGTCGGACTATCGCAAATTCATCATCCGGACCGTCGAGGGCAACGACGATTTCGCCTCCATGCGCGAAGTGATCTCGCGGCGCTACGGGAAGCTCAAGGAAGAAAACGCGCCGCGGCCCGGGCTGGTGCTGGTCGACGGAGGATTAGGACAACTGCACGCCGCCGCGGCCGCGCTCGAAGAGTTGGGCATCACCGACCAGCCGCTGGCCGCGATCGCCAAGCGGGAAGAGTGGATCTACGTTTACGGGCAGGAAAAAGAGCCGATCGTGCTCGACAAATTTTCGCCGGTGCTGCACCTGGTGCAGATGGTGCGCGACGAGGCGCATCGCTTCGCCGTGACGTTCCATCGCACGCGCCGAAATGCGAGCCGGCTGCGCAGCGAGCTGGGCGAAATTCCCGGAGTCGGCGAAAAAACCGTGGCCAAGCTGCTGCGCCATTTCGGAAGCCTGGAGCGCGTTCGCCTGGCGCGGGAAACGGAAATCGCGGAAGTGGTCGGGCGGGGGATCGCGCGGCGCGTCGTCAGGGCAGTGAATGCTCCGGCGACAAATTTAGCCACGAATGAACACGGATAAGGATTTTCGCGTCATTCGTGGCGGGGAGGAATCTAGAACAGGTCGCCGATCTCTTTCGCCGCCGAACGCGCTTCAATGTGAATCAACCCGGCGTTTCCGCCCTGCGGGCTGATCACCGCCAGCACCGCCTTGGTGCCCGCCGAGTACACGAACAACGCGCCCTCCTCGGCCTGAATGGAAACTTCGCCAAGCGTCCCCGCGCTCATGCTGTCGCTAATTCTGCGTCCCAGGCTGGATGCCGCGGCGGCCATCGCGGCCACGCGGTTCGGATCCGCGCCGTTGGACAACGAGTGCGCGATGGGCAGTCCTTCATTCGACGCCAGCAGGACGCCTTTCAATTCCGGAATGGATGTGCGCAGAGCCTCGATCTGCGCTTTCAGCGCTTCACCTTTCGCCATAATTCTCCTCTTTTTCCCGCTCGCCTGAAATCTCTCGGAGCAATTGTTTCATCGGCAGGTAAGGAAATAACTTTAGCGATTACGCATAGGGTAACTAACTATTTCCAGAGTAAGGCGCCGGGGAGTACACCCTGCGGGGCTACTTTTTCGCCAGGATGCCGGATCCCAGGGCGACCCGGACCGGCGCGTGGCGCACCGTCGCCGAGAAAGTGACGGGATCGCTCGAGCTCCGCACCCATACGGTTTGAGCAGCGCCTTTGGCGAAGTGAATCTCCACCGGAACATCGGCGGAGAAATCGTCCTCGACGCTGGTTTGCGTCAGCGTCCCGGAGATCTTCACGGCTGGCGCCGTCCCTTTGATCGAATATTTCAGCTTCAACGCCGGAATGCCGGTCGAATCGATCCAGGTCTCGAAGAAGTTGTCGACCCAGTCGGACCGCGTGCGCGGAGGGACAAATTCCTTCACCAGCGCGCGAAAGTCGTCGGTTGAAATGGAGTGAAACTCGAAGCGCCGGCGCATTTCGGCGAGCATCGCCAGGAAGCGCTCCTCGCCCAGCCGGCGCCGCACCATGTGCAGGATCCAGGCGCCCTTTTCATAAGTGATCACCTGGCGCGCTCCGTCGATGCCGGTGGAGTCGAGCCGTCCGCCCCAGATGATGGGACCAGCCGATTCCACCGGCCGGCCGTCGGAGCTTTTGGCGAGCAAATGCTCGCGGTACAGATCGAGTACGCTGTCGAGCGCCTTGTCCCCCTTGCTATGCTCGAGCCACAACAGCGCCGAATAGTTGGCCAGCGCCTCCAGCAGCCAGTCGTCCTGGTAGCCGTCGGCGGTGATCACGTTGCCCCACCACTGGTGCGCCACTTCGTGCGCGGCGATCAGCTCGGAAAAAAAGATCTGGTGACTTTCGCCGCGCAGCGCGGCGGGACGCTGGCTTGGGTCGAGGTAAGAGAGCGTGGATAAATACACCAGGCCGGGGAATCCCTGGCCGAATGCGCCAGGGATAGGAGAGATGGTGAGGGTCTTCAGCGCGGGCGGACCGAACTTGGAGGCGAAGAATTCGAACGACGAAGATACCTGATCGGCGACCTCGCGCAGGCGCGCGCGGGGGTTGGGAAGAACCATGGGCGGAGCCGCATCCGGCTGCGGCAGGATCCGCGATTTGGGCGGCGGGAAGGGAGGCAGGACCACCGGCGGCGTGGCGAGCTTGGGCATCAGCGCCGATTCCACCGTTTTGTTGCCGTACACCTCCACCGTGAATCCCGGCGCGGCGCCAGTCACTTTTTCGTAGTCGCCCAGGTTGAATCCGGCCATGCGGATAGGAACCGGGGTGCGCCAGCGGGTTACGCGCGTATCGCCGTCGCTCGAGTCGCTCACCTGGTCGCCGGCCGTCACCAGGGTCCAGCGCTTGGGGTAATGGAAGGTCAGGTCATAGGTGGCCCAGTTTTCGAGGTAGCGCGGATACCAGCTCGCGCGCGCGGCGACGAAGAAGACGTTGTTGCCGGCGGGCGTGATCACCGCGCCCTGATGTGCGAACTCGAACTCGTGGACGCTTCCCGGATCGAGCACTTGAGGCGCGACCGCCAGAAAGATGTCGTTATCGTCGCCGCGCCGCGCCTGCCCGCGTATGGACGGGTCGGCGAACAGCTCCACAGGAGCGCCGTCGATCTTCACGGAGGTCACGCGCATGGCATGCGAGATGTAGAACGGAAATCCGCGCAGCGGGCGCTCGCCCACGGTGATCCTGGCGCGCGTGGTGGCCTGCATGTTCAGCTCGTTATCGAGCGTCGCGTCGATGCGGAAATCGGACATCGAGAACCACGGCCGCGCGCGCCGGCTCGCACCGTTGCGCGCGCTGCGGGAGGCGAAGCTGGTCCAGACGTTGTAGATAGGACGGCCGGTGCGCTCGGTCAGTTGCCCGGCCTCGATCTGCTCGCGCGAGAGCGGATCGTAAACCACGTCGAAGCTGCCCAATTGCCGGCCTTCGAACGCCACGAACAGCATCCCGGAGGTCTGCGCAGGGCCCATCAGGTCGCTCAACATGCGCATCTCCAGCTCGCTGCGAATACTGTCGAGCACGGGATTCCATTTCTCGGCGAGCGCCGCGCCCACGTCCGCGGCCTTTTTGGCCGAGCCCTCGCTGCGCAGCCGGTCGAGAAGCGCGTGCGCGCCGCCGCTGAAGATCATCAGCGCCGCGGCGAAGTGCTCGTCCAGATTGGCCGAATTGGTGAACAGGGCGAGCGATTCGCGCTCACCGCGGTTGGGCGGGAGCAGGATTACCTCGCCATCGCCGCCTTGCACCGCGGCGGTGAAAATCGCCGCGCGAGATTCACCCTGAACGGGCTTGGCGAAAATCAGGTAACCCTCGGTGAAGTACAGCTTGATATCTTCCTGCTGGAAATCGAGATCGCGCACGCGGTAGCATTCGTCCGGGTCGAGCCCGGCGGCGCGGATCGCTTTGGCAAGATCCGCCGCGGAAGGCGCGGCCGCGAAGCAGGGTCCGCAGACGAGAACCAGCGGAATGCAAAGCCGACCAAAGCGCGCCACGTTGACTCCAGTGTACCCCCGAAACCGCGGGACCCTCGCTACGCTGATGACGCGTCCCGGCGATTCGCCCGCCGCCGACCGCTCCGTGACCGTCGCGGCTCCGCTGGAGCGCTGCGGTTAGGCAGCGGAGCCGCGCGCGTCAGCAAGCGGTCCCTGTGCGAAATGCGCTTCCAATCGCGATCCTGGGCTCGGCGATGCCTTAGCGGCGCGAAAACAGCCAGCCGATCAGCGTCAGCACCGCGCTCAGAATCAGGCAGGTGACGATGGGGAAATAGAAGGTGGAGTGCTTGCCGCGGATGACGATATCGCCCGGCAGCCGGCCGAAACGGATGGGCAGCCGCTCGCCCAGGGTAAACAGCACGCCCACTACGATCAGCAGCACTCCGGCGTAGATCAGGAACCGGCCCACGTTCTCATTATTGCGCCGCCCGGAATTCCTATAATGGTGCGGAGGACTACTCCTGCTTATGATTCTGGAAGCGACCGTGCCGCCGGCTCTCGAAGATGAATTCAATCCGCGCCTTTCGGCCGAAGCGCGCTTCGACGCCGCGGCCGCCCGCCTGAAACTGGACGACGGAATGCAGAAAGTGCTGCGCACCCCGTCGCGCGAGATCATCGTGCATATTCCCGTGGTGCTCGACGACGGGAGGCTGGAGGTGTTCACCGGTTATCGCGTGCAGCATTCCATCGCGCGCGGGCCCGCCAAGGGCGGAATTCGATACGCTCCCGACGTGACCCTGGACGAGGTACGCGCGCTGGCCTCGTGGATGACGTGGAAATGCGCGGTGGTCAACATTCCCTTCGGCGGCGGCAAGGGCGGCGTGATCTGCGACCCGGCGCTCCTCTCCGAGTTCGAGCTGGAACGCATCACGCGGCGCTACACCGCGGAAATTTTCGACTTCATCGGCCCGGAGATCGACGTTCCCGCGCCGGACATGAACACCAACGAGCAGACCATGGCGTGGATCATGGACACCTTCTCGATGCACGCCCGTCAGACGCAGGCCGCGGTGGTGACCGGAAAGCCGATCGCGATCGGCGGCTCGCGCGGACGCACGGAAGCCACCGGCCGGGGGTGCATGATCGTCATCGAGCAGGCGCTGCGGCGGCTGCGTCTGGAGCGCAGCCGGACGCGCGTGGTGATCCAGGGATTCGGGAACGTCGGCGGAATGGCCGCGCGGCTGATGGCGCGCGACGGCTACAAGATCGTGTGCATTATCGAGTGGGACGCCGCGGTGTACAACGCCAAGGGGCTGGATATCGCGGCGCTGATGACGCACCGCCGCGAAACCGGGTCGATCGCGGGATTTTCCGGCGGCGAAGAGATTGACCGCAACCAGGCGCTGTTCCTCGAAACCGACGTGCTGATTCCCGCCGCCAAGGAGAACGTGATCACGTCGCAGAACGCGCATCGCCTGCAGTGCAAAATTCTGTGTGAAGGCGCCAACGGCCCGTCCACCCACGCAGCCGACTCGATTCTGGCCGAAAAGGGCATCTTCGTAATCCCCGACATCCTGGCCAACGCGGGCGGCGTGACGGTGTCGTACTTCGAATGGGTGCAGGACCGGCAGGGCTACTTCTGGAGCGAGCAGATGGTGAACGATCGCCTGGAGGAGATCATGGTCGACAGCTTCCAGGACGTGGTCGCCTATTCAGACCAGCACGGCGTGAACAATCGCCTGGCTGCGTACATGCTGGCGCTCGACCGGGTCGCGCAGGCCATCCGTTTGCGCGGAATTTACGCATAACTGCGGTTTAATCGCAGGACTCACGACGCCGCGGTAGTCAATTCCGCGGCTCTGTCGCGCAGCCACGCGGCTTCCCCGCGCTTGCGCAGCATTTCAAGCAGTTCGGCGCGATGCTGCATGTTGCCGGCCAGCTCCGGCACCCGCTCGGCGCCGCAGGATTCCCACACTTTCGCCGCGCGTCCCAGCTCGGCGACCGCTTCGATGTAGCGCCCGCAGCATTCGTCGATGTGCGCCGAAGTTTCGTAGGCGATCGCCAGCCGCGGGCCCTTCCGGCCGCGGAACGTTCCGATCGCTTCGGAAAGCAGCTCGCGGGCGCGCGCGTAATTGGACCATCCGATATACATGTTGGCCAAGCCGAATTGCATGTCGGCCAGCTCTTCGAGATCGCCGCCGACGATGCGTTGTTTCAGCATCAACGAGCGCTCATACAGCTCCGCCGCGCCCTCGATATCGCCCGATTCTTCGAGCGATCCGGCCAGGTGATGCAGATCGCTCACCGTCTCGGGAGCATCGTGGCCCAACAGCTTTTCGTGTGCGCGCAGGGAGCTCCGCAGGCAGCGTTGCGCCTCCTGGTGATTGCCCAGCGCACGGTAGAGGCGTCCCAGCTCGCTCACCAGGCGGACCGTTTCCGCGTGCTCTTCGCCGCAAATCTGCTCGTGCAGCCGCACCGCTTTCTCGAGCGCCGGAACCGCGTCCTCGGGCCGGCCGCACTTCTGGCGCGCGATTCCCAGCCGGTGCACTCTCCGCGCCATGCGCAGCGGATCGGGATGCGGCATGACCGATTCGATACGCACCCCTTCCTGTAGCGCGGCCTCCATCGCGGGAAAATTTTCGGCGTCGCAGAAAACTTCGGCTAGCGCGTCCAGGCACTGGAGGTATCCGGCGGGATTGGAGATCCTGGCGGTGTGCTCCAGCGCCGCGCGCACCGTCTGCTCGGCTTCGGCGACTTTGCCCTGCTTCCGCTGCGCTTCGGCGAGCAGCAGCCGGTAATGAATCTTGCGCACCGAATGTTCGCGCGCGTCGGCTTCGGCGACCGCCTGCGCCAGGTATTTTTCCGCCTCCGGCCAGTTGCGCGCCTTCAGGTGCCGCTCGCCTTCCACGCGATTCAGGCTTCGCTCCAGGCTCCAGGAACCAAGCTGGGGCGTGGCCCGGTTTGCCAGTTGAATCGACCAGCGCAACGCGATGCTCAGTGGAATCATGGCGACGGCTACGTAAGAATCCGTTCACCATATCGTCCGTCTAAGCAATTAACTTTAGGTCCGGCGCGCGCGTATGACCAACGCTGCGGTTTTTGCCCTATTCCCGCTTACGCGCTTGGGCGAGGGCGCTCTATTTCGCCGCGCTCTCGACGATTTTCAGCTTCGCCCCCGCAAGTTGCGCCACCGCGCCCAGGGTCGTCTGCGTCGCGTTCAGTCCCAGCCGGAAATCGCCGTCGGAAAAATGGGAATACACGTCGGTCGGCTGGTGATGCGTCGGGTCCCAGCCCGCGCCGATCTCCGAGCCGCGCTCGAGCTCCCGCAGGCTGATCGAGGCGACCTCATCCTGGAACGCGGATGAATCCGTGTTGGTCATGTGATTGCCCACCTGCGCGGGATAATCCGTCGCGTATTTTTCGTTGGCGTCGCGGAACGCCCAGGCGAGCTCCTGCGCCTGCGCCGCGAACTTGGAGCGCGACTGGAATTCGATATTCACGTCGGCTTCCGCACGCTGGTGATCGCTCACCGTGCCGTCTCTGCGCGGCATTCCGTGGTCGAACAGCATCATGTCGTGCTGGATCATGCCCAGCCATTTCGGCTCAGGATATTTTCCCGATCCCGGCGGGTCCTCCTTGCCTTGCAGGTCCTTGCGCTGCGCGACGTAGGCGCGCGCGCCGTTCAGCCCGGTCTCCTCGTTGTTCCACAGCGCGAAACGGATGGAGCGTTCCGTGATCACGTCCGCGCTGCTGAGCACACGCGCGA
>Ga0335077_10003508_pt1 | contig 18974 bp, 22 predicted proteins | sample Lox_Sample_31_FD_207151 | JGI IMG/M metagenome (GOLD analysis project Ga0335077, IMG submission 207151) | Soil microbial communities from Loxahatchee National Wildlife Refuge, Florida, United States - Lox_Sample_3.1 | ecosystem: Environmental > Terrestrial > Soil > Wetlands | place: USA...
CCTCGATCCCAGCCACGCCACCGGAAAACGCAGCCTGGTTCCCGCCGTCTCCAAAGCCGGTGTAGCCATCGGCGCCGATGGACTCATCATCGAAGCCCATCCCGCCCCCGAAAAAGCCATCTCCGATGGCGCCCAATCCCTTGAACTCGGCCAGTTCGCGCGCATGATGGACGACCTGCAACCCTACATCCAGTTGTGGAAAGCAGAGCGCAGCAAGCAACTCGCCGTCGCCGCGTCGCGCTGACCACAAAAACGCGGAGGGTGCCCCACCCTTGGTGTGTAAGGGTGGGTCTTGGGGTTCTCCATTCTTTCTCTTGGCCTGGAACTAAAGCAGATCCACCACAATCAATCCTCGCCTGTTCTTCGCGTAATTCGACCAACTGCTCCACGGCCAATGACCAGAATCACACCGCTACAGAAATGTGGTGTCTCACCATCGTGACGGCGGGTCCTGTTCAATTCGGGGCTTTAAGTCCTCAGTGGTGATTTGAGGCGTCGATCTGCTTCTGACGCTCCGCGTTGTCTTTCTTCATCTGCTTCTGCTGCTTCTTGTAGGCTTTCTGCTGCGCCTTCTCGTTTTTCTTCTTCGCCTTTTCCTGTGCCTTCATCTGCTTGCTGTACAGCTTCTCGCTCTGCTTCTGTTCGCTGGCAGAATAGGGATGATTGGGATCAACGCTCAACCGTTGCGCGCCGGCGGGCATAGCCATAGCGCTCAAACCAATCAGCAATACCAATGTAAGCGCGTGTTTCATCTCCAAATCCTCTGAGCGACCTCAAGAGTGCGCAGTATACCCGAATCACCCGACCGCTAACACCTCAAAAAAGTCTCCCGCCACCCGTACCTCCGGCCCAGAACCCCAGCCCCAAGCTCCAGCAGTACTGGCCGCGACTTGCCGTCACCGTGCAAAAGCAAAACCGAGAAAGAGAGATTCCTCACCGCGTTCGGAATGACGGAGTTTTAGTTTATGGGTGAAGTTGGAACGAAATCCAACCCGTGCATTCTCAGTCGATAAGCCATCCAATTCCTTTCTTGCGCACTTGCACCTGATCATTCCCGACTGTTCTTCTCGCTGCACCTCCGGCCAGTTGGCACACTGCGTCCCACCGATTACTCTTCTTCACCGGGTGGGTTGTCCTCACGGGGAGAAGTGGGGCGCGTATGTATTGTGAGAATTGTGGCCTGCAGATTTTCCCAGAGAAGCCGCGATGCACGCGTTGTGGCGCGGCTCCGCCGCAGCAGTTTGTCCAGCTGCTCGCCCTAGCTGTTCTGCTGCTGACACTCATCGGGAATTCCGTGGCGGGGTGGTTGTTGCTTCCCAAGCTGGCGGCGAGTCACCCCCAACACTTCTTCTTCCGCGCCTGGCTCTGGACGGACGTAAAGAGCGCGCAATACGGCTGGATGCCGCTGGCTGCGGCTCTCCTAGCCTGGGAATGGTTCGTGTGGCGCAAGGTTCGCAAGAAGCGCCAGACCGTTCCGAAAATCAAAGGGTGGGTCAGCCGCAAAGTGTTGTCGTTTGTTCTGGCGGCGGGTTTCGCGCCCATGCTGCCGTGGTGGATTCCCATCGGCCAGCCCTCCGATAAGACGCTGGCGGCGATGGCCAGTTATCCCGGTTTGCCGTGCGCGGTGTCCTGGAGCGCGATTTTGATCGTGTCCGTCGTGCTTTGCCTGAAAGCCGATACGCGCGACCTGGTCCTAGGTCGCGGCAAAGTCTTGTCGCTTCTGAGCCTCGGTTGCCTGACGGCCTTCCTGGCGCTCACCCTGGTCGGCTGGTCCTTCACCTAACGCGCGTGCGCTGCGCTGGCAAGTTCTACGGCAGCGACTGAGCCGCCGTCAGCATGTCGTCTCCGGTCGCGCGGACGCGCAGGTCCTCCGTCAGATTTCGCCAGCGCACGATGCCGGAGCTGTCCACCAGGAACTCCGCGGGGCGCGCGATATCCCGCCCGTTCTCTCCCGCACCCTTGTGCAGCACATCGTAGCTCCGGATCACTTCCGCGTTCGGATCGGACAAAAATGTGTAGGTGTAGCCCGCCTTCTTGCACAGCGTCGCCGATTCTTCCGGCGAATCCACGCTGATCGCCACCGGCCGCACTCCGCGCCGCTGCAGTTCGCCCAGACTCTTCTCGATGCTCCGCAACTCGGAGTTGCAGAACGGTCACCAGTATCCCCGGTAGAAAATCAGCGCCACGCCGCGCGGCTTCGCGCCTCCTGGCTGTGGTTCGGTTAGCAGCGCCGTGAACGACACCATTTTCCCGCTGGTGTCCGCCAGCGTAAATTCCGGAGCCTTGGCCCCCACTTGTGGCGCGCCGCTCGAAGCCGGCAGCTGCCGCGTCGCATACAGCGTTCCCCACCCGAACAGGCCCGCCAACGCCAGCGCCAGCACTCCCAGCACCGAACCGAAAATCTTTCCGCGGAATTCCTGGGGACTCGCGAACGCCTTTCGCACACCTGTCCACATGAGCCATCCCCCGATCAGGAACATCAGCCAAGTCACCCAGGGCACGTTTCTGGTCACCGGATATCGATAAAAGATCAAGATGTAGCTGGGCATCGCCGCCAAGGTAATCAGGAATCCCACCCAGACCCGCCAGTTCCACTTCCGCTTCTGCATGACAGCCGTTTCGGCCTGCATCTCTCCCCCCTCTCCGCCAGCATCTTACGCCACTCGCTATACGCGCGTCCTCTCAATCAACACGTGCGTCGCGTTTTCTCCAGACATCACTTTCACCGGAGCATAACCCAATCTTGCCAGATCCATTCCCACGAACAGGTTCTCGCCTTCGCCCAGCAGCACCGGCGACACCGCCAGATGCATCTCGTCGATCTGCCCCGCCTTCAAGTACTGTCGAACGACGGACACACCGCCGCCGACGCGCACATCCTTCCCTTTGGCTGTGTCTTTAGCCCTCTCGAGTGCAGACTCCGCCCCATCCGTAACGAAGTAAAACGTTGTGCCGCCCTCCATTACCAACGGCGCTCGCCGATGGTGCGTGAGTACAAATACCGGCGTGTGGTACGGTGGATTGTCTCCCCACCACCCTCGCCACGAGCTGTCTTCCCAGGCGCCTCGCACCGGTCCGAACATGTTGCGCCCCAGAATCCACGCCCCAACGTTGTGGAACGAGCGCAATGCAAATTCGTTGTCGACGCCCCGCGTCCCCCCGCCCCCCTGCCCGTGCATCTGCTGGAACGCCTCCGTCGGGAAGATCCACCCGTGCAGCTCCGTGCCGCGCAAGCCCAGCGGATTCTCCAGATCCTGCCGGGGCCCCGCGCCAAATCCGTCGATCGAAACGGAAAACGCCGCTACTTTCACCTTGGTCATCCTCGGTTCCCTTCCCCCCAAAGACCGCGGCCGGTTTCTAGTTTTGGGCGGGTCTTGTCTCTACTTCGACTTCCCTGCCGGCTGCAGCCCCCGCTCTTCCAGCAGCGGCCCGACTTCCGCATCGCGTCCACGGAACGCCCGGTACATCGCCACAACATCCTGAGCTCCCGCGTGCGCCAGGATCATCTCTCTGAAACGTTGCCCATTTTCGCGCGTCATTCCGCCGTGTTCCTTGAACCAGGCGAATGCGTCATCTTCGATCACTTCGCTCCACAGGTACGCGTAATAGCCCGCCGAATAGCCCCCCGCCCAGATGTGCGAGAAGTACGTCGACCGGTAACGTGGCGGCACTTCCGGCGTAAAAACGCTGAAACGCTTCAGGGCATCCGGCTCGAAAGCTTTGGCGTCCTGCAGCGGCGCATCCGGCGGCAACATATGCCACGCCATATCGAGTAGCGCCGCTTCCAGATATTCCATGGTCGCGAAACCCTGATTGAACGTCCGCGATTTCTTGATCTTCTCCACGAGCGCTTCAGGCATCGGCGCGCCGGTCTGATAGTGCTTCGCGTAGTTCGCGAACACCTTCGGGTCCAGCGCCCAGTGTTCATTGAATTGCGAGGGCACTTCCACGAAGTCGCGCGGCATGCGGCTGTTCGGATAACGCACCGCAGACATCATGCCCTGGAGCGCGTGCCCGAATTCGTGGAACATGGTAGTCACTTCCGTGAAGCTCAGCAGGCAGGGCTGGCCGGCCGCGGGTTTCGGAATGTTTTCCGTATTTGTCACCACCGGTTTGGTTCCGAGCAGGTAGCTCTGCCCCACGAAACCGCTGGTCCATGCTCCGCCTTGCTTGTTCGAGCGCGCAAAAAAGTCGATGTAAAACAGCGCCAGTGACGACCCATCCGCATCGAACACTTCAAACACGCGCACATCCGGCTGATACACTGGAATATCTTTTCGCTCTTTAAACGTCAGCCCGTACAGTTGCGTCGCCGCGTAAAACACACCGTCGCGCAGCACGCGATCCAGTTCGAAGTAGGGACGAATCGCCGACTCATCGAGGTCGTATTCCGCCTTGCGCACCTGCTCCGCGTAATACTGCCAATCCCAGGGCTGCAGCTGGAATCCGCCGTGCTCCTTGTCGATCAGTATCTGCATGCGCGCCGCTTCGGCGTGCGCTTTTCCGACTGATGCGGGCGCGAGATCGGTCATCAGCTTCAGGGCGTTGTCAGGGGTTTTGGCCATCTGATCGTCCAACACGAAAGCGGCATAAGTCGGATATCCGAGCAGCTTGGCGCGCTGTGCACGCAATTGCGCCAAACGTTCTATGATTGCTTTGGTGTCGTTGTCGCCGCCGTGATCGCCGCGCTGGATTGAATTGTGGAACAGCTTCTCGCGTACTGAGCGGTTTTTCAAGTAAGTCTGCGCTGGCTGTTGCGTGGTGTTCTGAAGCGTAATGACCCATTTGCCGGGCTGCTTCAGGCGCGTGGCGGCCTCCGCCGCAGCGGCCAAATCTGCTTCAGAAAGTCCCGCAAGCTTGGCCGGGTCGCCGAACGTCAGCGCCGAAGCGTTGGTATCCGCCAGAATGCGGTCGCGAAACTGGTTCGAGAGCTGCGATTGCTCCTTGTTCAATGCGCGCATGGTGTCCTTGTCGGCATCCGACAGCAAGGCGCCGGCGCGCACGAAGTCCTTGTAATAGCGTTCGACCAGATATTCTCCGTCGGGCGCCAGATGCAACGAAGTGCGCCGGTCGTAGATGGTTTTGACGCGGGCGAACAGTTTGGGATTCAGGTAGATCGCGTCGCGATGCGCGGCGAACTTCGGCGCCAGTTCGGCCTGCAGTTTCTGCAATGTAGGATTCGTGTTGGACGACGTCATCCCCGAAAACACCGGCTGTACGCGCCGGAGCAGTTCGCCGCGGCGTTCCAACGCCTCCATGGTGTTGGCAAACGTCGGCGCGTCCGGGCTGTTGGCGATCATCTCGACATCCGCCAACTCTTGCCGCATGCCTTCTTCGAGCGCGGGCTGATAATCGGCGTCCTTGATCTTGTCGAACGGAGGCGCCTGAAATGGAAGTGTGCTGGGATGCGCGAAGGGATTGGAGTCGTTAAACATAGGAACGTTGTTGGACGCTGCCGCGGTCGATTTTTGCGGCCCAGCCGCAGCGCCCGAATCAGACGGATTTTGTGGCGCGACGGCCGGAGTTACGCAAAGAGCGGCCAATAAAATCGTAAGTGCTGCGGACAAGGCGGTCAAAGATCGACGTTGCATCGAAGGCGGTCTCCTGAAGTGGATCTGGAGAACTTCAGCTTATCCACCGGCGGCGCGATAAAACAAGCAACGAAATCGAGGCTGAAGAAGCCGTCAGCCGCCGGCGATCGCGCCAATGATGAGTAACGGCTCTTCGCCGCTGGCAATTGCCGCGGGGTATGGCGTGTCCAGCGGCTCGTTGGACCAATCTTCGGCGCAGGCAAAGAACCGCAGAAACGGCCGGCGCCGCAACGAGACGTGATCGCGAATGGTTCCGCGCAGCATGGGATAACGCACCTCGAGCGCATCGAGCACAGACCGCTGCGTCACCGGCCCGACTACATCCAATTGCACTTCGCTACCCGCCTTCGACAGCGTTCGCAAATGCGGTGGCAAAACCACGCGAATCATGGCAACGTCTGCACCTCAACCGACAGCACCGCGGGAAGATCGCGCACAATCGGCGCCCAGGAATCTCCCGCATCAGGAGAACAATACACCTGCCCGCCGGTCGTGCCAAAGTAGACGCCGCACTTGTCCAACTGGTCGACGGCCATGGCGTCGCGCAGCACGTTCACGTAGCAATCCTTCTCCGGCAAGCCCTTCGAGAGTTCCTGCCATTCATTGCCGCCCGACTTGCTGCGATAGACGCGCAGTTTGCCGTCTATAGGGAAATGCTCCCCATCGCTCTTGATGGGCACCACATAGATGGTTTCGGGTTCATGCGCGTGCACGTCGATCACGAAGCCGAAATCGGTTGGCAGATTGCCGCTGACTTCGTGCCACTGATCGCCGGCATCGTCGCTGCGCATCACGTCCCAGTGCTTCTGCATAAAGAGCACGTCTGGCCGGGAAGGATGCAGCGCGACGTGATGAACGCAATGGCCGATCTCGGCGTTGGGATCGGGGATGTATTGCGAGTGCAAACCGCGATTGATCGGCTTCCACGTTTTGCCGCCATCATCGGTGCGAAACGCTCCCGCCGCCGAAATCGCGATGTAGATGCGCTCAGGATTCTTCTTGTCGATGATCACCGTATGCAGGCACATGCCGCCCGCGCCGGGCTGCCATTTCGGGCCGGTTCCGTGTCCCCGCAGACCCGAGAGTTCGTGCCAGGTCACGCCGCCATCGGTCGACTTGAACAACGCGGCATCTTCTGCGCCGGCATAGACCGTATTGGGGTCGTGATGCGAGGGTTCGAGGTGCCACACGCGCTTGAATTCCCACGGATGCTGCGTGCCGTCGTACCACAGATGCGTTGTAAGAGGCTTGCCGGTCTCCGCGGAAGTGTCGTACACAAATTTGTTGCTTTCACCTTTGAGCATTCCCTCTGGCCCGGTGATCGGTTCGCCCGGAGGCGTGCCCGGCTGGAACCAGGTCTTCCCGCCGTCATCGGAGCGCTGAATGATTTGTCCAAACCATCCGCTGGTTTGCGAAGCGTAGATGCGGTTCGGGTCAACGGAAGAGCCTTTGAGATGGTACATTTCCCAGCCGGCGAAGTGGGGTCCGCTGATTTCCCAATTTTGGCGTTTACCGTCGGCGGTGAGAATGAAAGCGCCTTTGCGCGTTCCCGCGAGAACTCGAACCTTGCTCATTTCCCTCTCCTTGAAGGTGGCAATGCGAAAATCGCTACAATTTCAACTACCACGGACCCACTCGCGCCAAATCAAACCCCGATAGATTCGTACGATGCGGCCCAAAAGTCGAGACAAACTTTGGGCAGGCACGAGTCCCGCCACGGCCAAGCGCACACACGGTAGCGGCGGTTAATCGATAAACCAAGAATGTTTGTGCACGGGCTAGCGCGACGCGGCGCGCTCGACCGGTTTCTCAACGTTGACCATCCAGGTGACGCCGAAACGGTCCGTCAGCATTCCGTAGCGCACGGCCCAGAAGGTCTCCCCATAGGGCATGATGACGGTGCCAGATTCTTCGAGCGCGCGGAAAATGCGTTCGCCTTCGGCAGGATCCTTCAGGCTGATATTGACGGCAAATCCGCCGGTTTTGCTCTGACGCCCCGGAGGCGCGTCGCTGGCCATCAATACGTTGTCGCCGATGATGAGACGCGCATGGAGAATCTTGTCGCGCCATTCGGCCGGGACGTGTTGCTCAGCGGGCGAGCCGGTGTGCGGCATCATCATTTCGATTTTCCCGCCGAGAACCTCGGCGTAGAACTCGAACGCTTCTTTACACTGGCCGGTAAAAAACAGATAGGTATTCAAATGCATGGCGCTCTCCTTAGCAAATTTTGAGACAAAAATTACTCCTCTACTCCAAACCTCTGACTACCCGACACAAATTTTGGCGTGGTTACGCGCCGGCTGCTTTCTTCAGCGCGGGAATGTCGATCTTGGTCATCTGCATCATGGCTTCCATGACCCGTTTTGACGTGGCGGGGTCTGGATCGCACAGCAACTCGACCAGTTGTTTCGGGACAACCTGCCACGACAGGCCAAACCTGTCGGTGAGCCAGCCGCAGCGGTCCGTTTTCCCGCCGGCCGAGAGTTTTTCCCAGAAGCTGTCGACTTCTCCCTGCGTTTCGCAGTTGACGACGAATGAAACCGCCGGGGTGAACTTGTATACGGGCCCGCCGTTGAGAGCCACGAACTTCTGTCCCTCAATCTGGAACGCCACAGTCATCACCGAACCCTTGGGCCCGGGGCCGCCTTCCCCATACCGGGTGATCGTATTGATTTTCGAGTTCTCGAAAATCGAAGTGTAAAACTTCGCGGCTTCTTCCGCCTGACCCGTATACCAGAGAAACGGTGTGATCTTTTGCGACATCTTGGTGCCTCCTGAATCGCCGGGCCGGCGCGGCTGTCTGAAAGTAAGACGAATGAGAAACGGAAAAATCGACAGGCAAGGAAACTAAACTTTGGGCAGCTGGGGCACTTCGACGATTGGCCGGATTTCCACGGTGCCCCAACGTCCGGCTGGCACGCGGGAGGCTATGTCTATGGCTTCGTCCAAATCCTTAGCGGCTACCAGGAAGAAGCCTCCCAGTTGCTCCCGAGTCTCAGCGAAGGGGCCGTCGGTGATGAGGCGTTTTCCGTTTTCCAAGCGAAGGCTAGTCGCGGTCGACGTGGGTTGCAGCGGTGCGGCGCCAAGGAACTGCCCTGTTTCCGCCAACTTTTGGGCAAACGAGGCAGACTCCAGGTAGCAGTGCTGGCGCTGTTCTTCGGTTAGCGCTGTATTTTCTGCGAAGTACATCAGAAGCATGTATTTCTTCACGTGGCGATTCCTTTCTGGGCCTGTTCATCCTACGGAGGGTAGCTCCCTTTCTGAATCCCTTTCTGCTGGTATGTCGAACGGGCATTCCTCAAATCGACAGGTTTTGTAGAATAGATATCTTCATGACGACCAAAGCCGCCAGCGCCGTCGATCAGGTATACCGAGCGGAATGGGGCCGGATTGTCGCCACGCTGATTTCCATCGTGGGCGATTTCGACCTGGCGGAAGAGTGCGCCCAGGACGCCTTCGCCGCCGCCGTGAATCAATGGGAAGAAGGTGGCGTGCCGGATTCGCCGCGAGCCTGGATCATCCAGACCGCAAAGCATAAGGCCATCGACCGCATCCGCCGGCAACAGCGCTACGCGGAAAAACTGGCATTGTATACCAACTCCGAACTGCCGGAGGCAAGCGCGGTTCCCGACTACGACGCGGAAGAGATTCCCGATGACCGGCTCCGGCTGATCTTCACCTGCTGTCACCCGGCGCTGGCACTGGAATCACAGGTAGCGCTGACTCTGCGAACGCTGTGCGGGCTGGAAACCGACGAAATCGCGAGGGCGTTTCTCGTCTCGGAGACCACCATGGCGCAACGGCTGGTGCGCGCCAAACGCAAGATCCGCGACGCCGGTATCCCGTACGTCGTGCCGGAAACGAAGGACATGACTGATCGGCTGGAAGCCGTGTTGACGGTGATCTATCTGGTATTCAATGAAGGATACGTGGCCACCAAGGGCACGTTGCTGCGAACGGATCTGTGCGCGGAGGCGATTCGATTGGGATGGCTGATTATCGGATTGATGGCGCCGTATCCGCCATCGGAAGCACGGGCGCTTTTGGCATTGATGCTGCTGCACGATGCGCGCAAAGATGCCCGGCTCGATGAGGCCGGTGAGATTGTGGTGCTCGAAGAGCAGGACCGTACAAGATGGCACGACAAACAAATCCGCGAAGGCCTGGGAATTTCAGACGCCATCGCCGAGGAAGGTGATCTGGGCCGCTTTGCCCTCCAAGCGGCAATTTCGGCGGAACACTGCCGCGCTCGACGGGCCGAAGAAACGAACTGGCGCAGGATTGTTGAACTCTACGGCGAGCTGGAACAACTGCAACCTTCACCAGTCGTCTCGCTGAACCGTGCGGTCGCCGTGGCGATGGCGCAGGGGCCACAACGGGGATTGGAACTGATCGACGCGCTGGCCACGGGTAATGATCTAGAGAACTATCACTTGTTTCACGCCGCGCGCGCGGACATGCAGCGCCGCTTGGGAAGAAAAACCGAAGCGGCAAAGGATTACGAGAAGGCGCTCGGGCTGGCGACCAACGAAAGCGAGAAGCGGTTTTTGCAGAAGCGAGTTCGCGAAATGGCGTCTGACTGAACGTGGGCGGCGGCGGATGCCTGTGCCAACTCACGCTACCGCAAACTGATCGTATTCCCGGCGGCTAGGCTCAGGGAGCAGAACCCACAAAGTGTAGATGCCCAAAGCAGTGCCGAGCGGGAAGCGGAGCAGCGCCAGGAAGCCGATGACCAATCCCAGCGGGCGCGCCCACGTCTTGCGTTCCGACAATCCCCACGCCAGAACCAGATGAACGATTCCGAAAGCGCCGAAAAGGACGGAGATCCAGACCAGCCCCATCGAGAAAGGCCACATACTCCAGCGAAACGGAAAATCCCAGCCGGCCCACGCGTGAGTTCCAAAAATCCGCGGCAACAACACAGGCCCGATAAGAGTAAACGCGAAGGTTTCCAGCAAGCGAAGGATGCCGTTAATCATCCAAAGAACGGACAGAAGGCCGATGTTGCGGCGGACTCTGTCGCTAGGGGCAAGAGCCACGGGAACGGCAGCCGTGGCTGCGAAGCCGGCTCCGGGCAAGACACGCATGCCGCACGCGGTGCAGAACTGGGCTCCGGGATTAAGTGATTTGCCACAGTGGTCGCAGAACATACTCATCTCCATGGGCAGTCTTCTGTCTTTTCCAGATGATACGCAACGGAAGCCGTGAATGTTTCGGTGAATCCGCGGGTTGGAAAGCCGGATCGATGCCGACGCTAGGAGAGAGTCCGGGCAATCAGACCAGCCACGGTCCCAAGGGCGGCCACCGTGGCATAGGTGGCCGCTGCCACCCGCCAGGAAATGGACTTACCGACAATCGACAAGGAATAAACACTGATGATTCCGAGGGCGCAGAGGATCGTCACTACATAGGGGAGTGGTATCCCCTTGGCCATAGCGATGTAGGCAATGGCCACGTCGAACGCCATCGGGACTGGCAAGAACGCCGCAACCAGAGCGACGGCGACAATGCCTGCGACGGTGACCGGAGCAAATAGTGCCTGAGGCGGCAGCAGCTCCACGACGAACGCTCCCAAGACTGCCGCCAGGAGCATCAGGGGGAGTGCGACCCGGAAGACGTACCAAAAGCTCTTGGCGTAAGACCGCGCGACGCCTACAAAAGCCTGCCACCACGGCTCGGACACCGGGATTTCGATCGGGCAGACGATTGCCGCCGCGTCGGACGGAGCACGGGATGCCGCCATGGGGGCAAACACGAAGATCAAGAAAAAGACAGTTGCCAGCTTCAGCAATGCAACAGACATCGGGAATAACGCGAACGTCATCGCCAGCACGACGACGTTCAGGGCGGGCGAGGCAAACATGGTGGCCAGCACCGACTCGCTACTCATGCCCGAGGCCAACAAGCCGCGTGCGATGGGGGCGACGCAATTCGTACATACACCGAGTGGGACCCCTGCCACGGCGCCGAGAAGCGTGTTGAGATAGCGAGATTGCGTGCGCCGCCGCCGCAGCGTGGCTAGAAAAGTCAGCGCGGCTGGACCGAACAGAAACGAGAAGGTCATGCCAACGCGATTCGCATCCAACCAGTTGACCGTCGTTCTCCATGCGCGCGTGGTGAGCGGCATGGAGTGGTCCACAGAGTAAACTTGCCCGAAGGTAAGCGATCCCGCAGCTTTCACTTGTGCACCGGCGCGGTATCTCTTCATAAGTGCCGGATAACGCGAATCGACCCAGAAGATGCCGGCGATGAGCACCATCAGCGCGACGGCTAGCGTGCGGCTGCGCCATGTCGCAGTAGCCGAAACAACTGGATTCAGATTCAGTGCAGAGACCTGTGCGGACATACTGCCTCCTGTGGAGCGAGCCCGCTCGAGGTGCGGGCAAAGGACGCGGATTCGCGACACTGTACATGCCGAGGGAGCGCCAGGAAATAACATAAAAATACTAGGGAGGAGCTAATCGAACGAGGTGGGGAGCGCGGGATTCCGGAAGTGTTCGAACATGTGGGCAATTTGAGCCGGAGTTACACGGGAGAGTGAGAGCGGCGGCAGCTCGATTTCTGCGAAAAACTGCGCATCCGAGGTTTCTTTGCTGGCTTTCGCCGAACCGCCACGCACTTCGCCGACGAAGAAAATCTTGTAGGAATGAAACGCGAAAGGGGGATGCCCGTGGAGGTCTCGATCATACAGGGCGGCCACTTTCATGATTTGTACTTCGAATCCGGATTCCTCGCGGGTTTCGCGGGCGGCGGCTACGGCCGGGGCTTCTCCAACATCCGCCCAGCCACCCGGCAAGGTCCAGCGTTGGTCAGAGAGTTCGCGCACCAAGAGAATCTTCGCGTCACGGAAAGCCGCTACGCGCACATCGACCTTCGGAGTAGCGTAACCGGCTTGCCCAGCAAAAAGGTGTTCGATAGGGGCGTCGGCGGGCAGCTGAGTTCCCGTCGTCATCATCTCCGCGGCGATTTGGCGAATCTGATGATAGCGCTCAATGTCGAATTGATCTTTGCAGTACGCGAGGCCGGATTGCGCGATGGCCTGGAGACGCCGCGCCCAGGCGAGCCATTGAGGAACGGACATGCCGTTATTCTCGCAGCCCTCACCACGAGCGACAAGGTGGGCCTAGAGCGAGCGTCCGGCGGCAGCTCCCGATGCCCAGGCCCATTGAAAGTTAAATCCACCGAGCTGCCCGGTCACGTCGACCACTTCGCCGATGAAATATAGCCCTGGCACTTTCTGCGATTCCATGGTCTTGCTGGAGAGTTCACGTGTATCGACGCCTCCTGCGGTCACTTCGGCCTTCGCGTAGCCCTCGGAGCGGCTCGGAGTGATCTGCCAGTGATGAAGTTGCCGCTCCAACGAATCCAGCGAAGCGTTGGTGAAAGACACGGGAGCATAAGCGTCAAGCCACAGTGAGGCGAAGCGGTTGGGTAGGAACAACTGCAGAGCTTTGCGGATAGTTTCGAGATTGCGAGTCGATGACGCCCGCAGCGGTTCGAGTGCGTCTCTTTCAGGTGCGAGGTCCAGCGAAATGCTCTCGCCTTCTTTCCAATAGGAAGAGATCTGCAGGATCGCCGGGCCGCTGAGCCCGCGATGCGTAAACAACATTCTTTCGCGGAACTTGCGCGAATCGCAGGAGGCGAGGACTTCGGCGGAAACGCCGGCAAGTTCAGCGTAGCGCTTGCGGTCCGCGAAATCGAGCAGCAGGGGTACCAGCGCCGGCCGGGTCGGCACGACACGATGGCCAAACTGGCGCGCGAGTTCGTAGCCGAAAGCGGTCGCGCCCATTTTCGGAATCGAGAGTCCTCCCGTGGCGACCACCAGCACCGGAGCGCGGTATTCGAGGTTCTCACTGCGCACCACAAACTGGTCGGCACGTTGAACGTCGCGGATCTGCACGTTTGTGGCGATGTGAACCTTGGCGGCATGGCATTCGGCTTCGAGCATGGCCACGATTTGGCGGGCGGATTTGTCGCAAAACAATTGTCCGAGGGTCTTTTCGTGGTAGGTGATGCGGTGTTTCTCCACGAGAGCGATGAAATCCTCGGGTGTAAATCGAGCCAGGGCCGACTTCACAAAATGGGGATTGTCTGAAAGAAAATTCGCGGGCTGGCAGTACCGATTCGTGAAATTGCAGCGCCCACCGCCGGATACGAGAATTTTCTTGCCAATGCTCTCGTTACGCTCTAATACAACGACGCGCCGACCGCGCTTGCCCGCTTCCATCGCGCAGAGAAGGCCGGCGGCTCCGCCTCCAAGAACAATCGCGTCAAAAGTTCGAGAGGGGGTCATTGTCGGCGGTGATGGCTTCATTGTTCATAAAACATGTTGTAACGAAAATTGTGTCAGAAAAAGCTTCTGACCCGAATCTGTGGCCGCCCGCTACCCGGGAGGCATCCGAACGGCGCCGAAACTGGCGTAGTATGAGTAAGTAGTATAAGTAAGGAGTAACATCGAAAATCGAGCCGGGGTGAATGAATACCACAAGCACAAGCAGAGAAACAACCAGCGACTGGTCGTTGCTGGAACGTATTGCTCAGAAAGACGAAGTGGCGTTCTCCGCTCTATACGACCGGTACTGCGCATTGGTGTTTTCGACGGCTAAGCGCATTCTCCATCGCACGGGCGAAGCCGAAGAGATTCTGCAAGACGTGTTTTATCAGGTGTGGTGCACGGCCGAGCGCTTCGATCAAGCCAGGGGTTCGCTGGCCGGCTGGCTGCTTGTGGCGGCGCGAAATCGCGCTATTTCAAAGCTACGGCGCAAAGCCGATCGTACGGAGGAATTGAACGAGAACGGCGTGAGCCTCGGCGTGGATATGGAATCGCACGCGGCGCAGGAACTGCTGCTCGGCAAAGTCCGGAACGTTCTGGCGAGCCTGCCGGACGGCCAGCGGGAAGCGCTGGAATGCGTGTACTTCGAAGGCATGTCGCACTCGGAAATTGCGCGGAAAACTGGCCAACCCCCGGGAACCGTAAAGACACGGATACGGAGCGCAATGGACACGTTGAAGAAGGTGTTAAGTTGACGAACAGCGAGCATATTCAGGACGAAGAGCTGGAGCTCAATGCTCTCGGGGGCCTGACGGAAGAAGAAGCGGCGGGGCTAGCGTCGCACCTCGCCAGCTGCGGCGAGTGCGCGATCAAGCTGGCGCAATCACGTGGGAGCGCCGCCTTGCTATCCTTCGCCGCGAAGCAAGAACAGCCCGCGGGCACGATCAAATCCGAATTAGTGGCGCGCCTCCGCGCCAACCGCGAACGCGAAGAGCACTACGCCTGGCCGTTGCCGGCGAATCACCAGGAAGACAAGAAGCCGAAAGTTGTGGCTGAGCCCGCGGAGGCAAAACCAAGTAGTTGGTGGAATTGGGTGGTGGTGCCGGCTGCGATAGCGCTGGCTCTCGTCAGTCTGGGCTTGTCTTGGCAGAACCGAAGAGTATCGCTAGCGCTCGAGAAACAGCGGCAGGCTACGCAGGCCCTGTTGCACGACCGCGAGGAAACGGAGAAGTTGGTTGGCATTCTCGCGGCCGCCGACACTGTGACCGTTAAACTCGCTCCCGTCGGAGAAACGGTGGGCTCCGGCGTGGTCAAATACAACGGGCGAATGGGCATGGTGGTGTATTCGGCGCAGCTGCCCGAAGCTCCTGCGGGAAAGAGTTACCAGATGTGGCTGGCGCCTGCGACCGGCGCGGCGATTAACGCCGGGGTGATGGAAAAGGGTTCCCACTGGATAGGAGCAGTGTGGCTGGTGCAACTGCCTGCCAACACCGAGGCGAAAGCGTTTGCAGTAACGGTCGAGCCCGCGGGTGGAGCACCGCAACCTACCGGCCCCAAGGTGCTCGTCGGAGCTACCTGATGCGCGCCACAGCTCGTCATGAAGAAAAACGTGAATCCAATTGGCGCTGGCGAGCGTACTTACAGTGGAACGTCACTGTTCCGCTCCGTCAGTGATGCGGGGAAGCCAACCGGACCGAGTGGTTTCCCCGTGTTTTCCCGCTCACATCGGAATAGGATCGTTGGCGTGCTTCGACACGTACCAGCACGGCCGATTACCGCCTTGCGGAAACAGCGAATGCGCGCAAGGAACGTCTTCTTCCGGCCGCAGAGAATCAACTTGATACTCGACCTTGTTGCCCTTGGCCGGAATGGCTAGAAGCCGGATGCGGTGCACGGAACCCGTCGCAGGCCCGAGTTGGGGAATCAACACGCGGCAATCGTACCAGCCGAAGTCCGCAATGTACACGGCGACAATCAGAGCCAACAGGCCAAGTAATGTGCGTCGCGGCGCAAGTATTGGAGGTGCGTCTTCGTCAGGCATAGGGCGACGAACTCCAAAATCGTGTGGGAACCGGCGGTAGCAAGAGGCTAATCCAGGACCGCAATGGTAATTCCTTCATTGCTCCGATTAAGATCACGATCCGACTTGAGCTCGGGACAGCGTTCGATCGCATAGCGAGCATCCTCTTCGAAAACACTCCACTTTTCACCAAAAATCACACGCGTGACCAGGCCCTCCTTCTTGCGCCGAAGGAGCGATTTGCGAAGCCCATCGCGGAGCGCTCCGCCTCTTCCCGTCGAGCCGTACCCATGAATAATCTTCACCGCGGAAACTCCTGTTTGTTTGGCCTGCCGAAGCTCTGCCAGCAAACGCTGGCGCGCTTCCTCAACGGTAGGCATCCCCGATTCGATGTTCAGAACTTTGAACGCCGTCGACATGAAAGATCGAGAAGATTTTGCACGATTGCCGAGAGCAAGACAAACAGATGAGTCAGAACACGCACGTAGCGCAGCGCCAATACACGCATTGGAAGACCCGACACAGCATTTTTGCTGAGGGCAGTAGCTTTAGAGCCGAATACGGACTGGCGATTGTTTTGCACTGCTCACAAGCGGACTGGTGTGGCATGTGGGATAAGTTCCTCGCCCAGACTGAGTCCGCTCACGTTCTCGTTCTCCCCCATGCCCTCAACTCCAGTGCTGGCAACCTGAGCCCCTGTACGGTAGTAGAGTGGAATACCGGCGGCGTCCACAGCCAGGGCATAGCGGCCGAGTCAGGGGGACACCATGAAAATCCTCATTGCGTCAGACGGATCAAGCTCATCAGAACCCATCATTCAGGAAGCAGCGAGCCGGCCGTGGCCTGCGGGCACGGGATTCACAGTCGTGACCGTGGTGGACCCGTTTTTCTTCACTCGCGCGCCACTACTGCTCCAGGAGGCCAAGGAGAAGACCGCGCAGGCATTGCGGGAACAAGCAAAGCCACTCGATGATGCCGGCTGGCCGGTTCACACCGAAGTGGTCCTAGACAGCCCGCGACACGCCCTGCCCAGAATTGCGAGTGGGATCGGTGCTGACCTGATTCTCCTAGGTTCGCATGGGCGAGGCACGGTCGGCCGGCTACTTCTGGGCAGCACAGCGCAAGCGGTTCTGCGTCACGCTGAGTGTTCGGTGGAAGTGGTACGAAGGTCGCGACCGGGTCGCAGCCTGACCGCTGGAATGCGCGTGCTACTCCCCACAGACGGGTCCGAGCACGCCGAGTATGCGCAGCAGGTCGTTTCTGCATTGCCGTGGCCACCACAGACCGAGTTTCGCATTGTGGCCAGCCCGGAATATCCGGTACTGATCGGCGAGTATCCTTACTACGCTCCCGAGCAACTGACAGAGCTCACACGGAGCAGCCGCGACCACGCCGTCCAGTCCGCCGCGAGCGGCGAAAAGTTGTTGGCAAACACAGGCTTTCATATCAGCCAGGCAGTCATCGAGCCGATGGATTCTCCCGCTCACGCCATTCTGGCCGCCGCGGATGGCTGGCTTCCGGACCTGATCGTGATGGGATCGCACGGCCGCCGGGGCTTTGATCGGCTGATTCTCGGCAGCGTCTCAGAGACAGTGGCGCTGTATGCGGCATGCTCGGTCGAGGTCGTGCGGAAACCGCCCGCCATCCTTTAGTGGAAACAGACACTGGCGGCATCGCCGGAGCAGCTCGGTTAAATACTCCAGAAGGAAAAACAGATTTCTAGAAGGCAGTGAATGCTAGAGGACCGCCTGTTCGTGGTTGCCGTGTGCGGCGGGATGCGTTGCCGTGCAGTCCAGGATCTGGTTCATCGTGTAGATCCCTTCCCTTTCGCAGGAGCGGCAACGAACAACGAATACTTTCGAGATCAGATGGAAGTGCGAATCGCTGGCATCGTGCTGTCCTTGGCACTCGTTGTCTTTACGTAAGACAATCCCCGGAACACGCACGGGCTTGCTACAGTGGCGGCACAAGACGCCGCGAAAATGTTCGGTCGAAGAAGAGACAGCAAGCATGAAGTTGCTCCTAACGACAAATTCAGCAGTGACTGAGGAGGGTGCAGGATACCGGAGTACTGATGAAAATGTCTACCTGCACGGTAGCGAATCGGGGCCATAAACAGAAGTGATGGGCGTCACAGGCGGGATGTGTAAACGAACATAACTGCTTTAACTACTGGCAGTTAGAAGGCTTAGAAGGCGCCAGTTCCCGCTTCGGCGATGCTACCTGGGCCGGTTACTTGCAGCTTTCCACAGCTTTTTCAGCGTTTTCCCTCAGTGCTAAAAGGGCCCAAAGCAGGCATGTATACGCAGAATTCTGCCGCCAAGAAATTTAGTCTGCAGTTGAGTGCGCCGCGAGAGAAAAAAAGACTACTTTGAGCGGCCTGAGACATAGGTAACACATTGTACCGGACACATAGGTAACACTTTCCTCCCTTGAAGGGAGGGAGTGATGCCTTGGAAGGAGTGTTCGGTCATGGATGAGAGACTGCAGTTTGTGGCTCGCCGGCTAGCCGGCGAGGCGATGGCGGAACTTTGCAGAGAGTTTGGCATTTCCCGGAGGACCGGCTACAAGATCTTCGATCGCTACCAGGAATGCGGGGCACAAGGACTGACGGACAGGAGCCGACGTCCGTATCGGTACGCGAATCAGCTCCCCTTCCAGGTGGAAAACTACATCTTAAACCTGAAGCGTGAGCACCCCCGCTGGGGTGCGCGCAAAATCCGTGAGCGCCTGCTGCGCCGGTTCTCGGGTATTCCTGTGCCGGCCAAAAGCACCGTCCATGCGGTGCTGGATCGCTATGGCCTGGTCGAGCGCCGCGGCCGGGTGCGTCGTCGCGCGCAGGGAACCGCTTTATCGTTGGGCCAACGGCCCAACCAACTGTGGTGCACCGATTACAAGGGGGAGTTCTTGCTGGGGAATCAGCACTACTGCTATCCGCTAACGATCACCGATCATGCCAGCCGTTTTCTGCTTACTTGCGAGGCACTCTCTTCCACCAAAGAAAGCTACGCATTCACTGCATTTGAGCGGCTTTTTACCCAGCCGCAGCCACCACACGGCCAGCTTGCTCAAGTTGGAACAACGCATGCGC
>Ga0335077_10003509_pt1 | contig 18971 bp, 14 predicted proteins | sample Lox_Sample_31_FD_207151 | JGI IMG/M metagenome (GOLD analysis project Ga0335077, IMG submission 207151) | Soil microbial communities from Loxahatchee National Wildlife Refuge, Florida, United States - Lox_Sample_3.1 | ecosystem: Environmental > Terrestrial > Soil > Wetlands | place: USA...
TCTTGATCTTTACTACTTCCGGCCTCTTAGGGCACCCCGGATCCATTCTCCGGTGCGCGCATTATGCTCGAGAATCGACGAGATTATTCCTGATTTGAGAAACCTCCGTGAACTCCGTGCCTCCGTAGTGAAAGCTTTCCTATGAAGATCGACGCCATCACACTTCGCGAACTAAAGATGCCGCTCGTCCATTTCTTCGAGACGAGTTTTGGACGCACCTACACCCGGCGCGTCATGCTGGTAACCGTGCACAGCGACGGCCTGGAAGGCTGGGGAGAGTGCGTCGCCGGTGAGCAGCCCTATTACAGCGAGGAGTACATTGAGGGCGCGTGGGACGTGATCGTCCGCTATCTCGCGCCGTCATTGCTGGGCACAACCATCAACGCGGGGCGAGAGGTTCCCGCGCTGCTGGCAAAAGTGCGCGAGCACCGAATGGCCAAGGCAGCTCTCGAAAATGCGGTTTGGGATGCCGAGGCACTGGAGAAGAACGTTCCGCTTTGGCAGTTGGTGGGAGGAATTCGGCGCGAGATTGCCTGCGGTGTCAGCATCGGCATCCAGGACTCGCACGAGCAACTGTTGCAGAAGATCGAAACCGAGGTGACTGCCGGCTACCAACGCATCAAGCTCAAGGTCAAGCCTGGATGGGACATCGAAGTGTTGGCGAAGGTTCGACAACGTTGGCCCAACATACTGCTCAGCTGCGACGCTAACTCGGCGTATACAATCGACGACCTGCCACATCTGCAGGGATTCGATCAATTCAAGTTGCTGATGATTGAGCAGCCGCTGTGGAGTGATGACTTCTACTTCCACTCCAAGTTGCAGAAGCAGTTGCAGACTTCCATTTGTCTGGACGAGGCCATCCGCAGCGCGCGCGACACCGCTGCGGCCTTAGAACTCGGCGCCGCACGCATCATCAACATCAAGGTTGGACGGGTTGGCGGATTCAGCGAGGCCCTGGCTGTCCACGACGCTGCGGAACGCTTCAATGTCCCGGTATGGTGCGGTGGAATGCTGGAGTCGGGCATAGGGCGCTCCCACAATGTGGCACTCTCAACTTTGGCGAATTTTCGCTTGCCGGGCGATGTGTCGGCCTCCAAGCGCTACTGGAAAGAAGACATTATCGCGCCGCAAGTGACGGTTTCGCCGCAAGGGACAATTGCGGTTTCCGACAAAACCGGGCGCGGCTACGACGTGCGCAAAGACTTGATTCAAGAACTAACCGTCCGCGAAGAGACACTGACGAGGTAAGTTCAATTTCGTGGCTTGACCACCGAGTCTGGTTGCAGCTATAACGGTTCGCTTATGAGCGAATCTGTGGATCTCTCTCCCTCCCGCCGATCGTTTCTGAAAACCGCAACTGGCGCGGCCGCGCTCAGTATCACTGCATCCGCGACATCCTTCGGCAACACCCGCCTGCTGCAGGTGAAAACCAGTTTCCCCGCACCTCCTGGTCCTGATCGCCTGCCGCCTGAGTGGTATCAGCGCAAGATCAAGCAGGTGCAGGCCAAGATGGCTGAGCGCAACCTGAACGCGCTGGTTCTGCTGAACGCGCATAACGTCGTCTACACGACCGGATATTTCCATCTCCCGACAGAGCGCCCCCTTGCGGCGCTCATTCCCGCCTCAGGCGAGCCGGCGCTCTTCATCCCGGAACTCGAGTCCGACCAGGTGAAGCTGTGGTGGGTGAAGGACTACGAGGCGTACTTCGACTATCCCGGGCCGGTGAATCGAGTTCGCTGGATCTTCGAGCGCATCAATGCTCGTAACATTGGTCCGAACATCGGGATCGAGGAATGCACTCCCTCGCGGCGCGCGCAAATGCAGCTGGGTGCGCCCAAGGTAAAGCTCATCGACGCAGGCGACATTGTCGAACAGATGCGCTGGGTGAAGGACGAGGACGAACTCGGCGTTATGCGGCGGGCGGTCTACTTCGCCGACTACACAGTCCAGGCGGGCCGCACGTTCATCGAGGCGAACGGCAGCGTTACGGAAGATCAGATCCTCAAGGCTACGGCCGACGCTGTCGCTGACAAGATGTCGAAGGAACTGACGAGCGTGGTGGGCGTGGGGATCGAGCCTCCCTTCGGCGGCCTGGTTCCGTTCGGCAAGCGATCGGCGTTCCCGCATGCCGTGCCCAGCAAAGACCGGCTAAAGAAGGGTGACGCGCTCATCCTTAGCTTTGGAGCGGAGGTCGGTGGCTACCACGTGGAGTGCGAGCGTTCGTTCTGCGTTGGGCAGCCGAGTGACTATGCCAAGAAGCTCTACGATGCCATGCTGGCCGCGCACGACACAGCGGCAGAGAACCTGAAGGAAGGCATGGTCGCCGAAGAGGTCGACAAGATGAGTCTCGACCAGATTCGCAAAGCCGGGTATGCACAGTTCCTGAAGCATCGTACTGGCCACGGCGTCGGCCTGGAGGGACATGAGTCGCCGTGGATTGCCGACGGCGACAAGACAGTGCTGAAGGCCGGCATGACGTTCAGTTGCGAGCCCGGGGTCTACGATCCGAACTGGGGAGGCTTTCGCCACTCGGATACCGTGGTCGTTGGCCAGACGCGCGGCGAGATCATGAACAAGTATCCGACGCGGCTGAACGACATGATCATTTCGATCTGACTCGTAGGAGGAGGTTCCGAACCTTAGGAATGGGGACGAATTTTCTTTAGGGAGCTTGCAGTTTTCGGAACCTCCTGCCTCCCATTCTCGTACCTGTCCGCGAGGTCGCTATGCAGACGCTTCGGCAGGACATTGCTTACACCTTCCGGCAAATGCGCCAGTCGCCCGTGTTCACCCTCACGGCGATGCTGACGCTGGCACTAGGAATCGGCGCGACGACCGCAATCTTCTCCCTCATTCATACCGTCATGCTGAAGTCGCTGCCGGTCGTGGACCCCTCAAGCTTGTATCGCATCGGCGATGGGCGCGATTGCTGTGTCGAGGGCAGCCCGCAGGACAACTGGGGCATGTTCTCCTATCCCTTCTACGAACGCATGAAGGAATCCACGCCCGAATTCAGCGAACTGGCGGCGTTCCAGGCGGGAGTAACGGATCTGAGCGCAAGGCGTGGCGAGAGCGATCGTGTGGCCAAGCCTCTGCGGGGGGAATACGTCAGCGGTAACTACTTTTCGACATTCGGCGTTGGCGCTTTTTCCGGACGCACCATTGTTCCGTCGGATGACCAGCCGTCAGCGGCCCCGGTCGCGATGTTGAGCTATCGCGCGTGGCAGCAGGCATACGGGTCCGATCCCAACCTCATTGGCTCGACCATGATCCTGGAGGGCCACCCGTTCACCATCATCGGCATTACGCCGCCGGGATTCTATGGCGAAACCCTGCGCAGCCATCCTCCCGAGATATGGCTTCCGATCCATCAGGAGCTGCTTCTTCACGGAAGCAATTCATTCCTGAACCAGTTCCAGGCGTGGTTGCGGGTCATAGGCCGCTTGCGTCCCGGAGCCTCCAGCAACGGTATGGCCGAGCGGTTGACCAACAGGCTGCGTCTGTGGCTGGTGAACGAGAGCGGTGTGCCGGCGGATTGGATGGCGGGCATCAAGGCCTCTCTGCCCAAACAAATCATTAAAGTGATTCCTGCCGGAGCAGGTGTGGGAGTGATGAAGGAGAACTACGGCGCCAGCCTTCGTATTCTGCTCGCCGTCTGCTCTCTGGTGCTGTTGATAGCGTGCGCCAATATCGCCAACCTGCTGCTTGCACGCGGGGTGGCACGCCGCTCACAAACATCCGTCCGCCTTGCTCTCGGAGCCTCGCGCAAGCGGCTGATCCAGCAGTCGCTGACCGAAAGCCTGGTCTTGTCTGTGCTGGGTGGGCTGCTGGGTCTCGCGGTTGCCTATGGGGGCGTGAAGGCCGTGGTCGCGCTCACTTTCCACAAGGCTCAGCTTGTTCCGATTTCCGCGACACCATCGCTTATGGTCCTGGGTTTTGCCTTCACTGTTTCTATGATTACAGGAGTACTCTTCGGAGTCGCCCCGGCGTGGTTCACCTCGCACGCCGATCCTGCAGAAGCCTTGCGTGGAGCGAACCGCAGCACGCGCGACCATGCCTCCTTCTCACAGAAAGTCCTGGTGGTGGTTCAGGCGACCTTATCTGTCGTGCTGTTGGCGGGAGCGGGTCTGCTAATGCGCAGTCTTTTGAAAATGCAACATCAGGACTTCGGCTATGAGGTCAATAACCGTGTGGTTCTCAGCCTGAGCGCGCCGTTTTCGTCCTACTCTCAGCCGAAACTTGACGCCATGTATCGCGAGCTGGAGGACAAGCTTTCCCATATACCCGGCGTAGAACGCGCTGCCCTGGCTCTGTACGCGCCGCTGCAGGACAACTGGGGTGAGATGGTCATTCGCCAGGGCCACGGCATGCCCGGTATGGAGGAAGAGGTAGGTTCGTCGTGGGACCACGTAACTGCTGCATTCCTGGGAACGATGGGCCAACAGATCCTCCGTGGTCGAGGCTTGGCCGAGTCCGATACAGCCACGAGCCCGAAGGTCGCTGTCGTGGACGAGTCCTTCGTGAAACGGTTCTTCAAACCAGGGGAAGAGCCTCTGGGAACGTATTTCGGGCTCGACCTTCCGAAGTACAACACCACGTATCAAATCGTGGGTATTGTGCGCGATGCCAACTACACCGACCCGACCGGAAAGTGGAGACGTCCCCTATTCTTTGTACCGCTCGCGCAGCGGGTTCAATATGACGAGCCCATGATGCAGAAGGTCGAAGACAGCTCGCACTTTATCGAAGGTGCGGTTCTCAAGGTGCATGGGAAAATCGAAGGCCTGGAAGCCCAAGTGCGGCGCACGCTCAGTGAAGTGGATCCCAATTTAACCTTGCTGGATCTTCAGACCATGCAGGAAATGGTGGACGTGGAACTGGACCAGCAGCGCGCAGTCGCGGAGCTGACCGGGTTCTTCGGCATTTTGGCATTGGTGCTGGCCGCTATTGGCCTTTATGGTGTCACAGCTTATGCGGTCGAGCGACGGACGGGGGAGATCGGAGTCCGTATGGCGCTCGGCGCGGACCGCGCCAAGGTCATGAAACTGGTTCTGCGCGGAGCGTTCCTGCAGGTGTTCATCGGATTGTTGATCGGTGTTCCGGCCGCGATCGCGTGCTCTCGCCTGATTGGCGCCCAGCTGTATCAAGTCAAAGGCTGGGATCCTCTGGTGCTCGGAACCTCCGTCGTGGTTCTTGGGATCTGTGCCTTCTTCGCCAGCATCATTCCGGCGCAAAGGGCCGCTTCCATCGATCCAGTACGGGCGCTTCGGGCGGAATAGCGTGCTGAACGGAATTCGCGATCATGGAGCACGACCGCCGGTCGTCCCCGAGTGTCTCTACCACAATGTCAGAGTTGCCTGGTCGATCCACTCCTGGTAACCCTGGCCGGTGGCGTTCACGTCGAGCTGATATTGCACGCCGACGTTCTTGCTCCAGCCGACGTTCTTTCGGAATACGTCCGGTTGATAGGGTATCCGCTGCCATCGAGCACAAGAGTCGCAAAGGTATACTGCGAAGCTCCAGCGAGACGCTTCGTGTAGAGCTGCGAGGGGTGCCACACGCCACGTGAAAACTTCAAGAAGCGTACTGTATTCTGATAACCTTCCTTGCGAACTTGCGTCCTACCCGCCGAGGAGGGCACATGAAACGCATTCGGCTCCTTTGGATCGTTCCAGTCCTCGCAGTGGCAATGCTCCCTGTGTTCTGGTATGGCTCCACCTGCGCTTGTGGTGGCACTTCTCCGGTTCGGGTAGGATCCATAGGCCCCGCAGCCCCGATGCTTGCGCCGCGCTCGGGACATACAGCTACATTGCTGCCCGATGGCCGTGTGTTGATCGCCGGCGGCATGCGACGAAATCAGGACTTCTATCGCTCTGCCGAATTCTATGATCCGGCGACAGGTAAGTTCACTGCTGCGGGCGAGATGAATGTCGCGCGCGTCGGTCAGATCGCCGTTCTGCTTCCGAATGGCAAAGTGCTTATTGCAGGCGGATGGATTGGACATGGCTGCACCGATTCCGTAGAGCTCTACGATCCAGCCACTGGAAAATTCACCAGCATCGCTCATATGACGGCGGGCCGCGGCCAGCCAACGGCAACGCTGCTTCAGAACGGCGATGTTCTCATCGCCGGAGGCGCTGAGCATGACACGCCAGGTGGTGTAGCTTCAGCAGAAATCTTCCACAGCCCCACCCTCAAATTCGAGCGGGTCGGGTCCATGCACTACGGGCGAATCTCTCATACGGCGACATTGTTGAAAGACGGCAGGGTGCTCATTGCGGGGGGTCGCGGCGACAAGGTGAACGCCAGCGCCGAGCTCTACGATCCCAAGACCAGGCAATTCGTCGAAACCGGCAGCCTGCAACAGGCGCGCTATAAGCACACCGCCGGATTGCTTCCCGACGGAAGAGTGCTGATCGCGGGAGGCTCAGACGAGCGCGACTGGAGCGGAAACATGAAGACCGCAGAGATCTACGACCCCAAGACCGGCAAGTTCACAGCTGCGTCTCCGCTGAATGGCAGCCGGTTCAAGCTTCCCGACGAAGCCGCACAACTTGCAGCTGGAAAATTGCTCATCGCCGGCGGAAGTAAGCAAGCGGAGGTCTACGATCCCGTGACCGGAAGGTTCCTGATTGAGAGATGGACAAGCCGTGGCACTTCATGACCGAAACCCGGCTAGCGGATGGAGAGGTTCTGCTGGCGGGCGGCTATGCGAATGATCCGGAAGCGACAGCTCAAACCTGGATTTATCGCCCATAAGGGAAACGGCGCGACCGAAGCCACGCCGTAGACGAAGAATGTTGAAGTAGGATTCTAGCCAGCCTTTTCCATCAGCGGCAGGTTGACGTTGCGGTTCTGCACCATCTCGGCGGTGACCTCGAAGTCCTTCACACGCTTCTGGCCCGGCAGGTTATACATGAGATCGAGCATCAGCTCTTCCAGGATCATGCGCAGCCCGCGAGCGCCAACCTTGCGGTGCATGGCTTCACGCGAGACGGCACGCAATGCGTCGTCCGTAAAACGTAGCTTGACGTTTTCGAATTCGAAGAGCCGCTGATACTGCTTGACGATAGCGTTCTTCGGCTTGGTCAGGATGTCGATCAACGCGTCTTCATCCAGATCACTCAGCACGCCTACGACTGGCAGACGGCCGACAAACTCAGGAATGAGGCCGAATTTAATCAGGTCCTGTGGTTCCACTTGGGAGAGCAATTCCGTGTCGCGCTTCTGCGCTTCGCTGAATGCGGCTTCCTTGCTCTCGTCGGTGCGGAAGCCCATGGACCGCTTACCCATGCGGCGCCCAATGATGCGCTCCAGCCCTACGAATGCGCCGCCACAGATGAACAGGATGTTGGTGGTGTCGACGGGAGTGAATTCCTGGTGGGGATGCTTGCGACCGCCCTGCGGCGGAACGTTGGCTACTGTGCCTTCCAGAATCTTGAGCAGGGCCTGTTGTACGCCCTCGCCGGAAACGTCGCGCGTAATCGACGGGTTTTCATCCTTTCGGCCGATCTTGTCGATTTCGTCGATGTAGATGATGCCCGTCTGAGCACGTGCCACATCCCCCTCGGCAGCCTGCAGCAGCTTCAGGATAATGTTCTCGACGTCCTCACCGACGTAGCCGGCCTCGGTCAAGGTGGTCGCGTCGACAATGGCGAACGGCACATCCAGCATCTTGGCCAGGGTCTGCGCCAGCAGCGTTTTGCCGGTGCCGGTGGGGCCGATCAGCATGATGTTCGACTTGGCCAGTTCGACTTCGCCACCGCGCTGCCGGTTCATGTAGACGCGCTTGTAATGGTTATAAACCGCAACCGCAAGCTTCTTCTTGGTCTGCTGTTGTCCGATGACGTATTCGTCGAGGAACGTCTTCACTTCATGCGGCTTGGGCAGTTGTGTTGGGGTTGACGAGGGATGCGTTTCCGTGCGGTCGTCTTCCAGAATGCTGTTGCAGACGCCAACGCATTCATCGCAGATGTAGGCGCGAGGATAATCGGTAGGCGAAGAGATCAGCTTAGCCACGGCGTCTTGCGACTTGTGGCAGAACGAGCAGCGGAGGACTTCGTCATTTCCAGTCCTGGTTCTCACGGACAAGTGACTCCTTTACTCTGCACGCGTCGGCCAAGGATCTCGCCCCTTATGCCACTTTCCCGCGCTCGCGAAACGGGCAGGAGCCGTGCCGCTCCTGTGAGGATCAAAGCATTTTACCGAGCCCAGACGGCGCTTGGCACCGCCTGATGAGCCTATTGAAGCACAACTCTGCTTTCCGTGACGCACCGTAAGTGCAATATCAGGTACAACTTTGGAACCAGAGGTGTAGCTTTTTTACGCCGTATGCCTTTCCTGCGGCCCGGTCTTTGTCCGAAGCCGCTATTTGTGCTTAAAAATAATATCGTCAACTAAGCCGTATTCCTTGCTTTGTTGAGCGTTCATAATGAAATCCCGCTCGACGTCGCGCTCGACCTTCTCCAGCCGCTGCCCCGTATGCTTGGCAATCAGCTGGCTGGTAATCTCGCGCATGCGCAGGATCTCGCGCGCATGAATGTCGATCTCGGTCGCCTGGCCGGAGAGTCCGGACATCAACGGCTGATGTATTAGGATGCGCGAAGTTGGCAGGGAAAACCGCTTCTTCGGCGCGCCGGCCGCCAGCAGCAAAGCTGCCATGCTGGCTGCCTGCCCAATGCAGATGGTCGTCACGTCCGGCCGGATGAACTGCATGGTGTCATAAATCGCCATGCCGGCGGTAATCGAGCCGCCCGGCGAATTGATGTACAGGGAAATATCTTTCTCCGGGTCCTCAGCTTCCAGAAACAGCATCTGCGCGATGATGAGATTGGCGACGTTGTCGTCAACAGGAGTGCCTAGAAAGATGATGTTGTCCCGCAACAGCCGGGAGTAAATGTCATACGCCCGTTCGCCCCTGCTGGTCTGCTCAATCACCATGGGCACAAGCATGTGTTCGTCTCCTTGGAATTTGCCTTGAAAGGGCACGCCCTCAGACGTGCCGCAAGGGTGAAAAGTATGAAGTCCGGCTTTCGCCGCTGGGGGAAAACTTTCGTCAGGCCTAAAGGCCTCGTGTGTTGGCGTCTCATGACGACACGGCCGAAGGCCGTGCCCTTTCAAAGCCCGCCTAGGCGGACTTGCGGTACAGAAAATCGAGTGTCTTTTCGTTGCGCAGACGATGCCGAATTCTATCCAGCCCGCCATCCTCGGTCAAACGCGCGCGCACCTTCTCCAGCGGCTGTTTGGCCTGCAATGCCAGGATTTCGACCTCGCGATCCAATTCCTCGTCGCTGATCTCAATCTTCTCGTTGTCGGCGATCTGTTCCAGAATGAGTGAGGCCTTCACTTCGCGCAGTGCCCCCTCACGCTGCCCGGAACGCAGGCGACCGAAGTCCATTTTCTTCATGTGTTCGGTGGTCATGCCTTGGGCTGCCAGGGCCCGCAGCCCGCGCTCCAGACGAAGGTCAATCTGGCTATCGAGCATGGCCTCGGGAATGGGAAAGTCATTGCGCTTAACCAGTTCGTCAACGACCTTGTCTTTGCCCTGGTGCTCGGCTTCGTGCTGCCTCTCCTGTTGCATGCTCTCGCGCAACTGGTGGCGCAGATCCTCGACTGAGTTGAAGTCGGAGCTCAGCTCTTTCGCAAAATCATCATTCAACTCAGGCACGCTCTTGAGCTTGATGCCTTTGACGTGGGCTTCGTAGGCGATGGTCTTGCCGGCGAGGCGCTTATCGCTGAAGTCGTCGGGATAGGTCACCTCGAAGTTGCGAGTCTCCTCAGGCTTGGCGCCCCGGAGATTGTCGCTGAACTCGGCAACTGTGTTGGAACCGCCCATCTCGAGCATGACCTCGTCCACTTCGACTGGTTTTGCGTCGGGTTCCGCTCCTTTGGGACTTCCCTTAAAGCTGATCACCGCGAAGTCGCCATCGGCCAGCCCGCGATCTTCCTCGACAGGCGTGTAAGTCGCGTGCTGCTGACGCAGGTTGTCGAGCGCTGTCTCGACTTCTTCCTCAGTGACATTCGTGTTGATCGTTTCGACCTTAATGTCGTCGTAGGGGGCGACCTTAAACTCAGGAAAGACCTCGAAGCGCGCAGTAAACTTCAGCGGCTCGCCTTCGTGCAGATGCAGGTCTGTCACTCGCGGCTGCGATACCGGCGCGATGCCCTGCTTCTGTACCTCTTCGCGGAAATAACGTGGTACCAGCTGCTCGACGATTTCGCTCTTAATGTCTTCGGCAAAACGTTGGCGGATGATGCTGGTTGGTACCTTACCTTTCCGGAACCCAGGAATGCGCGCGACCTTCGCATAGCGGTTGATGAGCTGCTCGGTCTCGGTTTTCACGATGTCGGCGGGAACCTCGATGGTCAGTTCGCGCTGGCAGGGATTAGGGGTTTCTGCGGCCGAATTGGTCTCGGGGGCGTTGGTTTCGGTCGTGCTTGCTTCGGTTGTCAATCAATTGCCTTCAAAGGGAATTGCTCAGGGCCGTTCTAGCTGTTGGATGCCGCAAGGCAGCAGAAGACCGCTGCCGGACTTCATCGCAGAGCGGCAACTGTCACACCAAGTTTAACTTATCTGACGGCGGTTTATCGGTGAGGGCCCGTACCCAAAGCCTGGTCTACGCGGACTGCCCGATGCGGGGGCCTCCCGCTTTACAACTTGGGGGAACTCCGGGTGGGCCGGATGCGTAGCTGTCTCGGGCTACTCCCCGTAGCTGCTGTCCACCAATGAACGGCTCAGGGCTGTGGTGAACGGCGCCTGCGATGGTCCCGATTGTAAGCCGCTGACTTTGTTGGGCCTAAGTTGGCGGCATTGTTGCATTAGAAAAGTCGGGAGTCCTCTGCCCAAACGCCCGTCAGCGAGAGGCATCTATGGAAACGTTCTGGCAGGACGTACGTTACGCATTCCGCATGTTGCGCAAGAGCCCGGGCTTCAGCGCGATCGCTATCCTGTCGCTGGCGCTGGGTATTGGCGCGAATACCACCATCTTCACGGTCGTGAACGGGATTCTTCTCCACCCGTTGCCGGTGAAAGACATATCGCGCCTGGCGCAGGTCGACACGGTCGACACCAAGACCCAAGTGACCGCTGCCAATTTCACCAAGCTTGGTATGTCGTATCCGAATTACCAGGACTACGCCCGGCAGAACCAGGTCTTTTCGGGAGTCGGCTGTTTCGTTGGTCCGCTTCCATTCACTTGGAGCGGCGGGGAGAGGCCCAAGCAAGTCTTCGGGCAGATGGTCAGCGCGAACTACTTCGAGATTCTCGGGCTGCGGCCAACGCTGGGCCGCTTCTTTCTTTCCGACGAAGACACCAAGCCGGGCGGCAACAATGTGGCTGTGCTCAGCCACGCGCTGTGGGCGAATAATTTCGGCTCCGATCCGAACATCGTCGGCAAAGTCATCACGCTGAACGCGACGCCGTACACGATCATTGGCGTCGGCCCGCGGGGTTTCAAAGGCCTGCTAACGTTTGGCAACGCGGAAGAACTTTGGATTCCCGTGAGCATGTATCCCGCGGCGCTCTCCGGATTCTTCAAAGACAATTTCAACGACCGCCGATTCCTGACCACAACGACATTCGGGCGCTTGAAAGACGGAGTCTCCATCGGCGGAGCGGAAGCTTCGCTGAAGACCATCGCTCTGCAACTCGAGAAGGCTTTTCCCAAGGACAACGCCAGCCGAAGCGTGGCTCTGACGCCGATGGTCGATGCCGCAGTCGGGGTGAACAATCACGATCAGTTCGTTCTTATCAGTGAGCTCATGATGGGCATTGTGGGCCTGGTGCTGATGATTGCCTGCGTGAACGTAGCCAATCTGCTGCTGGCCCAGGCTGCCCGTCGTGAGAAGGAGGTCGGCTTGCGCGCCGCGCTGGGAGCCAGCCGCGCGCGGGTCATGCGGCAGATGCTTACCGAGAGCCTGGTGCTCGCGATCTTCGCGGCAATCGTCGGAGTTGCCATCGCGTGGGCCGGCCGCGCCATCCTGTGGTCCTTGCGGCCGCCATTCATTCGCGACGGCGACCTCGACCTCAGTTTCGACTACCGGGTCCTGTTTTTCACGGTAGGCGTGTCTCTGCTGACGGCAATACTGATAGGCCTCATCCCGGCGCTGAAGGTTGCCAAGCCGAACCTGATGGACATCTTGAAGGTCGGTGGACGTGGCGGCAGCGTGGGTTGGGCTCGCAACCGGTTCCGCAGTGCGCTCGTGGTGACGGAGATTGCATTGGCGTTGGTCGCTCTGGTCGGGGCTGGACTGTTCATTCGCAGCATGCAAAAGGCGCAGGCCATTGATCCAGGCTTTGAATCGCAGAACCTCTTCGTCTTCGCCTTCGATCTCGGCGCTTTGCACTACGACGAAGGACGCGGCCAGCAATTTTTCCGCGCTGCCATTGAGCGGGCTGAGGCATCCCCCGGAGTTGCAGGAGCGACCATCGCCTCCAACTTCCCGCTCGGCGGAGGCTTTGCGCGCACCGTCTTTCCCGAGGGACAGGACGAAGCTTCGGGTTACCGTGGCACTCTGACGCAGCTTGATGATATTGCGCCGAACTTTTTCAAGACCCTGCGCATACCGCTGGTGAGCGGCCGCGAATTCAACGACAACGATCGTAAGGACACAACGCTCGTCGCCATCATTGATGAAGCGATGGCCAAACATTTTTGGCCGAACGAGAATGCATTGGGCAAACGCTTCCACTTCTTCGGCGAGAAGGACCTTCGCGAGGTTGTCGGGGTAGTGCGAGATACAACGGTGAACGCGATTGGAGAAGAGCCTCAGCCGTTGGTTTATTTACCGCTAACGCAGGACTTCGCGCCCGCTGCGACCATGCAGATACGGACCAAGGGCAAACCGGAAGGAGTCATCTCAACCGTTCGGAATAATGTGCAGGCGCTCGACAACAACCTGGCACTGACGAACTTCAATACCATCCAGGAACTGCTTGATCAGGGACTGTGGGCGCCGCGCATGGGAGCCGCGCTGCTTTCGGTGTTTGGCGGAATCGCCCTGCTCCTGGCCATCGTGGGTGTCTACGGTGTGCTGTCGTACTCGGTTAGCCAGCAGACGCGTGAGATCGGCATCCGCATGGCCATGGGCGCGCGCACTGACAACGTACTGACCCTGGTGGTCAAGCAGGGGATGAGGCTCGCAATCATTGGCCTGGTATTGGGATTGGTGGCCGCTTTTGTCGTGATGAATCTCATGTCGAGTCTGCTGTTTGGAGTCAGCGGTCATGATCCCGGCATCTTCGTCGTGGTTACGCTAGTCCTGGCACTCGCGGCCTTTCTGGCGTGCTATTTTCCCGCGAAACGCGCGGCCCGTGTCGATCCGCTGGTGGCGCTTCGCTATGAGTAGACGGAACGGTGTTTCGTCAGGGTGTCGGTCGGCTTTGGGCTGTCTCGATATTGGAGAGTTGCGGCTCTAGCAGTTCCGTCGCTCTTAAGCGGTTCACCTCGGTGAAGGTCTGTCGCCAACGCTCGACCACGCAGTGGTCGAGGCGGCCATACTGAGGCGTGGGAAATGCGAAACCGTTATAGAACTGCAGGATGTCGTCCCGTAAGGCGGGGTCGGCAGCTTTAGAGTTGTCGGCGGTCACGTCGTCAAGCAACGTGCGGTAGGTCGCGTCCGCCAGCGGGTATTCGTCGCGCTTCGTGGGATTGCCCGTATCAAGATCAATGTTCGGCGTCACCAGCTGATTGCTTTTCAGATCGCGCAACGCACGGCCGAAATAATCGATGGTCTCGTCAACGCTCTTGAAGTATAGGTTCTCAGTCTGTGCCGTAGGCTCTTTGAAGTCGATCGCCTGCAACGGCCCGACCTTGGGAACGATCTTGAACATCGTAGCCAGAACATAGGCGCCAGGCCCCGGCTTCTCGTATTTGCCATCCCAGTATTTCCGGTAATCCGCCTGCGACAGGTGATAAAGGAAGTGTTTCTTGTTGAAGTTTGGGACCTCCTGCTTAAGCTGATCGCCCTTGACCAGCAGGGCGACCTTGGTCATTTCCGGCAGGATAACGCTTACGCTGCGCCGGTACGTGTTGATGGCGAGATCCTCGCGCGGCATGACCGTTTTGAGCGGCAGCCCATAGGTGTCCTGGAACGCGCGCTCCAGTAATTGTTGCGAAACCTGGAAACCAATAAAGTTATGGTATTGCTCCGGTGCGTAACGCTGCTTCGCAACCTGCAACACGTCAAACCCGAACTCAACCCGGATATGAGCGTGGTGGTCCACGTCGTACGGAACTGAAGGGCCGAACTCTTTCGCCAGTTCGGGATACTCAATTCCTACCGCGCGATTGATGTAAGGGTGGCCGTGAATATCGGAGATGTAGTGGGAAAGCGCTCCGATGGCAAAGGCGTACTCGTTCAGGTCCTGTGAGTCCGCAAACATGGCCTGCACGAAGTCCCCGGGACGAACATAATGGGTCAGGTCGCTGAACAGATGATCGCCAAACGGGTAATATCCGATGTCCTGGATCACGGAGCCGCCGTAGGCGTAAGAGTGGGCGGTTTTCAGCTCCTCCGGCGTGACATTAGGGTAACGCGCCTTGAGCAAAGGACGAATCTGCTCGACCCACAACAGGTCGATGATCTCTTCGTGAGTGAGTACGGAGTAAGCCCTGCAACGCGGCGCGGCTGCCAGCGCGAGACAAGCAATCAGCAGCACAGTCAGCCGGCGCGTCCAACGATCAAGCCTCGGCATGCTTTGGGAAGTGCCTCAGATGCGGCCCATCAACAGCAGGATGATGACGATCAGCAGCACCAGTCCGAGTCCGCCACTCGGGTAATAGCCCCAGCCGCGGCTGTACGGCCACGAGGGGAAGGCCCCGATCAGCAGCAGAATCAGAATAATCAGCAATATCGTTCCCATGAAGTTTTGCCTCCTATGGCGTGGCTGGAGATTGCGATGGCAATCTGCCGTTCAAGTCATTCGTTGGAAGCAGAACCGAAAGCTACGGGATGCCTCTAGTCGTTTGTCAGTGGCCAGTGGCCGGTTGCCAGAAAAAGGTTGTCCCGGGAACCGGTTGTCAGAAGTGAGGTTGTAAGAGCGGGTTGTCGGGTTCGGCTAACAGCCATATCAGTTCTGAAAATTCAAACCCCGAGTCTAACAACCGAACGCCTGACCCTTCTTTCTGACCCTCGGGCTGGAGGAATGATTGCTGCAAGCCGGGAGAAGCAGTGCTGACGCGAGGAAAGAGAACTGAGCGATCCTTCGAAGCTGCATAGAGACCCCCAGCAGAGATTTGTCGGGCAGAGCTCCGCGAAATCAGCCGACTCGGCCTTTGCGAACAACGGGGGGATGCCCGCAGGAAACCCTGTGCTTGAAATTGCGGTGAAATAACAGAGTAGCTGTGAGCTTCAGCCTTGGGTTTGGACAAATGGGGCGGGCGTCAACGGAAAACTTCAGGAGCTCGCTAGTTTGGTCTGCAACGCTTGCAAATACCGATCCATGGTCGCGGTGTAGCCCATCACGTAACGCGAGATGAAGCGAAAGAATGGATTGTAGACCTCGCCATTTTCGGTGATGGTCAGTGTTGACCCGCTCTCGGCCCCAGGAACAATTTCATACGTCCATGTGCCGCCAAACGGGAGATGCGGATCGGCAATCCGGGTTACCAGTTTGCGCGGTGGATCAGCTTGGCCGACTTCATATGTCATCTTGCTTCCTCCTTTGCCGTATTCGGTCCACACGCGATGGCCATCACGTTGAGGCAGCTCTTCGTAGCGAGTGACGTCAGGACGCCAGTTCGGCGGACCTGAAATGATGTCCCACAACTGCTGCGGAGACGCTTTGAAGCTGGCACTGCGCGTGGCTGTATGCTTCACCGGCAGGCTCGCGCCGACGAGCGCCACCGATGTGATCAGACCACCAACCACCAGCACCACTACGCCGAGCCACTTCAAGAGCCGCATAGGTTCTCCGAGAATTTGTGGGTAAGAATAGAGCAGATTACAATTGTTATCCAATCTTACGCAATGCTAAAATGTAAGACATGGCAGTACATTTCTCCCAATTGTCTACGAAGGGGCAAATTGTAATCCCGGCTGAGATCCGGGAAACGATGAAGCTGGAACCTGGTACTCAGATCGCACTTGAGATCGAGGGTGACACCCTGGTCATGCGCCCCATAACTGCAGAGTTTATCCGTAGCCTTCGGGGCGCGGCGCGGGGCGGGGGCTTGGGCGCGTTACGGGAACGCGAGCATCGCAAGGACCGCTGGTGAAGAACTACGTCTTGGACTCGAGCGCTGTCCTTCGCTACGTTGAAGATGAACCTGGTGCCGCTCGGGTTGAGGAACTGCTTAACTTGGCCCGCGTGGAGGACTGTCAGCTCAGCATATCTGCAGTGAACTGGGGCGAGGTGGTCTATGTTCTGATCAGGAAGCTACCAACTGACATCGCTTTCGCGGTGCTAACGCGATTGCGTGCTCTGCGGCTGGCCATCGTTCCTGTTTCAGCCAATGACGCCGAATCCACGGCGGAGTTCAAGAAGCAATACGGATTGCCTTATGCCGATGCCTTTGCTGGAGCTCTTGCGTCCAACCTGCAAGCGCAATTGATCACCGCTGACTTTGATTTCAAGAGCTGCGGCTCGGATATCAGAGTTGAATTCTTGCCAACTCGAACTCGGAAGAGCGTGCAGTAGCCTCTGTTCATGCCTTCTGCTCTCGCCATCCTCAACAATGAGGTCATTCAATGCACGAAGTGCCCGCGCCTCGTCGAGTACCGTGAGCGAGTCGGTCGCGAGAAGCGCCGTGCCTATCTCGCGCATGAATATTGGGCGCGTCCTGTGCCGGGGTTTGGCGATGCGAAAGCGCGCGTCCTGATCCTGGGCCTCGCTCCTGGCGCGCACGGCTCCAATCGCACCGGCCGCCCGTTCACCGGAGACCGCTCCGGCGATTTTATGTATCCGATGCTGTACAAGGTCGGATATGCCTCGCAGCCGAATGCCACAGATCGTAATGACGGGCTCAAGCTGATCGATTGCTACATCACGGCTGCGGCCCGTTGCGCGCCGCCAGACAACAAGCCGCTACCATCAGAGCTAGCGAATTGTGCTCCCTATCTGGATCGCGAATTGACCATTCTGAAGAATCTTCGTGTCATCGTCGCGCTGGGGAAAATCGGTTTCGATTCGTATCTCAACTATCTCAAGCGCAACGGAGCGATCCCGAACCGCGCTGGATACGTCTTTGCTCATGGAGCCCAATACGCCATGCCCAATGGCATGACGCTGCTGGCCTCGTATCATCCCTCAAACCAGAACACTGCGACTGGTAAGCTGACGGCAAAGATGTTTGAACAGGTATTTCGAAGGGCGAAAGAGTTATCCACTGGCTGGGAGTCCTTCTCGCAAAATAAAACCGGCTGCTTCCGCAGCCGGTGTCAGCTAGTTCCTAATGACTAGTTGCTCGTTACCTAATCTCCGAACACAGCTTCCTTTTCTGCTTGCTTCACCGGAGCAGCAGGGTTGATGCCGCCGATGGAGCCGAGGGGAACGAACGCGCCCTTCTCCTCCGGCTTCTCGCCCAGCACGTGCTGGCGATAAAGAGCCAGCATGCGCGCATCCTCGGCTTCTTTCTTCAGTCGCTCCTCGCGCGCCTTGAACTTCTCCTGGCGCGCATTCTTCACGATGCCCAGCTCGTCGAGCGTGTGGTTGGCGTCGGCATTGACGTGTTCTTCGTTGAGCACGAGATGATGATCCGTTGTCGGCAGGGCAACTTTCTTGCCGCCGGCAAAGATCTCATGGCGTCCGTGCTCGCCGTACCACTTCGTCAGAGTTGCCGTCATGTGCATCTTCTCGACGATGTTGCGCCAGCCCACGCCGGTGTTGTAGGCGCAGAAGCTGATTTCGCCTTCCTGGGTAGCGTACGGGATGATGCACTGCTCGGTGCGGCGGAAGTCGTAGTTGAACAGGTCCTGGAACCACATGCCGGCAACAAACAGGAAGTTCCAGCGGTCCTGGCGGCGGCGTTGGATGTCGTTCGCAGAACGGTCGCCCGACACCTTGCCATAATCTTTGCCAGTGGCGCCGAAGGTCTTGTCGAACTTCTTCAGCAGGTCGACAAACTTGAAGTGCGTGGGCGACTTAAAGGGATCGTAGTTCTTCAGCAGCGCCAGTGTCATACCGGTGATCGACAGCCACTTGCCACGCGCGGCGTCGTTCACCTTCGCAATATCCTTTGCGATGGTGTCGCCGTTAAGAAACGCGGTGACCGGAACAGCTTCCTTGGTGTCCTTGTCGATCATGACGGCCATGCCGACGCCGCAGTTTGGGTGGCAGCCGCAGCTCAGAGAGCCCCAATCTCTGTCCGGCCCGTGTACCAGGTCGGCCCAATCAGAGAAGGTGCTCATGAAGGAGATGGGGAACCAGTCGCGTGTGGGCTCGCCCAGTCCGGTCTGCCCTTTCACGTCATGCGCGAGGTGCGAGAGGGTGTAGCGCTGCGCTTGCCGGCGCTCGTCGGTGATGGCCTCGTCACGGCCGGTAAACGAGACCGGCTGGAAGGACAAGAACGAAATCTTCTTTGGATTATCGAGCGCGAACTCGATGATGCGGCCAACCTGCTCGTTGTTCAGGTTGTTGACGATGGTGACAACCGGCACGATCTCGACGCCAGCCTTATGCAGGTTCTCGATCGCCTGCAGTTTCACATCGAAGAGGTTACCGACCAGGCGGTGCGAGTTGGCAGCATTGCCGATGCCATCGAACTGCAGATAGGCATAGCGCAGGCCCGCTTCGGCAGCCTTCTGGCAGAATTCGAAGCTCTTCGCGAACTCGATGCCGTTGGTCGCTGCCTGCACGCTGTTGTAGCCAACCTTGCGGGAGTACGCGACCGCATCAAGGAAGTGCGGCGAGAGCGTCGGCTCGCCACCCGAGAACTGTACCGACATCTGGCGGCGCGGCTTGATCGTGATCGCGTCATCCAGCATCTGCTTGATCTCTTCCCATGACAGCTCGTGGACGAACCCGACCT
>Ga0335077_10003511_pt1 | contig 18966 bp, 11 predicted proteins | sample Lox_Sample_31_FD_207151 | JGI IMG/M metagenome (GOLD analysis project Ga0335077, IMG submission 207151) | Soil microbial communities from Loxahatchee National Wildlife Refuge, Florida, United States - Lox_Sample_3.1 | ecosystem: Environmental > Terrestrial > Soil > Wetlands | place: USA...
TGACCGTCACACTGGGCTTGCCTTACCTGCTGCTTTCGGCGACCAGCCCGATGCTCCAGGCGTGGTATGCGCGCACGCACGAAGGCGCCGCGCCTTACCGATTATTTGCGCTTTCCAATGCTGGTTCGATGCTGGCGCTGGTGAGTTATCCGGTGCTGGTCGAGCCTGTCTTTTCAACCGGCCATCAAGCTTGGGGCTGGTCCGCAGGCTACCTCGGGTTTGCGCTTCTGTGCGGCTCGGTGGCGTGGCGTTCGCGCAGCGGCGTCGCGCCCGTCCGCGATGTCGAAGCCGCAGATGGCCCGCCACCCGGATGGGGCTTGCAGCTCATGTGGGTGTCGCTGGCCGCTTGCGGCTCTACGATGCTGCTGGCGGTGACCAACCATCTCACCCAGAATGTGGCATCCATTCCGTTCCTGTGGATTGTGCCGCTCGCCCTGTATTTGCTCAGTTTCATCCTTTGCTTCGAGGGGCGCGGATGGTATCACCGCGCGACGTTCCTGAAGCTGGGCGCGGTAGCGCTTGCCGGCATGGCCTACTCCATGGGCGAAGGCTTCATGAACCCGCCGCTGTTTCTCTCCATTGGCGTTTTCGCCGGCGGTCTGTTTATCTGCACGATGGTGTGCCACGGAGAACTGGCTCGCCTGAAGCCCCCGCACGCCTACCTCACTTCTTTCTATCTGATGATTTCCATCGGCGGCGCACTGGGCGGGGTTCTCGTCGGCCTCGTTGCGCCGCATTTGTTCACGGGTTACTTCGAATTGCAGATCGCAATGGTTTGGTGCGCCGTCATGATCGTGCTGGCTCTGCTGCCGGGCCGTTCGGGAATCAGCAATCGCTGGTTGGCCCGGGTCGTCTGCGCCGGGTCGATGGCCGGAACCTTGGCCCTGGCCACGTCCCTGGGATACCAGATCCACAACTTCCGCACAGATTCGCGCCTTCTGGTGCGGAATTTTTACGGGGCGCTGCGCGTGAATGACGAGGGCGACGGCATCGAAGTGGCGCAAGTTCGCAAACTGACGCATGGCACCATCAACCATGGCGAGGAGTTTCTCGACGCGGGGCGTCACATGCAGCCGACCACTTATTACGGTTACAACACCGGTATCGGTCTGGCCATCCAGGAAGCCCAGGTGCGGCTCGGCTTGCGCGTGGGTGTCATCGGGCTGGGGACGGGAACGATTGCCGCATATGGGCGTCCCGGCGATATTTTCCGTTTCTACGAAATCAATCCGCTCGTAATCGGTGTCGCTCGCAGCCAGTTCCGCTTCGTTCCTGAATCCAAAGCCAAGGTCGAGTTGGTGCTTGGGGACGCCCGGCTTTCGCTTGAACGCGAACCCCCTCAAAACTACGACGTCCTGGCTGTGGACGCTTTTTCGAGCGATGCCATTCCCGTGCACTTATTGACGCGCGAAGCGTTCGCTCTCTACCTCCGGCATCTCCAGCCGGGCGGCGTGTTGGCCGTACACGTGTCAAACAAGCATCTGAACCTTGCCCCGGTGGTGGAAAAGGCGGCAAGCTCGCTCGCCCGGCGCTCGGTATTGATCGACACTGAGGACGACGATGACAACGCCGTTTTCGGAGCCACCTGGGTGTTGATCTCGAGCCGCGACAAATTCTTTCAGTATCCGTTCATCCGGCGCGCTGCAACGCCGGTGAAACAGATCCCCGGCCTGCGCATGTGGACCGACGATTACAGCAATTTGTTCCAGATTTTGAAGTGAGGCAGCTGCCTCTATTCAACCTGGGACAACCGTTCGAACTCCGCGTTGAATTCACACCCAAAAATCGCGATGGCCGCCATCAGGTACATCCAAACCAGCAGTGCGATGCTGGCGCCGATGCTGCCGTACATCAGGTTGTAGTGGGCGATATGTCGCACGTATGTGGCAAAGCCCTTGGTAGCCAGCAACCAGAGCACTGTGGCCAGCACGGCGCCGCGCCACACGCCGCCCCATTTCTGGCGGCGGTTCGGTCCGTAAAAGTAGAGGATGGAGGTGAGCGCAACCGTCGATGCAAAGGCGATCAGGTAACGCCCTATCACGCTGAAAAAGTGCCAGACGCCGCCCAATGGATTGAGCAGCGGATCGAGTTTCGAGATCCCCATCACCGCGCGGTCCACCTCGTTGCCAAACAGCACCAGAACCGAAGCTCCCACCATCGGAATCGCCGCCAGGAAAACCAGGCCGATGGCCACGCCCGTCTCACGGAAGAACGACCGCCCGATGGGAATGCGGTAAGCCGAGTGAAATCCCTCCAATAGGCTTTTAATCACACCTGATGCCGCCCACAGTGCGAGCACCAGGGCCACGAAGAGCAGAGTGATGGACTTCTGTCCGCGCGCCCGGAACTGCGCCAGAACGAGCTGCTCGGTGCCGGGCGGCAAGACCTTTGTGAGGGCGTCGGAGAGCGTTTTCCAAACGAAGCCGGCGCGCGTCATCACCAGGACAGTGGCAACCGACGTGAGAACCGGGAAGAAGGAAAGGAGAGCGGAGTACGCGGCCCCTTTGGCGATTACGAAACAGCCGTCATCGATGGCGGCGATCAAAGTGCGCTGGAGCAGGTAGGGCAGGGCTCGCCACGTGGGCTGCACAGGGGTAGTATAACGGGTCAGGCTTTCTTGGCTGCGGATGAGGTGATGGGCTGGCCGCTGAGCAGCGCGTGAAGGACATCCGGGTCAAGATCCGCGCCGGTAGGCCAGCAAATCGCACCCAGTTCCGGATTCACGCGAACCTGTTCAAAAAGCGAGCGCTGGCGAAGCGCGGCGAACACGCCTTCAAACTGAACCAATTTCTGGAGATCGATGACACCCTCGACTCCGTCCTCGAAGCGAACGTACAGCAGATAGCCATCCCGTGGTCTGACTTCGACAACATCGGTTAGCATAGCGTTAAGCCGGAAAATCGATCTTCCTTAGCGGTTCCAGCCTGCAAAACCTGCTCCTGTCGACCTGATAGTGTATCAATCGCGACCACCTTTGTCGCTGCCACACCGGAGATGGACAGGTGCAGACACAAATCATACACCAACGCTACAATGGGAGTGTTCCCTCACCTTCCCCGCCGACCCCGATATCGGGGAGCATGACTATGGCCGATACGCCCTTTGTACATCTGCATTGCCACACGGATTACTCGCTGCTCGACGGCGCCTGCGAGATCTCCCAGCTCATGGACGCCGTTGCCGAGCAGAAGATGCCTGCCGTCGCTATGACCGACCACGGCAACCTCTTCGGCGCCGTGCAGTTCTACAACACCGCCAAAGCCAAGGGCATCCACCCGGTGATCGGGTGCGAGGTCTACGTTTCGCAGCAAGGCCACAAAACGCGCTCGGAAACCGATCGCTACAACCACCTGGTGCTGCTCTGCGAAAACCAGGAGGGCTATCGCAATCTGATAGACCTGGTTTCGACCGCCTTTCTCGAAGGCTTCTATTACAAGCCGCGCATCGACAAAGATCTGCTGGCCGCGCGCTCCAAAGGGCTGATCGCCATGTCGGCGTGCCTGCGCGGCGACATCAATGAAACCATTCTGGCGGACCGCTACGACGAAGCCCGCCGCCTGGCGTACACGTATCAGGACATTTTCGGTCGCGGAAATTTCTTTCTCGAGATTCAGGATCACGGACTCGAGCAGGACAAGCGTGTCGCGCCCCAGATCAACCGGTTGTCGTCGGAAACCGGCATCCCGCTGGTGGCCACAAACGACGCGCACTACCTCCGGCGCGACGATGCGCGCGCCCACGAAATCCTGATGTGCATTCAGACCGGTAAAACCATGTCCGATCCGGGGCGCATGCACTGGGATCATCCCGATTTCTATCTGAAGTCACGCGCCGAGATGCTGCAACTTTTCGGCGAACTGGAAGACGCGGTCGACCGTACGTGGCAGATTGCCGAGCGTTGCCAGGTGAAGCTCGACAAGGTCAAAGAACCGTTCCCGCGCTTTGAGGTGCCCGCCGGGCACAGCGCCGACACCTACTTCGAATTTGTCGCTCGCCAGGGATTTGAGAAGCGCCGCCCGCGACTGGAAGCGCTGCGTGCGCAAGGCCGCCTGAAGCACGATCTGGCCGAATATACCGAGCGGCTCGATCGCGAGATTCGCATGATCCAGCAGATGAAGTTCTCGGGCTACTTCCTCATCGTGTGGGATTTCATCCGGTTTGCGAAGTCCCGCTCGATTCCCGTGGGCCCCGGACGCGGCTCGGCGGCCGGCAGCCTGGTCAGCTACGCCATGCAGATCACCGATATCGATCCGCTGGAGTACGGACTGCTTTTCGAGCGCTTCCTGAACCCCGAGCGCATCAGCATGCCGGACATCGATATCGACTTCTGCATGAACCGGCGCGGCGAAGTCATCCAGTACGTCACGGAGAAGTACGGCCGCGAGCAGGTGGCGCAGATCATCACCTTCAACACGCTGGGCGCGCGCGCCGCCATCAAAGACGTCGGCCGCGTGCTCGACATGAGCTTTGCCGATGTCGATCGCATCACCAAGCTGGTGCCCAACGTGCTCAACATCTCGCTAGAGAACGCTATCAAAACGGAGCCTGGCTTCGACGAGCTCGCCCGGAAAGATCAGCGCGTGGCCGACATCCTGCAAGTCGCGCGGCGGCTCGAGGGACTGGCGCGCAACTGTTCCGTGCACGCGGCCGGCGTAGTGATTTCGCCCGAACCGCTCAAAAACCTCGTCCCGCTCTACAAGACCAACAAGGACGAAATTGTCACGCAGTACGACATGAACGGCCTGGAAAAACTGTCGCTGCTCAAGATGGATTTTCTGGGCCTGACCACGCTGACGCTGATTGACGACGCGGTCAAGCTGATCGAGAAGCGCCACGGAGTGAACCTGGTGCTGGAAGATCTGCCGCTCGAAGATCCCAAGGCGTACGAGATTTTCTCGAAGGGATTTACCAGCGGCGTGTTCCAGTTTGAATCGCCGGGCATGCGAGACGTGCTCATGCGCTACCAGCCCACGCGGATCGAAGATCTCACCGCGCTCAATGCCCTCTACCGGCCCGGCCCCATGAAGGGCGGCATGCTGGATGATTTCATCGAGCGCAAGCACGGTCGCAAGGCGGTCGCCTACGATCTGCCCGAGTTGCGGCCCATCCTCGAAGAAACCTACGGCGTGATTCTGTATCAGGAACAGGTGATGCAGATCGCCAGCCGTCTGGCCGGGTACTCGCTGGGCGAGGCCGACATTCTCCGGCGCGCCATGGGCAAGAAGAAGGCCGAGGAGATGGCCGCGCAGCGCGAGCGCTTCATGAAGGGCGGGCTGGAGCGCGGTTTCCCGCAGCGCAAGATCGAGAAGATTTTCGATCTCATGGAGCAGTTCGCAGGCTACGGTTTCAATAAATCGCACTCGGCCGCGTACGCTTTCCTGGCATTCGTCACGGCTTATCTAAAGGCCCACTACCCGGTGGACTTCATGGCGGCGCTGCTTACCTCGGAAACCGGCAACCCGGCCAAAATTGCGAAGTACATCAATGAGTGCCGCGACATGGCGATCACCGTTCTGCCTCCGGACGTCAATTCGAGCGACTGGAATTTCACGCCCGTGGGCGACGCCATCCGCTTTGGACTCGGAGCAGTGAAGAACCTCGGGCCGTCAGCCGTGGAAGCCATTCGCGCCGCACGTGACAAGGTCGGACGGTTCCGGTCGCTCTATCAATTCTGCGACTCGGTGGATCTCACCTCCACCAACCGGCGCATGATTGAAAGCCTGATCCGCGCGGGCGCCATGGATTCGCTCGAAGGCAACCGGGCACAGTTGATGGCCGCGGTGGAAGGCGCTATGGAGGCAGGACAGCGTGCGCAGCGGGCGCGCGAGTCCGGCCAGGAAGGTCTGTTCGGGGACGTCTTTACCGAAGAGCACGGGCACCAGGAGAGAGCCCTGCCGCCTCTGCCGGATGTGCCGCTTCGCGAGAAGCTGCTCGGCGAAAAAGAGATGCTGGGATTCTACGTCACCGGCCATCCGCTCGACCAGTACGAAGACAAAGTCCGCGAGTTAGCCACGCATTCGAGCGGCAATCTCGAGGGATTGGAGAAGGGCGTCGAGGTAGCCCTCTGCGGAGTGATTACGAGCGTACAGCGCAAGCGCAACCGCGAGGGCAAGCCGTGGAGCTCCATGCAGCTCGAAGACCGCAACGGGGCGGTGGAATGCCTGCTGTTCACTACCAACTATGAACGGCTTGCGTCCATGCTGGCCGAGGATCAGGCGGTGCTGGTCCGCGGCTTGGTTCTGCCGGAAGAAAACGCCCCGCCCAAAGTCTCGATCCAGGATATCGTGCCGCTGGACGTTGCGCGCATTCCCCTGCCCTCGCTGATTTCCATCCGCGTCTGGGTGGGACGCAAGAACGGCGACGGAGACCGCGCTGACCGGCTCAGCGACTTGTTTCACCGCAAGCCCGGTGATACCCAGGTACGGTTGCGCCTGGAATCCCCGCGCGACTTCACGGTAATCCTCGACGTCCCCGCCAAAGTTCGCCCCGACCGTGAATTCCGCGCCGAGATCGAAAAACTCTGCGGCGCGGAAGCCATTGAGGTGCTGGCAAATTGAAGGCGCCTCTGTCTGCGGGCCGCCCGGTGCGGAGTTCACCATTGCGGTAGAATCGAGGGCTGATGGACGCCGAACCCGGAGCGCCGGAGCAGCGGCCCGCGGATGAGCCGCCGAATATCGCGTGGCAACGCGTGTTGCTCGCCCGGCATTCCAAGCGGCCGCATACCCTGGACTACATCGAGCGGCTGTTCACCGATTTCCACGAAATCCACGGCGACCGGTCCTTCTCCGACGACCCGGCCATCGTTTGCGGCATGGCTTTTTTCGAAGGGCGGCCGGTGATGGTGGTGGGTGAACAGAAGGGCCGGGATACAAAGCAGAAACTGCACCGGAACTTCGGGATGCCTAAGCCTGAAGGCTACCGCAAGGCCATCCGCGTGATGCAAATCGCTGCCAAGTTCCAACGGCCCGTGGTGACGTTCCTCGACACGCCGGGCGCCTATCCCGGAATCGACGCCGAAGAGCGCGGCCAGGCGGAAGCCATCGCCCGGAACCTGCGGGAAATGGCGCGGCTTCGGACGCCGGTGATCTGCCTGGTCATCGGCGAGGGAGGCTCCGGAGGAGCGCTCGCATTAGGGGTAGGCAACCAGGTGTTCATGATGGAAAACGCGGTTTACAGCGTCATTTCGCCGGAAAGCTGTGCCGCCATCATCTGGCGTGATTCCGCCAAGGCCGAGTTGGCCGCCGCCGCGCTGCGGCTGACCGCCGAAGACCTGTTGAACTTCGGCCTGGTCGACGGCATTATTCCCGAGCCCGCCGGCGGAGCCCACGAAGATGCGGGCGCCGCGGCGGAACTCCTGCGTAAGAAGCTCCGTGATGCGCTCGACGAGTTGAGCCGGCTGTCGCCGGAGGAACTGGTCCAGCAGCGTTACATGAAATTCCGGCGGATGGGAAACTTCTTCGCGACCCCGGCCCACGCTGGCCAGCCGATGGGCGCAGGCGATTAACGCGTGAGGAAGAAAACCGTAGTCCTACTCGCAGTGGGATTCGCCGTGGTGGTACTGGCGGTACTGGTGTTTACTACCATGGGCATGAACCGTTACCGTTGCGAAGTCTGCATCTTTTTCAATGGCCGAACGGCGTGCCGCACCGCAGCCGCTTCTACCGAAGCTCAAGCCCAGCGCGCTGCTACGGAAAATGCATGCGCGCAGATTGCCTCCGGGGTCACCGATTCAATGGCCTGCGAGAGTACGGCGCCACAAAGCGTCGTCTGGTTGACCCGGAAGTAGCCGACGTCCGAAACCAATCCGTAATGTTCAGCCTGCGCCACGGGTTGGGCTTAGGCGCACTAGAGTGCTGCCTCGGCGTGCTACGATGATATTTCTAGAACATTTGCCCCGGCAATTGCGTCTAATCTTAGCGGGAGCTGCCTCAAAGTGAAGCGCAAATGGAAAATCCTTATTGCCCTAGCTGTGTTGGTAGTGGGCTCGATCGCCATCTTCGCTGGAGTGCGCTACAGCCATCGCGGCATTGTCACGGTTCAGACCGGCCGCGTCGCGCGACAGGACCTGACCAGCCTGGTCACCGCGTCGGGTGAGATCAAGCCTCGCAAGTACATCAATATCGGCGCCAACGCCACCGGCGAGTTGACAGAGATCCCCGTCAAAGAGGGCGAACACGTCCGCAAAGGCCAGTTGCTGGCAAAGATCGAGAGCACGCAACCTGAGGCGGATGTGAACGCGCAGCGCGCCTCGCTGAGTTCCTCAGAGGCCGACGCCGCTGCCTCGGAAGCCGCCCTCAAGGCGTCGGACGACAATCTCCTGACGATGCAGGCGGGCGTGGATCGTGCCAAGGCAGACCTGGAGAAGGCGACGCTCGACTACAAGCGCGGCGAGGAACTCTACCAGGCCAAGCTGATTCCCAAACAGGATTACGATCAGCGGAAAGCCGCCAGGGACAGCGCGGTAGCCTCGTTGAACGAAGCCCAGGCACGTCTGACACAAGCCAAGGCTCAGCGCGAACAAGCCAATTCGCAATTGTACTCCTCGCAAAAACGTATCGCCCAATCGCGGGCGATGGTGACGCGTGCTTCCGACGTTCTGCATAAGTTTAACTCGTACGCCCCGCTCGACGGCGTGGTGACCAATCTTCCCGTGCGGGTCGGAGAAACCGTGATCCCCGGCCTTCCAAACCTGCCCGGTACCACGATCATGACCATCGCGGATATGTCACTCATTACCGCCGAAGTGAAAGTGGATGAGACCGACATCGTCAGCGTGAAAATGGACCAGACCGCCGACGTCACCATCGATGCCATTCCCAACAAGACATTCAAGGGACACGTGATCGAAATCGGCAACACGGCCATTGTGCGCTCAACCGGTCTGGCGGCGTCGCAGACGACGACCTCGAGCCAGGAGGCTAAGGACTTCAAAGTCGTAGTGGCGCTTGATAATCCACCCGAAGATATCCGGCCCGGCTTGTCCTGTACAGCCAAGATCACCACGGCCACGCGCCAGCACACGCTGACCATCCCGATTCAGGCGCTGACCATCCGGCAGAAGGGGGATCTAGAGACCAAGCCCAAGGGTGGCGCAGATCCTCAACCCGTAAAGCTGGATCCCGCCGCGGAGAAGGCGCGCAAGGAAGAAATTCAAGGCGTTTTCGTGATTGCCGGCGGCAAGGCTGAATTTCGCAAAGTCGAGACAGGCATCACCGGAGCGACCGATATAGAAGTGGTGAGCGGTCTCAAAGAAGGTGATGAAATCGTTACAGGCAGCTACCAGGTGATCCGCACCATCCGCAACGAGGCCCAGGTCAAGGTCGATAACAAGGCTCCGGTGAAAGTAAACACGTAGCCCGAAAGAAAATCAGGAATGGCACAGGCAGTCGATGCATTAGTCGAACGCGGCGACCAGCTCAAAAAAGACGGCATCGTTATTCGCACTTACGACCTGTGGAAGACTTACATCATGGGAGATCAGGAGATCCATGCGGTTTCGGGCGTGGATGTCGAGATCCGGCGCGGAGAATACGTAGCCATCATGGGCCCCTCCGGCTCCGGCAAATCCACCCTGATGAACCTGATCGGATGCCTGGACACGCCGACCAAGGGCCAGTATTACATCAACGGGCGTCTGGTCAGCGAGATGAACGACGATGAACTGGCGCGCATTCGCAACAAGGAAATCGGCTTCGTTTTCCAAACCTTCAACCTGCTGCCGCGCGCCACATCACTGCACAATGTCGAACTGCCTCTGATCTACAGCGGCATGCCCGCCGATGTCCGGCTGGCGAAGGCCAAGGCCGCCATCGAGCAGGTGGATCTCACGCCGCGCATGTATCACAAACCCAATGAGCTTTCCGGCGGCCAGCGGCAGCGCGTGGCCGTAGCCCGGGCCCTCGTCAACAACCCTTCCATCCTGCTGGCTGACGAGCCGACGGGAAACCTCGACACCGCCACCGGCAACGAGATCATGGGGCTGTTCCAACGGCTGCACACCCAGGGAAATACGATCGTGCTCGTGACTCACGAGCACGATATCGCGCTGCACGCTCACCGCGTCATCCACATCCGGGACGGAAAAGTGGAGAAGGACGAAAAAGTCAGATAGGTCCGCCAGCGCTCATGAAGCGTTCGTGGCGGCAGTAGTCTCGGTGGGCTGAGCCGCGGCTTGGCTGGCTTGAGCCTGCTGAGCGCTCCACTTCTTCATGTCCTCCGCCATCTGCTTCTTCATTTCCGCCGGCGTGGGCTCAGCGATGTGCGTGGCCACGTACCACGTATAGCCTTCTGGATCGACCAGGCGTCCGCAGCGATCGCCCCAGAACATGTCCGCGACTGGGCCTTGCGCCGTGGCGCCGAGTTTTAGGGCCTTGGCGACCACTTTGTCCACATTCTCGACGATCAGGTACAGGGTCGTCGGCGAGGCGCCGGCGGTCTTCGCGCTGCGAGCGCCCATCTCGGGCATCTCCGGGCCGAGCATGATCGTAGTGCCGCGAAGCGTCAATTCGGCGTGTACGGGCTTGCCACCAGGACCGTTCATGATGCCGCGCTTCTCAAATCCGAAAGCTTTTTGATAGAAGTTGGCTGCAGCTTTGACATCTGTGACGCAAAGGCTGGCGGAGACAGCACCGTAATTTTTCTTGTTCAAGGGATCGATTTTCTTGGCCATCGTGGGGAGGTTCCTTTCCGGGAACCAATTCTATCGCGAAAACGCCTGGGCGGACGCGCCAATCCCATAGATTGTCTTCTGAAGATCAATCCGTTAACTAATGCAAGCTTGCTTCGTCTCGACTCTTATAGTTTTTATTCCAGAAGATGATCTTCTGGAGTAGAATGGTTCGTATGCCGAAACGTGGCGCTCCGCCGCTTGAGGGCGACCTGATTCAGGGCACGCTCGATATGCTCATTCTGCAGGCGCTGGCTTTGGGTCCCGCCCACGGCCACACCATCGCCTACGTCATCGAGCGCCGCTCCGACGATGTTCTGCAAGTCGAACACGGCTCGTTGTACCCCGCGCTGCATCGCCTGGAGGACCGCCGCTGGATTGCTTCCTTTTGGGGCACGTCGGAAAACAATCGCAAGGCCCGCTACTACCGCCTCACACCCACGGGGCGCAAACAATTGACCGAACAGACAGGCCGGTGGGACCGGCTGGTCTCCGCCGTCAACCGCGTCCTGCGGCCGGCGACGGAGTGAAATGATGAGCTGGCTCCGCTTCTTTCGCCGCCGTTACTGGGATGAAGAGCGCGCCCGCGAGCTCGAGGCCTATCTTGATATCGAAACCGATGAGAACATCGCGCGCGGCATGCCGTCTGAAGAAGCCCGTTACGCCGCCCGCCGCAAACTCGGCAATCCCACACAGATCCGCGAGGAGATCTATCGCATGAATACCATCGGCTTTGTGGAAACGCTCTGGAAGGATCTGGGGTTCGGGGCCCGGCTGTTGCGCCTCAATCCCGGTTTCGCGCTGGTTGCGATCGCTTCGCTGGCGCTCGGCATCGGCGCCAATACCGCAATTTTCCAACTGCTGAATGCCGTGCTCTTGCGCGCTCTTCCCGTGAGGGATCCGCAGGAACTGGCCGAGGTCCGGATCTCGAACGCAACCGAAATCAGGGGAAGTATAAACAGCGCCTATGCGACGGCCACCTATCCGCTCTGGGAACAGATCCACGATCGCCAGCAGGCGTTTTCGGGAATCTTCGCGTGGATGGACGACGACTTCAACCTCGCGCCGCGCGGCGAGGCCCGACTCGCGCACGGAATGTGGGTGAGTGGAGGTTTCTTCCAGGTTTTAGGGATAAAGCCTTTCTTAGGCCGTGTATTCTCAGCGGCGGACGATCGCCGCGGCTGCGGACTGCCAGGTGCCGTCATCAGTTACCCGTTTTGGCAGCGCGAGTTCGGCGGCTCGGCATCCGTGCTGGGCAAGAAGATCACGCTGGAATATCATCCTGTGGACATTATTGGCGTCACCCCGCAAGGCTTCGACGGCCTCGTGGTGGGCCGATCGTTCGATGTGGCGCTCCCGGTTTGTTCGCAGCCTGCGCTTGCTGATTACAGTTACCTTGACGACGGCAACATCTGGTGGCTCACGGTGATGGGGCGTCTGAAACCCGGCTGGACAGTGAATCGGGCGAGCGCTCACCTGAGCTCCATCTCGCCCGGAATCTTCGAATCCACGCTGCCTCCAGACTATCCTCGCGCGAGCATTAAAGAGTACCTCTCATACAAGCTGACGGCGTCTTCTGCCGGGACGGGCGTGTCGGTGTTGCGGAACCACTATGCGGAAGCCCTGAAGATGCTGCTGGCCATTGCAGCGCTGGTGTTGTTGATCGCCTGCGCCAACCTGGCCAATCTGATGCTCGCCCGGGCCAGCGCTCGGGAACGCGAGATCGCGCTACGGCTGGCTCTAGGAGCGTCGCGGGGGCGCGTGATCCGCCAGTTGCTGGCCGAGAGCTTGCTCCTTGCGGCATCGGGCGCGATTCTCGGCGCTCTCCTCGCGCGATCTTTGAGTCAGACCCTGGTGTCGCTCATCAGCACGGAAAGAAGCCGATGGTTCCTAGATCTCGAGCTGGATTGGCACGTTCTGGGATTCACTGCCGCAGTCGGGGTTCTGACATGCGTGTTTTTCGGGCTGGCTCCGGCGCTTCGCGCCACTAGCGCCGCTCCGGGAGCAATGGTAAAGTCCGGCGGGCGCGGGATCACGGCTAACCGCGAGCGTTTCGGCATGCGGCGGGCGCTGGTGGTTTCGCAGATTGCTCTTTCGCTGGTCCTGCTGGTGACCGCGCTACTGTTCTCGCGCAGCCTGCGGCATTTGATCAAGCTGGACGCAGGCTTCCAGCAGGATGGAATCCTAATCGCGGACACGGATTTGACGAACCTCCGTCTCCCCGTTGCGCGCTGGGATGAGTTCAAGGAGTTGGTGCTCGATCGCGTGCGCGCCATCCCGGGAGTGGAAGCGGCCGCAGACGTCAAGTTCGTCCCACTAAGCGGGGACGCGGGCGACAATCAAGTCTGGCTGGACGGGCGCGAAGAAAAAATCAACCCGTACTTCAACTGGATCAGCACGGGATATTTCAAGACGCTGGCGACTCCGCTACTGGCGGGCCGGGATTTCGACGCCCGCGACACTCACACGTCAGTTAAGGTAGCCATCGTGAACGAGGCTTTCGTCCGGCGCCTGGGGATCCGGGAGGGCGCCATCTCGAAACGGTTCCGCAGGGAAGCCACGAGCGCGGAACCCGAAACCGTTTTCGAGATCGTAGGCGTAGTAAAGGACGCGAAGTACCGCGATTTGCGCGAAGACTTCAAGCCGACCGTTTTTCTTCCCATGCCACAGCAGGCCAGCCCGGAGCCGACTCAACACGTGCTGATCAGATCGTCTGCGCCGCCCGCCCGGTTGATTGCGCCGGTCAAGCGGACCCTGGCAGAGATCAACCCCGGGATCGCATTCTTATTCAGCTATTTCAAAACGCGCATCCGCGACGGACTGCTGCGCGAGCGTTTGATGGCCACGCTCTCCGGCTTCTTCGGCGCTCTCGCCGGCTTGCTCGCCACCACGGGTTTGTACGGGGTCATCTCCTACATGGTAGTGCGCCGGACCAATGAGATTGGAATCCGCATGGCGCTCGGCGCGGATCGGCGCGATGTCGTGAAGATGATCCTGCGGGAGGCCGGCTTGCTGCTTTTTTTCGGCTCGGTTACGGGAACCGTGCTGGCACTGGCAGCCGCAACCACTGCGCGCTCCATGCTCTTCGCATTGCAGCCATATGATCCGCCCACGCTTGGGATGGCGATTGCGCTGCTGGCTGCGGTAACTCTAGCCGCCGGCTACCTACCGGCGCGCCGCGCCGCAAAGCTCGATCCGATGACCGCCCTGCGAGACGAGTGAGGCGGCACGATGTGCCCGGCGATGCTGCGCATCGCGGATGCGGAGACACGGAGAGGGGGCGACATCAGCTTATCGCGGGCTGGCGGTAAAGCCCCAGTTCAGAAATCGCAGGACAGACCGGGCACCGTGTGATGCGGAGGCGAACTTTGGTGGTGGTTACGGCTTCGCCGAGCCGGATCAAGCGGCACGAACCGATGCTCGTCCCCTCAGCAATCTTTTTCCAGGCACCCTGCTCCCAGCGTTCCACAGCAAATGCCTCCACCCGCTGGCCGAGGCGGATATTCTCGCGCAAGCGCACTACATTGAAGGTGACCGGGCGCTGCAGTTCGAGCGAGACTTCCGGCATGGCGACCGAATCGTCCGTGCTCCAGTAGGTGTAGCGGTCACCATCGAGCAGGTTCAGCGGCCCGAACGAAGGGTCGTTCCCGCGCACCGTCGTCGTATGAGCGTCCGCTCCCAGCGCCAGGTTTTCTGAGAATGTTGCGCGCAGCAGATCGCCAAAACGGCGTAGAGAGGCCACGTCGTTTTCATGCAAAAGACCGCGACGGTCCGGAGGCACGTTGAGCAGGAAGCTCGCCCCGCGCCCGGTGGACTTGTAGTACAGGTCAATGAGCTCACCCGGCGTCTTCACGCGCGCGTCTTCGGCCGGATGCCAGAACCAGCCGGGGCGGATCGAGACATCGCACTCCGCCGGCATCCATCGGGAGCCGTGCCGATGGCCGGTTTCGCCTTCCTGGGCGCGCACGAACCCAGGCGCCGGCATGCCGCCGTCTTCGCCGACCGGATCGTACGTGGCCCAGCAGGTTTCTCCGGCAATGCCGGATTCATTTCCCACCCAGCGGATGTCGGGCCCTACGTCGCTGAAGATGACCGCGTCGGGCTGCAGGGATCGCACTAGTTCCCACGTTTGCGGCCAGCCGTAATACGTGCGCTTGTCGATCAGGCGTTTTTCGCGGGCGCCGCCGTAATATCCGTCGCCTCCGTTGGCGCCGTCATGCCACACCTCGAAGACGGGACCATACCCGGTGAGAAGTTCGCGCAGCTGCTCCCGGTACATCGCGACATATTTCGAGGTGCCATAAAGCGGCGTGTTGCGGTCCCAGGGAGAAAGATAGACACCGAATTTCAGCCCTTGCAGGAGGGCGGCCTCGGTCAGCTCCCGCACGACATCTCCTTTCCCGTTGCGCCATGAGCTCTTTCGAACGGAATGTTCGGTGGTTCGCGTCGGCCAGAGACAGAAACCATCGTGATGCTTGCAGGTAAGAATGACGCCTTTCATGCCGCCGGCCTTCAGCGCACCGATGATCGCATGGGCATCAAACGCCGAAGGGTTGAACAGAGCCGGATCTTCATCACCGTAGCCCCATTCCTTGTCTGTGAAGGTATTGACCGTGAAATGCAGAAAGGCGTACGTCTCCAATTCGTGCCACCGAAGCTGCCGTGGCGAAGGTAGCGCTCCGTAAGGTGAGGGTGCCGTGGCTGCGCCATCGGCTCGCGGCAATATTGCGGAAGCCGACGCCGCAGCCAGAAAGCCCCGCCGGGAAAGGCCGTTCATGCTCAAAAATTCACCTGATTGCGTTGATTCGCATTCTCCGCCGCGCGGGGTGTGATCACCGTCTCGGCCGTGAGCCCGCTGACGACGTCGCGCACCCGTATGCGCCAATCGCCCTTGGCGTCGCTGAGCGCGAACGGGATCTCAAAAGAAGCGCGTCCGTCCCGGAGGGTTACATTTCCGCTGTAGTACCGGACCATGTGTCCGGCGGGGTCCAAAACCTCGACGCGCATCACGGAGAGATCCACCGGCGCGCTGTGCTCATCGAGCAGAGTGATGTTCAGCCCCTTGTCGATGGCCAGCTTCGCAATGCGTGATTTGCGCTCGACGAGCAGGACAGGTTTGTCCGGCCCCGCTTCCAGTTCCAAGGCCGCCACACCGCCGCGCAGCAGATCGTAGCGGACGGCTTTCGACTCCGGCAGGCTGATCTTCGTCGCTTTCTCCGGCAGCACTCCGGTGAGCCGCGACTCGCCAAAATCGCGAACGGTGACAAGGTACGGGCCTCCGAAGTTGTGCTGCACTCCGGCGTCGCGCGGTCCGGTGCGCACAAACCCGTTCGTCGGCTCATTCCATAGCGGCTGTTTTCGCCAGTGGCATCGGCCGTCCATGCGGCCGGTCTGATCGTCTCCGTAGACAATGCCGCCACGCGCAATGAAGCGCTCAATCTCTTTCGCTTCCTTGTCGGTGATGGCAATCGAATACGGCAGGATCAGCACACGATAGTGGTCGAGCATGCCCGCTTCAATCTGCTGCGTGGCGAGGAACCGGAACTGCGCGCCGTCCTTTTCGAGTTCCTTCACCCACGCCTCGCGGCGGTGCTGCAGCTCCCCGAGGTTTGCCGATGTTTTGCCTTCACTGCCCTCTGCTCCAGCGGAGATCTTCCCATCGGTGATCCACGCTCCGCGGATGCTGGGCATCGAGAAATGGACCGCTACGCCGTCTTCGTGGACGCTTGAGTTCATGAACACTCTGCCGATGCCCGACTGCATGCGACCGAACGCCGCCGCCAGCGCCTTCCCCTGAGCGCTCATGGTCAGGTCCGGATTGAGGAGCGTGTAATGCCAGAAAATGGAAGCCCCGCTGTGGCCATAAAACAGGCGCTGCCACTGCTCGTGTTGCGCCTCGTCTCCAACCGAACCGTAGCCGGTGAATCCGGTGATTGTGAGGCCCGGGCGAAACAGATAGTGCATGGGATCCTGGCTGCCGTCCGAGTACGGTTGCAGGTAGTCGATCTCCTGATCGATGCGGGACCAGTTGCAGCCATTGTGCGCGGTGGGAATCTGCGTGCCCGAGATGGAAGCGCGCCCGCCCGGATCGATCTCGTGAACCAGGTCCCGGGCTTTCCCGAAGGCACGCACGAACTGGTCCTCCATGTAGGCGCGGTGGTCGGCCCATGGCGCGTAATTCCCGTGTTTCTGCGCCTCTTCCGTCGTCATGGGCACAACGGAATCCCAATCCTGGAACGCCGTGCCCCAAGACACGTTCAATGCTTCGAGGGTGCCATATTCCCCGCGGAGCCAGCGTCGCAGTCCCGCCAGCGATTCCGGAGCCCAGTCCACATCAAAGGCGTCAGCGTAAAACGTGAGCGACGACTCATCGGCAAGGTAGCAGGCCATCGGTTTCAGCGGCGCCAGCGGGCGCAGCGCTTTGTCCAGTTGCGCCCGCATGCCCGCCTCGAACGCCGGCGATTCGAGCGTGACGTCGCGCGTCAGGTATTTCTTGTCCCCTGTCTTGAGGTAGTCAGCCTTGCGCTTAAGATATGCGTCGCGCCGGTACCAGTAGATCCCGAACCCGGGCAAGTGAGCGCTCACCATCATTTTGAAATTGCGCTCCGGGTCAGCCAGCGTCGTGATGCCAATGCGGCGGAACTGCTCGTCGAGCGCCGGAATCCACGGCTGGTACGATTTCGGCCCATACCAGGGCATGATGACTTCGTAGTCGTTCCACTCGCGCGACGCCGCTGCAAACCGCACGGGGCTCTGCCGCACGGTAGCGCCAATCGTGGCTCGCACGAAACCCGAGTGCGTGAGCGGACGCCCGGACGTCAGCCGCACATGGCCGGTTCCCTCTGCGCGCGCGATCACACGCTCGAAGCCGTCGACCAGTTCGATTCGCGCGGGCTTGTCGGACTTCCACCGGACGTCCACCGCCGCACCTTCGGAGATGACGCCCGGCTCGGCTTCCAGGTCCTCGACTCGTTCGGGCTGTCCCGTTTCGATGGGTGTAATTTTCCAGTCCCCCGCGAACTGTTGTTCGAGGAAGTGCCGGCCTGGCTCGAGATGGGTCCATTGGGGCGGATGCCCGTGGCCCGACCCGAGCACGTGGTTGTATGGATCGCGCAGACGCCACACAGATCCTCCCGAGTTAAAGTCGGGAACCGTCTGCGGCTCACGACCCGCGGCGTAGATGATCGCACGGCTCAGCAGCGCGTAAAAATACTCCCACGCCGTATCGACAAAACGGCCGCGCGCCGGCATCGGCATCTGCCAGCTCAGGCCCTGATTCCGATACCCAAAGGCCACCACGCGCCCCTTGCCTGACTGCCGCACGGCCAGCACCGGATGCCCCGATTCGGTCTCGATCAGCACTTTCGCGTCCGGCTCAGCACGGTAGACGTAGTTCTGAACATCGCCGAACGGGAATGTTTCAACCGGTATGGCGCGAGTGATGTAATGATCCGCCGTTCGGCGCCACGGAGATGGCTCGGCGGAACCCGCTTGCTCCGGTTCTTCCAATTCAGTTTCGGGGACTTTCAGATCCACCGGCGTCAGCGGAGACAGCTCGCCGGCATACGGCCGGATCAGAACCAGCCCGCAGCCTTCGTTCACCCGGCGCTTCAGGGCATCGCGCGAGGCCGGCGTCAGCATGTTCCACCCATGATTGAGCGGAAGCAGTATGGCGTCGAATTTCTTTGAACTGGTGAGCTCTTGTTCCAGGTACGAGTAGATGAGTTTTAAATCACCCTTCTCGGCGCGGGCTCCATAATCCTTGCCGAACGCCATCGTCCATTTGTTCACGTCCCAGTCGGGATCGATGCTGACGGTGGTGAGATCGAGTGAGAGGCGCTCGGCCAGCTCCACGAGCGTGCGTCCTTCGCCGACCGTGGGCACGGCCAGAAGATGAATCGGGCCGCCCGGCAGCGGCTTGGCCCATTCCACGTGCGGGGTCTCAATTTCGAGTGTGTAGGGAGCTTCGAACCTCTCGCCGCTGCCCTTTCTCGACCCCATTCCAACGTCTTGTGCAGCGGCGACGGCGCACACCGCAACTGCCACAGCCAGCTTGAATTGCATAGGTAACTCGATTATCTCAAGCTCTGCGCGACGGTCTCCGGGAAACTCGGTTTGCTAGACTGGTGCTGTGGCGGAGTGGCGAAATCGGCAGACGCAACGGACTTGTTCTGAATGAGCAGCAGGCAAGGAATTGCCTGTATGAATGTTGCCAAATTCGGCGAACCCTTTGAACTGGCAACGCCGAGCGAAGCCTGCCTCAAGCAGGAACGTGTAGAGACTAGACGGCAACTGTCCAG
>Ga0335077_10003512_pt1 | contig 18959 bp, 16 predicted proteins | sample Lox_Sample_31_FD_207151 | JGI IMG/M metagenome (GOLD analysis project Ga0335077, IMG submission 207151) | Soil microbial communities from Loxahatchee National Wildlife Refuge, Florida, United States - Lox_Sample_3.1 | ecosystem: Environmental > Terrestrial > Soil > Wetlands | place: USA...
AGGATCCTCAAGATCGACTCCTCCAAGGCGTTGAAGGTCCCGGGTGTTCTGGCGGTCATCACGGGCGAGACACTCGCGCAGTACAAGCTTCACTGGATGCCGACGCTGATGTCGGATACCCAGATGGTGCTGCCGGTCGAGAAGGTGATGTACCAGGCGCAGGAAGTCGCGGCGGTCATCGCCACCGACCGCTACACGGCCGCCGACGGCGTCGCCGCCGTGGAGGTCGAATACGATCCGCTGCCCGTCGTCGTGGACCCGTTCAAGGCGCTCGCGCCGGGGGCGCCGGTCCTGCGGACGGACAAGCCGAACAAGAAGGACAACCACATCTTCCATTGGGAGGCCGGCGACAAGGCGAAGACCGAGGCCGCATCGAAGTCGGCCGACGTCGTCGTCCGCGAGAAGATCTACATCCCGCGCATCCACGTCGCCTCGATCGAGACCTGCGGCTGCGTCGCGGACTTTCATCCCGCCACGGGGAAGCTGACCGTCTACATGACGACGCAGGCCCCCCACGCGATCCGGACGGTGTTCGCGCTCGTGGCGGGCCACGTCGGTCTTTCGGAAGAGAAGATCCGAATCGTTTCACCGGACCTCGGCGGCGGCTTCGGCGGCAAGGTGCCGGTCTATCCCGGCTACGTCATCGCGGTCGCGGCCTCCGTCGTCATCGGCAAGCCCGTCAAGTGGGTCGAGGACCGGATGGAAAACCTCCAGGCCGATTCCTTCGCGCGCGACTACCACATGGAGGCGGAGCTGTCCGCGAAGAAGGACGGCACGATGACGGCGCTCAAAATCAAGACGCTCGCCGATCACGGGTACGCGGACGCGGCGGCCAATCCGTCGAAGTTCCCCGCCGGGCTGTTTTCGATCTGCACCGGCTCGTACGACATCCCCAACGCCTTTTGCGAGGTGGACGGCGCCTACACGAACAAGCCGCCCGGAGGCGTCGCGTACCGGTGCTCGTTCCGCGTGACCGAGGCCGTCCATGCGATCGAGCGCATCGTGGACGTCCTGGCCCAGGAGCTGAAGATGGATCCGGCGGCGTTGCGCCTGAAGAACTTCATCCCGCCCGAGAAGTTTCCGTACAAGTCGGCGCTCGGCTGGGAATACGACAGCGGCAACTATCCGGCGGCGCTGAAGAAAGCCATGGACATCATCGGCTACGACGCCCTGCGGAAGGAACAGGCCGAGAAGCGCAAGAAGGGCGAGCTCATGGGGATCGGCATCTCGAGCTTCACGGAGATCGTGGGCGCCGGGCCGTCGAAGCACTTCGACATCCTCGGCATCAAGATGTTCGACTCCTGCGAGCTGCGAATCCATCCGACCGGCAAGGCCATGGCCCGGTTCGGCACGAAGTCCCAGGGGCAGGGGCACGAGACGACCTACGCGCAGATCATCGCCGAGGAGCTCGGGATTCCCGCGGCCCACGTGGAGGTCGAGGAGGGCGACACCGACACGGCGCCCTACGGCCTCGGGACCTATGCCAGCCGCTCGACGCCGACGGCCGGCGCCGCCGGCGCCATGGCCGCACGCAAAGTGCGCGACAAGGCGAGGAAGATCGCCGCGTATCTGCTCGAGGTGTCCGAGGACGACCTCGTCTGGGAGCCGGGAAAGTTCTCCGTTAAGGGCGCGCCGCAGAAGTCGAAGACGATTCAGGAGATCGCGTTCGCGGCGTACACGAATCATCCGCAGGGGATGGAGGCCGGGCTCGAGGCGGTCGACTACTACGATCCCCCGAACCTCACGTTCCCGTTCGGCAGCTACATCTGTGTCGTGGACATCGACCGCGGCACGGGCGAAGTGAAGATCCGGCGCTTCGTGGCCGTGGACGACTGCGGCAACATCATCAACCCCATGATCGTGGACGGCCAGATCCACGGCGGGCTCACGATGGGCATGGCGCCGGCCCTTCTCGAGGAGATCACCTACGACGAGAACGGCAACAATCAGGCCGGCAGCTTCATGGACTACCTGGTGCCGACCGCCATGGAGACGCCGAAGTGGGAGACGGACAAGACGGTGACGCCGTCGCCGCATCACCCCTTCGGCGCGAAGGGCGTCGGAGAATCGGCGACCGTCGGCGCGCCGCCCGCGATCGCGAACGCGGTCGTGGACGCGCTCGCGCACCTCGGCGTCAAGCACATCGACATCCCGATCACGCCCGAGAAGGTCTGGAAGATCCTGAAGGAGAAGGGAGCGGCGGAGTAGCGGGACCCTACGACTTCTTGGTCTTCTCCTTGAGCCCCTCGGTGAAGAGACCGGGCTCGAGCAGGTTCGGGCTCCCCGTGTCGGGGATCTCGACGCCCGTGAAGCCCTTGCCCCAGTGAACCGCGCCGCCTGCGGTCGCCTTGGAGACGCCCGATCCGTACCCGCGATACCCGTGCCGCCGGGCCTTCGGCTTTGCCGCCCGCTTGCCGACTTTCTTCTGCGCCATTTCGTCACTCCTCCCCGAACACATTACCAACCAAGGGATAGGAACGCGCAAATCGCGCGAGAGTTTCCCGGGCGCGGGGCCTCCCGGAGCCTCGGTGTAATCTCGCGCCATGTCGGAGACTAAGTCGAGCGCCCGGAATCGTTTGCCGCCGGGGCAGGTCCTCACGGCGAAGTGGCCCGTCCTGACCTACGGCGAGACGCCGCGCCCGTCGCTCGACAGCTGGACTTTTCGGTGCCACGGCCTCGTCGACCGGGAGACGGCGTGGACGTGGAGGGAATTCCTGCAGCTCCCGCGCGCCGAGATCACGTCCGACATCCACTGCGTCACGCACTGGAGCCGCAACGACAACCGCTGGGAAGGCGTCGCGGTGCGCGAGGTCTTCCGGCGCTGCGGGATCGCGTCCGGCGCCGCCGCCGTGATGGTCCACTCCTATGGCGGCTACACGACCAACCTTGCGCTCGAAGATCTGGTGGTCGACGACGCGCTCCTCGCGATCCGGCACGACGGGAAGGATCTCGAGGCCGAGCACGGCGGGCCGTGCCGCCTCGTCGTCCCGCGGCTGTATTTCTGGAAGAGCGCGAAGTGGGTGCGCGCATTCGAGGTTCTCGATGTCAACCCGGCGGGCTTCTGGGAGGAGAACGGGTACCACATGCGCGCCGACCCCTGGCGGGAGGAGCGGTACTCGGACCAGGAGACCGACGCGATGCAGCGGATGCGCTCGGAGGCCGCACGGCGGCTCCGCTCGAAGTAGCGGGCGTCGGGAGACCCGGACCCGGGGCTCGACTTTCGAGGGTCGCGCGTCGCCGTCAATTCGGTTAGAGTTGCACCAATCGTTCCCCAGGAGGTGCCCAGGACTCCCGGATTCGCTGCACCCGACCGTTCGCCTCGTTCGACGTCCGTCCTCTTCATGATCTAAGGAGGGTGAGATGGTCCAGACATTCTCGAAGGTGGCCGGCATCGTTCAGCTCGTCCTCGGTCTGGTGGGTCAATTCGCTCCCGGGATCGCGTCGGCGCTCGGCTCCGGCACCGGCGGCAACGTATTCAACATCGTTTCCGGCGGAATCCTGTCGTACCTCGGCATGAAGGGGACCGAGTCCGGCCAGCGCACCGGGGCGCAGGTTCTCGGCGGGCTGAACGGCCTCGTCGGCCTCCTCGGCGCGCTCGGCGTCAACAATCTCGCGGGGCTTCAGATGAATCAGGGCATCGGCGCCAACATCATCAGCCTCCTGATCGGGGCCTGGGGACTCTGGTCGGGCTTCGCCGCCAAGAAGACCGTCGCCGCGTAGGACTCCCGCCGCATCGGCTCGGGCAGGCGCGTCTCGGCGCGCCTGCCCTTCGTTTCTTGGACGCGTTTCGGCGCGCCTCCGCCCGATAGAATCCGCCCGACCCGCGATGAGGCCCCTGCGCATCTCGGCCCGACGCTTCTGGCTGAGCGACCGGATGCTGGTCGCGCTGCTCGCGATGCTCCTTCTCCTCATCTTCGCGATCCCGCTGGTGCCCTTCGACCGCGCGGGTCGCATCGCGATCGACCTCTTCTTCTCGCTGCTCCTCCTGTCGGGGATCGCGACGCTCGCGCGGAGCCGCCTCGGTCTGTGGCTGGGAGCGGGCGTGGCGGCCGCGGCCCTGCTCGTGCGCCTGATCGACCGGCTGTCACCCCGCATCGACCTGGGCCGCTCGGACGCGCTCCTGACCGGTCTGACCGAGGCGACGCTCACGGCCGTCCTTCTGGTCCAGCTCTTCCGGCCGGGGCGTGTGACCTTCTATCGAGTCGCAGGCGCGGTGGTCGTCTTCCTGCTCTTCGGCCACATCTTCGCCGAGGCGTACTACCTGATCGAGTCTCTGTCGCCGGGCTCCTTTCATTTCGTGTCACCGGCCGCCGGCCGATCCGGCCTCACGGGGCGACTCGTGTACTTCAGTTTCGCCACGCTCTCGACGGTCGGGTACGGCGACGTGACCGCCCTCCATCCGCTGGCGCGGTCGCTCGCGGCGATCGAGGCGCTGACGGGCCAGCTCTATCCGGCGATCCTCATCGCGCGTTTCGTGGCGCTCGCGATCCAGCCCGCCGCCCCGCCCCCGTCACCGAGCGGTCCGCGGGGATAGACTTCGGGCAGATTCACCTTCGAAAGGGGGAGAGCCGATGCTGACCATGTTGTCGAAAGCCTGGTGGGTGTACCTCGTCCGCGGCTTGCTCGCGATCCTCTTCGGCGTCTTGGCGTTCGCGCGTCCCGGCCTGACGCTCGCAACGCTCGTGATCTTCTTCGGCGCCTGGGCGCTCGCGACCGGCGTCTTCGCCATCTTCGCGGCGTTCGCGGCGAAGAAGGTGCACACAGACTGGTGGGTCCTGCTCCTCGAAGGGCTCCTCGGAATCGCGGTCGGCCTGGTGACGTTCTGGGCGCCGGGGATCACCGCGATCTCGCTCCTCTGGTACCTCGCCTTCTGGGCGATCCTCTCGGGTATTTTCGAGATCGTGACGGCGGTCCGCCTGCGCAAGGAGATTCGCGGCGAGGGCTGGCTGATGCTGGCGGGCGTGGCCTCGATCGTCTTCGGCGTCCTCCTGCTCGTCCGGCCGGGCGCCGGTGCGCTCGCGGTGATCACGTTCATCGGCGCCTACGCGCTGGTGTTCGGCGTGATCCTCTTGATGGCGGCGTTCAAGTTGAAAGGCCTGCAGGGGCGGCTCGTGGCGGCCTGAGGCCCGGCGCGCGGCCCGCGCCCCTCACTGGGGGAACGACCAGGTGTTCCCGTTGTCCGGTCCGTACCACTTCTTGTGGTTGATGTCGTACCGGACTCCGACGGACGTGTAGGGGAAGCGGAGGATGTCGAGGACGGTCAGCAGCATGTGTCCCCACCAGGGGCGGTCCGAGACGCCGAGCCCGCGGGCGATCTCGGCCACGTTCAATCCCACCTCGAGCCCGACCTGGCGCTCTCGCAGCTCGGGCAGCGCGTAGGGATATCCCTTGACGCCGTACGTCATCGAGACGAGGAGGAATCGGGCAGGGCCGAAGTTCCGGTCGACGCGTCGGGCGAGCCCCGCGAGCTTCAGATCCATCGTGTAGATCTCTCGGGAGTAGTCCTTGCCGATTCCTTCCACGAGGAACTCGTCGGGAGTCGCCGGAGCTTTCATGACTCCGGCGCGAAATCCAATCATGTCGTTCAGGCCGTACCGCGCGAGGACATAGGCGGAGAAGGCTCCGAGCGAGTCGGCCACCAGGTCCTCGTGAGAGAAACCGTACTTCGTTGTGCCGTCGCCGAGCTCGGTCGCGAAACCGGTCAGCAGGGAAACGCCCGAGGCAAGCGTGTAGGACTTCTGCTCGGACAGGTCGAAGACTTCATAAAACGACGTGAGGATCCGGGACACGGCGTAGTACGAAACGATGTGCGAGGCCTTGTCGCCGCCACCGGCATACGTGTTGCGGCCGAAGTAGCCCTCGTTCGTGAAGTGGAAGTCGTGGTGCGGTCCGTCGGTGAAAGAGTCGAGGGCCGAGCCCGCGATCGCCCCGATCGATCCGAGCACGATGAAAAACCGCTTGGGCTCGGGCGGCGGCAGGGAGTGGATCGTCGCCTCGGGTCGTCCGCGCCGTCCGGCGTCGACCGCGAACTCCGGCGGGAATCGCAGGTCGAGACGAAACCCCTCGCGGGCGCGGCCGTCCTCGAGCGCCGCGTCGCAGCAGCCGGTGAGCGTGAACTCATCGGACGGCCGGGCCGAGGCGTTCCGTTCGAGCAGCGCCGTGGACTCGAAGATCCGAAATCCGTCGGCGCGGGCGCGTCCCGGGATCGCCATCCCGGCCACGGCGAGGATCGCGAGCACCCGCGGCGCGAGTCGACTCACGCGGACGGACACGCGGCCTCGACCTCCCACGGATTCTGGCTCCAAGATTTTCGATCCGGGTGACGGTGACTTCAATCGAACGAAGCGAGGCGCGCCGCGATTACTTGGCCGGCGTTTTCGGAGGAAAGTCGGCGAAGAGCCGATCGAGCGCGACCTCGACCTTCCCCTTCTGGAGCGCTCCGATGGCGGGCACCGTACCCTTCGCGAGGCCTCGCCAGACGAGCTGATTGCGGGCAGGGTCCACGAGGTCGACCACGAGCGTGCCGGCCGGAACGTCGTGGCTCGACTCGCCCGTGGCGTTGCCCGACCACCAGGAGTACCCCCACGTGCTCTCGCCCGCCGTGGCCTGACGGAAGAGCCGCGGCTCGACGCGGAGCGAGGCGTTCTCGGGAACTCGCGAGAGCCCGTGGGCCTGGAGCCGCGTGGCGATCTCGTCGCTCAGCCACGCCTGCTCGGCGGTCTGGAGCCGGTCCCCCGTGATGGTGAAGGTGCGGAACTTGGAAAAGTCCGCCCGCGGGTCCGATGTCACTTTCGTCGTGAGCGTGGCGCAGGCCGCGGCGAGGAGCAGCGCGGCGACGAGGACCGCGATCGGGCGGCGGAAGCGCGTCATTTTCTTGTCCTCAGAACTTCGCCACGAGGGCGATCGACGTGATCGTGTCGCGCTTCTTGAACCCGGGCGTGGGCACGTTGTCGTAGAGATAGGTGTAGCTCGCCTTGAGCGCGAAGATCGACGTCAGGTCCGCGGCGAGGGCGGTCGTGCTCCGAAAGATCCAGTCGTCCGAGTTGGCGAGATCTTCGGTGAAGTAAGCATCCTCCGTGAACGCGGCGCTCTTGGAGAATTTCCAGGCGAAATTCAGGCCGCCACGAAGCGCCGCATAATCGAACGAGTCGCCGATGACCGGGTCCTCGTGGGTGTACCCGATTCCGGCTTCCATGCGCAGGAGCAGCGTCTTCTCGTTGATGATCTTGTAGCCGGCTCCGGCCGTCGCGCCCACGCGGCTGTCGACGCCGGAGAACGTGTTTCGGTAGTAGAGCCCTTCGGCGAAAACGTCGATGCGCGGCGTCAGGTCGCGCGACGCCCGCAGCTTGCCCGCGTACGACTCCGCCGTCACGATCGAGTCGGTCGAGGCGCGGAGCATTCCGAACTCCGCCGAGAACGTCCAGGGCGACGGCTGGTAGAAGAGCTGGAAGCCGGCGCCGAAGCTCGAAGTGTCCGTGTTGCCGCTCGTTCCCGCATAGGAGAGCTGGGCGTTGCCGGACCAGAGCGGAGTCGGCGTCGGGGTGGGGGCCGGGCAGGGGCAGGGAGCCTGCGCGGCCGCGGCGCCGGCGGCGGAAAGCAGCGAGAGGATCAGCGCGAATCGACGAAAAGGCATTCGTCACGTCTCCTTGGCGGCGGGAGTGTACCAGCAGGATTCAGGAGGCCCGGGTGTCGTCCCGCGAGGCCGCCTGCCGCAGGGAGTGCTCGTCCAGGGACAGGAAATTTCCGATGCGCTCGATCGTGATGTCGGCCGGCGGATACTTCGCGATCGCTTCGGCATCGTGCGCGTAGTGGCCCTGGCGCGGGAAGACCGTCGTCACCCGAGCGCCCCAGACCTTCTTGACGGCGTCGAGGATTCGGAGCTTGTCGTCCACCAGGACGTAGTGCCGCGCGGGGTAGCGCGCCGCCACATCGTCGAGCTCGCGTTCCTTGTGGACGTAGATCAGCACGTTTCCGCCAACCGCGTCGAAGAGGCCCGAGTTGTCGATCTTTCGCGGCTGGAACACGACGTCGCCGTCGGTGAGGATGACGGCCGTGCCCCACGCGCTCGCGCGCTCGAGCACGTCGAGCGACTCGGGATAGAGGCGGTTGGCGAACGGGTAGTTGATCAGGAACCGCGAGACCATCAGGAGATGCGGGTCGCGCGGGTACTCGAGGCGATACCGCTGGAGCGCGCCGAGGTAGTCGGCATAACCGAGCTCCGTGCGGAGCTGCTCGAAGAGCTGCCAGTAATGTCCCGAGCGCTCGGCGCCGACCTCATTCTCGAGATAGGAGCGGAGGTCCGCCGTGACGCGGTCGTTGTCGAGGAGCGTGTTGTCCACGTCGAACAGGAGCACGAGGCCGCGACTCATTGCGTTCCTCCGGCCGGCAGGCGCAGCCGGGACGCGGCGGCGCGGTCCGCGAGCCAGAGCAGGCGGCCCGCGCCCGGACGGATGAGCTGCGCCGGAAGCTGCGTGGGCTCGTAGGCGCCCTCGAGGACGGACTTCAGCGGGGCCGACTTGTCGTCGCCGCAGACGAGGAAGACGACCTCGGCGGCGGCGTTGAACGTCGGCGCGGTCAGCGTGATGCGCTCGGTGTCGAGCTTCCCGATCCAGTTGGAGACGGCGCGTCGCCGCGTCTCGGAAAGGCCCTTCGTGCCGGGGAAGAGCGACGCCGTGTGGCCGTCCGTTCCGAGACCCAGGAGTGCAAGATCGAATCGCGGAAACTGTCCGGGGGCGAGCCGGAAGTGCTCTTCGATCTCGCGTTCATAGGACCGCGCGGCGGCCTCGGCGCTCGGGTCTTCGGCGCGGATCCGGTGGACGTTTTCGGGAGGAACCGGCACGCGCGAGAGCATCGTCTCGGCGGCCATCCGGTAGTTGCTCTCGGCATCCTCCGGTCCCACGTGACGCTCGTCGCCGAAGAAAAAATGGATTCGCGGCCACCGGACGCGGCCGCGAAAGTCGTCGCTCGCGAGCAGCGCGTAGAGCTTTCGCGGCGTCGAGCCGCCCGAGAGGGCGACGGCCGCGGTCGGCGCGTTGCGGAGGGCCTCCCCGGTCGAAGACAGAAACTCCGCGGCGGCGGCCTGCGCGATCCGATCCACGTCCTCGAGGGTGCGAACCTCGGGCGCGCCGGTGCCGGTCACGGCGCGAAGGATATACCGCACGCGCCTGGACTCGCGGTGCCCGAACCGATAGGATCGTCGCCCATTTCGAAGCATTCGAGAGTTGAGGAGGATTCGTATGAGCAACCGGTGGAATTCCCTTCGGGCCGCAGGCCTGGCGGCGCTCGTGGCCTGGCCGCTCGCGGCCCAGGACAAGATGGCAGCGAAGAAACCGCTCGAGGCGAGCGAGACGCGGTCGATCACGGCGACCGTCGAGGCCGTGGACAGCGCCAAGCGCGAAGTCACCCTCAAGGGCCCCGAGGGCAACGTCGTCGTCGTCGAGGTGCCCCAGTCGGTCAAGCGGTTCTCCGAGATCAAGGTCGGTGATCAGCTGAACGTCAAGTACACGGAGTCGCTCGTCGTCGCGCTCCGGAAGGCGGAAGCGACCGCCAAGCTCGGCACGACTACGGACACGGGCGTGACCCGCATGGAAGGGGCCAAGCCGGGCGCCGTCGTCTCGCGCCAGATCACGGCCACCGTCGAGGTCGCCTCGATCGACAAGGCCACGTCCGCGGTGACGGTGCGCCGCGCGGACGGATCGACCGTCGCTTTCCGTGTGGAAGACCCGAAGAATCTCGAGGGCGTCAACGTGGGCGACAAGATCGTTGTCACCTACAAGGAAGCGCTCGCCCTCCAGATGACGGCGCCCAAGAAGTAGTCCCGCCGCCCCGCGCCGGGCCGCACGGGAGAGATTGACGATGGAGAACGCGCTGCTGCCCCTCCTGGTGGCGGTCGGTCTGATCGTCGGGATGATCGTCGTGCTCGACGTGGGGCGTCGCCTCGGGGCTCGACGCCGCGCGAAGGCGGGCGGGGAGCTCGGGGGCCTCGGAGGGGTCGAGGGGGCGGTCTTCGGCCTCCTCGGCCTCCTCATCGCGTTCACCTTCTCGGAGGCGGCGTCGCGCTTCAACGTCCGGCGCGAGCAGATCGTCGAGGAGTCCAACGTGATCGGCACGGCATGGCTGCGGCTCGATCTGCTGCCCGCGGACGCTCAGCCGGCCCTCCGCGACGCCTTCCGCCGCTACGTCGACGCCCGGCTGGAGGTGTTTCGGAAATTCGCGAGTCCCTCCCGGGGAAGAGCCGAGGCCGATCGGACCGAGGCGATTCAGGGCGAGATCTGGAAGATGGCCGTCGCGGCGTGCCGCGACACGCCGTCGCAAGTTCCGATGCTCTTGCTGCCAGCCGTCAACGAGATGATCGACTTCGCGGCGACGCGAACGCAGAAGGCGCTGATGCACCCCCCGCCCGTGATCTACGTCACGCTCTGCATCCTGGCGTTCGCGGCCGCCCTCATCGCCGGCTACGGCATGGGCGCGGCGGGAACGCGCAGCTGGTTCCATACGATCGCGTTCGCGATCATCCTGGGCCTCGCGGTGGACGTCATTCTCGATCTCGAGTTCCCGCGCGTCGGGTTCATCCGGATCGACCGGTACGACCAGATCCTCGTCGACCTGCGGCAGAGCATGAAATGAACGGGGGAGAGGGGCCGCGCCCTCCCCCGGACCTCAGGCGTCCCGGTCCCCCGCGTCGTTGCCGCGGCGTGGAAGCCAGACGGGGTCGGGCGCGCGGACGTCCCAGCGCACCGAAACGAATCGGAGCGTCATGATCGTCGCGAAGGAGAGTCCGGCGACGACGAGACCGTGCCACCCGAGCGCCCGGGCTCCGAGATAGACCCAGCTTCCCGCGAACGCGGAGAGAGCGTTCAAGCTTCCCGGCCGGAAGAGCTCGGGCACCTCGCCGGAACAGACGTCGCGCAGCACGCCGCCGAACGTTCCCGTGATCACGCCGATGAGCGAGACCACGAACGCCGGAAGGTTCGCCTGGAGGGCGGCATCGATGCCCGTCAGCGTGAAGAGCGCCAGGCCGAGCGCGTCGACGACGGCGCCGGATCGATAGAGGAGGCTGGCGAACGCGCGGATCGCGGGCTGATAGCAGAATCCAACGCACAGGGCCGCGATCACGACCAGGTAATGCCAGCGCGCGACCCAGAAGAACGGGCGCTGGCCGACGAGCAGGTCCCGCAGCGTACCGCCGCCGAAGGCCGTGACGACCGCGAGGCTGTACGTCCCCACGACGTCCATCCGCTTGCGAGCCGCGGTCATCATCCCGTCCACGGCATAGAGAAGGACGGCCGCCGCCTCGAGCGCCGTCCGGATCGCAGCCGCCGTCATCGAGTTCCCGAGGTGCGCCCCGGCGGGCGCCCGCCTCCTAGAAGGTCATCGTGAGGTAGAGACGCGGCCCGTTGTAGCGGAAGTCGAGCTTCGTCGTCCCGGTGTCCTTCGTCTTCTCGATGTTGATCCGGTTGTACTCGTAGCCGACGCCGAGCCCGAAGTTGTTCACGATGTACCAGTCCACGTGCGCCATCGCGTCGACCATCGAGCCGGAGTAGGGGCTGATGTTGGCCTTGAAGGCCCGCACCCAGGCGCCGATGCTGACGGGGCCGGCGATCCGAACCTCCGTCTCGGCGCCGATCAGCGGGACGGGGAGATTGACCTCGGCCTCCCGCGTCGTGGTCACGCCGTTGATCGGCCCGTTCGGACCGACGACGCCCGCAGAGGCCGACACCTGCGCGTGAAGGGTTGTGTAACTGACGCCGAGGGAGAGCCCGAGGTGGAACGATGGGGTCTTGAAGAGCTCGTAACGATAGGCGCCGTAGATGTAGCGCTGCTTGTTCTCGCTCGCCACCTGGGCCCCGGCGGTGTAGGTCGCGTCGCCGAAATGGATGTCCTGGGAAATCATCTTCGACGCGTCGTTCGTGAAGCTCAGGAACCCGAAGTCGAGGTAGCTGCGGCCGGCGAAGTTCCAGTAGCCGTCCCCGCGGAATGTCGTCTTGTGGTCCGGCTGGCCGAGCAGCTTGTTCAGGTCGAACGACGCGTCGGGGACGTTCGAGTTGGAAAGGGACGCCGTCGTGTCCAGGCTCGCAAAGATGCCGCCGAGGCGCAGGCGAAAGGTTTCCGGCACGTCGCCGGGGAATTGGGCTCGGGCCGGAGCTGCCGCGAGCAGTCCCGCGGCGATCGCAGCCCCCAGGAGCTTCTTCATTCTGTCTCCTCCTCCGATCCGGTCCGAACCTCGTTCGGGACGGCGGGAGTCTATCGCAGGAACGCTTCGAGGTACGCCCGCGTTACCGCTCGGTCCAGAGCCGTCGTTCCTCCGCGAGCAGGTGATCGACGCCGCCCGGCGTCAGCGGCGGCGCGACCCAGTTTCCCTGCATGTGGTCACAGCCGTACTGCTGCAGGCAGCGGAACTGGTCCTGGCTCTCGACGCCTTCGGCCGTCACCGTGAGTTTCGTCCCATGAGCCATTTCCACGATGGCGCGCACGATGCCGGCGTCGGCGGCGCTGTGCGGGAGGTCCGACACGAAGGAGCGATCGATCTTGAGCGCGGTGATCGGGTAGCGCTTCAGGTAGCTCATCGAGGAGTAGCCCATGCCGAAATCGTCGATCGCGATGCCGACGCCCATTCCACGCAGAAGGCTGAGATTTCCGACGACGATCTCCGCGCTTTCCATCGCGATCGACTCGGTGATCTCGACCTCCAGGTGCTGCGGCTCGAGCCCCGCCTGTTCGAGCGCCAGGCCCACCACGGGCACGAGATTCTCCTCGCGGAACTGGCGCGCGGAGACGTTGACCGCCACGTGAAGATCGGGCAGCCCCGCGCGCCGCCATTCCTGGAGTTGCGCGCAGGCGGTCCTCAGCACCCACTCGCCGAGGGGCACGATGAGCCCCGTCTCTTCGGCGGCGGCGATGAAGGTGCCCGGCATGACGAGCCCCTTCTCCGGGTTCTCCCAGCGCAGGAGCGCCTCGAATCCCACGATGCGGCCCGTCGAGAGCGAGAGGATGGGCTGGTAGTGCAGCACGAACTCCTCGCGGGCGAGGGCGCGCCGCAGGCCGGTCTGGAGCGCGAGCCGCCCCTCCGCCCGCGACGTCAGCTCGGGCGTGCAGAGCTGGAAGGTCCCGCGGCCGAGCTCCTTGGCGCGGTACATCGCGGCATCCGCGTTGCGCAGCAGCGTCTCCGGATCCTCGCCGTCGTCGGGCGACGTCGCCACGCCGAGGCTCGCCGTGATGCGCAGCGTCTGATCGCCGAGCTGAAAGGGACGGGTCACGCCCTCGAGCAGCTTTTTCGCGACGCCGGCCATCTCCGCCGCGGGGCGCGCGTCGGGCAGCAGGATGACGAACTCGTCGCCGCCCACGCGCGCGATCGTGTCGGCCTGCCGAAGCCGGCGCTGGAGCCGGAGCGCCAGGGAGCGCAGCAGCCGGTCGCCGGTCGCGTGCCCCCACGTGTCGTTGACCAGCTTGAAGCGGTCGATGTCGAGGTAGAGGATCGCGACGTGTCGCCGGTGGCGGCGCGCCTGCGCGAGCTCTCGCGCGGCGCGCTCGAGGAACCGGACGCGGTTGGGCAGTTTCGTCAACGGATCGTTGTAGGCGTGGCCGGCGACGTGTCCCTCGGCGCGGCGCCGCTCGGTCAGGTCGACGATCGTCGCGACGGCGGCGGGCCGGCCGCCGGCCTCCGCGAGCGTCAGGGAGACCTCGATTTCCACCGGGTTGCCGTCCGGCCGGACGACGCGGAAGGCGTCGCGCAGCGCGGGACGCTCGCCTTCGATGCACTGAGCCAGATCGTCGACAAAACGTTCACGATCCTCGACGGCGAAGAGGTGCGCGGCGGACTCGAGCGCTCCGACGTCTTCGGGAGTGACGCCGAACATCGCGGCGAGGCGGGGATTCGAATTCCGGATCTTTCCGTCCTGGATCAGCGCGAGGCCGACCGCCGCCTCGGCGGCGAGCGTTCGCGGGCCGTCGCCCGATTCGAGGCGCTCGGCCCGGCGGCGCCCGGTCACATCACGGAGGATGCCGACGACGCCCACGATCCGCCCGCCGGAGTCGCGCTGCGGCGCGTACGTGGCAGACAGCCAGACCGTTGCGCTTTCGCCCCGGACGCGGTGGCCGAGGTCCGGGCCGGCGACCGTCTCGCCGTTCAACGCCCGCTCGAGCAGCTCCGTGACGCCCTGATCGGCGAGATACGGAGAGACCTGGAGCGCGCCCCGCCCGAGGACCTCGGCGGCGGGGATGCCGGTCAAATGCTCGAGCGCCCGGTTCCAGACGGTGATTCTCAGGTCCTCGTCGTACGCGACCACTCCGTCGGGAACGCTCGCCAGCGCCTCGCCCGGCGGAGCGCCTCCCGCGGCCGGCGCGGGCGCCTCGAGCTCGGCGGCGCGCTGCTTGGCGGCAAGCTCGCGTTCCAGGCGGCGCCCGAGGGCGCGCAGCGGCTCGAGCGCTTCGGCCGCGACCTCCCGCGGCTCGCGGTCCATGACCGCGAGCGCCGCGAACGGCGCTCCCTGCGGATCGAACAGCGGAATGCCGGCGAAGAATCGGATGCTCTCGCGCAGGAGCGGATCGTCGCGGAAACGGGGATCCTTCGCGACGTCGGTGAGGATGAGAAGGTTCGGCGACGCGGCCGCCTCCGAGCACAGGGCGATCGCCCGGGCCGTCTCGGCAACGCGGATGCCGCCGCGCGACTTGAACCAGTTGCGGCCCGGCCGCACGAGGGCGATGGCCGCGAGGGGCGCGCCGGTCAGGCCCATCGCGAGTGTTGTCGCGTCTTCGAACAAGTCTTCGAGCGCGCTCTCGAGCGGGTCGTCGGGCGGCGAGACGCCGCCTCGCGGGCGGGGGGCGCCGTCGGGAGGCGATGGCATTTTGCTTTCCGGGGATCGCGACGTTGCGCGACCCGCAAATTGTAGCGCCGAACGGCCCGGGGATGCTCCCGGATGGCACGAAAGTGCCGCCTCGCCCGAGCGCGAATCAGAGCAGCGGCGCCAGGAGGCGGGCGCCCGCGTCGGCCGCGGCGTGGAAAAACGAACGGCGGCGCCACCCGGCCGCAGTGATCTCCGCGGCCTGCGCGAGATCCTCTTCGAAGGCCCGCGAGAAGACGCCGCCGACGCCCTCGTCGAGGATCACGACGTTGCACTCGGCGTTGAAGTGGAAAGAGCGGAAGTCGAGGTTCGTCGAGCCGACGAGGCAGACCCTGTCGTCGGCCACGAGCGTCTTGGCGTGGAGGATCGCGGCCTGATACTCGAAGATGCGGACGCCGCGGGCGAGGAGGTCCTCGAAGTAACCGTGGCCGGCGTGGCGGACGAGGCGCACGTCGGTCCGGCCGGGGAGCAGCAGCCGCACGTCCACGCCGCGCCGCACCGCGGCCTCCAGGAAATCGAGAGCGCGTCGGCGCGGTGCGAAGTAGGCGTTCGTAATCCACAAGCGGCGCCGCGCGGCGCCCGCGATGGCCACCAGGGTCGACGCCGTCTCGCCGTGGCCCCGGCCGGGCCGCGACTCGAGCGTCAAGACCTTCGTGCCGCCGTCCGTCGGCGCCACGATCGGCGGCAGCTCGAAGCGATCGCCGCCGGCCCACTGCCAGGCCTCGCGGAAGACGACCGCCATGTCCCACGCGGTCGGACCCTCGATCCGCGCGTGCGTGTCGCGCCAGGGGCCCCGCCGGGAGCCCAGGGGCGCGGATCCGTATTCGTCGGCGATGTTCATGCCGCCGGTATAGGCGATGCGCCGGTCCACGACGAGGATCTTTCGGTGATCGCGAAAGGGCTGGAGCCAGAGCTGCGGGAAGAGCGGGTTGAAGAGCCGGACGTCGAGGCCCCGCGCGCGCATCTCGTTCCAGAACGCGCGCCGCGTCGCGATCGAGCCGAAGAAGTCGGCGAGCACGCGGACGGTCACGCCGCGCGAGCGGGCCGCCGCGAGCGCCTCGAGGAAGCCGCGTCCGGTCTTGTCGTCTTTCAGGATGTACGACTCCAGGAGAATCTCCGACTGCGCAAGGCCGATGTCCGTGCACATTGCGGCGAACGCGCGGTCGCCGCGGAAGAACGGCTCGACACGGTTGCCCGCGAGGATGGGCCCGTCGTCGATCTTCTGGAGCAGCTCGGCGAAGCCGGGATCGCCGAGGCCATCGGGAAGCGAGGCGGCCAGCCGTCCGACGTTCGCGGGGCGGAGCTCGCGCGGCAGCCGGCGGCCCTCGACCGGGTAGAGCCGCGGCAGGAGGCGCCGGTGTCCGGGCCTTCGTCGGAACATGGCGCGCATCATCTCGCGAGCGAGGCCGGCACCGAGGGCGGAAGCGCGGAGCCGTCAGTAGGCGATTCTTCGCGAGGGGGCCGACGTTCGCTCGTCGACGCGGACGCGCGCATCCACGGCGACGGCGCCCTTCGGAAGCACGAGCACGGGATTCAGGTCCATCTCGCGGATCTGCGGGCAAGCATCGATGAGCGCCGAAACTCTCAGGATCAGTTGCTTCAGAGCGGTTTCGTCGGCCGGAGTCGCTCCCCGAAATCCACGCAGCCGCGCCGTCCCGCGCACCTGCTCGAGCATCGCCGTGGCGTCAGCGTCGGTCAGGGGGGCCAGGCGGAAGGCGACGTCGGCGAGAAGCTCGACGAACGCGCCGCCGCTCCCGTAGAGGACGAGGGGGCCGAACGTGGGGTCGGACGTCGCACCCACGATCGTCTCGATTCCGCCGGCCACTTGCTTCTGGACGAGCGCCTCCGTCATTGCCGGTCCGAGACGCGCCCGCAGATCCTCGAACGCGGCGCGGACCGCGTCTTCTCCCCCGAGCCCGAGTCGGACGGCGCCGATCTCGGTCTTGTGGACGATGTTCGGGCCGACGGCCTTGAGGACGACGGGGAAGCCGAGTGCGGCCGCCGCCGTGGAGGCCTCGGCAGCCGAGCGCGCGGTGCGGATCGGCGCCGCCGCGATGCCGAAGGACGCGAGCAGCTCGTTCGTCGCCTCGGGGCCGAGCCAGCCGCCGCCTCGGCGCATCGACTCTTCGACGAGCGCGCGCGCGCGGGCGACCTGCAAGTCCGGAAAGCGCGGAATCTTGCCGGGCGGCTCGCGGCGCCATTCCGCGTATCCGGCGACGCGCGCGAGAGCCGTCGCCGCGCGCTCGGGGAAGGAGTAGCTCGGGATCGATCCGAGACGCGGCCGGGCGCCCTCTTCGCCGAGGAACGTCGCGAGGATCGGCTTCCGGGAGTTCCCGCGGGCGGCCTTCACGATCGCCGCGGCCACCTCCCGTGCCTCGGTCAGAAGGGGCGGAATGAAGATCACGATGACCGCGTCGACGGCCGGCTCTCCGAGCAGGAGGCGCAGGCACTTCTCGTACTGGGCGGCCGAGGCGGAGGCGAGCATGTCGATCGGATTGCCCAGGCCCGCCTCGCGCGGCAGAACGGCGGCGAGCTTCGCACGGGTTGCGGCGGGCAGCGCGGCGATCGTCAATCCTTGCGCTTCACAGGCGTCGGCGGCGAGGATCGCCGGCCCACCGGAGTTGGTCAGGATTGCGACGCGGCGGCCCGCCGGCAACGGCTGGTGGGCCAGCAGCGTCGAGACGTCGAAGAGCTCCTCGAGCGTCGCGGCGCGGATGATGCCCGCCTGTCGCAGGAGCGCGTCGACGACGGCGTCGCTCTCCGCGAGGGCGCCGGTGTGCGAAGAGGCCGCGCGCGCCCCGGCCCGGGAGCGGCCGGCCTTCACGGCGACGATCGGCTTGCGGCGCGCGACCCGCCGGGCGATCCGCATGAAGCTCCCGGCCGAGCCGAAGCTCTCGAGGTAGTAGAGGATGACGTCGGTCCGGGGATCCTCGCTCCAGTACTGGACGAGGTCGTTGCCCGAGACGTCCGCCTTGTTGCCGACCGAGACGAACGTCGAGATGCCGAGGTTGAGGCGTCGCGCTTCGTCGAGCAGCGCGATGCCGAGGGCGCCGCTCTGCGAGGCCAGGCCGACGCGTCCCTCGGGCGGGTAGACCGGGGAAAACGTGGCATTGAGGCGCACGCGGGGATCCGTGTTGATGAGGCCCATGCAGTTGGGCCCGACCATGCGGATTCCGGCGGCGCGAACCTTCGCCAGGATCGCCGCCTCGCGCTGGCGACCTTCGGCGCCCGTCTCGCGGAATCCGGCGGTGATGATGACGAGCGCGCGCACGCCGCGCGCGATGCAGTCGTCGACGGCGGCCTCGACGGCCGCGGCGGGGATGGCGAGAACGGCGAGATCCACGGGTCCCGGGATGGCGCGGACGCTCGGATAGGAGCGCCGGCCGGCGACGCGCGCCGACGCGGGATTGACCGGGTAGATCCTTCCGCGGAACCGGGTCGCGACCAGGTTGTGCAGGATCTCCGAGCCGACCTTCCCGCGCTGCCGCGAGGCTCCGACGACGGCCACGGAGCGCGGCTCGAAGAGCCTCTTCATCGAGGCCGTGGCCGCGCGCGCCGACCTCTCCGCGGCGCGCTCTTCGAACGCCGGCGTCGGCTCGAGCGAGATGACGATTTGGATCGCGCCCGGCTCGGTGCGGTGCGCGATCTCGAATCCGGAGTGCGCGAAGACGTCCAGCATGCGGCGGTTTGCGGGATGGACCTCGGCCGTGAACTCCGTCAGGCCCCGCCGGCGCGCGATCTCCGCGAGCCGCTCGAGGAGACGGGTTCCGAGGCCCTGCCCATGCAGCGCGTCCTCGACGGTCAGCGCGACCTCCGCCGAGGCGGGACGCCGTGGATCCACGTAGTAGCCGGCCACGGCCGCGAGGCGGACTCCGGCCTCGGCGACGAGCACGACCTGGCTCTGGCCGTCCGCCGCGACCAGTCGCGAGGCGAGATCGGAGGCCGTCGCGCGCGAGACGCCGAGGAACCGAAAGTAGAGGCTCTCGGCCGAAAGGGCTTCGTGGAGCCGGGCGATCTCGGCGAGATCCGTCGCCCGGATGGGACGCAGGCGGACCGTGGCGCCCGTGCGCAGGACCACGTCGGAAGGCTCGGGCGAGGCGAAGGGCGGAGGCGTCATCG
>Ga0335077_10003513_pt1 | contig 18956 bp, 15 predicted proteins | sample Lox_Sample_31_FD_207151 | JGI IMG/M metagenome (GOLD analysis project Ga0335077, IMG submission 207151) | Soil microbial communities from Loxahatchee National Wildlife Refuge, Florida, United States - Lox_Sample_3.1 | ecosystem: Environmental > Terrestrial > Soil > Wetlands | place: USA...
CGCTGCTCGTCCGCCATGCCCCCGCGGCCGCGGCCAGGACGGCCCCCCCACCGACGGCCACCAGCAGGGCGAGCAGCGCCCATCCGCGCCACCGTGCCCGGATCGCGTGCACCGCGACGCGCAGGACCGCCCTCATGCGATCAGGCGTGTCAACGCGTGGCGGCCCGGGACGTGGCACATGGATCCGAGGATAGGCAGCGTGCCAACCCGCGGCGAGGGTGCTCGCGCGCAGCCGACCGGTGGGGGAGCCACCACCACAGCCCTTGGTGCTCGCCCCCTTCCCACCGGGCGCCACGGGATGGCGCAATAAGGAGCGATGCGGCCAGCGGCCCAGAAATTCCTGGTGGGCGGATACCGTACATCCGGCGGTGCCGGTGTGCCGCGGGACAGTGGGAGGCAGCCGGGAGGACGGTCATGAACGCGGGATGGATGTTCCTGCGGACCGAGCTGCGCGGGCGCTGGCGGTCCTGGCTGGCGCTGGCGCTGATCGTCGGCGCGTTCGCCGGGGCGGTCGAGGCCGCGGCGGCAGGCGCCCGCCGTACCGATGCCGCCTACCCGGCCCTCCTCGCCTGGAGCAACGCACCCGACCTGCTGGCCGCGTCGGGCCCCGACCGCTCGGTCTTCGGCAACATCCCGCAGGCCGCGCTGGCCCGGCTCCCGCAGACCACCGGCTACGCCCCCGTCGCCGAGTACTCGGTCGTCCAGCCATCTGACATCGCGCTGCTGGCCCCGGAGAGCCGGGCGATTCCCGGCGCCTTCTGGCGGCGGAAGATCCTGGCCGGCCGCCTCTCCGACCCCCACCGCGCGGGCGAGGTCGACGTCTCGTTCACCCTGGCGCAGGCGCGTCACCTCCGGGTGGGCGACGTCCTGCGGGTGAATGTCCTCACCCCGGGCGCGAAGCCCAGGCCGGTGCCCTTCACCTTCCGGGTCGTCGGGATCGACGCGGCGCCGGCCGAGTTCCCGCCGCAGACCGGGACGGGCACCGATTTCGTCTGGGCCACACCGGCCTTCTACGCCCGGCACCACTCCGGGCTCGAGATCTACCCAGGGGTCGCGCTCAGGCTCCGGCACGGCGCGGCGGACCTCCCGGCCGCGCTGCGCGAGATCAGCCAGCTGACCCACGGAAGGCCGCCGCTGACGTACCCGCTCGCCACCCAGTCGGCCAACACCGAGCGTTCCATCCACCTCCAGGCCGTTGCCCTGTGGCTGCTCGCGCTGCTGCTCGGCGTCATCGGCATGCTCATCATCGGCCAGCTGCTGGCACGCCAGAGCTTTCTGGAGGCCGACGACTTCGCCGTCCTGCGCGCGCTCGGCATGAGCCCCCGGCAGCTGCTGGCCACCGGCCTCGCCCGCGCGGCGGTGATCGGCGCGGGCGGGGCCGCAGCCGCGGCCGTGCTGGCGGTGGCGGTCTCGCCGCTGTTCCCGGTCGGGCTGGCGCGGATCGCCGACCCCTCCCTGGGGATCCGGGCCGACCCGGCCGTGGGCCTCGCCGGGGCGCTGGCCACGGTGCTCGTCACAGTCGCCTGCGCCGCTCCCGCGGCCTGGCGGGCCGCCACCGCTCCCGTGGCACCTACCAGCCCGGCCGCCAGCGGGCGCGCGCAGCGGCGGCCGGCCGCGGCGACGGCCACCCGCGGCATCGGTCACGTTTCCGCGCTGCTCGGCATCCGGCTGGCGGTCCAGCCCGGGGCGGGCAAGACGGCTGTGCCGATCCGCAGCACGATCGCCAGCGCGGTCGTCGGGGTGGCCGCGCTCACCGCGGCGATCGTCTTTTCCGCCAGCCTCGGGCACCTGCTTGCTTCCCCGCGCCAGTACGGGGTGACCTGGGACGCGGACGTGCAGAACGTGAACAACACCGGGATCGCGCCCGTGATCGGGGCGGTCGCGCGGGACCCGCAGGTGACCGCCTGGGCAACCGCGTACGCCGGCGCCCCGCTGGAGGTCGATCGCGTGCGCGCCGACGCGATCGCGATCAGCCCGGGCCACGGCGGGTCGTTCCTGCCCACGGCGACCGCGGGCCGCCTCCCGCGAGCGCAGGACGAGATCGCACTCGGGGCACGCACCCTGCGGACGATCGGGTCGCACGTGGGCGGGACCGTCACCGTATCGCTGGCCGGGTTCCGCCCGGCCAGGCTCAAGGTGGTCGGTACCGCGGTCTTCCCCACGCTCAGCGACAGGCTCGGGCTGGGCTCCGGATCCACGATGACGGTGGACGGCCTGCGTCACCTGCTCCCCCGGAATGTGCCCTTCCCACCGTTTGACACCCTGCTGGTCCGGTTCCGGCCGCGGGCCGGCGTCCAGGCCGGTGCGGACGCGCTCGCGGGCCGGGTCTCCCGGGACGGCCCGTTCAACGTCTCCGGGCCCGCCACCCCGACCGACCTGGTCAACTTCGGGCGCGTCCAGGACCTGCCGTTCCTGCTCGGGATGGCGCTCGGCCTGCTGGCCCTGGTGACCATCGTTCACCTGCTGCTGACCGCGGTCCGGCGCAGACGGCGCGATTTCGCCATCCTGCGGGTCATCGGCCTCACCCGGGGACAGGTTCGGGCCACCGTTGGCTGGCAGGCCGCCACGCTCGCCTGCGCCGCCCTGGCCATCGGCGGGCCGGCCGGCGTCCTGCTCGGCCGGACCGCCTGGCGGGTCTTCGCTGGCCAGCTCGGCATCCTGCCCGTGGTCACCATCCCCTGGCAGTCGCTGACGGCCATGGCGGTCATTGCCCTGGCGGTCGCCGTGGCGGCCGCCGCCGTGCCCGGCGAGTCGGCGGCCCGGTCGGCGCCCGCCACGATTCTCCGTTCCGGATGATGGTGGCCGGTATCCTCCGCAGCGGAGGATGGTGCCTGGCCGGGGCCAGGTGTGCCTAGCACCACCAGCGCTCCACGTGCCTGCCCACTGGCGGGGCGCCGTCCCGATGTGCGACAACTGGGTAGATGGACCACAACGACGCGCAGCCGCCGGGCACGATCAGGGTCTTCCTCGCCGACGACAACCTGATCGTGCGTGAGGGCGTACGCGCCCTCATCGACCGGCACGCCGACCTGCAGGTGGTCGGCGTGGCCGCCGACTACGACGAGGCGGTCAGCGGGGCCACCGCCGCCAACCCGCAGGTGCTGGTCACCGACATCCGGATGCCGCCGTCCTTCTCCCGCGAGGGCATCGACGCGGCCAAGGAGGTGCGCAAGCGCCATCCCGGGACCGGGGTCGTGGTCCTGTCGCAGTACGAGGACCCGGAGTACGCGGTCTCGCTGCTGGCGGAGGGCTCGGCCGGCTACGGCTACCTCCTGAAGGACCACGTGGCCGAGGGAAACCAGCTCGCCGACGCGATCCGCGCGGTGGCGACCGGCGGGACCGCGCTGGACCCGTCGATCGTGGAGGCGCTCGTCCGGCCGGTCGTCCCGGCGGGCGGGCTGTCGCCCGAGGAGGAGGAGCTCCTGTCGATGGTGGCGGAGGGCAAGCCGATCAAGGCGATCGCGGCCGCCCGAGGGGTCCCGCCCGAGGCCGCCGACGCCGACGTGGAGGCGATCTTCGTCAAGCTGGCCGAGGGCGTCTCCGCGGGCAGCCAGGGCGCCCTGCGCCGGCTGCGCATGCTGCAGCAGGCCATAGTCGACCGGGAGGAGCAGGGCGAGACGCTGTCCCGCCTGCTCCCCAGCGGGCTGGCCGAAAAACTCCGGCTCGAGCACCGGGACATCGGCGAGACCGAGCGGGTGATCGTTACGGTCCTGATGAGCGACATCAGGTCCTACTCGACGATCGCCGAGCACGCCGACCCGAGCCAGCTCGCCGGGCAGCTCAACACCCACCGGGCCGCGATGAACCACGCCATCCTCGGCGAGGGCGGGACCGTGATGCAGTTTGTCGGGGACGCGGTCATGGCCGTGTTCGGCGCGCCGTTCCCGCAGGACGACCACGCGGACCGCGCGGTGGCCGCCGCGTCAGTGATGCATGAGCTCCAGGCCGGTATCAACGACCGGTGGGAGGCGGACGGCCTGCCCCCGTTCGGGCTCGGGCTCGGGCTGTCCACCGGCGAGGCGGCCGCGGCCCTGCTCGGGTCGGCGGAACGGCTGGAGTACACGCTGGTCGGCGACACCGTCAATCTCTGCCAGCGGCTGCAGCAGCTGGCAGAGAAGGGCGAGACCGTGGCATCCGAGGCCACGGTCAAGGCGCTGAGGGCGGCGGTGGACACCATCCTGCTCGGCGCCCAGCAGGTGAAGGGCCGCGAGACCCCGGTCGTCGCCTACAAGATCGTCTGCCGGGACGACCGGCCGGCCGCTCAGGCGAGCCCGGCCGACGCCGGCCCGGCCGGCCACAGCACATCCCGGATGGGGGGGTTATGTCGGAGAGCCAGGCCGCACTGGCCGTACGCGGCGTGCGCAAGACCTTCGAGGCAGAGAACGCACCGGTCCGCGCCCTGCGCGGCGTGGACCTGACGGTGAGCGAAGGCGAGTTCGTGGCTCTGATGGGGCCGTCCGGGTGCGGCAAGTCCACCCTGCTCAACCTGGTGGCCGGCCTGGACACCGCCGACGAGGGGGAGATCCGCGTGGCGGGCGAGGAGGTCACCGGCCGCAGCGAGGACGACCTGGCCCGGCTGCGCCGCCGCCACATCGGGCTGGTCTTCCAGTTCTTCAACCTGCTCGAGGGAATGACCGTGCTCGAGAACGTCGCGCTGCCGGCCGTGATCGCCGGCCGCAGGCGCAAGATGGCCGAGACCCGGGCCGCCGACCTGCTCGACCTGCTCGGCATCGCCGATAAGGCCCGCGCGGTGCCCGGGGTGCTGTCCGGCGGCCAGCGGCAGCGGCTGGCGATCGCCCGCGCCCTGGCCAACGAGCCCACCCTGCTGCTGGCCGACGAGCCGACCGGGGCGCTCGACTCCGAGGGCGGGGAAGAAGTCATCGAGCTGCTGCGCCGGCTGCACGGCGGCGGCCAGACGATCGTGCTGGTCACCCACGACGCGGGCGTCGCCGACGCCGCCGGGCGGGTGGTCCGGATGCGGGACGGCCGGATCGTCGAGCCCGAGCCGGAGCTGCGGCCGGACGGCGGCGGGGCCGTCGTGATCGAGGCACGCTTATTATGCGCCAGCTAGGACGCCGCCGCCGGGGGCCGCGGGAGCGCCGGTGAACGGCACCGTCCACCGCCCCGCCGCCACGGCCGGGCCGCGCGGGGCGGCCGTGGGCCAGCTGATGACCGGGGTGGTCCTGCCGGTGGTCACGGTGGTGGTCGCGCTCGCCGGGCTGCGGGTGCCCGGCGGCGTGTCCCCGCTGGACGGGGTGGCGGTCGGCGTGGTGCTCGTCTGGGCCCTGGCCGGGGCCGTCTCCGCCCGGGCACCCGGCCGGGCGGCGCAGTGGCCGTTGGCGGCCGGGACGCTGGCGGGCGCCGTCGCGCTGACCGCGGCCCGGCTGGCCAGCCAGCCCCCGGCGGGCCAGCACCAGCCGGCCCGTGCGGCGGCGACGCTGGCAACGGCGCTGGTCATCGCGGCTTCCTGCCACTTCCTGCTCGCCCTGCCCGACGGCCGGCTCGGCGGTCGGGCCCGGCGGGCCGGTACCGCCATCGCGTACGCCGGGGCGCTGGGCACCGGGCTGGTGTTCGCCCTCGCCGGCCGGCCGCTGCCGCCGCTGGCCGTGGCGCTGGGACTGGTGGCGGCCGTCGGCTGTCCCCTGCCGGCCGTACGGCTGCGCTACCTCCACGCCGCCGCCGCCGGCCGGGAACGGCTGCAGTGGCTGGCCATCGGCGTGGTGGTGGCCGTGGACGCGGCCCTGATCACCGTGGTCCTGCATCTGCTCGTCGGCTGGCCGGCCGCGGTCGCGGCGGCCGCGGCCGGGGTGACCGTGGCGATCCCGCTCAGCCTGATCGCCGGCGGCATCCCCCGGCTGTCGCCGCAGGGCGGCCGGCTCCTGGTCCACGTGCTGTGGGTAGCGGGCTTCAGCCTCGTCGTCGCCGCCGTCTACGTCGTGATCGTGCTGGGCCTGGGGAAGGGGCCCGCCGACGCCGGCGACCGGGAGATCCTCGGCCTGTCCATGCTCGCCGCGGCGGTGGCGGCGGCCGGCTACCTGCCATCCCGGGACCGGCTGCTGGCCGCGGCCACCCGGTTCGTCTACGGGGCCCGCGAGGCGCCGGACGAGGTGCTCCGCACCTTCGGCAGCAGGATGACCCGGGCCGTCGCCATGGACGAGCTGCTGCTCCAGCTCGCCGAGTCGCTGCGCAAGACCATGGGCCTGACCCGGGCTGAGGTCTATACGGGCGGCGGTGAGGTGCTGGAGCGCGCCGTGTCGGTGCCGGACGCGGGCCGCCGGACGATCCTGATTTCTGAGCGTGAGCGCCCGGTGGTGACCCGGGCGGGTGTCTCGGGCAGCGCGTGGGCCTCGGTCTGGCTGCCCGCGCTGCTCGACGGCCGGGAGCGGTCCCAGCTGCGGGTCGCGCCGATCAGCCACGGCGGCGAGCTGCTCGGCCTCATCGTGGTGGAGCGCCCGGCCGGGGCGGCCGCGTTCTCGGAGGAGGACGACCGCGTGCTGACCGAGCTGGCCCGCCAGGCCGGCCTCGCCTTCCATAACGTACAGCTCGACGCCGCCCTGCAGACCACCCTGGATGAGCTGCGCAAGCAGGCCGACGAGCTGCGCGAATCGCGGGCCCGGATCGTCGCGGCCGCCGACGCCGAGCGCCGCCGGGTGGAACGGGACCTGCACGACGGCGCCCAGCAGCACCTGGTGGCGCTGGCCGTGAACCTGCGCCTGGCCCGGGACATCATCGCCGACGATCCCGGCGGGGGCGCGGAGATGCTCGCGGAGATGGCGGAGGACGTCCAGGTGACGATCAGGGAGCTGCGGGAGCTCGCGCACGGGATCTACCCGCCGCTGCTGGCCGACGCCGGCCTCCCCGAGGCGCTGCGCGCCGCGGCGGCCCGGTGCACGATCCCGGTCACCGTCGGCGCCGACGGCATCGGCCGCTACTCGCAGGGGGTGGAGACCGCGGTCTACTTCTGCTGCCTGGAGGCCCTGCAGAACGCGGCCAAGCACGCGCCGGAGGCGAGCGCGCAGGTCCGGGTCTGGCAGGAGTCCGGCGGGCTGCTGTTCTCGGTCAGTGACAACGGGCCGGGCTTCAACGCCGAGACGGCCAGGTCCGGGCACGGCTTCGTCAACATGGCGGACCGCCTGGGCGCCATCGGCGGCACCGTCCGCTGGGAGTCACAGCCCGGGCACGGCTCGGTGATCAGCGGATCGGTGCCGGTCGTCTGATCCCCGGCCAGCCGTGGCCCGGGCCGGTGCGGCGTTGGTCATGGTTGCGCCAACCACGAGCTTCTTATGTCATGGCTACGCCAGCCACGACAATGGCCGACGGGCCGGGGTTGCCGGATTCTGCACGTGTCTCCCTACCGGCTTGGGTCAGGGATGCCGGACTGTTCTGCCATCCTCTGCGAGGGCGCCCCCGTTCCGGCTGCTAAGCGCCTACTTTGCCGCCGAATCGCTGGCGGGCGGCCTGCCTGGACACGCCCAGGGCGGCGGCTATCCGGTTCCAGCTCCGCCCATGCGCCCGGGCCAGCGCGACGCGCTCAGTGAGCAACGCCTCATCTCGCCGGGCACGCTCGGCGGCCTCGGCGATAGCGCGCAAGTCGGCGAGGTCTTCCACGCTTGCCGTTTCCGGGTCGAGTTCGTCGGCGAGTGTCTCGAACCGGCGCGCCGCTTCCTCGATCTCGGCGTCTGTGTGCTTCATGTGATCACCTCCTCCTCATCCAAGGAGCCGGTAGGCCTTGGCCCGCAGCGGTAACGCATGGATGGAGCCGGGGAGGAGGCGGGGGCGAATAACCGGGGCTATTGAGGATGCCAAGCACCGCCGCCTCGGCGTGGCCCAGGTCAACCAGGTGTGAGACCACGCTCACGGGCCACCCGCCGTCGTGGAGCATCCCCAGGAACAGGTGCTCCGCCCCGCCGACCGGGCTCCCAAGAGCCCGCGCGATCTCGGCGGCCCGGCCCCTGATCTCGCAGTAATGCGGATCAGGCGACAGCGCCCCGTCAAATGCCCGGCCCATGGGCACATGATAGGAACCGGTCATCACGGCCCTCCCCCCACAAGCCGGCCCGGGTGAGCCGGCTTCCGCGGGACCGCAGGCATGCGTCCTCGCGTGAGCCCCCGGCGGGCTGGGTCACAGTTGAGGGCAACGCAGCGGGCGCTACCGTGGCTCAGTGGGCGAACACCGGTCGGTACTGGTCAACTTCGTCTATTGCCACCCGGTCGGCCATGCCATCGAGGCGCTCCATTATTGCCATGGCTACCACCGTGCCGATCCCGGTCTGCGCATCGGGCTGGCGCTGAATGCCGATACCCCGACCGAGCTGGCCGCGCTGTGCCCCTACGTAGATGACATCTACCCGATCAGCGTCGACGTGTTCGGCCGGGCCTGCGGCCCGGCGAGCGCACTTGATGCCATCCCGCCCGGCTGGGACTGGGTTGTCAGTGACGCTCGCGGCCAGCAGCCGCACCAGCGTGCGGCCTTCCCCGGCCTGGCCCGGTACTACGATCAGGCGCGGGATCGCTTTTCTGCCAGCGGCAGCAAACTTGCCACCGCGGGTGCGGCGCCGCCTTCTTACTCGCCGGGCTGCCGGTTCCGCCTGCCCGTTCCCGTCGCCGCCCGCAGGAAGGCTGAACGGCTGATGCGAGACGCACGACCCGGCGTTCGCGGGAACTGCGGGCCCCGTATCGCCTTCCTGCCCGCAGGCAGCGGCCCGCGCAGCAGCTATCCCTCCGTCCGCTCCTGGCAGCTGGTGCTCGCTGCCCTGGCCGGCCGATGGCCGGGCGCCTTGTTCTGTCTCGTCGGCAAGCACCGGCGAGACGGGCGCACGACCACGAGCTTCGGGGCTGCCGAGCTCGACGAGCTGCGCGGCATGGTGCCGTCGGATTGCCACGCCGTGGACCTGCCGCTGACCGACCAGCTCGCCATCGTGGCGGGCTGCGACGTGCTCATCTCCCCGCACTCCGGGTTCGGCATGGCCGCCCTGGCCGTCGGCACGCCCTGGCTGAGCATCGCCGGCAACCGGTGGCCGGAGTACTACTTCAACGGCGTGCCCTTCTACTCCGTGCTGCCGGACCTGAAGCGCTTCCCCGCCTACAACGCCTTCGAGCCCGATCCCCCGCCTGTAAACGACGACGGGCCGAGGGCGCCGAGCATGTGCTACGAACGGATCCGCCATGACCTGGCCGAGATCGTCGAGGGGGCCGCACGGCTCATCGAGCGCCGCTGGCCATTCGAGACCGCCATGTCCGACCACTTCGCCCGGATATGGGCGCTGCGCGAGGGCCGCGCGGACCTGATCTGGTCAATCGACTCGGCACACAAACCGTACCTGCCCGCCAAGGCCTGACCCGGCTCGCCGGCGCCCGCTTCCCCCTTCTGCGCGCTGGACGCTCCCCAGCTCGCCGCATCTGAGCCGCCAATAAGGCGGCTACTTGCGCACCGGACGCCGACCAGTGCCAGTCCCTGCACATGACCTCATCCCGCGCCCGGCGAATCGGGTCATAGCTGGGATGTCCACCCGATGATCAGGCATCGGGTCTCGCTGGCGGGGCCGGAGTTGCCAGATTCTTTACGTGCCCCTCTGTCATCGTGGCTGCGCCAATCATGAGGATTGGGGCCGCGGCAGGGGTGGCCGCTGCGGCTCACGCGGCCGTGAACGACCCGGAATCCCGGTCCGCCCAGAGCTGGCGGAGCGTCTCGGCGCCAAACCGCTCCTTGTTCACGTAGGCACTCGCGCCGCTGTCGGCGGCGCCGGAGGGCAGGTCTTCCACGTCGTAGGTGGAGCACAGGAACACCACGACGTCCGGGTGGGCGGACACGATCTGGCGGGTGGCCTCGATCCCGTTCATCTCGGGCATGTTGATGTCCATCAGCACCAGCGCCGGGCGCAGGACCTCGACCAGCTCGATCGCCTCCGGCCCGCTGGAGGCCTCACCGGCGAGCTCGAAGCAGGGCAGCCGCCGGAGGACCGCCTTGGCGGCCAGCCGGAACGGCGCCTGATCGTCGACTACGACCACTGAGTGCGGGCTGGTGGTCATGATCCAAGCTTCGCATGGCCGGCCCGGCCTGGGCAGGGTGCTGCCACCCCCCGGTGGCGGTGTGGTCAGCCCCCCTTGCCCTCGGCCAGGTACAGCAGGACGGCCTTGACCCGGCGGTTGAGGTCCTTCTCCTCGCTGAGGCCGAGCTTGGCGAAGATCGAGTTGGTGTGCTTCTCCACGGCGCGCTCCGACACGCTGAGCGAGGCGGCGATCGCGGCGTTGCTCTTTCCCTGCGCCATCTCGGCCAGGATCTCCGACTCCCGCGGCGTCAGCGACGACATGCCGGGCTGCTGCTGCCCCGACCGCGACCTCACCAGCTCGTCGACCACGAGCGGGTCGATGACCGAGCCGCCCTGGGCGACCGCGCGGATGGCCCGCGCCAGCTCGTCCACGCTGGCCACCCGCTCCTTGAGCAGGTACGCGCGGCCCGCGGAGCCGTGCTCGAGCAGCGCCATCGCATACGCGGGGGCGGTGTACTGGCTCAGCACCACCACGCCCACGTCCGGGTGGTTCTCGTGCAGCCAGGCCGCCGCCTGGATGCCCTCGTTGGTGCCGGTGGGCGGCATCCGGATATCGGTGATGACCACGTCGGGCAGCTGCTCACGCACCAGCGCGAGCAGCTGCGGCAGGTCAGGAGCCGTCCCGACCAGCTCGAATTCCTCGTTCGCCGACACGAGCCGGGAGACTCCCTCCCGGAGCAGGACATTGTCCTCGGCCAGCGCGACCCTGATCTTTGCCATCAGGCGGTGATCGTAGCGTGCCGCCGGGCGGCCGGACAGTGCTTGCCAGCACGCCGCGCCCGGTGGGGCCAGCCTCCGCGACATCTCGTCCTAGCACCATTGAGGCTGATGCCTGCCATGCCCTCTACTTGGATCATGAGCCACGGCATGCCCGCCCCCGCCCCGGGCAGGGCCGCGGGCAACGGGGCTGGCGGTCGGCCGCCTGGTCCGGCGGCTGGTCGCCCTGAACACGCCGCTCGCCTGCCACCCGCCGCTGGCCTTCTGGGCGCTGGTGCTCATCGGCCCGCTGGCGCTGCTGGCCGCGAACCTGCTGGCCGCCTGGCCGGGGCGGCGCGCGGCCCGGCTGCACAGCACACAGATCCTGCGGGCCGCGTGACGGCCATGCACGCCGAGGTGGCAAAGCGGTGAGCGCGGCCTTCTACTACTGGCGGGGCACCCGGCGGCGCTCACGCCGCCAGGTGCTCGTAATGGCGCTGATCTGCGGCCTGCTCGGCACGGTCGCGCTGGGGGCGCTGGCCGGTGCCCGGCGCACCGACACGGCCTACGCGCGCTACCTGCACGCGATCAACTCCAGCGACGTGCTTGTCAACGTGCCCGGCCCGGTGCTGCCGGTCATCCGGCAGGTCGAGCGCCTGCCGGGGGTGGCCTCCGCCGCCGCCGTGGTGGGCCTGAACGCCGATCCGGTCGTGCATGGCAAGGTCAACGACGCCTGGCTCAGCAATGGCCTGACCGGCAGCCTCGACGGGGAGGGCTTCCGGCAGGACCGGATGACGGTGCTGGCGGGCAGGCTGCCCCGGCCCGGCGCCACCGACGAGGTCGCCCTGACGCAGGGACAGGCCAGGTTCTTCCACACCGGCGTGGGCGGCCATGTGACCTATGAGCTCTACCGCACGAACCTGACGACGAACGCGTCGATTCCGGCTGGGCGGTCCACGTTCGTGGTCACCGGCATCGTGGACCTTCCCCCGGTGCTCGGGGACCAGTTCGACGAGGTGAACAACGCCGTCTTGCCCCCGGCGGCCACCGCCAGGCACCTGGACGGCGAGTTCGCGTTCGGGTGGGTCGGGCTGCGGCTCACCGCAGGCAGCGCCGGCATCCCGGCGCTGCAGCGGCGCCTGGCCACCGTCGCCGCCGGCGTGGACCGGATATTCCATGTGCCGCCGGGCACGATCCGCCTCAACATCCGCCGCCTGGACATCGTCCACCACGAGGTACAGCAGGGTATCGAGCCGCAGGCGGTCGCGCTGGCCGTGCTCGGGGGAGTGGCCGCGCTGGCCCTGCTGGTGCTGGCGGGCCAGGCCATGATGCAGCTGCTGGACCGGTCCGCGCCCGACCTGGCCGGGCTGCGCGCGATGGGCGCCTCCCGGACCCAGGCGGCGCTCGCGACCGGGCTGGCGGGGGCGGCCCCGGTCCTGGGCGGCACGGCGCTCGCGGTGGCCGGCGCGGTGGCCGTCTCGCCACTCGCCCCGGTGGGTGCGGTCAGGGAGTTCGACCCGGCCCGCGGGGTGCGGGCCGATCCGCTGGTGCTCGCGGGCGGCGGCTGTGTGCTCGCCGCCGTGCTGCTCGCCGTCCTCGCGGTGCTGGCCTGGCGGTCGGTGCGGCCCCCCGGCGGCACCCCGGCTGCCCGGGCATCGTCGGTCGCCGCGGCCGCCGCCGCGGCGGGCCTGCCGGTGAGCGCGGTGGTGGGTACCCGGGAGGCGCTGGAGCGGGGAGCCGGGCGACGGCCGGTTCCCGTGCTGGCCACGCTGGCCGGCTCCGTGGTGGCGGTCATGGCCGTGACGATGACGGTGGTGTTCGGCGCCAGCCTGACCGGGCTGGTGGCCAAACCGGCCCGGTACGGCTGGAACTGGACGCTGCTGATGGACACCCAGGGCGGGTATTCGAGCTGGCCTCCCGCGCTGATGGACAGCCTGGTCGGCGGCCAGCCGGGGGTCACCGGATGGTCGACCTTCGCGTTCACCCAGATCCCCATCGACGGCCAGAACGTGCCCGTGCTTGGGCTGACCCGGCACCTGGGCTCGGTGGAGCCCCCGACCACCAGCGGCCACGCGATCACCGGCCCGGGCCAGATCGAGCTGGGTGTCGCCACCCTGCGCCAGCTCGGGAGGCAGATAGGGGACACGGTGACCGTCGGCAGCGGTCGGCACCGGCGGACTCTCACGATCGTGGGCACGGTGACGCTGCCATCGATCGGGCTGACCCTGACCGACCACGTGTCGCTGGGCCGCGGCGCCATGCTCGCCGACAGCACGCTGCTGGCCGCCCAGGGCCTGTCCCCCGGCCAGGCGGCGCAGGCGGCGCTGTCGCGGGTGTCCGTTCCCGCCTTCCCCTCGGCGGTGGCGATCGACCTGGCCCCCGGTGTCAGCGGCAAGGCGCTGGTCGCCAGGATCACCCGCGCCAATCCCGGCGGCACGCCGGGCGGGACCTACCGGTTGCCGACGGACCGCATCCGTGGGGCGGCGATCGTGGACGCGGCGCGGATGGGCAGCCAGCCGCTCACCCTCGCGCTGGCCGTCGCGGCCGGCGCGGTGCTGTCCCTGGCGCTGGCCCTGCTCGCGTCGGTCCGCCGGCGGCGCCGGGAGCTCGCCCTGCTCAAGACGCTGGGCCTGACCCGGCGCCAGGTCATGGCGGCCGTCGCCTGGCAGGCGAGCGTGATCCTGGTGGTCGCCGCGCTGGTCGGGGTGCCGCTGGGGGTGGCCGCGGGCCGCTGGGCGTGGGTGGCGTTCGCCACCTCCCTGGGCGCCGTCCCCATGCCCGTGGTGCCGGTGCCGGTTCTGCTCGCCGGCTGCGGGGTCCTGCTGGCCGCAGGAAACCTGCTGGCCGCCGTGCCGGGCGCGGTCGCCGCCCGGACCCCACCCGCGGCCGTGCTCCGGGCCGAATAGCCGCCGCGCTGGAGGGGACGGCGGCGATTCCCGCGGCCCGGCCCGGGAACCGGGGCGGCCCGGCCGGGGACGGGAGCCGCGTGCGAGCGGGGACGGGAGCCGCGTGCGAGCAATCAGGGACGTGGGCTCTGGGCCACCGGCTCCCTGGGCAGGTCCTTCAGGGCCCGGCACTGCGGGCATAGCCCCCAGAACGTCACCTCGGCGCGGTCGATCGCGAAACCGGCGCTCGCCGCGGGCTCGAGGCAGGGAGCGGGGCCGGTGGCGCAGTCGGCGTCGGCGATCGTGCCGCACCGGCGGCACACGATGTGCTGGTGGTTGTCGCCGGTCCGGGACTCATAGCGGGCCGGGCTCCCGGCCGGCCCGATCCGGCGCAGCAGCCCCGCCGTGGTCAGTGCGTTCAGCGCCTCGTACACGGCCTGGAGGGTGACATGGCCGACCCGGTCGCGGGCCGCCCGGGCGATCTCGTCGGTGCCCGGATGATTCCCGGCGCGCACTACCTGGAGAATCGCCAGTCGCGCCGACGTCACCCGCAGCCCCGCCCCGCGGAGCCGGTCGGCATCGGTCACGGCATGAGGCTATCGCCCTTCACTTGACCATTTCAAGGAAACGATTTCGACGTACAAATTAACAGTTCTGTGCAAAGTGATGACCGGGCGCACGCGTGAGGAAGGCGCGGGCGCGCGCTGACCCCGAGGGGAAGAGACACGTGATGACGGCCGGAAAGGCACGCGACGTCGGCCGGGAGGCACGGCGCGCCGGGAGGCAGGCCACGGCCAGCAGGCACACCACGGCCGGGTGCCGCGCGGGACCTGATCGAATGGGCCCATGGAACCCCTCGACAGCCAGGTCGGCTTCCTGCTGGAAGCGGACCGGCTCAAGACGGTGCTGCGCCAGACCACGCTGACCGACCGCTCCCGGCGGGAGAACTCGGCCGAGCACTCCTGGCACCTGGCGCTCATGGCGCTGGTGCTGGCCGGGCACGCCCCGCCCGGCACCGACCTGGCGCGGGTGACGGCGATGGTCGTCCTGCACGACCTGGTCGAGATCGACGCCGGGGACCTGTTCGTCTACGCGGCGCAGGCCGACCAGGCCCGGCAGGAGCAGGCCGAGCGGGCGGCCGCAGACCGGCTGTTCGCCCTGCTGCCGCCCGCGCAGGCGTCGCCGCTGCGGGCGCTGTGGGAGGAGTTCGAGGAGCGGGCGACAACGGAGGCGAAGTTCGCCCGGGCGCTGGACCGCCTGCAGCCCATGCTGATCAACATGGTGACCGACGGCGGGACCTGGGCCGAGCACGGCGTGACCGCCGACCAGGTGCTGATCAGGGTGGCGCTGATCGAGGACGGCTCGCCGTCGCTGGGCGCCTACGCCCGGGACATGATCGCCAGCGCGGTGGAACGCGGCCTCCTGGCGCCGCCCCGGCCGGGGTAGGCGCCGGCGGCGCGGAGTGTTACGGCAGCGTTAAGCCGGGCGGCGGTAGGTGGGCGCGAGGCCGGGTACGTGTTGGTATATGAGCTCATCCCACGCCAGGCTCTTTCGCCGGCGCGGCGGCCGTTCCCGTGATCCCCGTCCTGGCCCGGGGCTGCTGTCCGCCCCGGCCGGCCTCGCCGGGCGGCTGGAGGCCGCCGACAAGCTGGACCGGGTGACCCAGCCACTGGCGGAGGCCATCCGGCGCGGCCTGCCGACCGGGGGCAGGGCGGACGCGCTGCACGGGGTCTGGCTCGGCCAGCCCGTCCACCCGGCCCTGGTGGCGCTGCCGATGGGCTTCTGGACGTCGGCGACGGTGCTGGACTTCGTGCCGGGCGCCGGGCGGGCGTCGCGGGTGCTGCTGGCCCTCGGGCTGGCCGGCACGCTCCCGGCGGCCGCGGCCGGCTTCGCCGACTGGTCGTCGCTGCACCGCGAGCAGCAGCGGGTCGGCCTCGTCCACGCCGCCTCCGGCGCCGGTGCGTCGGCGCTGTTCGCGGCCTCGCTGGTGGCCCGGATGGCGGGCAAGGACGGCGGCGGCAGGCTGCTGGCGCTGGGCGGGCTCGCCGCCGTGACCACGGGCGGGTTCCTGGGCCGGCACCTGGCGTTCGGCCTCGGCGCGGGCGCCAGCCACGCCGAACCGGTCCAGCACCTCACCGCGCTCGGCTGGCACGACCTGTGCCGCATCTACGAGCTGCCTGACGGCCGCCTGGCCCGGCGCCGGCTCGGCTACCTGACCCTGACCATGCTGCGCCTGGGCGGCGACGTGCTGGCCCTCGCCGACCAGTGCGCGCACCTCGGCGGCCCGCTCCACCAGGGCAGCCTCACCGACGACGGCGACGGCCCCTGCGTCACCTGCCCCTGGCATGGCAGCACGTTCCGGCTGGCGGACGGGACCGTGGTGCACGGGCCGGCCACCGCGCGCCAGCCCGCCTTCGACACCCGGGTGGTCGAGGGCGGCATGGTGCAGGTCCGCCCCGCCCGCCCCCCGCATGCGCGCTGAACCCCGGCCGCGTCAGTCCCGCGCGGCACCCTCGACGATGGCGGCGGCGCGGCCGACGCCGTCGCGCTCCCTGATCGCCTGACCGCCGCTGGCCAGGCGCTCGCGCAGGGCGCCGTCGGCGAGCAGCCGGTCCAGCGCGCCGTGCATCTCGGCATCGGTGAACCGGTAGGTGTCCAGCCGGACACCCAGGCCAAGCTCGTCCATCCGCTGGGCGTTGTCGTACTGGTCCCAGAACAGGGGCAGCACGATCATCGGCTTGCCGAAGTGCAGGCATTCGGTCGTGGTGTTGTTGCCGCCGTGCGTGATGACCAGGTCGGCCAGCGGCAGGACCGACGTCTGCGGGACGAACTCGGCGCCCCACATGTTCGGCGCCAGCTCGATCTCGGCGTGCAGCGGGCCCTTGGACACGATGTAGCGGTGCGGGGTGGCCGCCAGGCAGGAGATCACCCGCCGCATCAGCCCGGTGTCCGCCGACCCGAGCGAGCCCAGCGAGAAGTAGACCAGCGCCCCGCCGCCGGCGGCCAGCCCGGGCGGGAGCGTGAAGGCCTCGTCGGTCGCCCGCACCGAGGAGTCGAGCCGGTGCCAGGCCGGCCCCAAAGGCCGCTCCCGCCGGTAGTCGGCCAGCTCCGGGTAGACGTAGAGGTTGGCGTCGCCCTCGGCGATGAACTCCAGGTCGGGCAGGGGCGGGGCGCCCTGCGCCGTGTACCAGGCGTTGAACTCCTCCCACAGCGGCCGGTGCACCCGGTCGTACTCGGCCCGGAACTCCGCCCACCCGGCGCGGTCGCCGGCCGGGTAGCCGGAGAACACGGGCGGCACGTCCCCGCCCTTGATCTCCAGCGGGTTGCAGGACACGACCCGCACGAACGGCACGCCGCCGGTCATCAGCGCCGGGAAACCCACCACATTGTCCTCAACGATGACATCGGGGCTGGTCCGGTCGACGATCGCGCGGAGCTGTTCATGGCAGTACCGGGCGCCGCCGATGAGCTCTTCCCAGACCGGCCTGATCCAGGTGCCCAGCTGCTCGATCGTCGGCTTGCGGAACTCCGGCGCCGTCTGGGCGACGAAGTCCTTCCAGAACTGGCCGGCGTCCTGATCGCCCTCGGCGGGCGCGGCCAGCTCGGCCAGATCCTCCTCGAAGCCGAGCGGCTCCAGCTTGCCCTTCCAGGACGCCTCGGCCGCGAAGACCACCCGGTGCCCCCGCTGGCGCAGCACATTGCCGATCCCGATGCAGTTGTTGGTCGGCCCGTACGCGCTCTCCGGCATGAACAGGATCGTCAGCGGCCTTGCTGGCATGGGCTGCTCCTCACTCGGCTGCTACTCACCGCTCCCGGCCCGGCGTGCTCCCCGAAGGCTGCCATGATCCGCGTGGCCGCGTCCACCGGCCGCCGGCTGGCTCCGCCCTTCCTGGCCCACGGCCCTGTCCGGGGCCGGGGCTGGTGAGTCCCCTGTGATCAGGAATACGAGCCATGGAAGGAGGGCGCCAGCGGGGTTATCGTTTTGACATGGCGGCCTTGAACTCGCAGTGGCCGGCGTTCCGGGTATCCGACGCGGACCGCGACGAAGTGATCAACGTGCTCAGGGAAGGGTCGGCCGACGGCCGCCTGTCGCATGACACCTTTCTGCGCCGGATGGAGCTGGCGCTGCAGGCGCGGGATGCGGGACAGCTGGCCAGCCTGCTGAGCGACCTGCGGCCGGCCCCGCGGCGGGCCGGCCTGGCGGGCCGGGCCGCCACCAGGTGGCAGGAGTTCGCCGGGCAGCTGCGGGGCGCGTGGTGGGCCATGCGCCTGCCGCATCTGGTGCTGCCCCGCGGCGGCCGGGCGGTGTTCACGATCGGCCGCGCCGGCGGCTCCGATCTGGCGATCCCCGACATGACGGTGTCGTGGCACCATGCCGAATTGCGGCTGATCGGGCACGACTGGATGCTGGCCGACCTCGGCTCTACCAACGGCACCCGCGCCAACGGCTGGCGGGTCGGATCCGGCCTGCTGGTGCGCGCCGGCGACGAGGTCAGCTTCGGCCAGGTGGGGTTCCTCCTCTGCGACCCCGGCTAGGGCGTGCCCTACCGCCCGTCACCGGCCACCAGCTCCGGCCGCCGCGGCGATAAGCCCTGCGCCGCCGGGATCCGGCCGGTCACCTGGGTGCCGTGGCCGGGGGCCGAGGTGAGGCGGAGGGTCCCGCCGAGCGCGGCCAGCCGGTCCGACATGCCCTGCACGCCGGTGCCCATCGGGGTGGCCGCCTGGTCGAATCCCCGGCCGTCGTCGCCGACGGTGAAGGTGAGGGCGCCGCCGTCATGGCCGAGCGTCACCCGGGCCTGCCGGGCCTGCGCGTACTTCGCGGCGTTCTGCAGCGCTTCCAGCACGCAGAAATACACGGCGGCCTCGATCTCCTGAGAGTACCGGCCCAGGTCCGGCGCCTCCACCGCGACCGGAAGCGCCGCCTTCCGCGCCTGGGCCTCGAGCGCCGCCGCCAGCCCCAGGTCGGCGAGCAGCGGCGGGTAGATCCCCCGGGCGAGATCGCGGAGCTCCTCCAGCGCGTCCTGCACCTCCTGCTCGGTCTGGGCGAGCAGCTCATCTGCTTCCTGCGATGAGCTCCCCGCCACCTGACGGGCCAGCCCCAGCGTGATGCGGAGCGCGACCAGCCGCTGCTGCGCGCCGTCGTGCAGGTTGCGCTCCAGGCGCCGCCGGGCCTCGTCGGCGGCGGCGACCAGGCGCTGGCGCGACGCCCGGAGGTCTTCGATCAGCGCCACGTTGCGCAGCACCAGGCCCGCCTGCGCGGCCACGTCGCGGACCAGCCGCTCCCCCGCCGGGGTGAGCGGCTCCCGCGGCGAGCTGGTGATCCGCA
>Ga0335077_10003514_pt1 | contig 18956 bp, 14 predicted proteins | sample Lox_Sample_31_FD_207151 | JGI IMG/M metagenome (GOLD analysis project Ga0335077, IMG submission 207151) | Soil microbial communities from Loxahatchee National Wildlife Refuge, Florida, United States - Lox_Sample_3.1 | ecosystem: Environmental > Terrestrial > Soil > Wetlands | place: USA...
CACCATCAATTCCGTCTTGCTCTTTTGCAGATTTCTGCTCCTGAAAAGATTACCCAGAATGGGGATGTCGCCCAGCCCGGGGATCTTGCTGTAAAGGTCCGTGACACGGTTGTCGAGCAGCCCCGCGATCACGAAGCTCTGCCCGTCTTGCAATTCAAATTCGGTTTCTGCACGGCGTGTGCTCAAGGCGGGCACGGTGAAGCCCGAGATGGTCAAAGCGTTGGTGAAGTCCAGGGTGCTGACCTCCGGCGCGACCTTGAGGTGAATGTTGCCATTGGGCATGATCACGGGAGTGAATTGCAGCTTCACGCCAAAATCCTTGAAGGAAATGGTCACCGCGGCGAATCCTTGGCCGGGCTGCACGATGGGGAAAGGGAATTGGCCCCCGGCGAGAAAACTGGCTTCCTTTCCGTTGACCGCAATCAGGTTCGGTTCCGCCAGAATCTGCAGCAGGTTCTTCTGCTGAAGCGCCTCGACTACGACTCCGAAATTAATGTCGGTGCGAAAGAGAAACAGGTTCAGAGGATTTGTAAGGTTGACGGTGGGAGGCGTGCTGCTGGTGGCGGTCGTGGTAGTGCCGCCGGTCGTAGTGGTACTGGCAGAAGTGGTGGAGATCGACATCCCGCCAAATTGACCGGTGGTTACGGTTCCGGTGGTGTGGCCCGTGCCCGGTGTCAGGTACTCGGCGCCTAACTGCAGGGCGGCAGCACGATCCACTTCCGCAAACTTCACTTCCAGAAGAACTTCCTGCGCGCCTACCGGGCCGAAGGTGAGCACGTTAACGACATTCTTGGAGTAGGCCTCGGCGATCAAGCCGGCGCGCTTAGAGACGTCCTCGGTGGACACATGGCCGGAAAGCACAATGGCGGAGCGCGACGGAGTGACGGTGATCTGTTCATCCGGAAACACCGCCTTCTCTTCTTCCGCCGCGGCGCTCACGTCCACATCGACGCGCAGATCGAAACTGCGGGAGCGGTCCAGTTCATCCCAGATGAGCAGCGACACCTCGCCCGCGGAACGGCCGTGCACCAGGATTTGTGTGGGCGCAACCACAATGGGATCGGCAACGCCCGCGTCGGTCACAGAAACTCTCTTGATGCGCTCAGTGGTATTAATCAGGATCGATTTCCCTACCAACACCCGTAGCGGAGCCGAGCCTTGTGATTCCGGCGCCGAAGCCTGTGCGCTCGCCTCTGGGCCCTTAGCCGCGGGCTGATCCTGAGGAACGAGCGCAGGAGCCAGGATTGGGACGCTCAGAAGAACCGCGACCATCATCAGCCATCTGCAAGTTCGCATCTTTCGGTTCTCCCTCTCACGGGAGTGAATCGCCATGTTTTCTACCCTCAAACCCGGACTTGTGCTCAGAATTTGCTTTCTTCCTTCTTGTCCCCTTTGTAAACCTCGACCGTGAAGACGGTCGGCGGCGGGGGAGCCGTAGGCGCAGCCACGTGCCTGGGCCGGGGCTGGGCTGGCGCTGCTGCGGCCGTGACCGGCGGCATCTTATATAGCGACGCCGACTTCGCTGCTCCCAGCTCTTCCTGGCGTGTGTCCATCGGATTGCGAAGCGCTAACTGAATGTGGCCTTGATTGCTGGCCAGAGTAAGCTTCTGGGCGTCGTCGGGCGACACCAGCAGAGTAATGACGGGTGTGTTTTGGGGCTCACCCGCGGAGTTGCGCTCTAGCCTCTGTCCGGTGGCAATGACGGCCACGTTTTCCAACACTGTGGTGGTCTGCGGTTCGCTTGATCCCTGAGGACTTCCGGTCAGCAGCACGTCGACATGCGTTCCGGGCAAGACGAAGCCCGAAACCGAAGTGGTGTCATTCACCCGCACGGACACAGCGCGCATCCCGGGCGGGATGAGCGACGGTAGTCCCGATCCGGCGTTTTCTCCCGCCAGCTTGCTGGTAATAATGAACTCGCCGCGGGCGATGGGGACAACCACTCCCCGGCCGATGACCTTGTTCTTCATATGGAACACACCGGCGGGCAGGTCGGCGGAAGGGAAGCGCACGAAGCGGATGTCCTTTTCTTCGATCTTCGATCCCACCTGCAGATCGTCCGCCGCCACTATGATCTCTTCGCCCGGTGCCTGGCTGCCACCCCGGCCGGACTGCAGATTCCGGTAAACGGCCAAGCTCACAAAGGCGCCCAGTACCAGGGCAACGAACCCAATCATCAATAGCCGGTTACGATTCATTCCTGCTCCTCAGGAAGTCAAGTCCTGCCTGATTGCGTGTGGCCGGAAGCCATCGCAAAACATTTGCCGCCGACGTTTCGCCAGATAACCACGACGCTGGCGAGGCTGCGCCGCGCGCTCGCGCTACTGCGAGATCGAGCTGGCGACGGAAGAAAACACGTTGTTGGCATTGCTCCCGATCAAACGGATGGTGCCTACGACGATGACCAGAATCACAGCCAGCATCACTGCATACTCTGCGATGTCCTGGGCTTCGTCATCCCGCCAAAGCCTGCGGAAAATGCTTTTCATTTGCCAACCTCCTTAAACATGCGCCTCACTGCGATGACACTTCTGCCGCGGACCATGCACTGCGGCCAGGCACGCAGCATCAGAACTTGTTGCGTGTTCCAAATCAATAGCTTGCGAAGGGGGAAGGACGCATGTTTCGTCCCCGTTCCATGATACCGCGAAGGGATGGCGGTTGGAGCGACAATTTATTGCACACAGGGCCCAGAAAAGTAACTTGCGTAATGGCTAGGGGTTGAGGGAACGATGCCCCCAGGGTCGTCTCGGCTCGGGTCAGGACTACGGCCTGGCTATCGGAGTAGACCTCCTTCCACGCGGGCATTAGGCGAAGAGCCACGGTCAGAGGCGCATCCGGGGGAAGAACGACGGTCCGGATTCCCCACACGCTCAACGGGTCCTCCCAGGATTTGCCCTTCAGATAATAACTGGCGGCGAATTGGCCCATAAAAGCGTCGCCATAAAGGTCGGCGCGGCCGTCTATGTAGACTTTGTAGGCCGGGAACAGCTTCCAGATGAAATATCCGCCCCAGTTGTAGTGGTTCAGCAGCGGTCCCGCAGGCCGGGAAGACATGAGGAAGGAAGCCGCGGCCGCAGGGAATTCTCTGGCTTCAGCTTCGGGCTGATGAACGACGACATAGTGCAATCGAGCGACGGTGAAAAACAGAAAGCCGGAGAGAAGAATGGCATTGGCGATCTGTATGGCGGGAGTGAGCTTGCGGCGGGGAGCATCAAGCAATGCAGTCTTGCCTTTGGCGCGCAGGCAGGCTGTGATCATCCCGCTCAGAAGCGGGACTACTACCAGCACATAAATCGGAATGTGGCGCACCGAGCGCAGTGCGGCATAGGTGGTTACCGTAAGGAGCAATAGTTCCCGCGGACGCAAGCGCCGCGGCGAGAGCGCGGGAAGCACGAGCGTGGCCAGCATAAGGAGAAGCGTGGGCAGGTAGCGTGGTTGGTGGAAGTTGGGCGAGAGCCATTCTCCGATGTAGGCCAGCATGGCGCGCGAGTGCAGGGTCTCGAAGGGATAGCGATACATTTGCAGCCCGTAGGGGTTCAGGGGAACGACTGCGGCGCAGATGGCGGTGACCAGCGCCAGCTGGCGAAACCGCGCGGGGGCGAGGGGTGGGTCTTTGTATCCAAACGCGAGATCGAGACCGTCGCCAATCAAGAACATCAGCAGGAAGGCAATGCCGACGGCGAATCCGGCGTGCAGATTGACCCAGAGCAGCATGAGCAGCGGCAACCACCACAGCAATTTCGGGCGCTCATAAGAGCGCTCTAGAAGCAGGAGAAAGACGCTGGCCAAGAACAGCGTGAGCATTTGCGGCCGCACTCCCCAACACGGGATGGACGCGACCGCGCCCCAAACCGTGATCGCGCCTGCGACGTAGGGCTGGCCGGGGGAACGGCGAAAGACCAGCAGAAAAGCGGCGGCAATGATCACGGCAAAGCCGGCGATCAACCCGCCCCATCCGCCGAGGCGATACAAGGCGAATACGAAAACCTGCGAGAGCCATTCATGGTCTACCCAAGGTTCGTCGAAACGGGTGAAAGAGTAAGGATCATTGTGGAAGACGTGATGGTTCTGCACGATCAATTGCCCGGTGCGCAGGTGCCACCACAGGTCGGGATCGGTGGCACTGCGTGCGGCCATGACCAACAAACCCAGGGCCAGAATGAAGACGAAGACTCGCCGGGTCTGGAAAAGCTCTTTCATTGCGATGCGTGGATCATAGCTCATTGAAGCTGGATGTAGAATGCACAGCGACACTCGATGAGCAACCGACTCCGCCAGGGCGCGATTTGGTTTCTGTTGGCCGTGGTTATTGTTGAAGCCGGCATCGCCTGGAATCTTCACGGGATGCTGGCTGCGGGCTATGCTGACTTCACAGCTTTCTATAGTGCGGGGGAATTAGTTCGGCAGGGGCAGGGCAGCCGCTTGTACACTCCACGGGAACAGTGGAGAGTGCAGCAAGAGTTTGCCCGGGATGTGGCAATCCGGCAGGCGCCTTTGCCCTATCTGCGGCTGCCGTTTGAGGCCCTGCTGTTTGTTCCATTTGCGTTTTTGCCCTATTCCGCGGCATATGTGTTTTGGCTCGTGCTGAATTTGGGAGTGGTGATCGCGCTTACGTTATTTCTGCGGAGACAAGTGGCGCCGCTTCGCGAATCTCCTGCGTGGCTGCCCATGCTGGTGGCGCTGGCCTTCGTACCGGTGTTTCTCGCGTTGTTGCAAGGGCAGGACTCAATCCTGCTGCTGCTGTTCTACAGTCTGGCTTATATCGCCCTGCGGGATGGCAACGATTTGCGCGCAGGATGCTGGCTGGGCCTGGGATTGATCAAGCCGCACCTGGTGTTGCCGTTTGTGATCCTCGCCCTCCTGCGTGGGAAGTACAAAGTGGGCGTCGGATTTTTTCTGGTCACCGCCGCACTTCTGCTGGTTTCTCTGGGCGTGGTCGGTTGGAGTGGATTTCAGCATTACCCCGGTTACTTATGGGAGTTGGAGCAGCATACGGGGCGCGGGTTGGTGCAGGCGCGTGACAATCCCAATTTGCGCGGACTGGTGGAGGGATTCGGGTCGGGGTTCGCGCCGCCGGCGGTGATCGTTGGTGTGATCGCGATTCTCTCTGCGGGGTTGATGGTGGGGGTGATCGTGCGGGGTAAGATCGCATCCGGCGGCAGAACTGCGGACTTGTTCTTCTGCCAGGCAGTAATTGTTTCGGTGCTGGTGAGCTACCACGCCTTTGCCTACGATCTGAGTGTGCTGCTGTTGCCGATTTTCCTGCTCATGACGGAGTGGAGTGAGGGGGCGCCTGGAGTCGCGCGGTGGGCGCTTTTCGGGCCGGGTATGCTCTTGCTTTTTGGCCCCATCTTTCCCTTGCTGTGGTTACGCTGGCACGCGCTGAGTTTGATGGCCATCGTGCTGCTGGTTTGGATGTGGGGTTTCGACCGGGAGATTAGGTGGACGCAGCGCCAGTTCACGGCGACAGGCGGTTGAGGTTCGTGGTGAAAAGACCAGCAAAACCCGCGCTGCCTTGGCTTCTGGCTGTGCTGCTTGCGGGAAGCATGTGGTTCTATGTGCAGCATGTGCTGATTCCTCATCAGCAGGCAGAGGCGGCGCTCTATGACATCCCGCGCGGAAATCTCTCTGATCTCTATCCTCGCTGGCTGGGAGCGCGCGAGTTGCTGATGCACGGTCGTGACCCGTATAGCGCCGAGGTTACGCGGGAGATCCAGGCTGGATATTATGGGCGGCCGTTAGATCCCGCACGCCCGCATGATCCCAAGGATGAGCAGGGCTTTGCCTATCCTGCTTATGTAGTGTTTCTGCTGGCGCCCACGGTTACGCTGCCGTTTGCCATCGTACAGACGGGATTTCGCTGGCTTCTGTTCGGGCTGACAGTGGCCTCAGTGCTGCTGTGGTTGCGCACGTTGCGCTGGAAACCTTCACCTGATACCACGGCGATTATTGTGCTGCTCACACTTGGGAGTTTTCCCGTGTTACAGGGAATTAAGCTGCAGCAGTTGAGTCTGCTGGTTGCTGGGTTGATTGCGGCCGGCGCACTATTGCTGGCCGAGGGCCATCTTTTCTGGGCGGGAGTGCTGCTGGCTTTGGCGACCATCAAACCTCAACTGGCGCTGCCGATCTCGGCTTGGTTCTTGCTTTGGGCGTTCGGTGACTGGACGCGCCGCCGCCGCTTCTGGTGGGGATTTGCCGGTACTATGGCGGCGCTTGCGGGTGGGGCAGAGTTCCTATTGCCCGGATGGCCCGGCCGTTTTCGTGAGGCCGTGGCCGCCTACCGCGGTTACAACCAGGGGGCAGATTCGGTGCTCGACATACTGATTACTCCGCACTGGGGAAAATGGCTGGCTATCCTGATTGTGGTGGCACTGGGTTTTGTGGCCTGGCAGCACCGGCGTGCAGCGCAGGGATCGTGGGTGCATAACCAGGTTACGGTTGTGATTCTGGCGGCGACGGTGGTCGTGATCCCGAAGGCCTCGCCGTATAACCAGGTGCTCCTACTGCCCGGAGTCCTTCTGCTATTGCGGCAGGGTCGCAAACTGTGGAGTAAAGGCCTGGGCCGGCCAGCCATGGCAGCGATGTGCGGGTTGATGCTGCTCTGGCCGTGGCTGGCGGCGTTGGCCTTGTTGGCGGTATCCGCCTTTTTGCCGGCGGAATCCATCCAAAGAGCGTGGGCCTTGCCGCTCTACACAAGTTTGGCGATCCCGGTCGCGGTGCTGGCCTTGTTAGGGTTGGGCCCTGCTGAGAGCACCGAACCCGCCTAAACACTGCCGAGGCCGGTGCCCGCCTTGCATTCCCTCGTCGCCCGCGTTAGGCTTCTCGAACCAATCATTGTGGAAGTGGTTCGGAGGATCCTATGAGCCTCAAAGTTGAAACTCGGCAGATGGACGGGGTCACTGTGGTTAGCTGCCATGGCCGCATTGTGCTGGGGGAAGAAGCCGCAGGGTTGCGGGATACGCTCAAGAAGGTGCTGACCACGTCGCGGCAGATTGTGTTGAATCTTTCCGGGGTCGACTATATTGATAGCAGCGGGCTGGGCACCCTGGTGGGGGTGTACTCGTCGGCGCGCAAGGGGGGTGCGGACATCAAGCTGACGGGCCTGGGGCAAAGACTGCGGGATGTGCTGCAGATTACCAAACTGGTGACCGTGTTCGAAGTCTATGACACCGAGCAGGAGGCTTTGGCGTCCTTTGATCGCGCCCGCAAGTGAGCGGTTATAGGGCGTTTCCGGGTTTTCCAACGGTGGGATTGAACAAAATCACACTCTCCCCTTCCCACAGCGGTTCGATGCTGGCATTATTCTCATAGCGCTCCCTGCGGTGCCGGGGAATGCGGACGCACATGAGCTTTCAAACCATCATTAATCCTCCGCCGGAGTCGAGTTCGGGAGTATTTCCTACGCTCGTGTTCGTGCAGGGGAACGAGCAGCGCATCATCAATCTCGACCACAGTCCCTTCAGCGTGGGACGGAAGGTGGACAAAGACCTGGTGATCGCGGACCCACGTGTGTCCCGCGACCACGCCATCATCGTTTCCGAGAACGGCCAATTCAGCGTAGTTGATCAGGGCAGCAAACACGGCACCTATGTCAACGGCGAACGGATCCAGCAGAAAAATCTGGAGCGCAACGACCGTCTGGAATTCGGAGTGCGCGAGGTCGCATACGTCATTTTCAACCCCCTGCATGGGACCACCAACTCTGCCCGCGAGTTCCTCAGCCAGATTTCCGGGATGCACATCTCGGATGAGACCACGGACCTGGAAAAGCTGATTCTGTTTCTGGAGGCCGCGCGCAAGCTGAACACGGTCGGGGTGCTGGATGAAATCCTGATGACGCTGCTCGACGTAACCCTCAAGCTGACCCGTGCTGAGCGTGCCTACGTATTCATGAAGAACGAGCAAGGGGAACTGCGGCTCGCGGCCGGGCGCAACTCAAAAAGCGAACCCTTGCTGGAAGACACCACCATCTCGCACTCGATTTTGGAAGACGCCCTGAAGTCCAACTCGGAGTTCGTGCTCACCGACACCAGCCGCTCGCTCGATCTGACTGGACGCAAGAGCATCGTGGCGTACGATCTGCGCACCGTAATTTGCGTTCCGCTGCGCAAGCCGCAGGTGCAGACTACGCGCGATACCGATTCTCCCGCGCCTTCGGTTTCGGCCGAGGCCATGGGAGCGTTGTATGTGGACTCGCGTTTTGCCTCGCGGGACATTTCCGGGGTGAGCAACGACATATTGCATGCCATCGCGACTGAAGCGGCTTCGCTCATCGAGAATGCGCGCCTGGTGCAGGCGGAAGAGGCATCCCGGCGCTATCAACAGGAGCTGTCGATTGCCGCCTCCATTCAGCAACGCCTGATGGCGGTGACCATCCCCGAGGTTCCGTTCGCGCGGCTGGGCGGTAGGAACCTTTCCTGCAAAGAGATCGGCGGCGACTTTTTCGATGCCGTAAAAACCGATGCCGGGCTGACCGTGGTGTTGGCGGACGTAAGCGGGAAGGGAGTCTCAGCGGCCTTGCTGGCGTCCACTCTGCAAGGGATGATTTATTCGCAACTCACGGCGGGCATGCCGTTGACTGAGATCGTGACCGCGGTCAACCGTTTTTTCACCGCGAAACATATTGGCGAGAAGTACGCCACCGTCATCATTGCCCGCATTACCGATGCCGGCGAGCTCGAGTACGTGAACTGTGGCCACATCCCGCCTTTGGTGGTCTCTGGCGGGCAAGTCGAGCGCCCCTCCGAGGGCAACCTTCCGGTAGGTTTGCTGCCGGATGCCAAATACGAAAGTGGGCACCATCAGTTGAAGCCGGGCGACCGCATGGTGCTGGTCACCGATGGCGTGACCGAAGCGGAAAATGCCAAGGGAGACTTCTTTGAGGATTCCCGGCTCGAGGTGGCCGCCAAGGACGGTGGCCTGGAAGATATTTTTGCCGCCATCTCGAACTTCTGTTGCGGCACACCCCTCAGCGACGACTGCACGGTAGTGGAGTTGGTGTATACAGGGTAGACGGCGGTCGCAGTGCCTGCCTCAGTCATTCTGGACGACGACAAAGAAATCTGTGCCTTCCCACCGTTGTTCCTGCGGCCAGTAAAACGTAAATACAATCCGGCGCCCTGCGGGTAGCTGATCCGAGGGCAAGTCGGCTACATGCGCACCCAGTCCGGTATTATCGGCATCGATATCGTGCGCCGTCTTCCAGCCGTCAAAGCTCCAATGCACCGTGGCCGGCGCGGGCAGGACGAGCCGCAGGTTTTTTCCTGGACGCATGGTTCGGCATTTATTGTTGAACCGCCATCCCCAATACGCGGATTTCCTTTTCTCGACCTGGTAACGGTGTACCGGCTGCGGGGGTTGGTCAAAGATCTTGCCGTCGCGCAGGGAACGCCGCAATTTGATGTATTCCGAATGCGCCCAGACCAGCGGACAAGCGGAACCCGTGCCTTTTCCGGTAAACAATTCTGCGCCGGGCAGATCGGGAGCATCCCACACTTGCTCGGGGAGCAGGTGGCCCCCGGCGACGGAGCCTTCCATCGCGCCGAGAAGTTCCTCTGCCGCCTGGCGGTTGCCGGCCGCCAGTTCGTAATGCGCGCGCTCTCCCGCCAGAAGCGGCCAGGGCCGGCCGATTCCGGTGCCGTCAAAGGGCGATCCGTCGGCGTGCTCGCCGTAGCCGTCGCCATTGTAGCGATACCAGCAGGGGCCTTGAGGCAGTTTCACCCGCAGCAGCGCGTCAATCACTTTGATGGTATTCAAGATGCGCGGATCGTCCGGGGCGCGAAGGCCGAAGCGGACGAGCGCCAAAGCGTCCGGGCTGACGATCTGCGATGCGGGCGCGACGGTCTGGTCCGGGGGCCGATTCTTAATGGGCACAAAGCCCTGTACGGGTGAAGCGGCACATTCTCCGTTAAGCGGGGCTATGCGCACATAATAGCCCTCGACGCCGACCTGGCGGGCCAAATCGGTGTCCCTGGCGTAGGTCCAGCGCTCAATATTGTCATTCCACGCGTCGGCAGAGTCGCGCAGGTAGCCGGCGATCTTTTTTTCCCCTACCGCGTCCGCGAAATCGGCAGCTGCGAGCAGGCCAGAAATCTCCACTGCCAGGGTGAAGGGAGAAAAACCGCCGTCCTCCTCCCAGCGATCCTGCTGGGTGACCGGGCCGTTGCGGAGAATGAAGGCGGCGGCGCGATACACCATCATCCACCAGCGTTTCAACTCGTTCGCGGCCACACGCATTTCCCGCCGCAAGGTATCGACCAGAAGGATGGGAAATGCGGCTTCGTCCATTTGCACTCCCATCCAGTAGGGGCGGCCGTCAAGCCACAGATTCTGAGCCCAGTGGCCGTCGGCTTCCTGAGTGGACTCCAGGTATTGCAAGACGCGAATGGCATCGGACTGGGCTCCGGCAGCCAGAAATCCGAACGCGGTTTCTACCAGATCACGCGGCCAGACCAGGTGGTAGCCGCCGAGATCTTCATCGCCTTTGTTAAAGCCCCAGGGAATGGAGAGGCTGGCAATGACGCCACCCAGAAAGTCCTTGGACTCATGGCTGCGGAGGACAGCCGTGCTGGCGCGGTAAAGACAATGCTCACGCCCGGGTCGGTCCAAAGGCAGCAGCGAGTCTTGCCAGGTCTTCCAGTGCATCATATAGCGGTCGCGTAGCGTCTCGATGGGGTCCAGCAGGCTGGAACGCACTTGTTGTCCGGCCTCGGTTGCGATTCCTCCAAAGCCCAAGGCGAGGACGAACTCTCCGTTGCAGGCGGCCAAGTCAATCTCGCCGCTCAGCGCCAAGTTGCCGTTTTCCGCGCGGGTGTACTCCCAGGTCAGTTGATAGTTGTTGGAAAGGTCCTGCCAGCCGTCCGAGTAGCCGACAAATCCCACCGACATTTTTCGCCAGGGAGTGGAGCAGCCAAAGGCCAGGGCGGTTCCATCGCGCTCCGCAAACAACATAGGAACACCCTTGTAATCACCGACCCACCCGGTGTTTCCGGCTCCGTGGTTCGCCAGATGGGGAGAGAGCAGGGCGTACAGGCGATAGTCGCCGAGCTTGCCTTGTTGCGGAATGAAACGAATCCTCTGCAAGACCACGTTGCGGTACGGATCGGTGAAGATTTCTTTCTTGATCTGGTATCTGCCTTGCAACTCGGTATTGGTGAGCTGAAACAAAGGCACTCCAGGGGTGATGGGAGCAATCTCGAATTGGCAATGACGCTTTTCTTCAGAAAAAAAACGGCTGCCGTCGGTGACGATCAGCCCCAGGTCGCGAATACAGGCCTGGTCCACACGCGGATAGTAAACCTCGTTCAGGATGCCGTGGCTGGTGGTGAACCAGGTGCGGCTCTGGCCGGTCAAAGAGGTGCCAATGCCGGTTTTCGCGCTCGATGTCCATCGCGCAGAAATTCCCGGCCAGCCGGGAGCATATCGTTCTGCGTCACTCAATGAGGTTCATCCTTGGCCTTGAATGGGCTGCATTTCCGCATAGTACTAGAAGAGGCGCTGAGCGCACGAGTAGGTCTGCTCTGCGCTTGTCGGTGCCGCGGTGGTCTGCGGCGTAGAATGCACAGTGGACTGATTCCTCGATGACGACCGATACCCATCCCGACCGTTTGGCGACACTGCGGCAGAAGATGGTGGATGCACAACTGCGCGCCCGCGGCATCAGGGACGAACGGGTGCTAACCGCCATGGAGCGGGTACCGCGCGAGATGTTCATCGCCGAGGATTATTGGGAGCAGGCCTACGAGGATCACCCGTTGCCCATCGGGGCGGGACAAACGGTCTCGCAGCCCTACATCGTGGCGTTCATGCTGGAGGTGCTCTCCCTCGACGGTACGGAGACGGTGCTCGAGATCGGGACCGGATCCGGTTATCAAACTGCGCTGCTGGCGGAGTTGGCCCGGAAGGTCTATTCGGTGGAGCGGATCAGGGAGCTGGCGCGTTCGGCAGAGGTGACACTGCAACGTCTAGGATACAGAAATGTGACCTTGATGGTGGGCGATGGCAGCCGGGGCTTGGTCGAACATGCGCCTTTCGACGCAATCGTGGTTTCAGCGGCGGCACCGGCGATCCCTCAACCTTTACTTGAGCAGTTGTCCGAACCGGGAAGGATGATCATCCCGGTCGGCCCCGCGGATTCGCAGGAGTTGGAGTTGGTACGCAAGAAAAACGGCCACGCTGTGATCACGCGTCTTGAAGGCTGCCGATTTGTGCCCCTCATCGGTGAACAGGGTTACGAAAAAGGATGATCAGGGAGGCGCAGTTCTCAGGCCTCGGAAGACGGGCGAGAGCCTGCCCTGGGCGAAGCCGAAGTGACATCCGTCCTCCACCGTCCGTTACAATCTTCCCGTGGCAGTTCTTCAGAATCTGCGCGTGACGCTGGAGATGATCAAATGGGAGCACTCCGTCTTTGTGCTGCCGTTTGCCTTGTGCGGGGCGATGCTGGCAGCGAATGGCATTCCCGGCCGAGGGGCACTGCTGTGGATTATTGTGGCCATGGTGGCGGCGCGGTCGGCGGCGATGGCTTTCAATCGCCTGGCCGATGCCTCGATTGACGCAGCCAATCCGCGCACCCGGACACGGGCATTGCCGACCGGTGCGCTTACCCCGGCATTCGTTACGAGCTTTGTGTGTGTTTCTTGTGCGGTGTTCGTCTTCGCTGCCGCGCAGCTCAACCGCTTGTCGCTCATGCTTTCACCGGTCGCGCTGGCGGTCCTCTTGCTTTACTCCTACAGCAAGCGATTCACGCGCTGGTCCCATCTGATACTGGGATTCGCCATGGGAATGGCGCCATCGGCTGCGTGGATTGCGGTGCGCGGATCACTCGACCCGCGCATCCTGTTGCTGACCGCAGCAGTTACGTTCTGGGGCGCAGGCTTCGATGTACTCTACGCCTGTCAGGATTACGATTTCGACCGGCAAAGCGGCCTGCACTCTATCCCACGCTACCTCGGCATCCGAGGTTCACTTTGGGTCGCGCGCGGTTTTCACATGGCTATGCTCTTGCTGCTGGTCTGCTTAATTGCGGTTTTCGGGCTGGGCAAACTGGCGATCGCAGGTGTCCTTACCGTAGCGCTACTTCTGGCTTACGAACACTCGCTGGTCTCGGCGGACGATCTTTCCAAACTGAACGCCGCCTTTTTCACCATGAATGGCGTGATCTCGGTGATGTTCTTCTTGTTTGTGGCAGGGGATATGCTGTGGAGGAGGTAGGTGTCCAATCTGTGACTTTCAAAGGACCAGTGCGGTATCATCCAGGGGATGTCCACGCTCCATCCATTTCAAACTGACGACGCGCGCCTGCAGCCGATTCACGAAAAGGTCATTGCCCGCGAGCGTTTGAGCGCCGACGATGCCCTGGCTCTTTACCGCACCGGCGATATTCTCGCCGTCGGCTGGATGGCCAATTCCGTGCGCGAGCGCATGCACGGCGACAAGACTTACTTCAACGTCAATCGTCATCTGAATCCCACCAATGTTTGCGTAGCGGCCTGCCGGCTCTGTGCCTTCGGCCGCAAGAAAGATGCTCCGAGCGCTTACACCATGGCGCTCGAAGAGGCATTCGAAACCGCAGCTTCGGGATATAGCGAAGCAGTTACGGAGTTTCACATCGTGGGCGGGCTGCATCCTGACTTGCCGTTCCAGTATTTCCTGGATCTCATTTCCGGTCTGAAGCAGCGCTTTCCGCAGGTTCATCTGAAAGCTTTTACCATGGTGGAAGTGGCGTATTTGGCGAAACGTGCCAAGCTTTCAATCGACGAGACTCTAAGGCAACTGAAGAACGCGGGGGTGGATTCGCTCCCCGGCGGCGGCGCGGAGATTTTTGCCGACCGGGTACGGCACATCATCTGCGATCACAAGATCGATGGCGACCAATGGCTGGAAACGGCGAAGCTCGCGCACCAGATGGGGCTGAGGTCGAATGCGACCATGCTGTATGGGCACATCGAGAATGACGAAGATCGCGTGGACCATCTACTGAAGTTGCGTGCGCTACAGGATCAGACGGGTGGTTTTCAAACCTTCATTCCTCTGGCTTTTCATCCCGACAACACCCCGTTGCAGCATTTGCCGAAGACCACGGGCATGACCGACATCAGACAGATCGCGGTCAGCCGGCTGGTGCTCGACAACTTTCCCCACATCAAAGCCTACTGGCAGATGATGACGGCAAAGATCGCACAGATTGCGTTGCGTTTTGGCGCGGATGACATTGACGGGACCGTCATCGAAGAAAAGATCTACCACGACGCGGGCGCAACCACCCCCCAGGGTATGCGCCGCGAAGAACTGATGCGGCTGATCCGCGAAGCTGGCAGGGAGCCGGTCGAGCGCGACACGCTGTATCGGCCAGTGACGAGGACGGAGACATCGGTAACCGTAGCGGTGTAGGAGGAGTCGCAGTTTTATATCGAACTTGCCACGCCTGTGCAAGGACGGCCATCACAAACTGTTGTGATCCGCGTTCTGGTCGACCAGGGTTTCCTCTTATTTAGCTTCCCGGCATCCTCCCGGGTGTAGAATCGGCTTGTAAGGAACCGGAAATCTGTGCGGGATCTGCTCCCGTGTTCCGAGGCCTGGCATGAACGTTCATTTCAGCTACAAAGACCACCGAACTCCGGACGTCGAAAAAGAAATCAACCACCTGATCGAGAAATTGCGCAAGCGGCTGCAGGTTTTTCGCCCCGAACTGGTGCATCTGAAGGGCTTGATCGAGCAGAGTTCACCACGCGAGGGGACGGCGGTCTCGTTGAACTTGCGTTTACCGTCCGGCCAGCTGGCGGCGCAGAAGTCGGCGCAGTCCGCCGCCGCCGCGTTGAAGGCCGCAGGGGATGATTTACTGCACCAGATCGGCAAGCACAAGGACTTGCTGCGAAACACGCACAACTGGCCGCGCCGCCGGGTCGCTGATTTCCGCTCACGGTCAAAAGCTCAGTTTGAAGACACGGTCGCTGCGGTTCACGCGCCTACCATTTCTGGGGACGACGTCCGTTTCTTCGTCAATGCAAATTTGGGCCGGCTGGAACGCTTCGTCGAGCGCGAGTTGTATTTCCGCGAAACCAGCGAGGAAACGCCTGCGGACTGTGTGACCAAGGAAGAAGTCATTGACGAGGCCATCGCGCGCGCCTTGGGAGAAGGAGCCGACAAACCGGAACGCCTGGCTCTCGAGCCGTGGCTATACCGGCTGGCGTTGCGTGCGATGGATGACCTCTCGGCCAGCAGTCTGGAGGGCGGGGCGTCCGTCCATTTGGAAGATTCGGCACGCAAGCGGAATGTGCGTGCCAGCGATGAGGCCGAATTGCAGTTTCATCAGCCCGACGAAACTCTGACTGGAGAGAACGTAATTGCCGACAAGCGTACTGCCACGCCAGAGGACATCGCCTCATCCGATGAAATAATCACCCTCGTGCAGCTCGCCCTGGATGGCGCCCAGCGGCCAGACCGCGAATCGTTCCTATTGCATGCGGTAGAGGGGTTCTCGGTGGAGGAAATCGCTGCCATCACGGACCGTAAGCCCGATGAGGTGCGTGGTTCGATTGCGACTGCCCGTGAGCATCTGCGTCATTCCGCACCACTGGTCGGCCGATGGGATAAATCGAACGGCAGGGTGCCGCGGGCCACAGGGAACTGAGCGGCCGCATCCAAGCACACAGGAGAAGCGGCGATGATTACGCGCGAAGATATCCGTCAGCTGGCGCAATTCCAAACCAACGGGCACGAAGGCTGCGCCCTCAGCTTTTATTTTGAACCCAGTACCCCGCACGACAAGTCTCACCGGGAAGAGGCCATTCTGGTCAAGGATCTTGTCCGTGATGCCCTGCGCGAGGTGGAGAAAAACAGAAAAAATGGCGACACCAAGGCTGACCTAGACCGCATCCTGGTCCTGGCTGAAAACCTGCACGGCAATCAGGCACGGGCCAAGGCGATCTTCGCCTGCGGCAGCCGCAACTTCTGGCGGGAGTTCGACCTGCCCACGCAATTGTCGGGAACCCAATTGTTCGTGAACCGTCGGTTCCACTTGAAACCCCTGGCTCAGGCGCTGGGCGCGCAGCCCTTGCTGTGGGTGGCGTTGGTGGGCCGTCAGAGGGCCCGATTTTTCGATTTACGATTGGACGAATTACAAGAACGGAAAGGATTATTCCGCACCCCGGTGCTGCGCCAGGAGCGACGCAACGGGCACGCCAATTACGAGGGTGGACAAGCCCAGCGTCGCATACAGGACGATGCCTTGCATCACTTCAAGGATGTCGCGGAACATCTGCGCGAGGCGCTGGAGAAGGGAATCTGCGAAAAGCTGATTATCGGTTGCCATGACACCAACTGGCATCAACTGGAATCACACCTCCATCCCTACGTAAAGGATCGGCTGGTGGGCCACTTCTCATGCGATGTAAGCAAGATGACGGGTGAACAGATCAAAGAACAGGCCGGCCGGTTGTTGCGGGACTCGATGGACCGTCGGCGGCGAGAGTTGGTGGCTGACGTCCTTAACCAAGCCAAAAGCAATAACCGCGGAGTGACGGGATTGCGGCGAGTGCTGCGATCGCTGGAGTTGGGAGAAGTCCAGACGCTGCTGATCGGAGAAAGATTCTCTCACCCGGCGGTAGAATGCAGCGGCTGCGGCCACCTGGACGCGCACATCGTGCGCTACTGTGCGGCTTGCGGACGCGAGACGCGGGAATTGGATGACGCGTGCGACGCCATTATTCCGATCGCCATCCGCCGCGACATCGAATTGTTTTACGTGAAAGATGATCCCGAGTTCGACTCCGCCGGCAACATCGCGGCACTCCTGCGTTTCCGCGCGGATCAGAGCAGCGGACGTGCCCTGTCAGCGGCCTCCTGACACCACCCAGGCGTGATATTCTGTAACGCCTCGATCCTCACGTTCCGGGAGAAACCATGACCGTCTCACGCCGCGAATTCCTCAGCACCGCCATGGCCGGTTCGCTCTCACTAGGACTACTCGACCTCCAAGGCCACGGGCAAGAGTCGAAAAAAAGCGAAGCTGTTTCCTCCGGCAAGCGCCCCATCATGATTTGTGCCCACAATGGCTTTAACTATCTCGACGATGCTTACGCATTCCTCGCCGCGGGTGGAGATACGCTCGATGCTGCGCTCAAGGTGGTGCAGGGTCCCGAGAATGATCCCAATGACACCAGCGTGGGTCTGGGAGGACTGCCCAACGAAGAAGGTGTGGTCGAGCTGGACGCGTGTTGCATGCACGGGCCGACGCGGCGTGCGGGATCGGTTGGCGGGGTACGGAACATCAAGAATGTTTCGCTGGTGTCGAAGGCAGTGATGACCAGCACCGGCCACGTGATGCTGGTGGGGGAGGGGGCAGAAAGATTCGCCGTCGCAATGGGGTTTCCCCGCGAGAATCTGCTGACGGATCACTCACGCAAGATCTGGTTGCTGTGGAAGGAATACCACTCGACGCAAGACTGGTGGGGCCCGGGATTAGCTGACCCGCATTGGCAAGCGCCTGACGCCAAGCCACAGTCTGAGTTGTGGCGGGAACGGTTTCGACGTTTGGAGGAACATGCTGCCGATCTTGGGATCGCGCCGGAGTTGCGGCAGGAAGCGGTGCACAAAGTTCTGTTTCCGCCGACGGGAACGATTCACTGCTCCGCTCTCAATAGCAAAGGCGAAATGTCCGGGTGCACCACCACCAGCGGCTTGGCCTACAAACTGCCGGGACGGGTGGGCGATTCGCCGATCATCGGCGCGGGCTGCTACACCGACCAGGACACCGGCTCAGCGGGCGCGACCGGCAGCGGGGAAGAGAACATCAAAGTTGCGGGAGCGCACACGATTGTTGAGAACATGCGTCAGGGAATGTCTCCCCAGGAAGCCGGCATGGACGCGCTGAAGCGCATCGTCCGCAATTACAACGGCGACATGAACAAGCTGCGCTTTGTGGACATGACGTATTACATTCTGCGCAACGATGGCGCCTATGCAGGAGTATCGCTCTGGGAGGGCTACGAGCCCGGCAAGCCTCACACGATTGTGGTACATGACGGGACCAAGCGATTAGTGCCAACGGTGCCGCTGCTCCGGGGTGCGTCCAGGGATTTCCCGGAGGCGCCAAAAGTTCCAGCCGAGGTCATGAAGGAGTTCCAGTAGATGGGTTACCGATGAGCCATGCTCTCTAGGCGAACCTGACTTTCACATCCGGTCCTTTCTCCAGGTGGATGCTGTCAATGAATCGCACCTTTCCGGTGCGCTGGGTCATAATTACAGACGAGGTTCGCGTGCCCTCGCCGAAAAAGCGCACCCCGCGCATGAGCGCGCCGTCAGTTACGCCGGTGGCGGCGAAAATCAACTGTTTGCCGGGCGCCAGATCTGCGGCTTCGTAGATGCGGTTCTTGTCCTTGATGCCCATGCGGGCGATGCGCTCTTCGAGTTCCGGTTTATTAATGATGAGTCGTCCCTGCATGTAGCCGTTCAGGCAACGGATGGCGGCGGCGGTAATTACGCCCTCTGGTGCTCCGCCTGAGCCCATGACCGCGTGCACGCCCGTTCCGATGACGGCTGCCGCAATGCCGGCCGAAAGGTCCCCGTCGCCGATGAGGCGTATGCGGGCTCCGGCGGCGCGAATGTCGGCGATCAGCTTCTCGTGGCGCGGACGGTCGAGCACAATCACGACCAGATCCTCCACGTCTCTTCCCAATCGCTTGGCGATGTTCTTCAGGTTGTCGACCACAGGAGCGTCGAGTTCCACAGCGTCCTTACAGGAAGGGCCGACGACAATTTTGTCCATGTAGCAATCGGGGGCGTTGAGCAGGCCACCGCGCTCCGACGCGGCCAGCACGGTGATGGCTCCCGGCGCACCGGTGGCGCAGAGGTTGGTGCCTTCAAGCGGGTCAACGGCAATGTCGACTTCCGGGACGTCGGTGCCGTCGGGAAACGCCGCGCCCACTTTTTCGCCGATGTAGAGCATGGGGGCTTCG
>Ga0335077_10003515_pt1 | contig 18955 bp, 16 predicted proteins | sample Lox_Sample_31_FD_207151 | JGI IMG/M metagenome (GOLD analysis project Ga0335077, IMG submission 207151) | Soil microbial communities from Loxahatchee National Wildlife Refuge, Florida, United States - Lox_Sample_3.1 | ecosystem: Environmental > Terrestrial > Soil > Wetlands | place: USA...
CGGCATGCGTACTCTCGGCTGGCGCGCGGCACGGCCGCTATCATGCCATTCGCCGCAGGCGCCCGCGGCGAAAGTCACTGATGAGTTCGCGCGCCGCGTTGTGCCCCGGCGCCCCGGTCACGCCACCGCCCGGGTGCGTGCCGGCACCGCACATGTACAGGCCCTCCAGCGGGCCGCGGTAGTTGCCGTAGCCGAGCATGGGACGGGCGGAGAACAACTGATCGAGGCTCAGGTTGCCGTGCATGATGTCGCCGCCGATGAGCCCGAAGGTGCGCTCCAGGTCGAGCGGGCTCATGATCTGGCGCCCGAGCACGGCCGCCTTGAAGTTCGGCGCGTGGGCGTTGACGGTGTCGATCATGAGGTCGGCCACCTGCTCGCGATGCTGGTCCCAGGAGGCGCCGTTGGGCAGCTGCGGGGCGACGTGCTGGCAGAACAGGCTGGCGACGTGCTGGCCCGGCGGGGCGAGCGTGTCATCGAGGGTCGAGGGAATCACCAGCTCCACGATCGGCTGGCGCGACCAACCGTGCTGGCGCGCATCGAAATAAGCGCGCTCCATGTAGGCGAGCGTGGGTGCAATGATGATGCCGGCGGTGTGGTGATCGCCGGCGCTCTTGCCGGGCAGGCAGCTGAAGTCCGGCAGCTCGCTGAGCGCGACGTTCATGCGGAAGGTGCCCGAGCCGCAGCGGTAGTGGCTCATGTGCTCGCGGAACTCCGCCGGCAGCGCGCCCGGGGCGATCAGGTCCAGGTACAGCAGGCGCGGGTTGAGGTTGGAAACCACGGCTGCGGCGCGCAGCTCGTCACCCCCCAGGGTGACGACGCCCACCGCGCGACCACCCTCGACCAGCACCTCGCGCACTGCGCTGTCGGTGCGGATCTCGACCCCGCGCGCCGCCGCCGCGCGCGCCATGGCCTGCGTGATGGCACCCATGCCACCGATCGCGTGGCCCCAGGCGCCGCGCTTGCCGTTGACCTCGCCAAACACGTGGTGCAGCAGCACGTAGGCCGAACCGGCGGAATACGGACTCGCGTAGTTGCCGACGATGCCGTCGAAGCCGTACACCGCCTTGATGGGATCGCTCTCGAAGAACTGGTCGAGATAGTCGCCGGCCGACATCGAGAACAGCGCCAGCAGCTCGCGGCGCTGGTTCATGTCCAGCCGGCGCAGCCGCCCGCCGAGCTGGGCCGCGCGCACCAGCTCCGGCAGGGCCGCGCGCCAGCTGCCCTCGAGCGCATTGGGCGGCGTCATGAGCACCAGGTCGCGCAGCACGTCGGCGATCGCCTCCAGGCGCTCGCCGTACTCGTTCAGGCGCGCCGCGTCGCGGGCGGAGAAGCGCGCCACCTCGGCGGCGGTGCGGCTGCCGCCGGAAAGCAGATAGCGCCCGTCGGCGGTGGGCAGGAAATTGGCCGCGCGTCGCTCGACCACCTTGAGCCCGTGCGCGGGCAGGTCCAGGTCGCGGATCACCTTCGGGTTCAGGAGCGAGACGGTGTAGGAGGCGACGGAGTTGCGAAACCCCGGGTGAAATTCCTCGGTGACCGCCGCGCCGCCCACGACGTGGCGCCGCTCGAGCACGGTCACCTTGAGGCCTGCGGCGGCCAGGTAGGCCGCACACACCAGTCCGTTGTGGCCGCCGCCGATGATCAGGACGTCGCGGCGCGCGTCCTCAGCCATGGCTCCAGCCTCGCGGCGGGGCCTGCGGCAGGCGGCTCTCCGGGATCAGCTCGCGCATGCGGCGGGCGAAGCTGCGCAGGCACACCTCCCCGTCCGCGAGCGGCCCGGAGGAGTAGCTGCTCGAGGCCATGCCGGCCTGCACGCGCTCGATGAGCGTCTTGTCCTCGAGGCTGACGCTGCGGTTGACGCGCCAGTTGAGGTAGCGCGCGGCGCGCATCTCGCGGCTGCTGTCCGGGTGCACGTAGGCCGCCTCGCGGATCAGTGTCTCGCTCGGCGACAGCGGCAGGAACTGCATGAAGTCGATCTGGTCCGGGTAGATGTCGAAGGCGAAGTTGGGCCAGAACTTGAAGTACAGCCACAGGCGCTGCCGCTCCGGCGGCAGGTGTGGCACGGCCGGCAGGAACTTCTGGTAGGCACGCTCGGACCAGTTGGCGGAGGGCGTCTCGCGCAGCGTGCCCCACATCTTGTCGACCCACGGACGCGCCTCGATGCCGTAGCCGCGCCCGAACAGGCGCGTCAGCCCCGGGTGCGCGACGTTGATGTGCAGGCCATCGGAGAAGTTGTCGGCGACGTTCTTCCAGTTGACGCGCCGCGGGCGCAGCGACACGCGCCCGCCGGCGGGCATCAGCTCCTCGAAGCGGTACGGCAGCATCTCGTGCAGGTACGGGGCGGCCATGTCGCGCACGCTCGGCAGCCCCGGGGCGAAGCGCACGAACACGAACCCGAGGAACACCTCGTGCTCGAGCGTTACCAGCCCATGGCGCGCGGTGTCCAGGCCCTTGAAGCTGTCGCGGTTGGGTACGCCGACCAGCCGGCCGTCGAGGGCGTAGGTCCAGGCGTGATACGGGCAGGTGATGCGCTTGCCGCAGTGGCCCTTGATGCCATCGAGCAGGCGCGCCGCACGGTGACGGCACACGTTGTGAAAGGCGCGCACGCCCAGCTCCTCGGTGCGCACCACGACCACGGACTCGCCGAGGAACTGGAAGGTGTGAAAGTCCCCCGGCTTGGGAATGTCGCTGAGGTGACAGACCGCCTGCCACGCCTGGCGGAAGATTGCCTGCTGCTCGCGCTCGAAGAACTCCGGGTCGTGGTAGATCCAGCCGGGCAGACTGAGGTTGTCCTGATCGGCCAGGGGGGCACTTTCGAGGCGGTGCAGCTGCGCGGTTTTCATGGGCCTGACTGTTAACTCCTTGTTGAACGATCGTACAACAAGAACCCCCGCCGGGCAACCGGATGCCCGCTCGCCGGCCGCCCTGCCGCGGGCGATTGTGTTGCAGAATTGCGCTGCATCACAGTCGCGTGTGCCAAGGAACACAGAAGCCGCCATGCCCGAAACGACCGATATCGCACATCTGATCCAGTCCTCGGTTGCGCCGGTGTTCCTGCTCACCGGCGTGGCCGCCACCCTCGGGGTCCTCACCAACCGTCTGGCCCGCATCGTGGATCGCGCGCGCACGCTCGAGGCGCGCCTCGAGAACCTGCCCGGCAAGGCTGCCGAGCTGCACGCGGACCTGCTGGTGCTGGCGCGCCGCGCGCGTTACGTCAACATCGCCATCTCGCTGTGCGCGATCGCCGCGGTGCTGGTGGCCGCGGTCGTCGTGGCGCTGTTCGCCAACGCCTTCTTCGGCCTCGGCATCGCCGGGGTCATCGCCTCGCTGTTCGTCGGCTCGCTGCTGTTCCTCAGTGCCGCCTTCATCACCTTTTTCATCGAGGTGCGCCACGCGACCGCGGCGCTGCGCATCGGCGCGCCGCGCGCGTAGCAGTCCCCGAAAAACAGGCACTTCCGCGGCGGATCTGCTACCCTGCGCACCCTTTTTTGGACACCCCCGGCCGCCGGCAGCGGGCGCGACCCGCCATAGGGAAGCTTGCCGTGCGCGCCGCGGTCCGACCATGAACCGCCCCATCCGCAACATCGCCATCATCGCCCACGTCGACCACGGCAAGACGACGCTGGTCGATTGCCTGCTCAAGCAGTCGGGCACCTTCGCCGCGCACGAGCGGCTCGGCGAGCGGATCATGGATTCCAACGACATCGAGCGTGAGCGCGGCATCACGATCCTCGCCAAGAACTGCGCCATCGAATACGGCGGCACGCGCATCAACATCGTCGACACCCCCGGGCATGCCGACTTCGGCGGCGAGGTCGAACGCGTGCTCTCGATGGTCGATGGCGTGCTGCTGCTGGTGGATGCGGTCGAGGGCCCGATGCCACAGACGCGCTTCGTGACACGCAAGGCGCTCGCGCTCGGCCTCAAGGCGATCGTGGTGGTGAACAAGATCGACCGCCCGGGCAGCCGCGCACCCTGGGTGATCGACCAGACCTTCGACCTGTTCGACAAGCTCGGCGCGAGCGATGCCCAGCTGGACTTCCCCGTCATCTACGCCTCGGCCCTGCAGGGCTGGGCGAGCACCGACTACACCGAGCGGCGCCCGGACATGACGGCGCTGTTCGAGGCGATCCTCACCCATGTGCCGGCGCCGGCCGCGCGGGCCGAGGAGCCGCTGCAGCTGCAGATCTCCACCCTCGACTACAACTCCTACGTCGGCCGCATCGGCATCGGGCGCATCCGCCGCGGTGTGGTGCGCGCCGGCGCCCCGGTGGCGCTGCGCTACGGCGCGGAGGAGCGCGGCAGCGCCCGCATCTCGCAGGTGCTGAGCTTCCAGGGACTGCAGCGGGTGCCGGTGGAATCCGCCAGCGCCGGCGACATCGTCGCGGTCACCGGCATCGAGGAGGTCAACATCGGCCTCACCCTGTGCGACCCGGAGCACCCCGAGGGACTCGCGCCCATCAGCATCGATGAGCCGACGCTGGCCATGAACTTCCAGGTCAACACCTCGCCCTTCGCCGGGCGCGAGGGCAAGTTCGTCACCAGCCGCCAGCTGCGCGAGCGGCTGTACCGCGAGCTGCAGAGCAACGTCGCGCTGCGCGTCGAGGACACCGACGAGGCGGACGTGCTGCGGGTGTGCGGCCGCGGCGAGCTGCACCTGACCATCCTCATCGAGAACATGCGCCGCGAGGGCTACGAGCTCGCGGTGTCGCGGCCGCAGGTGCTGACCCGGGTGGTGAACGGCGAGGTGCACGAGCCCTTCGAGGCGCTGACGGTGGACATTGAGGAAGATCACCAGGGCACGGTGATGGAGGCGCTCGGCGGGCGGCGTGCCGAGCTGGCCGACATGAGCATGGACGGCAACGGGCGCGTGCGCCTGGAGTATCGCGTGCCGGCACGTGGCCTGATCGGCTTCCAGGGCGAGTTCCTGACGCTGACGCGCGGCACCGGCCTCATGAGCCACGTGTTCGACGGCTTCGCCCCGGTCAAGGGCGAGATCCCCGACCGGCACAACGGCGTGCTGGTGAGCAACGAGACCGGCGAGGCGGTGGCCTACGCGCTGTTCAACCTGCAGGAGCGCGGCCGGCTGTTCGTCAGCCCCGGCGAGAAGCTCTACGAGGGCATGATCATCGGCATCCACAGCCGCGACAACGACCTGGTGGTGAATCCGATCCGCACCAAGAAGCTCACCAACATCCGCGCCGCCGGCAAGGACGACGCTATCCTGCTGACCCCGCCGATCCCCCTCACCCTCGAGTACGCGGTCGAGTTCATCGCCGAGGACGAGCTGGTGGAGGTGACGCCGGCCTCGATCCGCATCCGCAAGCGTTTCCTCAAGGACACCGACCGCAAGCGCGCCGCGCGCGCCGACGCCGCCCTAAGCGCCTGAGTCCATCCCGCTAGGGCTCGTACTTGGCGCTCATGTCGATGAAGCGCAGGAACTCGGCGCGTGTGCGGGCATCGCTTCTGAACACCCCGGTCATGCGGCTCGTGACCATGGAGACGTTGCGCTTGTGCACGCCGCGGGTCGTCATGCACTGGTGCACCGCCGCCACCACCACCCCCACGCCGCGCGGCCGCAGCACCTCGGTGATGCAGTTGGCGATCTGCGCCGTGAGCTTCTCCTGCACCTGGAAGCGCCGTGCGTAACCATCCACCACGCGCGCCAGCTTGCTGATGCCCACCACCTTGCTGTCGGGCAGGTAGCCGACGTGCACGCGGCCGATGATCGGCGCCATGTGGTGCTCGCAATGCGACTCGAAGGAGACGTCACGCAGCACGATCAGCTCATCGTAGCCGCCGACTTCCTCGAAGGTGCGCCGCAGGTAGGCGGCCGGATCGATCTCGTAACCCGAGAACCAGTCGCGATACGCGTCGACTACGCGCTGCGGGGTGTCCCTGAGGCCCTCGCGCCGCGGGTCATCGCCCGCCCAGCGCAGCAGCGTGCGCACCGCGTTCTCCGCGGCGCGCCGCGATACCTTGGTCCGAGCGCTCGCCATCGTAGCCTCCCGCCGACGCGAGCGTCTTGCGCCCTGGCCGCGTGTTGATCGGGTCTTGAGGGAGTTTAGCGTGGCCGTGGCGCGCGCGGGCGCTTCACACGAACCAGTGCCACAGCGCGAGGTTCAGCAGCAGGCTGCAGACCCCGACGAGGCTCGCGATCGCAAGTCCGGCCGCCAGCGGCCGCCAGCCGATGCGCCACATGTCCCGGAACGAGACTGACAGCCCGACGGCCGTCATGCCGCAGGTGAGAAACAGGTCCGAGCCCTGGTAGCCGGTGTTGATCAGCGCCTGCCAGTCCGCCCTGCCGCCGAGCAAGGCATCGCCGGCCGTGCGCACCAGGATGAAGGCGATGAAACCGAGCACGAAGACCGGCACCAGCGGCAGGCCGCTGCGGCCGGACACGCGCTCCCGGGGCTGGCGACCCGCCTGCGCATCCTGGCGCTGCATCAACCAGGCGGCGAGCGGGATCAGCACCGCGATGGAGAGGTTGCGCAACAGCTTCGCGACGCTAGCGGCCGCGAGTGCCTGCGGTGCGCCGGACTGCTGTGAGTAGATGAGCGCCGCGCCCATCACCTGCGAGGTGTCATGGATGGCGGTGCCGAGGAAGATGCCGGCATGCAGCGGCGAGGCTGCAAAGAAGTGTCCCGCGAGCCAGGGGTAGGCGAGCATCGCGATGCAACCGAACAGCACCACACAGGTGACGGCGAAGGCGGTCTCGGCGTGGCGCGCCCGGATCACGGGCGACAGCGCCACGACCGCGGTGCAGCCGCACACCGCGGTGCCGAGCGCCAGCAGATACCCGAGCCGGCGCGGTACGCCGATGGTGCGCGCCACCGCCCAGCCGCCGAGCAGCGCCACCGCCAAACACAGGAGTGCCACCGGCAGCGCGCTCGCGGCGATCGCCGTCGCCCCGGCGAGCGTCAGCCGCAGTCCCACCAGCGCGATGCCAACACGCAGCAGCCGGTGCATGGTCCAGTTGAGGCCCGCCGTCGCCCAGGCCGGGACCCCGACGCTGTTGCGCCAGAGCATGCCGAGCACGACCGCGCACATGACGGGACTCAGGGGAAACTTCGGCAGGCCCGCGGAACCGGCGGCCAGCTGCTGCGCGAGCGCGCGCGCCGCGAGCGCCAGCACCATCGCGATGCAGATGCCAGGCAGCGCCTGGCGCGCCCAGAGCAGACCGGGGGTGAGCGTGCGCTGCAGCGCGCGCACGTTTACGACGGCAGCCGTGCGCCGTGCACGGGCGCGGGACGCGCGACGCGCCGGTTGACCACCATGCGTTCGTGCAACTCGCTGATCGCGCGGCTGCCGGTGCGCTGGAACAGGAACGGCAGCAGTCCGTGCAGCAGGCAGGCGAGTCCGGCGAAGATCATCCGCAGGCCGAAGGCCGTCGCGCGCCCGAGGTGCTCGAGGTAGCTCTCGCCCACGGAGGCCGGATGGTCCGTGAAGGTTCGTAATATGCTCATAACTAAAAATGCTAAGCCCGGTGCCCCGGTACGCGGTTGCTTATTTGAGGGGGTAATCGGGCCGTTGCGCAACAAAGTTGCGTAGCGGTTGCATTTATGGAAACAATGTTCCATGGATAAGCTCGATGCGAAGATCCTGGACCTGCTGCAGAGCAACGCGGACCTGACGGCGGCGGAGATCGCCGACCGGATCGGGCTCTCCAAGGCACCCTGCTGGCGGCGCATTCAGAAACTTCAGGCCGACGGGGTCATCCGCCGGCGCGTCGTGCTCTTGGATGCGCACGCGCTGAATGTGGGCACGACGGTGTTCGTGACCCTGAAGACCGGCAATCACAGCGAGGCCTGGTTCCAGCGCTTCGTGCGCGCGGTGCGCGACATCCCGGAGGTGACCGAGATCCATCGCATGAGCGGGGACGTCGACTACCTGATCCGCATCGTCGTGCCGGACATCGACACTTACGACGTGGTGTACAAACGGCTGATCGCAGCGGTGGAGTTCCAGGATGTCAGCGCGAGCTTTGCGCTCGAGACGATCAAGTCCACCACCGCGTTGCCGCTCTCCTACGTCAAGCTCGAATCCTGAAACGCCCTACTCGCTCACCACCGGCGCCGACATGAAGTGAAACGGCGGCCGCGCCAGCCAGATGGTGGAGGTGACGGCCACGATCGCGAGCGCGGCCATCCAGAAGACATCATCCGCCGCCATCACGAAGGCCTGGTTGTTGAGGGCCGCCTCGATGACGCCGTAGGCCTGCGGCCTGCCGAGCCCCTCATGCGTGAGCAGGCCGAAGACGCCACTGCGCTGCGGGTCATACACCGTGATGGCCTCGGCGAGGCGCGTGTGGTGCACCGCGGCGCGGTTCTGCCACACGCTGGTGAAGAGCGAAGCGCCGAACCCGGCGGCGGTCAGGCGCATGAAGCTCGAGACGCCGAGGGCGCTCGCCGAGCGGTGCGGGTCGAGCGTCGAGAGCATCACCGCGGTGAGCGGCGTGAACATGACCAGGACGCCGACGCCGAGCAGCAACTGCGGCTCGAGCAGGTTCCACAGCGCCCACTCGCTGCTCGAGTGCGAGCGCCACCACATGACCCCGGCGGTCACCAGGAAGGCGCTGCTGATCAGCAGGCGCGGGTCGACACGGTGATAGTTACGGCCCACGAAGCGCGAGCCGAGGATCGGCGCCAGTCCCACCGGCGCCACCACCAGGCCGGCCCAGGTGGCCGTGTAGCCGAACTGCGTCTGCAGCACGAGCGGCAGCAGCACGCTGCTGCCGAAGAAGGCCGCATAGATGAGGGCACCGCCGCCGGCGCCGACGGCGAAATTGCGGTCCCGGAACAGCGACAGCTCGACGATGGGGTACGGGTGGTTCAGCTCCCACACCAGCCAGTAGCCAAACACCACTGCCGTGGCGACGGTCAGCATCACGATGAGCGGCGAGTCGAACCAGTTCTCGTCCGCGCCCAGGTCGAGCATCACCTGCAGCACGCCCACCCACACCGCCAGCAGCACCAGCCCGACCCAGTCGATCGGCGGACGGTGCAGCGCGCTCTCCATGCGGTGCAGCGACTCGATGGTCAGCAGTACCGCGAGCACCCCCACCGGCCCGTTGATGAAGAAGATCCAGGGCCACGAGGCGTTGTCGGAGATGTAGCCCCCGAGCAGCGGGCCGGCGATCGGCGCCACCACGGCGATCGTCGCCCACAGGGCGAGTGCCTGACCGCGCCGCTCGCGCGGGTAGATGCTGAGCATCAGCGCCTGCGACAGCGGCATGAGCGGACCGGCCACCGCGCCCTGCGCCACGCGCGCGGCGATCAGCATCGGCATGTTGGGCGCCAGGCCACAGGTGATGGAGGCGATGGTGAACAGCGTGGTCGCGAGCACGAACAGCCGCACCTGGCCGAGCCGCTCGGCCAGGCGCCCGGTGAGCGGCATGCAGATGGCGGTCGCGACCGTGAAGGAGGTGATGACCCAGGTGCCCTGGGTGGCGCTGATGCCCATGCTGCCGGCGATGGTCGGCACCGACACGTTGGCGATGGTGGTGTCCAGCACCTGCATGAAGGTCGCGAGCGAGACGCCGAAGGTTGCGATCGCCAGCTGCGCCCCGTGCAGCGGGGCGAGCGGTTGCTTGGGGGCCCTCATCTTCTAGTGCGCGAGGCCCTCGCGCGAGTTGTCGCGGACGATCTCGGCGATGCGCGTCTGGATCTGGCTGTCGTCGAGCTCGTAGGCCGCCGTGCGCAGCACCGGCGCCGGCGGTGCGCGTTGTGCCAGCGCAGGGCCTGAGTCATCCAGCGTGGTCACGCGCACGCGCGTTGACAGCCCGATGCGCAGCGGATGCGCGCGCAGCTCCTGTTCCTGCAGGGCGATGCGCACCGGCACGCGCTGCACCACCTTGATCCAGTTGCCGGTGGCATTCTGTGCCGGCAGCAACGCGAAGGCGGCCCCGGTGCCCATGCCGATGCCCTGCACGGTGCCGTGGTACTCGACGCGCCCGCCATACAGGTCCGCCACCACGCGCGCCGGCTGGCCGATGCGCATGTGCTTGAGCTGCACTTCCTTGAAGTTGGCCTCCACGCGCAGCCGATCCAGTGGCACGATGCCCATGAGCGGGGCGCCCGGGGCGATGTGATCGCCGAGCTGCACGCCGCGCTTGGCGACGTAGCCGGATATCGGGGCGCGCACGCTGGTGCGGGTGAGGTTCAGCCAGGCGCGCTCCACCTGGGTCGCGGCCGCCTGCACGTCGGGATTGTCGGCGACCCCGGTCTGCCCGACCAGGGCGGCGCTCGCGGCGAGATTCTTCTGTGCGGCGGTGAGGGCATCCTGCGCCGCCTTCAGCTCATCGCGCGCGTGACCAAGCTCCTCGCCCGAGACCGCGCCGCTTGCCGTCAGGTCCTTGCGGCGATCGTAGTCGGCTTGGGCGCGGTCGAGGTCCGAGCGGCGCTGGCTGACGATGGCCAGCAGCTGGTCGCGATTGGCGAACACGGTGCGCGTCTGGCGCACCGTGCGCGCGAGCTGCTGCTCGGCATCCTGCAGCGCGATGCGCGCATCGGTCGGGTCAAGGCGGATCAGCTCCTGTCCCGCCTGCACCAGATCGGTCTCATCCGCGCCGATCGCCACCACCGTGCCCGAGACCTGCGGCATGACGTTCACCAGGTCACCGGCCACGTAGGCATCGTCGGTGCTCTGGTAGTGGCTCGCGTACAGCAGCCACCAGGCGGCGACCGCCACGCCCACCACGAGCAGCGCCACGCTAAGTACGACGAGCCACTTCTGGCGGCGCTGCCGCAGCGTCTGCGTGGCGGGTGCGGTCTCGACGGTGGCGTCCATGGTGTCCTGTTCCCTGCCCGGAGCTGGTGCCGGCGCGGGCGCGACTAGCCAACCGGGGGCGCATAGCCGCCCCCGAGTGCGCGCACCAGGTCGACGCTGTAGTTGAGGCGCCGTGCCTGCAGCTCGGCGCCCACGGTCTGCGCCAGCAGCACCTGGTTCTCGCTCGAGAGCACGCTCAGATAGTTGTCGAGGCCGGCGCGATAGCGCTCGCTGGTCAGATCGTACGAGCGCTGCGCGGCCTCGAGCGCGATCTGCTGCTGGGAGGTCTCCAGCTCCAGGCCGCGCCAGTTGGCCACGACGTCGGCGACGTCCTTGACCGCATCGAGCAGCGTCTGGTTGTACTGTCCCACCGAGGCGTCGAACTGCGCCTGGCGCGCGAACAGGTCACCGCGCAGCGTGTCGCGGTTGAATACCGGCAGACTCAGTGCCGGTCCCACGCCATAGGTGCGGCTGCCCACATCGAACAGCTGCGACAGCCCGAAGGCCTGGAAACCGGCGAAGGCCGCCAGGTTGATGTTGGGATAGAAACTGGCCTCCGAGGCCTTGATGTCGTGGCGCGCCGCCTCGACCCGGGCGCGCGCGGCGGCGACGTCCGGGCGCCGCCCGAGCAGCTGCGCCGGCAGCAGCCCCGGCAATGCCAGCTGCTGCGGCGCCTGCAGCTGCGGACGCGTCAGCCCCTGGCCGCGGTCGGGCCCGGCGCCCGCCAGGTCCGCGAGCTGGTTGCGCGAGAGCTGGATGCTCGCCTCGACATATGCCAGCGCCGCGCGCGTCAGGGCCACGCTGCCCTCGGACTGCTTCACGCGCGCCACGTTCTCCAGGCCCGACTGCACACGCTGCTGCGTGAGCTGCAGGATCCCCTGCTGCTGCTTGAGGTTCTCGGCCGTGACGTCGAGCAGTGCGTAGTTGAGATCAAACTGGATATAGGCCTGCACCACGGCCACGGCGATCGCCAGGCGCGCGGCCTCGCGATCGGCCAGCGCGGCCTGCTCGCCCGAGCGCGCGCCCGCCAGCAACTGGCGGTTGCGGCCCCAGAAATCCAGCGTCCAGCTGAAGTCCAGCTGCGCGCTCGCGGGGGTCTCCCACGAACCGCCGATGGGCGGGGGATACAGGTCATGCTCCGGATAGCGCTGCCGCATCACCTGGGCATCGAGCCTAACCTGCGGTGCCCGCAGGCCACGGGCGGCCACGGTCTGTGCCTGCGCGGCGCGCAGCCGCGCCTGCGCAACCTCGAGCGTCGGGCTGCCCGCGAGCGCCTCATCCACCAGCGCATCCAGCTGGGCATCGCCGTAACCGCGCCACCAGCCATCGGCAGGCCACGCCGCGGCATCCACGGGCGCGGCCTGCAGCGTGCGGCCACTCTCGAGCTGGCCGGTCGCAAGCTGCGGCGCCGCCTTCCAGTTGCCACGGTCGACGCAGCCGTCGAGCGCGAGCGCCAGCAGTGCCAGGAGCGGGGCGCCGTTACGCAGTGTCATGACCTTCCGCCTGTTCCGGTGCGCCGATCTTCCCCTTGCATTTGTCCGTTTTCGATCATCCGTCCGAGATAGCCCTTGAGCGCCTCGATCTCGGCCGGGGCGAACCCCGCCAGGTGCGCCTCCAGCACCCGCATCGCCGCCGCCGCGAGTCGCGGCAGCTGCGTGCGCCCGCTCGATGTGACGCGCAACACGACCGCGCGACGGTCCTCGCGCGAGCGCTCGCGACGCAGCAGCCCCTTCTCCTCCAGGCGATCGAGGATGCGCGTCATGGCGCCGGTGTCGTACTGCATGAAGCGGCACAGATCGGCCGCCGTGCGCGCGGTGCCGTCGGCGACGTGCTTGAGCACGGCGAACTGCATGCCGCTCAGGGCAAAGCGCGCCAGCTCCGCATCGAGCCCCGAGAGCAGCGAGGCGCGCGCCCGGCCCATCAGGTAGCCGACGCTCAATCCCCCTTCCGGGGGTTGCAGCGCCGACACGGGCTCGGCTTTGATGGCGTTTCTGCGGACCACGCGCGGCTTGCTATCCTAATGGCTGCCGTAAAGATTACTGCCAATGATAATACTGCCTCGGCAAGTAATTGTCGAGGTGAAAGGATGCTCGTGAGCCGCCGGCCCCACTGCCCCCGCCTCGCCAGCGCCGCGGCGGCGGCAGCGCTGCTGCGTGCCCTGGCGGGTTGCGGCGCGCACGCCCCGCCCCCGGCCCCGCCGCCGCCGCAGGTGGCCGTGGTGGTGGCGCACGGCGCCTCGGTGGCGCTGACACGCAGCCTCGTGGGCCGCCTGTCGGCGACGCGCTCCGCCGACGTGCGCGCGCGGGTTGCGGGCGTGCTGCAGAAGCGGCTGTACCGCGAGGGCTCGGACGTGCGGGAAGGCCAGGTGCTGTTTCAGATCGACCCGGCACCGCTGAAGGCCGCCCTCGATGGGGCGCAGGCCGCCCTCGCCCAGGCCGAGGCGCAGGCGACCAACGCGCACATCGCCGCGCAGCGCGCGCGCGAGCTGCTGCCGAGCGGGCTCGTATCGCGCTCGGATCTGGACAATGCCGAGGCGAGCGAACGGGCCACCGCGGCGGCGGTGCAGCAGGCGCGTGCGGCAGTCGGCAGCGCGCGCATCAATCTCGGCTATGCCACCGTCACCGCGCCGATCTCCGGGCGCGCCGGCCAACAGGGCGTCACCGAGGGGGCCCTGGTCGGACAGAGCACGCCCACCCTGCTCACCACGATCGAGCAGATCGACCCGATCTATGTGAACTTCGATCAGCCGGCGATCGAGATCCAGCGCCTGCGACAGCAGCAGTCCGGCGGCGCGGTCACCGTCGCCGCCGCCGACCAGGCGACCGTGCAGCTGTTGCTCGAGGACGGCACCGCCTATGCGCACACCGGCACGCTGGACTTCCGCGACACCAGCGTCGATCCGGCCACCGGCGCGGTGGCGCTGCGCGGCATCATCCCCAACCCCGAGCACCTGCTGCTGCCGGGCATGTTCGTCGGCGTGCGCCTTACCTCCGGCGCCGTGAACCACGGCTTCCTCGTGCCCCAAGCCGGCCTGCAGCGCGACGGCACGGGACCCTACGTGCTGGTCGCCGGCAGCGATGACAAGGTGGCGCTCAAGCGCGTGACGGTCGATGGCCTGCAGGGGACCGACTGGATCATCACCAGCGGGCTCAGCGACGGCGATCGCATGATCGTCAGTGGCACGCAGAATGCGCGCCCGGGCAGCGCGGTCACCGTGGTGCCCTACCAGGCACAGGCTCCGGCCGCGGGCAGCACGAGCGCCGTGGCGGCGAACGGAAAGTAGCGGTGCCGCAGTTCTTCATCGACCGCCCGGTGTTCGCCTGGGTGCTCGCGATCCTCATCACGCTCGGCGGTCTGCTCGCGCTGACACGCCTGCCGGCCGAGGCCTATCCGCAGATCGCACCCCCGCAGGTGTCGGTATCGGCCACCTATCCGGGAGCCAGCGCGGCGACGGTGGAAACCACCGTGACGCAGATCATCGAGCAGCAGCTCACCGGCCTCGATCACCTGCTGTACTTCACCTCGCAGTCCGCCTCCGACGGCTCGAGCGCCATCGTGCTCACCTTCGAGAGCGGCACCAATCCCGACATCGCCGCGGTGCAGACCCAGAACCGCGTCACGCTGGCGCAGCCGCGGCTGCCGGCCGAGGTGAACCAGCAGGGCATTCGCATCGCCAAGGTGAGCGCCGGCTTCCTCGGCGGCATAGGGCTGCGCTCCGGCCCCGGCGGCCCGAGCGCGGACGAGATGAACAACATCGTCGCCTCGCGCGTGCTCGATCAGGTGCAACGCATTCCCGGAGTGGGCGCGGTGGTGCAGTTCGGCTCGGAGTACGCGATGCGCATCTGGCTGAACGCCGATCGCCTGCACGCCTACAACCTATCGGCCGCGGAAGTGCTCGCTGCGGTGCAGGCGCAGAACGCGCAGTTCGCCTCCGGCGCGCTCGGCAGCCAGCCGGCGGTGCCGGGGCAGGCGATCACCGCCACGGTGAGCGCCGAGGGTCGCTTCAACTCCCCGGAGCAGTTCGAGAACATCTTGCTGCGCACCGAGCCCAACGGCTCCTCGGTGCGCCTGAAAGATGTGGCCACGGTCAGCCTCGGGGCGGCGCAGTACGGCTTCGAGACGCGCGTGGACAAGACCGCCGTCGCCGCCTTCGGCATCCAGCTGTCCCCGGACGCCAACGCGCTCGAGGTGTCCAAGGCGGTGCGCGCCAAGATGAACGACATGCTGCCGAGCTTTCCGCCCGGGGTGAGCTGGTTCTGGGCGTTCGACTCCACCACCTTCATCCGCGTCGCCATCCGCGAGGTGGTGATCACCCTGATCGAGGCCGTGGCGCTGGTGTTTCTGGTGATGCTGGTGTTCCTGCAGAACTTCCGCGCCACGCTGATACCGACGCTGGTGGTACCGGCGGCCCTGCTCGGCACCCTGCTCGGCATGTACGCGGTCGGCTTCTCCATCAACCAGCTGTCGCTGTTCGCCATGGTGCTGGCCATCGGCATCGTGGTGGACGATGCGATCGTGGTGGTCGAGGCAGTGGAGCGCATCATGCGCGAGGAGCGCCTGAGCCCGCTGGAAGCCACGCGCAAGGCCATGCGCCAGATCACCGGCGCCATCGTGGCGATCACTTCGGTGCTGGCGGCGGTATTCATCCCGAGTGCCCTGCAGAGTGGCAGCACCGGGGTGATCTACCGGCAGTTCGCGCTCACCATCGCGCTCTCCATGGGCTTCTCGGCGCTGCTAGCGCTGTCCTTCACGCCGGCGTTGTGCGCCACACTGCTCACGCCGCAGCACCTGCGCGGCAACTTCTTCTTCAACTGGTTCAACCGAGCCTACGAGCGGGTGCGCGGCAGCTACGTGCACCGCGTGTTTCAGTCGGTGGCGCACGTGCCGCGCTGGATGCTCGGCTTCGCCGTCATGCTGGCGCTGGGAGCGTTCCTGCTGCTGCGCCTGCCCGGCAGCTTCGTGCCCGAGGAGGACCAGGGCTATATCCTGGTCGACGTGCAGCTGCCCGCCGGCGCCTCCATGCCGCGCACCCGCGAGGTCATGGAGCGTGTCACCGACATCCTCGCCTCCAATGCCGGGGTGGCGAGCGTGTTTACCATCGTGGGCTCGAGTTTCACCGGCAACGGCGAGAACGCGGCGCGCGCCTTCGTGCGCCTGAAGCCCTGGGACGAGCGTTCGCAGCGGGCCGCGGACATCATCCACTGGGCCAACATGCGCATGGCGCGCGAGATCCACGACGCACGCGCCTATGTCATCAATCTGCCCACCATCCGCGGACTGGGCGTGTTCGGCGGCTTCGACTTCTACCTCGAGGACCGCGCGGGGCTCGGCCGCGAGGCGCTCGCCAATGCGCAGGCGACCGTGCTCGAGCGCGCCGGCCAGGACCCGACCCTGAGCGGGGTGCGTGCCAATCTGCTGCCGCCGGCGCCGCAGCTCAACCTGAGCGTCGACCGCGTGCAGGCGCAATCGATGGGATTGTCGGTGAGTGACGTGTACACGGCACTGCAGCTGATGCTGGCGCCGGTCTATGCCAACGACTTCATCTATCAGGGACGGGTGCTGCGCGTGCTGCTGCAGGCGGACGCGCCCTACCGCATGACGCCGGATGCACTCGGGCACTTTTACGCGCTCGGCGCCAACGGCGCCATGATCCCGCTCGCCAACTTCGTGCGCGCCGAGTGGTCCCTCGGCGCACCCTCGCTCACGCGCTACAACGGTTACCCGGCGGTCGAGATCACCGGCGGCAACGCCCCCGGCAAGAGCTCCGGTCAGGCCATGCAGGCGATGCGCAACATCGTGAGCAGCGCGCTGCCGCGCGGCTTCGGCAATGACTGGGCCGGCCAGTCACTGCAGGAGATCCTCTCCGGGCAACAGGCGCCGATGCTGTTCGCGCTCTCGATCCTCATCGTCTACCTGTGCCTGGCGGCTCTGTACGAGAGCTGGAGCATCCCGGCGGCGGTGCTGATGGCGGTGCCGGCGGGATTGGTGGGCGCGACTCTCGCCGCGCAGCTGCGCGGCCTGCCCAACGATGTGTTCTTCAAGGTCGGGCTCATCACCATCATCGGGCTCACCGCGAAGAACGCGATCCTGATCGTCGAGTTCGCCGTGGAACAGCAGCGTGCCGGCAAGAGCCTGCACGATGCGGTGCTGGAGGCGGCGCGGCTGCGGTTTCGCCCGATCCTCATGACCTCGTTCGCCTTCATCCTCGGGGTCTTGCCCATGACCATCTCGCATGGCGCCGGCGCCAACGCGCGCCACGCGATCGGCACCGGCGTGGTCGGCGGCATGCTCAGTGCCGCGGTGCTGGGCGTGCTGCTCATCCCGGTGTGTTACGTCGCCGTGCGCCGCCTGCTGGGTGATAAGCTCGACGAGCCCGGGCAGGCACCGGGCACCGGCGCGGGCGGAGGTGCCCCGCCGGTCGGATGAAAGGCGGCCCCGTGACGACCCTGGAAAGCGGCAAGCGCATCTCCTCGCGCAGTACCTTTTTTCTCAAGCGCCTGCTGCCCCTGCTGTGGCTCGCTCTGCTGCTGGTGGTGGTGCTCGCCTCGGCCGGCGCCGCGCGCGTGAGCGGTCATGCGCCACCGCTCGCATTGCTGCTCGGGGCGCCACTGATCGTGGCGCTCTTCATCTATGTGCTGCTGCGGCGCCTGGTGCTCGACCTGGCGGACGCCGTGTTTGACGAGGGCGAGGCGCTGCGCGTGCGTTTCGGCGACGAGGAGGAGCGCATCCCGCTTGCGAACATCATCAACATCAGCTTCGCCGGCATCACCAACCCGCCCCGGGCGACGCTCACGCTGCGCGAGCCCTGCCGCTTCGGGCGCGAGGTGACCTTCGCGCCGATTCAGCCGTTGTTCGGACCGCTGCTGCGCACCCGCAACGCGATCGTCTCGGACCTCATTGAGCGCGTGGACGCGGCGCGGCGGCGGCGCTGAACACGTCGGCGCCGAAGTGCTTCAGCTCAGGCGCCCCGGCGAAGCCCAGGGACGACAGCCCGAACAGCTCCTCGATGGTGGCCAGCAAGGAGTAGTGGTTGTACGGCTCGGCGGACACGGTGCCCGGGCGCACGAAGCGCGACAGCACCACCGCGCCAACGCGGCCGCCGCCGGGGCCGCTCAGTCCCGGTGCATAGCGGGCGCCCGTCAGCGGACGCTCGCCGCAGCAGGCCGCGGAAGCGGCACCACCGAGACCGCCAGACTCATCGAAGGTAATCACCAGCATGCCGTCGGCGCGGTAGGCGGCGGAAGCGAGGATTTGCGGCACCCACTTGCGTAGGAACGCGTCCATCGCCGGCAGGCCGCCCTGGCTGCGATCGACACAGGGGTCGTCGTGGCCGTCGTTGCACAGGTTGGGGGTGATGAACACGTAGTTGGGCGTGCTCTCCAGGTGCTGCAGGTCGTGCGCCAGCGCCTTGAGGTTGACCACGTGGGCATCGCAGCTCGCCTGGTCGTCGATGAGCGAGTGGAAGTAGACAAATGGGTCGTGCTTGTTGGCGTACTGGTCGCCGAGCTGCGCGCCGTCGGTGGGATCGGGGGCCCCGAGCGGTACGTGCGCGCAGGTGGGCCGCTCGCGGCCAGGATCATTGCCCATGTCCTCCATGTAGGCGCGCCAGCTGAATCCGGCGGCCCGCAGCTGGTCCGGCAGCGTCTTAACACTGGCCGGATAGACGCAGCCGGCGCCGCGCAGCTGACCGTGCTCGTCGAGTCCGGCGGCGCTCGGCCGGAACTCATCGAACATCGGGCAATCCATCTGCGTGGCCTCGTTCGGGCCCTGGCCGCTGATCAGCGCAATGTAGTTGTCGAGGCTGTAGTGCCCGACGGCGAAGTACTGCGTGAGCAGCGCACCGGCCGCCGGGAGTTCGCGCGCCAGGTAGGGGGCGGCGGACTGTGGCGCAAAGGTGGTCTCGTAGGACTTGTTCTCCAGCACGATCACGAACACGTGGCGTACCGGCGGCAGCCCGGCGGCGCGCACCAGCGGCGCGATGGCCAGGAGCAGCAGCGCTGCGACGAGGGTGGGCACGCGGTGGCTCGGCATCATTCGGGGACCTTTGCGGTTGCGGGGGCGAGCTCGCCCGTGGCGGTGCGCGGGGTGCGATGCAGCGCCTGCAGCAGCAGCGCGGCACTCGCAAGCGTCAGCAGCGCCGCCGCGATGAAAGGCGCGCCAGGAAAATGCACCCGGGCAGCGGGCGCGGAGA